>WNGD01004398.1_pt1 | contig 14541 bp, 12 predicted proteins | sample 5400671 | NCBI WGS metagenome assembly WNGD01 (sample SAMN13153369, study PRJNA577476) | soil metagenome | isolation source: 40 cm soil or saprolite under grassland replicate 2 | place: USA:California | collected 2016-06-15
CAGATCTGTTGGCAAGAGATCGGGAGTCCCCTGCACGCGCTGAAACGTGGCGCCGAGGGAGCGCGCCAGCGCCTTGGCCATCACCGTTTTTCCCATCCCAGGCACGTCTTCCAACAAGACATGCCCATCGCTCAATAGCGCAACTAGCAGGAGGTCGATGATATCGAGCTTGCCAACGATCACCCGTGCAATATTAGCACGCACCGCTTCGGCCAGTGCCTGCACGGTGCTCAAAGAGAGGGAAGCAGATTCATCACTCATTGAAACGCGTCTCCTGTTGTTCAAGCTAGAACAAAAAAGCTTCTATAACGCCACTGCAAGCGTCATAGAAGCTATCAGCCCTTAAGGCAAGTTTCAGGCGAGCTTCATCGCCAAAGATTATTTCAGTCGCAACATTTTACATGCATTAGTATATCACATGGCATGAACAAATTCCCTCAGCTATCTTTCTGGTCGGTTAAATATTGTGTATAGTCCTATAGTATCAGATATAAGGGCTATCTACATCGTGCCTGCTGGTTGTAAAATAATTAGCGTAACATCGTCAACTGGCAAAAAGTAAAGGAGCAGAACTTGAACAGTACTCAAGTAAAGAATAGCGTTGGTATCTGGGCCTTTGGACCCAACGTCACTCGTTTCGTTCCGCCCGGCTATCATCCAGAGGTCACCCATGAAAATATGGTAGCACGTACTCGTCGTGTCGTCGACGGTTTAGCAGACCTCGTTGACGGGCTGGAATACCACTATCCGGGCGAAATCAACGAAGACAATGTAGAAGCGATCAAGCCAGCGTTAGGTTCTATGGATATTTACTGCCTCGCCGCTGGTCTGCATCCCGATCCTACATACAAATTGGGAGCATTCATCAATCCCGACCCTGCGTTGCGCCGCAGAGGCATTGAGACGCTCAAGCGGGGAGTCGATCTTGCCGCCGCGCTTGGCGCCCACTTTATCATCTGGCCTGGCGCTGAAGGGTACAACTACAACTTCCAGCGCGACTATGCTCAGACCTGGGATTGGTTCGTAGGTGGCGTAGGTGAGGTTGTCGCGCATGCTGCCTCCAGGGGCGTAACGGTTTTCCTGGAGCACAAAAATAGCGAACCCGCAATGAACATCCTTATGCGCAATATCGCTGCTACTCTCTACACCATTGACCGCATTCGTCGCCTGGGTGTTGATACCTCGCGCCTCCTGGTCAATATGGACTGGCAACACCTCATTATGAATAGTGAGAACCTGGCAGAGTATGCAGCTCTGCTGCATTCCGAGGGCAAGCTGGGTCATCAGCATGCCAACTCTGGCTGGGGAACGTTTGATGACGATAACATGGTGGGCGCTTCCTTTTTCATGCAAACCCTCGAGCTGGCAATGACGCTGCAAGACCTGGACTACGGCGCTCAGGGCCAGCGTATCGGCTACGACCTCTATCCTAACCCCGAAGATCAAGTGGCAGCGGTGCGCCGCTCAGTGCTCCAGTGGACATTTATTGACGACCTGGCACGCAAGATCGACCGCAAGGCCCTTGCAGATGCTCGTGCTCGTGCGGATGCTGTAGAGGGCTATCGCATTGTTTACGAAACGATGGGACTGGATAAGGCGTACACAGAACGTATTATTGCTCAGCGTAAAAAGTAAGAGGAGCATGATATGCAGGCATTGCTAGGTATCGATCTCGGTACGACTGGCGTCAAAGCTGCGCTTTTCTCCGCAGAAGATGGACATGTACTCTCGTGGGCTTTTGTCGATTACCCGCTTATGCATCCTCATCCGGGTTGGGCAGAACAGGACCCTGAAGAGTGGTGGCAGGCAACCATTACGGCCATTCGCTCATGTCTTACAGGCAGTGTACACCATGGGGTTGCACCACGTGATGTGCGCGGCGTTGGGCTTTCAGGTCAAATGCACGGCGTGGTCTTGCTGGATGAGGCATACATGGTATTACGACCATGCATCATCTGGGCTGATCAACGCAGCGATCTTCAGTGCCGTTGGATGACGGAGCAGGTAGGTGCATCGCGTCTGATTGAGTACGTCAGCAATCCTGCGCTGCCTGGATTCTCTGCCCCCAAAGCCCTGTGGGTGCGTGACAACGAGCCTGAGATTTTTGCACAAGCACGCACCATTGTCCTGCCTAAAGACTACATCCGCTTCCGTTTGACGGGAGTGTTAGCTATGGAGATTTCAGATGCGGCAGGTACATGCTTGCTGGATGTGAAGCATGGTAGATGGTCACGCGAAGTATTAGAAGCGATAGGGTTTGATCCAGCGTTGCTCCCGCCCGTTGTAGCTGCTGATGCCGTCTGTGGCACAATTACAAGCGAAGTAGAGCAGCTTACAGGTCTGATGGCTGGTACGCCTGTCGCTGGCGGAGGAGCCGATAACGCCTGCGGTGCTGTCGGCAATGGCGTGGTACGTCCCGGGTTGGCCCTCGTCTCAATCGGTACCAGTGGCGTTCTCCTTGCTCACGCCGCTACTCCTCAGGTTGATACTTCTGGTCCGATTCCGAGAGTGCATACATTCAATCACGCAGTTCCCAGCGCCTGGTACCTGATGGGCGTGACGCAGGGCGCAGGTCTCTCGCTGCGCTGGGTGCGAGATAATATTGGATTGCCGGAACGCGCCCTGGAACGCTGGACTGGCGTCGATGCGTACGAGCTACTAACACAGGAAGCTGAGGGTGTAGCGCCTGGGAGCGATGGTCTCCTGTTCTTACCATACCTCCAGGGTGAGCGTACGCCACACCTCGATGCATATGCACGCGGCGGCTGGATTGGCCTTACTGCAAGCCATGATCGACGCCATCTTGTGCGAGCCGTATTGGAGGGAGTGGCCTTTAGTCTGAAAGATTGCTTTGCAATTATTCAGGAGCAGGGTTTAGAGCTTGAACAATTGCGTGCCACTGGTGGCGGTGCTAAAAGTCCGCTTTGGCGACAAATTCTTGCAGATGTGCTTGGTGTGCAGTTAGTCACTACAACTGCGCAGGAAGGCCCCGCTTTTGGTGCAGCTCTATTGGCAGGTGTTGCCAGTGGAGTCTATTCATCAGTGCAACAGGCTTGTGACGCAACTGTGCATGTTGTAGAGTATACCGAGCCGCGCCAGGAATTGGAGAGCGTCTATGCACGAGCTTTTGAGAAGTATCGAGCGCTTTATCCAGCCCTGAAACCCATTGTCAGTACCCCATTATGAAAACTACTGCGATTTTGTACAGACGGCCACGTTATAATATTCATATACGATTTTAGATTGCCCTCATCCTTGTGGGTGGAGACCCTTTCCCGTAGGGGTGAGGGTGGTGTAGGGGCCCGATTTATCTCGCCCTGGGGTGGGCCTTTATGGTCGCCCGCCGTCCCCTTTAAGGGATATACGAGGGTTAGGGGGGTAGCGTCATGATAGAGCGAGGATCGAATGATACCTCGTTAGAAAAGCACCCGGGGCAGAAAACTGACCTGGAGCAGCAGCCGACTCTGCCAATGGCTTTGGCAGAGCAGGACTTAGCGCAACAGCCCACCCTGGCATTTGCTGTGGGGCAGCGAAGTCCAAAGCAACAGCCGGCACTTCCCTTGAAAGGTAGGCCAGACCATCTTCCCAATAAGACGCTGCGCTTGTGGATGCCTTTATTACTATGTGTAATGCTAGTAATCGGGGGTGTTCTCGCAGATCGCGCTATAATTGGAGACTGGCTGTCTCATATTTTTGCACACAACGGAACTCTTACCGCTTTAGCCCATCCACAAACCACTCTCCCGAACGCATCTCAATTATCTTTGATAGATAGCACTACCAAAGATTTCATGAATGATATGGTGAACAAGCATTGGGCTGAGATGTGGTCAATGCTTGCTCCGGATGCTCAACAGTTATGGCAGGGAGAAAAAGATTTCATCCATTTTGAGCAGGCTAAGTTTGGTTCGCTCAGATTCATTGCATATCAACATACTTCTGCTCAAATAGAGAATGGCTGGATTGATCCCGATACGACCCGGGTCTATTCTGACGTGGCAGTGCTGCGCATCTCCCTCCAGGCCACTGCATCCCCTGGGTTACTTTCTGCTCCTTCGAGCTCTGCGCTGAGTAAAGGCCTTTTCAACGATACCCTGTTTGCCCTGCTTCCCTCCTACAGACAATGGCACGTACTGGTTGCTGGTCCCGCCGATCTCGATGCACCAATTCTAGTGCCTGCCTCACCGCCAGCGATGAAGCTCCTGGTGCCTATATTCATGTATCACCACGTCTCTAACAAGCCCACAAGAGATTTACTGGATTATAACCTGACAGTGACAACGACCGATTTTGATGCGCAACTTAGCTGGCTTCAGCGGCAGGGCTATCACAGTATCACTCAGACCGGGCTATTTGATGCGCTCTACTATGGCAAAGCGCTGCCAGCCCATCCAATGATACTTTCCTTTGATGATGGTTACGAAGATATGTATACGGATGCCCTACCGGCGCTTCTGGCTCATCACTATCGTGCCGTGTTCTATATCATCTCGGGCATGATTGGCGGCTCCCACATGACATGGCAGCAGGTGCGCAAGCTTGCACAGGATGGTATGCAGATAGGCTCACATACCATCCACCATGTAAATGTGGGGCAACCTCCTGCCTGGACTTCTACACAGGCGGAGCTACTTCTTTCCAAACAGACGCTTGAGACGAAGCTTGGGCAACCGGTTCAATTCTTCTGCTATCCCTCAGGTGAACCGTTTCATAACGATCCCGTCTATGAACAACAGATAGTACTCAGTGACCTCTTCAACGATGGCTATGTCGGAGCTACACTTGACCCATTCTCGATTGATTCCGCCATCCAGGATGCTCAAACCCCCTATCAATTGCCCCGTATACGTGTAAGCGGCGGCGAAAGCCTGGATTCATTCATTGGCATTCTGAATTTCACGATGATATCTGAAGCCGAAAGCCTGGCTAGTGGCTATTGACAATTGCCAGTCTTCTCTTTCACTTGACAGTTGCTAACCAACAGAAAGGTCCAGCCTTGTCATGCTGAGAGTAGCGAAGCATCTCTGTGCCGATCGAGACAAACCTTTCGCTGCGCTTAGGGTGACACCGTATGACTTTGCTGGCGAATGACACTGGCCATGCAATTGTCAGCCAGGATACCAGCAAGGGATACCCCTACCATGATACGCCTTGGCAGGCCCATCCGTATCATGGTAGGGGCAGGGCTTGCCCCTGCCCTGGCTTTTCCCTCGTTTCGCCTCAGTATCGCATTCGCCAGCAAAGTCCGTGTGACAGTTCAAACTGTCAAGGACTTTTCTCCAAATTGAAGCATGCCTTAACCTCAAAATTTGTACCCAATGTGCTATCATAATAAAACGCGGCCTGTTTTTGATCGTTGTAACTCCCCACTATCACCAGGAGTGATGAACTATGACACCAGACGAAGCTTCCAGTATAGCGATCCCCGTTGAAAAGGTGGAACGTACAGTCAATGTGCGAGGCATCGCAACCCACATGTTCGAAGCGGGATCACCTGCTGCTGCACCTTTACTCTACCTTCATGGTCATAGCCTGGGGAATTTATGGCTAGAGTTTCATCAAAGCCTGGCCCAGAACTTTCATGTTTTCGCCCCAGATATCCCCGGTTTCGGCTTAACCCAGCGGCCAGACTGGATGCGCGATATGAGTGATTACATCCTGTATTTTCGTGACCTGCTCGATGAACTGGGCTTGAGCAAAGTGATTGTGGTTGGCCACTCTTTAGGCGGCTGGATGGCAGCGGAGCTTGCCATATGGTACCCGGAGCGGGTAGAGAAACTTGTGCTATCCAATGCTGCTGGTATCCGGGTGAAAGGCACACCCATTGCCGACATCTTTGCCATGAACCCTCAAGAGCTGTTGATGACTTTATTTGATGATTTCTCAGCAGCTGCGCCTTTGATACCGGCAGAGTTCAATACCGATTACCTGCTCTCACAGTATCGTCAACTTACCACTCTGGCTTCCTTAGCCTGGAATCCAGCCTATGATCCCAGGTTGGAACGCCGCCTCGAGCGTATAACCTGTCCAACGCTGATTGTATGGGGGCAGAACGACCGTTTTATTCCCCCGGTTTACGGTGATGCTTTTCATCGGTTGATACCCCATTCCCAGCTGGTCAATCTCGAAGGCACCGGCCAGATGCCCATGTTCGAGAAACCTGCTGAATGGTGCAACGTGATCTATAAGTTTTTACTGGAGCAGGGTTCTTAGGGGTGCAGTCCCTAACGAATTTTGACAATCAACGGCAGTGATATGTATCGTCTCTATCTCATATCAGACATGACTGATACAAGTGTTGCAAGTGTTACAACTGTTACAAGTGCTACAACTGTTACAAACCGTGATTACCGTGCTTGATTGTCAATAATTGTAAGGGGATGCCTCACTAGACTCGACTGTAATCCGTCAATTATACAGATCAGGAGTATCTCATGAACAAACTGACCTTCCACTACTTCCACCTGATGCCCTGGCCCTATTTGCCCGCCGACTTCGACGAGAAATATGACTCGGCATGGGTAACGCTGCCCAACTCCATCTATGACCCCATCAAGGGACATGCACAATACAATCGCTACCTGGACGAGATCGAGCGAGCTGACAAACTTGGCTGGGATAGCGTCATCGTTAACGAACACCACCAGAATGCCTACGGCACCATGCCCTCACCCAATATTATGGCCGCTGCCCTGACCCAGCGAGTGAAGCGCGCGAAAATTGGCATTGTGGGCAATGCCTTACCGCTCCACGATGACCCCTTGCGTGTAGCCGAAGAGATTGCCATGCTCGATGTACTCAGCGGTGGGCGTATCATCTCCGGTTTTGTGCGCGGCACGGGCATGGAGTATTTTAGCTATAACGTCAATCCCACACTCAGTCGCGAGCGCATGGAAGAAGCCCATGACCTGATTATCCAGGCCTGGACTCGCCCTGGCCCTTTCGTCTTCGAAGGAGAGCACTATAATTACCGCTACGTCAATATCTGGCCGCGTCCCATCCAGCAGCCGCCTCCCATCTGGTTGCCCGGCACTGCCAGCACGGAAACCATTGATTTTGCCGCCAAGCACAAATATCCATATATGACAGTGTTCATGTCGATGGAACAGCGCCAGCGAGCCTATAACATGTATCGCCGCTTTGCTGAAGAAAAATACGGCTACGAAGCGCAGCCGGAACAGTTAGCCTTCTGCGTCCCTTGTTATGTAGCTGAAAATGACGATATCGCTATGAAAGAGGCCGAGCAATATATCATGTGGCTGTTCAACAAAGGCTTAAAGTTTCGTCCCCAGTTCTTTGTTCCACCGGGCTACATGAGCGACAGGAGCCTCAGGGCGATGCTCGAAAGCGGCGAGTTTGCCCAGAGGCGCACCTTCAAAGACCTGGTCGATACAGGCGTTGTCATTGCCGGAAGCGTTGATACAGTGATCGAGAAGTTATCCTACTACACCGATGTGCTTCACGCAGGCATGTTGGTCTCCGGTGGCCACGTAGGCGAAATTCCCGATTACCTGGTGCTGAAGACACAGGAACTAATGGCGAAAGAGGTCATGCCACATTTCCGCGAGAAAGCCACTGCAACCCCTTCAGACCAGCCTATAGAAGTAGTTCATTAAGCAGTACTGATTAAGATGTCCGCTTACCATACTATTCCCAAAAAGGAATAACCGAAAGGAGAAAAAGATGCGGGAGACGGATATGAATAAATCTATATTTCTTGATACCCTGCGCGTCGAACGTGCGCAGTGGGAAGCGTTGCTCGGGGAGGTTGGCGAGGCACGCATGCTCCAGCCAGGCGCGGCCGGTGAGTGGTCGGTCAAAGACATCATAGCACATGTGACGTGGGGCGAACGTGAGACGGTTGAGCTATTACAAGCCCACGCGCTCGCCGGCTCCGATCTTTGGAACTTACCCCAGGATGACCGTAATGCAGTGGTATTCGAAGAGAATCGCGACCGTCCCCTGCACGAGGTACTTGCTGAGGCTCAGCAGGTGTATGCGCAACTCCTCGTAGTGCTGGGAACACTCTCTGAGGAGGATTTAACCGACCCACGCCGATTTCGCAATATGCCGGCAAACTGGATTCCCTGGAAAATCATCGCCGGATGTTCATACGAGCACTATCAGCAGCATACTCCCTCGATCCGCGCCTGGCTCGATCAAACGGCCTGAGGCCGACGCTCATCTTTTAGCCCAGGGCTCTTAAATCAAATCCAACGGCGGACTCTTGCCTTATACTGTAGGTACTGCTCACCGAATTTCCGCTCCAGGTACTGTTCCTCTCCTTCACTTGTTTTTGCCAAATTATCAGTTGCAAGCCAATAATACAACACCTAATAAATTTGTGGCAAAGCACTCAAGTCAGCTTGAAACCTCAGTAATTTCTAATCCGTGTACACTTTGGAAAGGTCTTGATGCACTTCGACCCAGTTCCAAAGGAGGATCTAATGAAGAAGCACAAGAGGCTCTACAGTTTGCTAGCTCTGGGCGCGCTCCTACTTTTGATGAGCGCCTGCGCACCAGTAACAAGTTCCGGAGGCAGTTCGCTCTCGCCCGGGCAGGTGCTCCAAAACAGTGCCAGGGCAATGACGCAACTCAAATCGGCTCATTTTGACTTGAAAGTAGCCAGTAATCTGCTGTCGAATACTACGAGTGTACCAACAACCCCGACTCCGGTACCTAATCAGGTGAATGTCAATATAACGGGTAGCGGTGACGAAAATCTGCCGGATCAGCAATCACTCCAAATCAACATTGGTCAAAATATCACAGGGCAGAATATCAGTCTCTCTGAGATTGCCATGGGAAATAAAGTCTACATTAAGAATCCCAGAGGCCAGTGGTATGTCATGGACAAGAGTGTGTTGGAAGGAGCTATCGGCAATCCCTTGACCGGGATCAATATAGATCCGAGTAGCTTGTTGAACCTGCTCCAAAATGCCAACATTACCGATCATGGTACAGAGCTTTTGAATGGGCAACAACTGCGTCATATCTCGGCGAGTCTTGATAAAGCTGGACTGAAGCAACTGCTCACGAGCAATCCACAGTTGAGCAAATTGTTTGGTCAGCAGAACATTGATAACGTGATTGACCACGCAAAAGCATTTCAGGCTACTGTAGGTCTCTGGATAGATGAGACCAATTTCTATGTCCATCGCGGGGAACTGAAGTTCAATCTGAACGAAGATTTGAGTTCGCTTAATAACTCCGCCACACCCGGCGCAACTCCTACGGTCACTTTATCCGGATTGGTGGCCAATTTCGATTCCATCACCAATCTCAGCAATTTCAACCAGTCGGTAACGATTACACCTCCGGCCAATGCTATTCCTACGGATAATCTTATTGGCATTTTTGGATAGCAAGTGGTGATCTGAACCTGGCATGGGAAGAGAATCCGAACACCCTGGAAAGAAGACAACCAGGGTGGTTCGGATTTGACCCTGGCATTATCCCTGCTAGTAGTGTAGACTCACTTTAGAAGGGAGTATAGCCATGCCAGTTATTCGAACGCCAGATGAACGTTTCAAAAACTTGCCGGATTTTCCGTTTCAGCCGCACTATGTCGAAGTCAACGGCTTACGCATCCACTATATCGATGAGGGCGAGGGCGAAGTAATCCTCTGCTTACATGGAGAGCCATCCTGGTCGTTTCTCTATCGTAAGATGATACCTATCCTCTCGCGTAACCACCGCGTTCTGGCGATGGACTTTGTCGGCTTTGGCCGTTCAGATAAGTTCACCGAGCGCAGCGAATATTCCTTCAAAATGCACCATGATACCATCGTCGGCTTCATCAATGCCCTGGGACTCGAGCAGATTAACCTCGTTGTGCACGATTGGGGAGGCTTGTTAGGGCTGACAATAGCGAGCGAGATGCCTGAGCGCTTCACTCGCCTGGTAATAATGAATACTGGCTTGCCCACGGGAGATGAACCGCTAGGTAGGGCATTTATGCGCTGGCGCGAATACGCGATGAGTTCGCCTGACATGCATATTGGTTTGGTGATACAGACCGGCGTAGCGCGGGGAGACAAGATTGCGCCGGAAGTTCTTGCCGCTTATGAAAGTCCTTTTCCCGATGTGACCTACAAGGCGGGCGCTATGGCTTTTCCGCTGCTTGTGCCCATTCGCCCCACTGATCCAGGGGCAGCCGAGATGAGAAAGGCGAGAGCAGCGCTCGCGCAATGGCATAAACCTGCGTTAGTCATGTTCTCTGATAAAGACCCCATCACGCGAGGGGTAGATGTCTTCCTCCGTGCGCTCATTCCCACTGCGAAAGACCAGCCCGAGATTGTGATTCATGATGCCGGACACTATCTCCAGGAGGACAAGGGCGAAGAAATAGCGCGGCATATCGTAGATTTTATTGCTCGAACTTGAAGAGGCTGACATCTCTCCTGCCCGCTAATCCGTGGTAATATTATGTATACGTAGAGGAACAAAGTTGATCCAGGTCCCTATTTCATTGGTATGGCTGAAACAGGAGATAACAATGGCGACAACCCCACAAATACCAGAACTGGTTAACCAGAAGTTAGAGGCATTCGAGCACCTTCAAGCCGAATTTGAAGTCTGCTTTCAATTCGTACAGAATGTGCATGGACAGCACCGCTTCACCTCATTTCCTGTTGCTGACTCGGTACGCTACCTTCATGCTCTCTGGGTTTGCGAATGCAAGGATCGCTTGCTCAGTATCTACAAGAACATCAGGCGTTATGATGGCCATTACTGCCTGGAGCTATTACAACATTGGCAGGACGGGAATACCGCAGACGTAGTGGATTTCCTCAATCGCAAATTAGATATGCTGCCTTATGCTGACCTCACGCGCCAGATTCACGAAGCCCGGCATCAGCATAAGAACGATGGATTGGCGCGACGTTTGGAACACGGACGGCTCGTCTTACTCAACCGCGAGATGAACCTGGTGCAAGCTCTAGACGCAATTTTTGCCATGCCCGAGGATGAACTGATTAAGGAAGTACAGCTAATATGTGCGCGCTTTGGACATGACCCCGGCCAGATCGAGAAAGAATTGGGCGAGATGGAAACCCCGCTCTATGCCTATCTACCTCACCAGGCACTGGCACAACGCAATATGGTTGTGATGAATAAGTTGGGCGTCAATGTCATGGGCCTGCCAACAGATCAACCCGGAGAGCGCTCGGGGAGTGTGCTGGAGCCAACGGAACCACTGCGTCCCTTTGCTGAACAAGTAGTGGAAGGTTACGTAGAGTTAACCTTGCCGAGGCATAACAACATTACAAGACTGCGTTTTATTGATTTCCCTGAACGCGGTGACATTGGTCCCAGGTAAGTATATTCCTCTTTGCCACGCTTATATTGCTCGGCTGTGGGGCAGGAGCTACCATGAACATGATGGTAGCGAATACACTGCTACTACTTCTTACGGCGCAGACGGAATAGCTGAACAAAGAATGCAAGCGAAGTTCCTACCACAGCCTCAACGAGGGTTAAGGCCCTGGATGGTCCTTTTGAAGAAGACTTATGTTTCTCCTCTTTCTGCGCTGGGTGATCTTCTTTAGTAGATGCTGGTTGAGCCTGCCCAGGCGCGTTTTCTCCCTGGGTTGCTTTAGCTGCTTCTGCTTCCAGGGCCTCTGCCTCGCTTTTAGGGCGAATATCCTTTGGTTCTTCATTTTTATGTGAGGGGGGAGCCTGCTCCTGGATTTCCTTTTCGCTTGTCGGAAGGTGACTTGTGAGCTTGTGTACCATTACCACCAGGTTATCTGGTGTGGATCGCACATGCTCCGCGAAGAAGGCGTTGATCTCAGCTCCTAGCAGCAAGATGACGGCGAAATAGTAGAAGAAAAACAAGAGGATGAGTGCAAAACCTGCTTTCCCTGTGTCGTTGGCTAAGAAATGTGTCACATAGAAAGGGAATAATATGAGATAGACTTGGAGGGCCACTGCTGCTACCAGCGCTCCAAGCCAGCTATTCCGGAAACTGATGTGTTGGTTGGGCACAACGATGTATATCGTCACAAACAAGACCCAGGAGATGAGCAATCCAACAAGGATACCGATCAGGGAGAACAAGAAGCCAATGCCAGGAAGAGTGTTAACGAACGTCGCCTGGAACAACGATTGCACTAAAGCAGGGATAGAGGAAGCAAAGACCATCAGCGGTACCAGCACGACAAACACCAGCAGCATCCCAAAAGCCATCATGTTCTGCTTGATGAAATTGCGTTGGCGTGTATGGTAAATGATATCAAAATAGCCTTCAAGCGTGACAAACAGACGTGAGCCAGCAAAGATAGCGGCCAAAACGGCAATCGTGCCAAGAAGGCCAGCGTTCTTATTCAGAGAAGCAAGCGCCGGTTCAAGGACATTGCCTGATGAAATGGGCGCAGGAAAGACGTTTTGAATATGATTAATCAGGTCCACTTTTACTGTAGGATTGAGCCAGCCAAAGATAAACCCAACAATGGAAATTATAGCAATGATGATGGGGACGATTGCCGTGATGAGGTTAAACGCAAGCCCTGCTGAAAAATTCATCACCCAGTCATTATTGAATTTGGTCCAAAACGTCTGCAAGGGTTTGACATCCTTCTCAATGGTCTGGAGGACTCCTGAAGTTTTCTTTTGCTCAGAACCCGTAGGCGCTTCTTTTGTTTGTGTTACCATCACTGAACCTCACTATGATCAACGAACAAGGAAGGTCTACATTGACTTGACTGTATAGAGTGTCCTTCCGTCTCGAGCCTCGAAACGGAAAACCATCTTCATCTCCTCTCAGAATTACACGTTTGAACTCGTCGCTGCGTTTCATTGGATGAAGGCCAATCCTTTGAGGAGGTAAAATACGATGCCTGCACCCCCTGGGGGTGCAGGCATCGGAATAACGGCAAGCAATCCGCTTCGTTACAATGATGTCCCTCCTGGTGGCGTAGATGCTGGCCCCGCAGGAGGATTGGTGGGCAGGATCAATGAGGGATGCGGCGCCTGGGAAAAATCGAAATCAGCTAGCAAGTTGCCCAGTATGGACACGTTCTCCCGAACGTCTAGCCGTGGATCAGGTCGACCATCCGTCTTTGGATCGATACGCTGCCCACCCAGGAAATCATCCTCAATGAACTTTACATAGGCATCGAAGCTCAACGTCTGGTGGTCAATGTATCCCTTTTTTGCATAGGGACTAATCACTACTCCCGGCACACGCAGCCCATAGCCATTCTGATCAACTACTGGTGGCACAACGTGATCGTAGAAGCCGCCCCAATCATCCCAGGCCAGGAATATCGCCGTACTATTCCAGTCTGGCCCCTGCATAATCGCATTGATCAGGCTCGTTACATACGCCTGCCCGGCACTCACCAACGCAGGGGGATGTTCACTGTTCTTTCCATTGGGTGCAATCCAGGAAACTGCTGGCAGCGTACCGTTCTTCGCTGCCGCAAAGAATTGCGAGAGTTGCTGGATATTGCCAAGCTCGCCATCCTGCCTCACCGTATCGAAGAAAGGCAGCGGATTCCAGATCTCAGGCGTTCCTGCATGCTGTGGCTTGGGGTTGCAGAACATTGCATCATCTTCGCAGTCCGGCTGCGTACCATCTGCTACATAATACGCCCAGCCCACATTCGCCTTGTGAAGCAGGTACGTAAGGTCAGTCCATGCATAATCAGGCCTCTTCTCAGGACCCTGCTGGCGCTGCCCTAGCGAATCGGGGTTTTGCAGTGCATTCTGGCAACTCATCGGGTTGCCCTGTTGGCTGCACCTGGCCGACCACTCCGACACCATGAAGAGGTGCTCCGGCAGGCTCCACGAAGCATTAGGCTCAAACATGTGATCCTGGAGCACAAACTGCTCAGCGTAGGTCCAGTAGTTAGGAATTTCGCGTGCGTCATGGTATCCCATCACATCTGGCTGCTCAGTTGCATTACTCGCTCCATGCGGGCCACCGAAATTCTTATCATGTGGATCATGGAAAGGCTTCACACACTGATTCGTCTTAGGATTCGGCAAACAAGTCCCGGCAGGAATACCATCTGCGCCTGGAAATGTGCCGAAATAAGTATCGAAAGAACGATTCTCTTGCATGATCACGATAACATGCTTGATCTTATGAATGTCACCACTTTGATTCTGGCTGGAGGAGCTTCCGCACGCCGCCAGTGCAGTTGTACCAAAGAGAAAAGCCACTACCAGCGTAAGGAATTTCTGTGCACCCTTACGTGTCTTATCCTTAAAAATTTTCATAACCTTACCTTACTTATCTGATTGGTTCATTCACCATAACACAGCGAAAAACCGACCGCTCGAACCATTATCAGCCCCTTTATTGCCTATCTTAACAGAAAAAATTCCAGAATCGCTCAAGATACGATAAGGATTTATTGAGAAATATCCGATGAATTTTATCAACCAGGCGCGGTAACTCGCATCATTGTAGGAGCGGGGCTGATTTTACACGAGTAGGTTTAGTGGAAACGGGGTCCAGGGGCTGTGCCACTGGCGGGGGTTTGGGGGCGTCCCCCAAGCTTCTCTCTCCTTCGCCGCCGCAGGCGGCGT
>WNGD01004068.1_pt1 | contig 14539 bp, 13 predicted proteins | sample 5400671 | NCBI WGS metagenome assembly WNGD01 (sample SAMN13153369, study PRJNA577476) | soil metagenome | isolation source: 40 cm soil or saprolite under grassland replicate 2 | place: USA:California | collected 2016-06-15
CAGGGCACGATGATCCGCCACCGCTCGGGCCTGGAGCTGATCGCCGCACCCGTGCCGCTGCCGGGCGAGGGGCCGCTCGCGCTCACCAGCGAGCAGACGCTCGCCATCCTGAAGCTCCTCGACACCACCCACCAGGTGGCGCTCGTCGACACGACCTCGGTCCCGCTCGACGCGACCCGCGCGGCGCTCACCAACGCCGACCGCATCTTCCTGGTGACCGAGCTCACCTTACCGGCGCTGCGCGCGTCGTTGCGCGCGCTCGCCTGGCTGCACGAGGAAGGCGTCGAGGGCACGCTCGAGGTCGTGGTCAACAAATACACCAACCGTTCGTGGGAGGTCTCCCCGGCGGAGGCCGCGAAGACCCTCGGGCTCCCCATCCGGGCTCTCCTCCCCCGCGACGACGCAGCCGTGTACACGGCGGTCAACAGCGGGCTCCCGCTCGAGGAGGTGAAGGGCGGCGCGGCGCTGCAGCGCGCGATCGCCGCGCTGGTCGGGGGGGAGGAAGCGCCCCGCCCGGAGAGCCCCGTGCTCAAGGGCTTTCGCCGCTTCTTCGCGGCGACGGAACGGAGAGTCTAGACGATGAGCATCCCGCACGAGAGCGTCTCGGCGCCGGCGAAGAAGAGCGGCGCCCCCTCCGCGAGCAAGCGGCTCGAGGAGTTGAAGCTGCGCGTGCACCGCCAGCTCCTCGAGCGCCTCGACCTGGTGGCCCTCTCCTCGCTCGACAGCACGCAGGCCGAGGAGCACATCCGCACCACCCTCCAGCGCCTCCTACTGGCCGATTCGCCCGAGCTGTCGGGGCTCGAGCGCGAGCGGCTGATCGAGGAGGTCGGCTACGAGGTCTTCGGGCTGGGCCCGCTCGAGGAGTTCCTCAAGGACAGCGACATCTCCGACATCCTCGTCAACGGTCCGGGCGCCGTCTACGTCGAGAGGCGGGGGCGGCTCTCGCTCACCGACGTCAAGTTCCGCGACGAGGAGCACCTGATGAAGGTGATCGACCGCATCGTGTCGACGGTCGGCCGGCGCCTCGATCGTGACTCGCCGATGGTCGACGCGCGGCTGCCCGACGGCTCGCGCGTGAACGCGATCGTCGCGCCGCTCGCGGTCCGCGGGCCCTGCCTCTCGATCCGGCGCTTCGGGCGCGACCCCTATCGCATCGACAACCTGCTCGCCTTCGGCGCGCTCACGCCGCAGATGGTGCGCTACCTGGCGGCGGCCATCCAGGGCCGTCTCAACATGATCATCTCGGGCGGGACGGGCGCCGGGAAGACGACCCTCCTCAACTGCCTGACCAGCTTCATCCCCCACCACGAGCGCGTGGTGACGATCGAGGACTCGGCCGAGCTCCAGCTCCAGCAGCCGCACGTGGTGCCGCTCGAGACGCGTCCGCCCGACCTGGACGGCAAGGGCGAGATCACGCAGCGCGACCTGGTGCGCAACGCGCTCCGCATGCGGCCCGACCGCATCATCGTCGGCGAGGCGCGCGGCGGTGAAGCGCTCGACATGCTGCAGGCGATGAACACCGGCCACGACGGCTCGCTCACCACCATCCACGCGAACTCCCCGCGTGAGTGCCTGCAGCGCCTCGAGGTGATGGTGCTGATGGCGGGCTACGATCTCCCGGTGAAAGCGATCCGGCAGCAGGTCGGCTCCGCCGTCAACGTGCTCGTCCAGGCCGCGCGCCTGACCGACGGCTCGCGCAAGATCGTGCGCGTGAGCGAGATCGTCGGGATGGAGAGCGACCAGCTCCAGCTGCAGGACATCTTCGAGTTCGTGCAGACCGGGGTCACTCCCGAGGCCCGCGTCCATGGTCAGTTCCGCGCCACCGGGCTGCGCAGCCGGTACTTCGACCGCCTGGTGGTGGCGGGCGTGAAGCCCGAGGACATCCTGCCCGGAGCGGGCGAGCGATGAGCACGCGACCCATGATCGCCGCGCGGACCGCGGCGGCGTGACGAGGAGGCGGAGAACCATGTCGGAGTCGGAGCAGAAGCCGCGCATCCTGATCGTGGAGGACCACCCCATCATCGCGGAGCTGGTCGAGACGCGGCTCCGCATCGAGGGAATGGAGCCGATCAAGTGCCCGGGCGGGCGCGAGGCGCTCGAGATCATCGGGGCGCAGCCGCTGGATGCCGTCATCCTCGACATCATGATGCCGGATGTCGACGGCTACGAGGTCTTGCGCTATATCCGGTCGCAGCCGGCGACGCGCGGCCTACCGGTCATCTTCCTGACCGCCAGGTCCACGCCCGCGGACATCGAGAAGGGGATCGCGATGGGCGCGAACTACTACATCACCAAGCCGTTCAGCGGCCTCGACCTGGTGCGCAAGGTGCGCATCTGCCTCGAGGAGCGCCGCGCCGCCGCCCCCGAGCCACCCGCCATGCGATGACGCGCCTCCTCGCGGTCCTCGGGCTCGCCGCCGCGCTCGTCGCGGTGCCCGGCCGCGCCGACTGGAGCGGTGTGGGGGGCCGCGAGGTCCGGCTCGAGGGCGACGGCAGGATCTTGACCGTGCGCGCCACCTTGAATGGCAGCGTCGAGGGCCTCTTCCTCCTCGACACCGGCGCCACCTACTGCGTGATCAGCCAGAGCATCGCGCGTCGTCTCGGGCTCAAGGCGAGCGGGGAGCGCACCGCGCTCGTCACCGCGAACGGCCCGGTCAGCGCCCCGCTGGTGACCATCCGGTACTTCGACCTGGGCAGCAACCGCGCCCGCGATGTGAAGACGGTGGTCCACGACTCGATGGCGCCGCCGCTCGACGGCATCGTCGGGCTCAGCTACCTGAACCACTTCGCCTACGTGATCGACGTCCGGCAACGCGTCGTGCGGCTGCGTCCCGGCGAGTAAGCTTGCTCGTCGGTGCGCGCGGGGACGGGGGCGCCCTCTCCGCTTCGCTGCGCCGGCCGCGCAGGCTTCCCTCACCGCGCGGGCGTGCCGGCGCAGAGGCGCTCCGACGGCGCCCCCGTCCCCGCGCACGCCACTTCGCCTCCCGTTAGACGGAGGCCGAGCGCGAAAGCGCTCACGCTTGGCCGACGGGGTCTGGGGCGCGCGGCGGGAGCCGCGCGGCCCTTGGAGCGGAGCCCGCGCAGCGGGCGAGCACCGGACGGGCCCCCAGAATCGTTAGACGCCGAGGACGTTGACCGTACAGGCGGAGCCAAGGCCGATGACGTGAGATAAGCCGACCTTGGCGCCTTCGACCTGGCGAGCGCCGGCGGAGCCCCGGAGGTGGGAGGTGACCTCGAAGATGCCGGCGACGCCGGTGGCGCCGAGGGGATGGCCCTTCGAGAGGAGGCCGCCGGAGACGTTCACCGGGATGCGGCCGCCGTGCGCCGTCTCGCCCTCGTCGATCATCCGGCCGGCCTCGCCGTCCTTGCACAGGCCGAGGTTCTCGTAGTGGAGCAGCTCAGCGGTCGCGAAGCAGTCGTGCAGCTCGACCAGGTCGAGATCCTCGGGCCCGATGCCGGCCAGCTCGTAAGCCTTGCGGGCGGCGTTACGCGTGAGCGTGCTCACGTCGGGCAGCGTCAGGTCCCGCTCCGTCCACGGATCGGAGGTGAGGACCGAGGCCAGCACCTTCACCCTGGCGCCGAGCTGGCGCGCCTTCTCGGGTGAGACGACGACGGCGGCCGCCGCCCCGTCGCCGGTCGGACAGCACATGTAGAGCGTGTTCGGGTAGGCGACCATGCGCGCCTTGAGCACGTCCTCGAGGCCCACCTCGTTCTGATACTGCGAGAGCGGGTTCTTGGTGGAGTGCTTGTGGTTCTTGACCGCCACCTTCGCGAACTGCTCCTGCGTCGTTCCGTAGCGCCGCATGTGCTCCATGCCCGCCTGGCCGAAGACCGCGGGCATGAGGCCGCTCCCGATCACGCCCTCGGTACGTATCCCCGAGCCGCCGCCGCCCCCGAGGAGCCCCATCTTCCCCATCTGCTCGACGCCGACCGCGAGCGCCACCTCGTGCGCGCCCGAGGCGACGGCCAGCCACGCCTCGCGGAATGCGGTCGAGCCGGTGGCGCAGGCGTTGGCGACGTTCACCACCGGGATGCCCGTCTGCCCCACCTCTTGGAGGATGCGCTGCCCGACCATGGCATTCGCCTGGAAGAGACAGCCGGCCGCCATCAGCTCCACGTCCTTGATGGAGAGGCCCGCGTCCTTGAGCGCGAGGAGGACCGCCTCGGCGCCCAGGTCGGGGACGTCCCGCTCCGGGTAGCGGCCGAAGCGGATCATGGCGACGCCGGCGACGTACACGTCTCGCATGGCGGATGCTCCTAGCCCCGAGCGGGGCGGAAGTAGAAGGCGACCACGTCGTTGCCTTCCCGGTCCTGCTGGGAGACGCCGGTCGTCATCTCGACCGGCATGCCGAAGCGGAGCTGCGCGGGATCGGGCTCGACGTCGATCAGGTTCGAGCGCACCGACACGCCCTCGGGCAGGTCGACGACGCCGACCACGTACGGCACCGGGACCCCGGGCATGGACTGGTGCACGATCGACCAGACCCAGAGCGTCCCCTCGCGTGACAGCGGGATCTCCTCGAACGGCCCCTCGGCGGTACACCGGGAGCACGCGCGCCGCGCGCCCAGGTAGACCGCCCCGCACGGCTTGCAGCGCCGGCCAACCAGGTAGGGCTCGCCCTCGTCGGGCAGACGGAGGAAGGGAACGATCGGACGGCGGCCGCGCGGCGCGGTGGTCGCGGAGGCGCTCACGCGCTTCGCGTAGCATCGCCCGGCGCCCCCTGTCCAGCGCCAGTGTGGTGTCCGCGAGATGGCTTTACTGCGAGCGTCGATCCGGGGCCTGCGGCGGGCGTGCTCGCTTCTCCCTCCTTCCTGCGGCCGCGGCGCGGGACGCGCCGCGTGTGTTAGGCTACGCCTCGTCGGTCGTCGCTGCGCTCGCCCGCCTCGGCTCCCGGCTCGACGCTCTCACGACAAGCCACCTCGCGGACACCACACTGGTCACGGGCCGCGGCGCGGAGTATGCCATGGCGGGCATGGACGACTTCCAGGGACGGGTCGCCGTCATCACCGGCGGTGGCGGCGGGATCGGCGCCGCCATGGCGCGCGCCTTCGCCGCGCGCGGCGCGCGCATCGTGCTCGCCGACGTCGATCGGGCGGCGATGGAAGGGGTGGCCGCCGCGCTCGGCACGGGCGGCGCCGAAGTGCTCGTCGTGCCGACCGACGTGACCGCGCTCGAGAGCGTACGCGCGCTCGCCGACGCGGCCGAGCGGCGCTTCGGCGCCGTGCACATCGTGTGCAACAACGCCGGCGTCGCCACCATGGGCGAGATCGCCGCCTCGACGCACGCCGACTGGCAGTACACCATGAACGTCAACTTCTGGGGCATCGTGCACGGCGTCGAGACCTTCGTGCCGCGCCTCCTCGTGCGCGGCGCCGGCGGGCACATCGTCAACACGGCCTCCATGGCGGGGCTGGTCGGGATGCGCTGGCTCGGCGTGTACTGCGCCTCCAAGTTCGCCGTGGTGGGGCTCACCGAGGCCCTCCACCGCGAGCTCGCCGAGCACCGCATCGGCGTCAGCATCCTCTGCCCGATGATCGTCGAGACCAACATCAACGAGAACTCGATCCGCAACCGCCCCGCGGCGCTGCAGAACCCGGGCGAGGCGGCCGTCCCCGAGGGCGCCGCCATGATGGGCAGCGTCATCGGCCCCGAGGAGGTCGCCCGCCGCGTCGTGCGCGGCATCGAGCGCAAGGACCTCTACATCTTCACCCACCCCGAGCAGCGCGCCATCCTCCAGCGCCGCGCCGCGCGGCAGGACCGGATGTTCGAGCCCGATCGCTGGTAGCGGGCCCTCGGCCGCGCTAAAGGGAGCGCGTGGTCGCCGCCGGCGCGCTCATTTCCGGGACGGGCACCAACCTGCAGGCGATCATCGACCGCATCGCGGCCGCCCAGCTCGACTGCGCGCTCCGCGTGGTCGTCTCGAACCGTGCCGGCGCCCCCGGCCTCGCGCGTGCCGAGGCCGCCGGCATCCCGACGCGCGTCATCGATCACAGGGGCTTCGCACGCCGCGAGGACTTCGACCGTGCCCTGGTCGCGGCGCTCCGCGAGGCGGGCGTCGAGCTCGTGCTGCTGGCAGGCTTCGATCGCCTCGTCACACCGGTCCTCCTGGCCGCCTTCCCGCTCCGCGTGATGAACATCCACCCGGCGCTGCTGCCGTCGTTCAAGGGCCTCGATGCCCAGCGCCAGGCCCTCGCGTACGGGGTCAAGGTCGCCGGCGCGACGGTCCACTTCGTGGACGCGCACACGGACCACGGCCCGATCATCGTGCAGGGCGCGGTGGCGATCGATCCCGACGACACCGAGGACGAGGTCCGCCGGCGCATCCTCGCCGTGGAGCACGAGATCTATCCCCTCGCGATCCAGCTCTTCGCCGAGGGGCGCCTCACCGTCGAGGGGCGCCGGGTGATCGTGCGCGGCCCGCGGCCGCCCCGCCCCCCGCCGCTCGTCCACTGGTGACCCCCGCCGGCAGCGTTCCATTTGAAATCTAATGAGTTCGTTGGTACACGGGAAGCGGCGGATGGGGAAGCCGGCGGAGGGAGGGACCGACGGAGCGCCGGGCACCTGCTGGCACCATCGGAACCGATGAGTCCGGTAAGGGGGACTACTTCGGCCCGCTCGTGGTGGCGGGTGTGTACGTCCCCGACGGCGGCCGCGAGGTGCTCGCGGCGCTCGGCGTACGCGACAGCAAGACGCTGTCCGACGGCCAGGCCGAGCGCCTGTCCCGCGCCGTGCGGGAGGCCTATCCCACCGCGGTGGTGGCGATCGGCCCCGAGCGCTACAACGCGCTCTACGCGAAGGTGGGCAACCTGAACCGGCTGCTCGCCTGGGCCCACGCACGTGTCATCGAGAACCTGCTCGAGCGTATCCCGGAGTGCCGCGAGGCGATCTCCGACCAGTTCGGGGACGCGCGCGTCCTCGAGCGCGCCCTCCTCGAGCGCGGCCGCCGCATCAGCCTGACCCAGCGTCCCCGCGCCGAGTCGGACCCGGTCGTGGCCGCCGCCTCGATCGTGGCGCGCGCCGAGTTCCTGCGCCGGCTGGATGCCCTCCGCACGCGCTTCGGGACGCCGCTGCCGAAGGGCGCCGGACCGCCCGTGCTCGCCGCCGGCCGGACCTTCGTCGCCCGCCACGGCGCCGACGCGCTCGGCCAGGTGGCGAAGCTCCACTTCCGCACCACCCGCCAGGTGACGGGGGCGGGCGCCTGATGGACGTCGCCGCCATCCTCGCCGAGGTCCGCGCGCTCGCCAACCGCGGCGAGCTGCACACCATCGTGGCGCGCTACGGCGCGATCGACGACACTCCGGAGAGCGAGACCTGGCACTCGACCGAGCTCCTCTACGAGATCGGCCGCGCCTTCGGCATGCTCGGCAACGAGGAAAAGGTCGAGCGCTACCTCCTCCGCTGCGCCGAGCTCGCCCCGCGGCGTGCCGCCGTGTTCCACTGCGCCATCGGCTGGTACTTCCAGCGCAAGAAGAAGTGGACGAAGGCGCTGCGCTGGTACGACCGCGCGCTCTCTTCCTTCCCGACCTACCACCTCTGCCTCTTCCGCCGCGGCTACTGCCTCGAGAAGGTGCACCGCCCGCACGACGCGGTCGAGGCCTTGAGCCGCGCGCGCCAGATCTGGGAGGACGCGCCGAGCGAGCAGCGCCAGCGCGGCCGCGGCGTGCAGGTGCAGGTGCTCTTCCATCTTTCGCGCGGGCTGCGCGATCTCGGCGACTTCGAGGGCTCGGCCGAGGCGCTCGATCAGTGCTGCGCGCTCGACCGCGGCAGCGACCCGCCCACCATCCGTGACGAGCACACGCTCGCCTGCCGCGGCGAGCTGCACCTCCGGCGCGGCGACCTCGACGCCGCCCTCGCCGCCTTCACCGCGGCGCGCGACCTCGATCCCGAGTCGAGCTACCTCTGGGAGCGCCTCGGCCGGGTGTACGAGCTGCGCGGCGAGCTCGAGCCCGCCGAGACCGCCTACCGCCGCGCCACCCTGCTCCCGCGCGGCGCGTTCGCGTTCCTCGCCCTCGGCCGCTTCCACCTTCACGCCACGCGCCGGCTCCCCGAGGCGGCGCACGCACTGGTCGGGGCGATGGGGTGCCTGCGGGGCGCCGAGCCCGTGATCCGTCTCGAGCTGGCGCGCCTGCACCTCGCCTGCGCCCGACCGCACGCGGCGCTCGCGCAGGTGGAGCGGGCGCTCGCCTGCCGGCGCGAGAGCAGCTTCCCGGACGCGCTCCGCCTGGCCGCCGATCTGGCGGAGCAGGTCGGGCGCCTCGATGACGCCGCCCGCCATCTGGAGGCGCTCGGGCGTCTGGCACCGGACGACGGGACGCTCGCGGCACGCCGCGCGGTGCTCACCGCCCACCGGACGACCTCCCCCACCGACCCGCCGCTCCTGCCCGAGCTCGCCATCCTGGACCAGGTGGCCTGCGACGGGACCGACGAGGAGCGCCTGGTCGGCGTCGTCGACCGCTTCTTCGCCGAGAAGGGCTTCGGCTTCCTTCACTACGATCAGGGACGCTCGATCTTCTTCCACGTCACGCAGTGTGAGGACGGCGGCGAGGGGATCACGCCTGGCACGCGGCTCAGCTTCCGCGTCGGCCACAATCCGAAGAAGGGCAAGACCCAGGCCGAGGCGGTGCGCCGGGAGGGCTAGGAGGCTGTCCGGGAAACATGGCGGCGATGGCAGCCGGGATCATGGCGGCGGAGCGCGCCGCGCGTGCGGCAGTAGACGCAGGCACTCGGGGACGAAGGGCAGCGTCCGGCGCGCGCAGGCCGCGAGCGCGTCGAGCAGCCGCTCCTGTCTCGCCGTCCACGTGAGCCCGTAGCGCTCGCGCAGCGCAGGCGGCAGGAGCCCGACGGTGAAGAAGCGCGCGACGCGAAACGGCTCGCCGAGCGGAAGCGGGAGCGGCGGCCGCAGAATCGACGCGGCGAGGTCGCGGGCCGTCTCGCCGACGGTCAGCACATCGTCGCGGATCATCGCCTCGACGTAGTCCTCGAACGCCCGAGGGGTCGGGGGGATCAGCGCGTCGGGAATGCCGAGAAGTCGCGCGCCGACCTTCGACTCCTCGTAGTAGGTCGCCCGATCTTCGCGCGAGAGCGGCGCGACGAAGCGCCGGTAGACGAGCAGCGCGCTGTCGACGAGCGTCGCGTGAACCCAGAGGAGCAGCGTCGGGTCGTTCGCGTCGTAGGGCGTCCCGCGCCGCCACCGGCCAACGTCGGCGTCGAGGACGCCCTTGACCCGGGCGTGCACGCCTTCGATCTCGTGGACCGCGGCCATTGCGTGTGCGGCGTCCGCGAAGACGATGGTCAGCATGAGCTCGAGCGTCCGCCGCAGACGCACGAGCGGCTCGGCCCGGAGGCGGCTGTGCGCCGCGACGGCGGCGGCGACGAGCGGGTGCGCGATCTGGAGGAGAAGGGCGCGGCCCCCGCCGAGCAGCGCGACCGCCTCGCGGTTGACGCGCCAGACGACGCTCTCGGGGCCGAAGAGGCCCCGCCGGGGGTCGATCACCGTGCGGCGGCACGCCGCGCGCAGGCGGTCCAGGTCCTCCAGCGAGAGCTCGGCAGCGGCGCCGGCGGCCGGCATGCCGCGATGCTAACCCCCGGCGCGGCCCGGGGCGAGCGGCGAGGTTGCGAGCGCGGCGGAGAGGGCTGGGAGAGAGGGTTTCGCGCAGCGCTACCGGATGGTAGCGCTGCTCTTCAGCGCGCGTCCGGATAGACCCGCGCCAGGCGCGCGGGCGGCACGCCGGCGTAGTACGCGGCGCGCAGCGCCCACATGAGCAGCACGGTGCGCGCCACGCCGTGGCGCCGCCAGCGGCGCGCCGAGGTGGTGACCGTCTCGCTGAGACACGCGACCCGGCCCGCGCGCTTCATGGCCCGGCTGAGCGCGACGTCCTCCATCAGCGGCACGAGCGGATAGCCGCCCAGGCGCTCGAACACCACGCGGCGGACGAAGATCGCCTGCTCGCCGGTCGCCACGCGCGTCAGACGGGAGCGCAGGCTGATCAGGCGCCCGATCGCCCGATAGGCGAGGCCGGCCGCGTCGAGCCGCACGTCGAAGCGCCCGCCGACGACCGCCGGATCCGCAAGCGCGCCGGCCACCGCCTGCGCGTAGCCCGCGGGGAGCCGGGTATCGGCGTGCAGGAAGAGGAGCACGTCACCGCGCGCCGCGGCCGCGCCGGCGTTCATTTGCCGCGCCCGCCCGCGCGGCGCCTCGAGCACACGGTCGGCGAGCGTGCGCGCCACGGCGCGTGTGCCGTCGCGGCTCCCGCCGTCCACCACGATGACCTCGTGTACGCCCGGCTGCCGGGCGGCCGCGAGCGTCGCGGGCAAGGCCTCCGCCTCGTCGAGCGTCGGCACGACGACGGAGAGCGCCGCCGGTAAGAATTGCAACCGCCCACCCCCCGCGGTATAGGTTGAGGCCAATGCTGGACGGCGTGACCAGCCCGCGCAAGCGCGTCGAGACACGCGACACGGTCGTCATTCGCTTCGCGGGCGACTCGGGCGACGGCATGCAGGTGACCGGCATGCAGTTCACCACCGAGTCGGCGCTGGCGGGCAACGACCTCGCCACCCTGCCCGACTTCCCGGCCGAGATCCGCGCCCCCGCCGGCACGCTGGCAGGCGTGAGCGCCTTCCAGCTCAACTTCTCCTCGAACGAGGTCTTCACGCCCGGCGACGACCTGGACGTCCTGGTCGCGATGAATCCGGCCGCCCTCAAGATGAACGTCAGCGACCTCAAGTCGGGCGGCATCCTCATCGTCGACCGCGAGGGCTTCAACGAGCAGAACCTGAAGAAGGCGGAGTACGAGTCGAATCCCCTCGAGGACGGCTCGCTCGACCGCTACCAGCTCTTCCAGGCCGAGGTGACCAGGCTCACCACCGCGGCCCTCAAGGACCTGGGCCTCTCGGCGCGCTCGGTCTTCCGCTGCCGGAACTTCTTCTGCCTCGGCATGACGTCCTGGCTCTACCACCGGCCGATCGAGCCCGCCGAGGCGTGGATCAAAGAGCGCTTCAAGAAGACGCCGGAGCTGGTCGAGGCGAACGTGCGCGCGCTGCGCGCCGGCCACAACTTCGCCGAGAACGCCGAGCTGTTCGCCGTCTCGTACGAGATCCGGCCGGCCCGGATCGCCCCCGGCAAGTACCGCAACATCACCGGCAACACGGCGACCGCGCTCGGCTTCGTGTGCGCGGCCACGAAGGCGGGACGGCCCCTCTTCCTCGGCAGCTACCCGATCACGCCCGCGAGCGACGTGCTGCACGAGCTCTCGGGCTGGAAGCAGTTCGGCGTCTACACCTTCCAGGCCGAGGACGAGATCGCCGGCATCGGCGCCGCGCTCGGCGCGGCCTTCGGCGGCGCGATCGCCATCACCACCACCAGCGGCCCGGGCATGAACCTGAAGGCCGAGACCGTCGGCCTGGCGCTCGCCGTCGAGCTGCCGATCGTCGTGACCGACATCCAGCGCGCCGGTCCCTCCACCGGCATGCCCACCAAGACCGAGCAGGCCGATCTCCTGATGGCGATGTACGGCCGCCACGGCGAGTCGCCGGTGCCGGTGCTGGCCGCGGCCACGCCCGCCGACTGCTTCCGGATGGCGTTCGAGGCGGTGCGCATCGCGGTCAAGTACATGACGCCAGTCGTCCTGCTGACCGACGGCTACCTCGCCAACGGCGCCGAGCCGTGGCTCATCCCCGATCCGGCCACGCTCCCCGAGGTGCCGGTCGCCTTCCGCACCGAGGCGAGCGGCTTCTTCCCCTATCTGCGCGACGAGGAGACGCTCTCGCGCCCGTGGGTCGTCCCCGGCACGCCCGGCCTCGAGCACCGCATCGGCGGCCTCGAGAAGGAGTACCTGACCGGGAACGTGAGCTACGCACCCACCAACCACGAGCAGATGATCCGGGTACGCGCGCGCAAGATCGCCGGCATCATCCGGGAGATCCCTCCGCTGGAGGTCTTCGGCCCGCCCGAGGGCGAGCTGCTCGTCGTCGGCTGGGGCAGCACCTACGGCGCGATCACGCAGGCGGTGCGCGAGCTGCAGGCGGCGGGCCATGCCGTGGCCCACGTGCACCTCCGGCACTTGAATCCGCTCCCCGCCGACCTGGGCGGCATCCTCCGGCGCTACCCGCGGGTGCTGGTGCCCGAGATGAACCTGGGACAGCTCGTGCGTCTCATCCGCGCCGAGTACCTGGTCGACGCGATCGGCTTCAACAAGATCCAGGGCCGGCCCTTCAAGGTGTCCGAGATCGTGAGCCGGTGTTCGAAGCTTCTCGGCAAGGAGAGCCTCGCGTGAGCAACCCGGAGCAGAAGCTCGGCAAGAAGGACTTCGTCTCCGACCAGGACGTGCGCTGGTGTCCGGGCTGCGGGGACTACGCCGTCCTCTCGCAGGTGCAGAAGGTGCTCCCGGAGCTGGGCGTGGCTCGCGAGAACTTCGTCTTCATCTCGGGGATCGGCTGCTCGAGCCGCTTCCCGTACTACGTGAACACCTACGGCTTCCACTCGATCCACGGGCGGGCGCCGGCGATCGCGACCGGGCTCAAGGCGACGCGTCCCGAGCTGTCGGTGTGGGTCGTCACCGGCGACGGCGACGCGCTCTCGATCGGCGGCAACCACCTGATCCACGTGCTGCGCCGCAACCTCGACATCAACATCCTCCTCTTCAACAACAAGATCTACGGGCTCACCAAGGGCCAGTATTCGCCCACCTCCGAGGTCGGCAAGGTGACCAAGTCGACGCCCGCCGGCTCGGTCGACCACCCCTTCGACCCGATCGCGCTCGCGCTCGGCGCCGAGGCGAGCTTCGTCGCGCGCAGCGTCGACGTCGAGTCGAAGCACCTGCAGGAGATCGTACGCCGCGCGCACGAGCACAAGGGTGCCGCCTTCGTCGAGATCCTCCAGAACTGCAACGTGTTCAACGACGGCGCGTTCAACGACGTGACCGACAAGGCGACCAAGGCCGACTCGACGCTCGTCCTCGAGCACGGGAAGCCGCTCCTCTTCGGCAGGAACCGCGACCGGGGCATCCGCCTGCGCGCCTTCCAGCCCGAGGTGGTGCAGCTCGGCGACGGCATCACCGAGGCCGATCTGCTGGTCCACGACGAGCACAACCCCGCCCTCGCCTACCTGATCGCGCGCCTCGGCCCGCCCCGCTTCCCGACCCCGATCGGCGTCTTCACCGCCGTCGAGCGCCCCCGCTACGAGGAGGCCCTCAACCGGCAGGTCGCCGCCGCCAAAGCGAAGGCGCCGGCCGATCTGCGCGCGCTGCTCGACCGCGGCGACACCTGGGTCGTCTCGTAGGCGCGTGAGGCAAGCGCGCGCGTAGCGGCGGCGGTGTGCCGCCGGGGGAGCCGGACGCTCGGCCCGGGAGTTTCCTTCATCGCCAGGCACCGGCTGAAGTGACCGATCACGTGGCGCGCCCGGACGCGCCGGAAGGGCGCGGTGACGAGCACCTGCGGCAGGACGTTGAGAGGGGTGCGTCGCTCAGGGCCCCTGCAGCAGGCAGGAGAGCCCCGTCTGGGCATCATCGAACCGCTGCCTGAGCGTCGCCGCACAGCTCGGCGATACGCGCCGTTGCGCGGACGTGAGGGCTGCCCTTCCGTGGCTCAGGACTCGCAGGGCCCTCGTGATGAAGCGTCCGGCTCGCGCGCTGCTGCTCGTGGCGTCCGCGCGCACCAACAGGCTGCGGGCGCGGCCGAGGACCCTGGCCACGGACCTCGGGACGGGCTGGCCCCTGCACGCACCGGCCCTGAGGCGCCTCAGGCCGCTCCGCAGGTCCGCGAGAACGATCGGCCTGTGAACGCATCCGCCCCCGGGGCTGCAGGTATCGATGGAGCAGGCGTCACCGTCGTCGCAGCCCCGCGGGGTGCCGCCGCGACAGACGCCCGCGACGCAGGCATCGCTCATGGTGCATGCGTCACCGTCGTCACAGGGAGCGGCGTCGGGACGGCCCCGGCAGTCGCATGCCGCGGTGGTGCACGGGGGAGGCTGCTCCACCGCGGCGCTCCGGACGAAGAACTCGTCCGCGACACGCCCGCCGATGTCCTTGAAGTAGAAGTGCGCGAGACCGGGATCTCCCCCATTATCGAAGACGCCGAACAAGGCACCGTAGGTCGCGCCCTGGGTGGACGTATAGATGCTCGCCCACCAGGGCCCGCTCAGCTGCTGGTCGCGGATGCTCCTTCCCCCGAGCCCCGAGACGAAGACGAAGCTCCGTCCCTCGTCGGCCGGCGTGCTCGGGTCGTCCCGGGAGAGGGCGAGCGTCGTGGCGGTGCTCGCCACCGTCTGGTCCTGGCAGCTGCTGAGGAGGTACGTCCGGGAGTACGAGTGCTCGTGGGCGGTGGCGATGATCGCGCCGCCCCGTCGCGACTGCTCGTACACGCCCCAGCCGGTCTCATCGCCCTTCCCGCCGACCTGCATCAACTGCATGTCCTTGTGCCAGCTGCTGATCCGCCAGGTGGAGCTGTCCGCCGCCAGCTCGTTCGCGATGAAGAGGTCGTAGAGCCCGTCGCCGCTGCCGAAGACGCCCGGCGCCGTCAGCACGAAGAAGATGCCTCGATAGCG
>WNGD01011412.1_pt1 | contig 14538 bp, 11 predicted proteins | sample 5400671 | NCBI WGS metagenome assembly WNGD01 (sample SAMN13153369, study PRJNA577476) | soil metagenome | isolation source: 40 cm soil or saprolite under grassland replicate 2 | place: USA:California | collected 2016-06-15
ACGCGGACCGATCGATGGATCGTTGCGAGGCGGGAGTTGAGTTTGTCGAACCGGAAGGCGGAAACGGCGCGGCTGCCGCGCAGCTTGAGGATCAACGACATGAGGCGTGCCGGTAAAGGGCGATTATACCGGAAGCCCCTGGGCGAATTTAGAACGGGTTAGAACGGGTTATAAAATGAGGGACACCTCCCCTAAATCAGGGCCGTTCTGCATTACTGAGTAGTGGTCCCTAAGACCACTACCCATTACTAAGGGACCACGTACAAGATCACCACGTGGCCGGCGTTTACGACGCCTTGTCCGTTATTCACAAACTGCGGGGTCACCACCGTAACCACCGTGAGATCGCCGCCTGCTGGGGACAGGCACCCGGCGGGCCCTTGGCCGGGCAAGCTAAGGCCTTCCAAGTTCGCCGCCGTCGTGCCGTTCACATCGAAGGGGGAGAGGGTCGTGGTGAAATTCGCAATATTTCCCCTGCATTGCCCTGCGAAAACAAAAGTGGCATCCGTCGCATTGACTTGCACTATTGTCACCGAGCCCACAAGCGCGGGACCGGATAGGCCGGCTTGCCCCTCTGCCGCCAAGCTGAGCAGCAGCACCGCGAGCGCGGGTTGAATGACTCGCGACAGCCACGTACGAGGCTTGGCCGGGGCGGAGTGCTGATCCCGTCTCTTCAGGTCGTCGGCCAGCTTTCTCCGGCGGGCTTCTTCGGACTCGCGCGCTTTCCTGTGCATGTCGTCGGACTCAAAGTACATAAGGACTCCTTTCCGTAGCAAACGGTGAGGAAACCTCCCCTTGTCACGCATTGAAGTCGACCAACGTTACGCTTGGCCTCCGCTTCAATAGCGCGTTCGGACCATCGCAACCGGGAGCAGGGGGTACCCTCTGGAGTGAAACTCGATTTACGGGGACACACCCCTTAGTGCTTTAGGGGCGCTCCGGCCGCGTTCAATGCGGCGTGCGTCCGGACGGTGTCGATTGCGGCCAGCACGGCAACGGCGCTCGGGTAGCGCCACGCCGGATCCTTGGCGAGCATTGCGTCGACCAGCTCCTGGCAATGGGCAAGCTCCGCGGGTAGCCGCGGGGGCGGCGCGCTGACGATCTGCCGGGTCAGCTCGTCTCCGGAGTCGCCCGTGTAGGGCCGATGGCCCGTGAGCGTTTCGAAAAATATCACGCCGAGGGCGTAAAGGTCCGAGCGCTGGTCGAGTTTCGCGCCTGTTGCATGTTCCGGCGATCGATAATAAAGGGACCTCAAGGGTACTGCGCGCGGCGCCGTGCTCACCTCGCTCGTCTCGTCCTTGGCGTCTTCGAAGCCGGAGAGCGCGATTTCGCCGTTTTCGCGCACCATGAAATTTTCCGGTTTCAGGTCACCGTGAACGATTCCCTGGCGATGGACCTCGGCGAGCGCGGTTGCCGCCTGGGCGAGCAGCGACAGCGCCCGATGAGGGGGAAGCGGACCCTTGACCACGTCTCTCAAGCAACCGGCCGGAAAATATTCCATGACGACGTAGGCGAGGCCCTCGGCAAAACCGTGGTCAAGAACCGCCGCGATGCTCCAGTGGTGGAAGCGACTGACCATTGCCGCTTCCTGCACGAATCGCTGCAACGGCCGTGGGTCCTTCTCCGGACGGCTGTGTCGTATCTTGATCGCCACCTTCTTCCCGTCCAGATCGCGCTCGGCCAAGTACATGGCCGTCCCGTCCGCGTCGCCGAGCTTGCCGATGACGCTGTAGTTCTTGATGCGCAAGGGAGCGGATGCGCTGGGTTGACTCTGATCGGACATCAAAGCCTCCAGCGTCTCGCGCAGCGCGGCTTTCACCGCGGTTGCCGCGCCTTCTGCGTTCCCCGCGAGCGCCTCTTGGAGCAGCTCGGACAGACTGCCTGCACCGCGGTCCGTCGTTGCAGGGAGATTCTTGAGGCCGATGACTTCGTAGACGAGCACGGGCTTGGTTCGGCCGCGCAGATGGACGATTCGATGCGCGCCGTGAACCACTGCGTCCCCGGCGGCGCCGATCGTCGCCTCGCTTGCCACGACCGGCCAGCCCAGTTCCTTCGTCTGCCCCTCCAGCCGCGAGGCGATGTTGACCGTGTCGCCAATGGCCGTGAAGTCCTCCTGTCCGGGCGCACCGACCTGGCACAGGGTCACGTCGCCGGTATGGATACCGACGCCGATCGCGAATTCCGGCAGCCCGCGGTCGGAGTACTGCGCGTGCATCCAATTGCGAAAGTGATGGGCGATTATCGACAGGCCGAGGCCGGTCTGAATGGCGCGAAGCGCCTGGTGTTCCCGCGGATTGTCATCGGTATGCGGAAACACCGCCATGATGCCGTCACCGATGAATTTCACAACCCTGCCGCCGGCCGCGATGATCGGCTCGCAAGCGCGCTGAAAGTAGGTATTGAGCAGCGCCGCGATCTCGGCCACAGAAAGGCGCTCCGAGAGGGTGGTGAAGCCGCGGATATCGGTAAACAACACAGTGGCTTCGATGATGGAGTTCCCCGCGCCGGGCTGGGCGACTTCCTCCAGCCCGGTGTGTTCCGCCTCTCCGGTGAGGCGGCTGCGGAACCGTCGCCGTAACCGGTCGCTGCCGACGATCAACTGCTGTGCCAGGGCCTCCCGCGAGACATCGAGCTTTTTCAACCTGACCGCGACTGCCTCGATCAGCTCGGCGCGGGTGAAGGGCTTGGACAGGTAATCGTCGGCGCCGAGATTCATCCCTTTGCGCACATCAGCGCGCTCGTCGCGAGCGGTGAGAAAGATGAACGGGGTCGACGCGAGCGCCGGCACCCGGCGCAGCCGCTCCACGACCTCGTAACCGTCCATCTCCGGCATGCTCACGTCGCAGAGAACCAAGTCGGGCGATTCGTCGCTGGCGAGCTCAAGCCCGGCGCGGCCGCTCTCGGCCTCCGTGACGCGGTAGCCTTCGGCCTCGAGGGTCAAGGCGAGCCCCCTGCGGATGCCGGGATCATCGTCGATGACCAAGATCTTCGTCTTCACAGATGATCTAAGACATATTTGTGACGTAGATCACTATTGAGCGCATTATGCTAAAACTTGCCTCAATAGACTAGTCAAACCGTTCCGGACAGACCCCGCCCGGGGGGAGGGGAGAGGAATCAGTTGCTGCGAAACGCCTTGAAAAACGATCGGCTCGGACTGATCATGATAGCGGCCTCGGTGGCCGTGATCGGCGTGATCGTGGCGCTGCTCTATTCGCAGCAGGCGAGGCTCTACCGCGACAAGATCCGCTCCCAAGGCGTGGCGCTCGCCCGGGCGCTGTCGGGGAAGGAATTGTCCCAGCTCATCCCTGCCTCCGCCGAGAAGAATCTCGTGAGCAGCCTGGCAAGCGTTCAAGGCAGCGACGCGTTCGCCTATGCGACCATCGTGACGATATCGGGCGACAAGGTGTTCGAGTTCGCCTCTCCTGGCAGCATAGTGCCGGCCGCAGCCATGCCCTCGGAGCCGGCATCCTGGTTCGGCGAGCATCGCTTGATCTCCCCCGGGGACGGAAGGAAGATCCGGGAGTTCTTCGGTCCGGTCCTGAGGAGCGGGGAACTTGCCGGTTTCGTCAGGCTTGGCTACTACGAGACGCTCCAAGGCGTGCCGACAGGCGAAATCTCCTCCGTCGCGCTGATGGCCTTGCCCGTATTCCTGCTCACGGTCTTTTGCTATTTCATGATCAGGCAGGAGATTCGCCCTCTTGCTGGGCTCACAAAAAAGCTCGAGGACGCCGGAAAGGCCTACGGGATCGAAATGGGCTTTTCGCCAGGCATAGAATCCCGCCACTTCGCCCACCGCTTCGACCAGTTCATGCAAACGGTTCAGTCCAGAATCCACGAGATGGACCGGCAACGCCTCGAGGCGCAGACCTCGAGCCGGCTGCTCTTATACAAGCAGGAAAAGGTGCAGGCCATCGTGGATGCGATTCCCGACGCGGTGCTGGTGATCGACGATTCCGGCCTGCCCACTTTCGCCAATCCGAAGCTCGGGATTTTGCTGGGTTTGAGCCCCGAGGAGCTGATCGGCCAGCCCCCTCAGAAATGGTGCGCTCGTCCGGAAGTGCTGGCGCTGCTGACGCGCTTCAAGGACCAGATCGCCCCGCCTGTTCACACCACCGCGGTCGAATACTCCCCGGAGGGACAGCCCGATCGCAGAATTTCCGTGTCGGCCTACCCGCTGTTTTCGCCGCGCGACCGCTCGATCGTGTATGGCATGCTGATCGCGTTCCGCGACATCAGCGAAGAGCATCTCGCCCGGCAGGCGGGCGCCGAGTTCGTCGCCCAGGTTTCACACGAGCTCAAGACGCCGCTCACCACCATCGCGACCTTCAGCGAGCTGCTTCTCGGTTACAGCAAGCTCTCCGATCAAGACCGCGTGGAAGCGGTGAACACCATACACAGCGAGGTCGAGCGGGCGGCTGACCTGATCAATAATCTCCTTAACATTTCCAAGCTGGAAACCGGCACCCTGCCCATCGAGCGCCAGCGGGTGAAGATTCAGGACCTGTTGCAGGAGATCGTGAACAGCATGAGCAAGAGCGCGCGGGCGAGGCAAGTGCAGGTCCAGCTGAAGATCCCGCCGGACCTGGGCTCGGCGAGGCTGGACAAGGACCTGTTCCGCATCGCCATCGACAACCTGCTGAACAACGCGATCAAGTACAGCCGTCCCGGCGGCCGGGTGATTCTGAATGCGGAAAAGCTGCCCGAGAACCAGATGAAGATCAGCGTCAGCGATCAGGGCATCGGCATCTCGCCGAAGGATTGCGAGAGGGTGTTCGAGAAATACTATCGGTCCGGCAGCAAGGAGGTCAGCTCGCGCAGCGGGCATGGACTCGGCCTCTACCTCGCCAAGCGGATCGTCGAGCTTCATCACGGAACGATTTCCGTCCACAGCGAATTGGGCAAGGGAAGTGAATTCTTGATACAGTTCGAGGCCCAGCCCGCACGGCTGGAGGCCCAGGCATGAAGCTTGCGTACGACTTCGCCATGTGCCAAACGATTCACTGCACGGCGGAAAAGCGCAACACCATCCTGACATGACAGAGGCGGTCGCACACAGCAGCCTCGGGGGCACAAGCTATCTCGCCCCGGCCGGCTCCCTTGTGGAGGAGGCGGTCCAGGCGGCGCTGTCCGAAGCCATCAATTCCTGCATCGCTTCCAACCGGATCCACCTGGTCCTGAATCTGGATCGCATCACCCTGGTGAACGGCAGGGGCATCGAGATCATCCTGGAGGCCAATGCCCGGCTGAGCGCCCGCGGCGGAAAGCTGCAGTTCGCCAATCCTTCGCCTCTCCTGAAGGATATCTTCATCGCGAACGGCATCATCGATCCCGGTTCCGCGTCGGCGCTCGGACCGAATGCGGTGCACTCCTTCGGCGCGCGCCTGGTGCCGCAGCAGAGAAAGCGGCTCGGCGAAATCGCCGTCGAGATGAACCTGGTCACGCAAGAACAATTGTCCGAAGCGGTGCGGTCGCTATCCGGCACCCACAAGCGCCTGGGCCAGTGGCTGGTTGCAAATACCGGCCTGTCCGAGTCCGACTTGTTCAGAGCCCTGAGCCTCCAGATGGGAATCCCCTGCGTTTCGCTCCGCCCCGGCCTGTACGAACCGGCGGCCGTGTCCTTGCTCTCCAAGGAAGCCGCCCGCCGGCTGAAGGTCCTGCCGATGTTCAAGGTGCACGACACGCTCACCCTGGCGACCGCCGATCCTCTGGCGGTACCGATTCTGGACGAAATTCAGGAAATCACGGGCTGCAAGCTGCGGCTGGTGCTGACGCGGCTCGAGGAAATCACCAAGTGCCAGTTCGACGCCTACAGCGGCAACGAGCTCACCTCCGAGCTGGTGGAGAACCTGCCGACCGATCTGCAGCTGGTCGAGCGGGGCCCGACCGATTTCAGCGCGATCGACGAGATGGCGGCGGGGAGCCCGGTCATCAACCTCGTCAACGGCCTGATCCAGCGCGCCGTGCGCGACGGCGCGAGCGACGTCCACATCGAGCCCTCCCGCAACCGATCGGTGGTCCGTTTCCGCATCGACGGGGTGCTTTACGAAGTGCTGACCCTGCGCCCGGATGTGCACCCGGCGATGATTTCCCGCCTCAAGGTCATGGCCAACCTCGATATCGCGGAGCGGCGCATGCCGCAAGACGGCCGCATTCAGGTCGTGACGCAGGGACGCACCATCGACCTGCGCTTCAGCTCGATGCCGGCCATCCACGGCGAAAAGGTGGTGTTGCGGGTGCTGGACAAGAACCAGTCGATCCTCGACGTCGAGAAGCTCGGCATGAGGCAGCCCAATCTGGAATTGTTCAAGAAGCTGCTCGGCCGCAGCTACGGATTGATCCTGGTGAGCGGCCCGACCGGCAGCGGCAAGACCACCACGCTGTACGCGGCCATCAATTATCTGAACAGCGTCGAAAAGAACATCGTCACGATCGAGGATCCGGTCGAATACCAGCTCGACAACATCAACCAGAACCCGGTCAGCGAGCCGATCGGACTCGGCTTCGCCAAGATGCTGAAGCACATCCTGCGCCAAGATCCGAACATCATCATGGTGGGAGAGATCCGCGATAACGAGACAGCCGTGATCGCCGTGCAGGCGGCCCTGACCGGACACCTGGTGCTGTCCACGCTGCATACCAGTGCTGTCCACGCTGCATACCAACGACGCCCTGGGAGCGCTGTCGCGAATGATGGACATGGGCGTCGAACCCTATCTTCTGTCTTCGGCTTTGGCGGGCGTGGTCGGGCAGCGCCTGGTGAGGCAGGTATGTCAGGCGTGCAAGCACACCTATCTGCCGCCGCCGGCCGTTGCCGCGGCCTACGCCTTGCCGAAGGACGCCCGGCTCACCAAGGGGCGCGGCTGTCCGGCCTGCTACGATTCCGGCTACCGGGGGCGGATGGGCATTCACGAGATCGTCGAGTCCACCGAGGACCTGCAGCGGCTGATGATCAAGAACCCGTCCAAAGACCGGCTTCAAGCGTTCGCCAAGACCGCGGTTTCCGCGAACCTGTTCTCCGACGGGCTGCAGCGCGTCCTGGAGGGACGCACCACCCTCGAAGAAGTCTCCCGCGTCATTCACACCGCCTAAAGGCCCGCATGGCATTCGAAATCAGCCAGACACCGGTCGCCTCCTCGAAAACCGGAGCCGGGCAACTCCGCGGCCTCCTGAACGCGAAGCTGCGCCTGCCTTCGCGCGCGATCGGCGTAAACGAGCGCATGGTCTTCACGGAGCAGCTTGCGCTGCTCTTGGACGCCGGCGTCAGCATTCACGAGGCGCTGAAGGCGCTGAGACAGCAGAGCGAGGATCCCAGGTTGACCGCGATCCTCGAGTCTCTGGCCGGGACGGTCACCGAGGGCAAGCCTTTCTCGGTGGCGCTTTCCCGCCATCCGGAGATGTTCTCGCAGACCTACGTGAGCCTGGTCGCGGCCGCCGAGGAAGGGGGCTTCCTGCAGCGCGTGCTGCAGCAGCTCCTGGAGATGGACGAGAAGAACAGCCGGTTGCGGAGCATCGTCGTCTCGGCGCTGTCCTATCCGGTTTTCCTGATGGTGTTCTCGCTCGCGGTCGTGATCTTCGTGCTGGTGGTCATTTTCCCCAAGTTTGAAGACTTGTTCGCTTCGATCCACGACCAGCTCCCCGCAACGACCCTGGCGCTCATGTCGGTCTCTGATTTCCTGCGCAACCATTGGTTGCTGACATCGGTCGTGCTGGGGGTCGGCTTGGGAGCCCTGCTCGCCTGGATCAGGACCCCGGCGGGCGCACGGCTGGTGGACGAGTTGAAGATGCGCACGCCCGTGATCGGCGACATCTTCGTCCAGGCCTACCTCAATCAGACGTTGAGCGTGGTCGGCTTGGCGCTCCTCAGCGGCGTGCCGATCACCGTAGCGCTCAAGGCGTCGCAGGACGTGGTCGGCAACCTGGTCTTCTCAAGATTCCTGGAGACGGTCCGCCAGCACGTGAACGAAGGCCATGGGGTCGCCTCCAGCTTCAACCAGGCGGCATTCATCCCGCCCATGGTGCGGGAGATGATTTCCACCGGAGAGCAAAGCGGCAACCTCGGAAAGGTAATGCTGCGGATCGCCGATTTCTACGCGCGCGAGCTGAACCGGCGCATCGCCGTCCTGGCGAAGGTCGCCGAGCCGTTGATGCTGATGGTCATGGGCGTGGTGGTCGGCCTGCTCGTCGCTTCCCTGATCCTTCCCATCTTCAAGCTCTCTAGGGCCGTTCATTAGAGGCCCGTCAGCCGGGGCTCCAGGAAATATTGCTCGTCCTTTCACAAATATTTACCGGGCATTCCCCGGTTGGGCGTACTATGCTGCCTTCTTTGGCGTCCCTGGGGGGGAAACCATGCGCTCGTTGATAATCAGACCGATACAGGCCGGCTTCACGCTGGTCGAGCTGCTGATCGTAGTCATCATCCTTGCGATCCTCGCGGCGATCGTCGTGCCGCAATTCAGCACCTCGACGCGCGAGGCGCAGGAAGCGGCGCTCGATGCCAATTTGTCGGCGATGCGCTCGGCCATCGAGCTTTACCGCGTCCAGCACAACAGCGTGTATCCTGGTGCCAACGCTTCAAGCGGCGGCCCCGCCTGTACTACTGGCGGGACCTTAGGCGGGGGCGGGGGCGGCTCTGGGACGGCGTTCGCAGATCAGCTGCTCATGTATTCCACTGCGGGCGGCGCGACTTGTACCGTGGGCGACACGACCAACTACAGGTTCGGGCCCTATATCCGCAAAGGCATCCCCCTCGATATCAGCCCGACCCCGATTGCCACAGTCGCCCCACAGACCGGTGGTGCGCCACTCGTTACGGGGACAGGTCCGACGGCAACATGCAGTTCGTGTACAACCGCGGGCGGCTGGAACTACAACTTCACGACGGGCCAGATCGTCATGAACAACACCAACAACGACAGCAGAGGCAACCCTTTCTTCACTCACTGACGCGCGAACTTCAGCCACCCCTGTGAGCGGCTCGCATGAAATCGCGGCACGCCTCTCGGGGGTTCACGCTTCTTGAGACTCTGGTCGTCGCTTTGCTGATCGGGATCCTCGCCCTGGCGGCGGTCCCGTTGCTCTCCTCGCAGAACCCCACCAAGCTGGACATGGCCGCCGCGGAAGTCGGCAACGCGCTGCGCTTCGCGATCAGCGAGGCCGGGCGCAGCGGCGGTTGCGTCTATGTGGACGGCAGCGCTCCCGGACATCTGCGGGTTTACTCGAGCGCGAGCTGCGCTACCAGCGGCTCGGCAGCGGTGAGCGACCCGCTCACCAAGCGCGCCCTGGACCTCGACACTTCAGGTCCCGCCTTTTTTTCCGGGCAGGTAAGCATGGCACCGCGGTTCTTTCTGGGCGGCACGGCCTATACGCGACTCCTGATTGGCCCCGGGACGCAGCTGCTGGTATACGACGGCGTCTTGACCCTGGGCGCGCTGCAGGCGGGCAGCGGCATCGTGCTGACCCTGGGGCAGCAAAGCGTCACGGTGGCCCTCAACGAAACCACCGGGCGGGTCACCCTCCCCTAGGAAAGCTGCCATGGCGAACCGCTCCTTCTCAAATCGTTCCCGCCCGCGCGGCTTTTCCTATGCGGAAATCCTGCTCTCGGTCGTTCTGCTCACCGTGCTGCTGGTGCCGGCGCTGCGGGCGCTGCAATCGGGCGTCGCGGGCGGCCAGAGCCCGTCGTTCGCGGCGAGGCAGCTGACGCTGGGCGACATGATGGAGCAGGTGCTCGCCAAACCCTTCGCCGACCTGTACGCGCAAACCTACCTCCCCGGGGGCAACACGACCTTAGCCAACGGGTCGCTTTCCGATCCCGCCGGCGCGTCCGACCGCCGCATAGTAGTGCTGTACCGTTACGACGCCTCCACCCGAGCCTTGAGCGCAGGCGATACCGGGCTGGTGTTCGTGAACGTGTATTACGAGGCCGAGGGCAGCGCGAGCGGCTTGAATACCCTGGTTGGTAGGTGGTTGTGAGATGGCGAACCTTCGCTTCCAGCGCGGGCTGACCCTGATCGAGTTGCTGATCGCGACGACGCTCGCCGTCGTCATCCTCGCGGCGCTGAACTCCGTGGTCACGCTCGGACTCAACGCGCAGACCTCGGGCCGGCAGGCGAACGAACTCGTCTATCAAGCGCGGTTCGCGCTGGACAGAATGGCGGCGAAGGCCCGCGGCACCGCGCCCAAGCTGCTCACCACACCGTCACCCGGCACCACCGGCGACTGGTTTTCACCCACCCTGTACTGCTTGAACGGCAACCAGCTGGTCGAGACGACGGTCTCCGCTGGCTGCATCGCAGGCGCCGTAATCGCAAACAACGTCACCGCGTTCTCCGCGCAGTTGCCGGCGGGCGCGGGGCCGGCGGACGACCCGGTGGCGACCTTCAGCCTGACGCTGCAGGCGACCGGCGCTCCGGCGACGGTGACGCTCGGCACCAGCGTGCGGCTGGGCGGAGGTGCGCTGTGAGCGCGTCCATGCGCCGTGCCGGAGAGACGGGCTTCACGCTGCTGCCGGTGATCCTCGCCATGAGTCTGATCGCGGCCATCGCCTTCCTGCTCAACCGCGACAACGGCGTCAACGCCCGCATGATCGCCAACCGGTCCGACTTGGACCGCGCCCGCTACGCCGCCGAGGCCGGCCTGCAGGCCGCCAATTTCGTGGTTCAAGGCGCGGGCTGCACCGGAAACTACCCGACTTCGAGCGCGCCGGTGACGAACAATAATTTTGGCGGCGCCAACTACTCGGCCTACTCGAGCACGGGTAGCCTGCCTGGCGGCAACCCGCCCCCGCCGATAAGCCTCTTCTCCACCGGCAGCTACAACGGCGCCTCGGTGACCTTGACTCGCAACAATGTCTACGTCTACAAGCCTCAGACGAGCACTACCCTACAGCCCGGTCCAACCTCCGGATACGACACCTATGTCGACAGCAACAGTCCCGACCGCAACTTCGGCGGCGACACGGTGTTGCGGCTTTCTAACCTCGACTCTCCTAACGCCACCTATCAGCCGTTGCTGAGGTTCGATCTTTCGATTTTCCCGGCGGGAAGCCGCGCGATTCCGTGGTTCGACGGCACCAGGCTGCAGCCTGGCGCCACGCTGGCGCTGTTTACGTCCTCGAGCGGTTCCCTTTCGACCGCAGTGGTGAACGCCCAACTGATCACCAGCGACTGGGTTGCGGGCACGGGGACCGGAGGATCATCCCCCAATGGCGCCACATGGAATACCTACGATGCGACTGCGACGCTTGCATGGCCCCCTTCCCGCTACGCGCCGGCGCCGGTGACCAGCACGCCGTATCCCAACGCGATCGGCTGGGTCAACTGGGACCTCACCAATGCGGCGGCCGCGTGGCTGAGCGGTGTCTACCCCAATCGCGGCATCTGGCTGGTCGGCTCGGGAGCGCGCGTCGGGAACACCGCTTACGTGAGCAGCAACGAGACGTCGCAGACCACACGGCGCCCCATGCTGACCTTGAACACGCTGCTGCCTTGCGGCACTAGCGTCGGCGGCGGCGGCGGCGGCCCATCGCAAACGGTCACGCTCGCCGCGGCGGCCGACACCTACATCACCGCCGAGACCAACAATGCTTTATACGTTAAAAATTACGGCGTCGACTTGGACATGTATGTCGGTCAGGTTGGGACCAGTCCCAATCTGGAGCAACGCATGCTTCTGAAGTTCGACGGATCCAGCGTCCCGCCGGGCTCGATCATCATCACCAGCGCCACACTGCGCCTTTACGCGACCCAAGTTACTGGGTACAGTGGTGCCCCAAAAAGCCTTGACGCCTACGCACTGACCGAGTGGTTCAAGGAAGGCACATCTCAATCATCGGGCAACGTATATGGCGCCACCTGGGTATCGCGCGACTTCGGCTACTCCTGGGCAACTTGGAGCCCCACGGTGCCCGGTAGCGGTGGCGGTACCTATGCCACCACTAAGTACGCCACCGGTCGCGAGGAAAGCAGCGGCCTGTCCCCGCTGCCAGGCAGCTTCAGTAGCGGCTGGGTGACCTGGGACTTGACGGCGCTCGTTCAAGGATGGGTCGATGGCGTTATCGTGAACAATGGAATCCTCGTGAAGAGCAACCCCACCGATCAGACGTACAGCGTAAAGTTCGCTACCGACGAGAATAACTCCTCTGGCGGCAGTCACCGGCCGCAACTGGTCGTCGTTTACCGATGAAATCCCTGCGCACCATGTAGTCCTCCACCGATTTCGGCGCAAACGAGCTGACGCGCTATGCGAGCGCCGTGATGTGGAATGATGCTGCTCGCGGTGAGCGGGCTCGCCTTCGTGCTTCCCGCCCATCGCTGCGGCGTTTTCACCGCGACCCTGTTCAGCACCGTCGTCCTGCTGTTCATGGTCATTCCGCTGGTTCCCTGGGGCCTGCGCGAGGCGCTGCGCGCCGTCCGCACCCTCTATCTCATTTTCACCGGTTCGCCAGTCGCCGAGACCACGTCAAATTCGCGCGGATCGGGGTCAGGCTGGATTTCCTTGGCTAGAGTCACCAGCCTGTTGGTTTCTCCACTCATCGCTGAAACTACGACAACGAGCTGATGTCCGGCGGCTTTGAATGCGGCAATCCTACCGGCGACGCTCTTGATGCGCTCGGTCGTACCCACCGACGCCTCGCCGAATTTTTGGACGATCAGCGCCATTCCTGCCTCAAAAAAAGGCATTGAATTTGATCGAAAATTCATCACAAAGGTAAGGATCAGGCTAACCCTGCGCTCCCCGGCCGGAGGGGCATTTCGACCCTGGCACGGTCCATGCTGTTGGCATAAGCATCGTCACATTTGAGCAGGACGGGAGGGCGGCGCTAACGCGCCGCAATCGGTCGTCATCTACCAATGAAATCTCTGCGCACCATGTGGTCCTCCACCGACTTCGGCGCAAACGAGCTGACGCGCTATGCGAGCGCCGTGATGTGCCGGGAAGCGCGGCAGGGCATCTTTGTCCTGGGCATACTGACGATGGTGCTGATGGCGGGGCTCGCGCTGCTCTACCACGCCCTGGGCCTCGGCGCGGCGTACCCGTACACCTTCGGCGTGCTGGCGCTGCTCGCCCTGCACGTCGCGGTTTCCGCCAGAGCGATCACCGACATCAAGGTCCTCTACCTTCTCGGCATGATGCTGCTCGCGGTGAGCGGGCTCGCCTTCGTGCTTCTCGCCCATCGCTACGGCGTTTTCACCGCGACCCTGTTCAGCACCGTCGTCCTGCTGTTCATGGTCATTCCGCTGGTTCCCTGGGGACTGCGCGAGGCGCTCTTCGCCGTCGGCGTCATCTATCTCATCTTCACCGGCTCGACCCTGAGCGTGGCGGGACGCTTCCCTCACGAGGCGCTCTGGACGCTGCAGTTCCTGATGTTGAGCGCGGCGGTGATCTCGCTCGCGCTGGTCGCGTTCGCGATCGTCGTGCGCAAGGAGCACCTGGAGGCAAGGTTCAAGCTGACGGCCGCCAACGAAAAGCTCGCCAAGGTCTCTCTCCAGGACCCGCTCACGGGGGCGTGGAACCGCCGTTTTCTCGACGAGCACTTCGGCGAAATCGTCGCGCGCCACGCCGCTCGCGGCGAAGCCTGTGCCCTGGGCGTCGTGGACGTGGACGAGTTCAAGGAGCTGAACGACACCTACGGCCACGCCTGCGGAGACCGCGTGCTGCAGCGGCTGGTCAAAGCGCTCACGCAGGCGCTGGGTGCCGATGAATACGTGGTTCGAATCGGCGGCGACGAGTTCGTCCTGATCATGAGGGAGGAAGCGGCAAAGCCGCGCCTCGAACGCGCGCTCAAAAGGTTCGGGGAACGCGAAGAAGGCTTCCCCGATCTGCCGGCGATGCCGAGCGTCAGCATCGGGATGGCGCGCGTGCCGACCGAAGCTCGAATCCCGCTGATGGAGGCGTATCTGCTTGCCGACAGGTCCTTGTATGCCGCTAAAGCCGAGGGGCGGGGCTTGGTGGTCGAGTCCACCCTCGGCGAGGGAGTCGCATGAGGAATGCGCTCCGGCAGATGTTCGGCCCCCTCTTGCACAGGCTGCCGCTCGGCCGAAACCATCGCGTCGGATTGCATCTCGGCGGCGAGCGGCTGAACGTGGCGCAGATGCGCGAGACCGCCTCGGGTCTCGCCTTCCGCGCCGCCGCCTCCGTGGACATCGGATGCACCCGGGACGAAATGCTGGCTCAGCCCCGCCGGCTGAAACAGGTGGTGAAGCGCGTCTGGGCGGAGCATCCTTTCAGCGGCAAGGACGTGGTCGCGTGCATGCCGCACGACCAGCTCAAGGTCTTCAGCGTCAACTACACCGCCGCCGAAGGACAGTCGGACGCGCAAGCCATCGCCCGGGAAATCAGGGAACGCCTGAACGGAAATACGGATGGGATGGTGGTCGATTTCGTGGCCGTGCGACGGGCGGATTCCGACGATCCCTCGAAAGAGGCGGTGGTGGCGGCCGCCACCCGGGAGCACGTCATCGCCTACCTCGAGCTGCTTTCCGGCGCCGGGCTGACGGTCACGGCGCTCGATATCGGACCGACGGCCCTCACGCGGGT
>WNGD01004435.1_pt1 | contig 14537 bp, 13 predicted proteins | sample 5400671 | NCBI WGS metagenome assembly WNGD01 (sample SAMN13153369, study PRJNA577476) | soil metagenome | isolation source: 40 cm soil or saprolite under grassland replicate 2 | place: USA:California | collected 2016-06-15
CGCCGATGTTCGTCGGGACGCCGTTTTCCCACAGCACCGAGTGGCGCGCGGAGAGCTGGCCGACCGCGATATCGCAGTCGCCCGAAATGCCGACGACCTGGCCCTGATTGTTGATCCCGGTCGCGGCGGACGTCGAATCACGGGGCAGCGGCCGCAGCTGGCGCATCGTGCCCTTCTTCGTGTCCCACATGACGGCTCGGAACTGGAGCTTTTGCGGCGCGTTGCACGTCGGATCGAGCACCGGCGTCTCCGCCCAACCGACGACCTGGCCCGCGCTGTTGACGCTGGTCGCGAATCCCTGATTGCCGCCCAGCGTGGGCAGCGGTTTCATCACGCCGTCCTGCCACACGAAGCCGACACAGATGTGGCCTGTCACGCTCGGCAGGAATGCGGTGCAGCTCCACTCTTCGTGCAGCGTGTCGAGCGCGGCGGTCTCGGTGATGCCGGCGACGATGCCGTTACTGCTGACGCCGGGCCACTGCACGATACTGTTCGGCCCGCCCAACGTGCCGAGCGTATCGAGTGAGCCCCCCCCGCCGTGCCACAGCGCGGCGACGCGGGTGGCGTTGCCGGGGCGGTTCACGAAGCCCGCGATCAATCCGCTGTTGCTGATGCCGCTGGGCCGGTTACGCGAGCCGCCGAGCGTCGGGAGATAGGAGATCGTGTAGCGCGCGCCCGACGTCGCGGCGAGCGTCTCGCGCGAGACGCGGGGATCGAAGGAGCCGCTGCGATCGTGACTACAGCCGAAGGCGGTGACGACAAGCAGCGCGTACGAGGTGTGACGCATGGACTCCTCCGGTATGGGGTTTCTTCACCATACCGAAGGAGCCAGGGGTGTGCGCGCCGAAATCGGACGCGAAATCGGACGCGGAAATTTACGCAGCGCTAGCCGCGCGCTCTCAACCGGACGTCGATGTCGGTGATGATGTCCCGCGGCTCGCCACGCTTGGCCCAGCCCTTGTGGCGGCCGTGGTCGCCGCGTTCGCGCTCTTCCTGCAGCCCGCGCACGGCGACGCGCTCGCCCCGTGGGGTCGCGAAGATGCGGACGATCCTGTCATCTCCGCGCCGGGCCCAAATGATGCGGTTGGGGCCCGAGCGCTGCACGCGGTACACCGTCCAGCCCCGCGTGACGAGCACCTCGCGCGTCACGACCACGACGTGATCCACCGGCACGGCATACTCGTACTCGACCGGCTCGGCGTAGACGAACTCCGCGCTGGTGTATCCGCCCGCGCAGCCCGCGAGACTCAGCGTGGCCGCGAGGATAAGCAGGTGACGTTTCATTCAGCGCACCTCCTTGTGAAGATTGTGCGCTCCCTTTGACCCCGATCGGGGCGAGATGTTTAGATGTTCCATATGATTCGCGTCACTTCGCCAGCTCGACACGCAAGGTTATGCCACACGACCTAGCGCCCGACCGCCCCTGCTGCACATTGGAACGCACTCACATGCTGTGACCCTCGAGGCGCGCCGTCGTCGCCCGCGTCTTCGTCCCGTCCGAAGCCTCCGCTGGGACGCGGCGCAGAAAGATGGAGAGCCGGTCGAAGCCTGGGTGCAGTGGAGATTCGAACCAACCCGCAACTCGAGGTAGACCATGTCGCCACTGCAAAGAAACTTCGCGCTCGCAGGCGGACTCGGCATCATGTTGCTGGGCGCGGCATGCGGCGGCGACGGGACCGGCCCGGGCAACGGCAATCCGGGGGCCACCGCCGCCAAGCTGGAGGCGCTCGACGATCCGTTCGACACGCCAACGTTCCTGAGCTTCCGGCTGGCTGCCGGTTTCACACCGGTGGCGAGCGCTTCGCTCAGCGACCTGCGCGCGGCGCTGAGTGCCGTACAAGCAGGACCGGGGAGGGGGACCCAGGCAGTCGTTCCTTTCCTGCGTCACACGCTCGACCACCGCAGCGTGGCCGGGTCCGCGAGTTTCTTCCCGCCCGAGATCCTCGGCAAGACCTATGAATGGAATCCAACGAGTGGAGCGTACGAGGTCACGACGCGAGCGGGAGCACCGGCCGACGGCGTGCGGTTCATCCTCTACACGCTCGGCAGCGCAGGCCTCCCGGCAACCCCCCTCCACGAAATCGGGTATGCCGACTTCAAGGACGAAAGCACTACCACCCTCACGAGATTGCACATCGTCGTCGTCGCCAATGGCACCACGTACGTGGACTACACGCTCAACAACGATACGGTCAATCTCACGATGGTCGGCTTTGTCAGCGACGGCACGCGGCGCCTGGACTTCGGCCTGACCCTGAGTGGCACCGCCACTGTCAGTTCGGAGGAAGTGACTTTTGACATCGACGCGGAGAACGCCCACGTCCGCCTGACGGTTGTCACCGAAGTGCTTTCAGAAACCTCGTCTCGAGGCACGCTCGATTACCGTTTTCAGTTTGGTCCGGACGTCGCGACTCTCACAGGCATCGTCAACGTCGACGGGAGCGTCGTGTCGGGCAGTTTCACGATCACGTTGAACGGCCGGGGCGTCGCGACGTTCACCTACAATGCCGCCGGCGGTACGTGGAGTCGCCCGGGCGGGGGAGCGCTACCGCAGAGCGATCTCCAGGCGGTTGCAGCGATCTTCGCCGCGAGCGGAAATCTGTTGTTCCGGGTGATCGACCTCTTGCTGCTTTGAGAGGCGGCTTCACACGTAGCGCGCGACCGCCATTGCGCCGAGCGCTAACAGCAGCAGGATCGCGACGACCCGACCCATGACTACGGCCCGCGCCCGCAGCCGCACGACCTCCGGCGCGGTCGGTCCCTGGGTCTGCGCCAGCTGCATCGATTTCATCATCGCGGGTCTGGTTACGAAAATCCCCAGCAGAAACGCGACCAGCGCCGCGGCGCCGCCGAACGCGAACCCCTTTCCCATCGGCGTCGCCATGAGCGCGGCGAAGTTGCCGCCGGAGAGACGCTGAAACAGCCACATCCCCGACACGAGCGCGAGGATCGCGACGACCAGCATGACGGCGGGGATCCGCCGCCGCATCAACGCGGCCATCAGCTTCCCAGCATCAGGCCCTGCCTCGCCGAGCGCGGGCATGAGGTAGAAGGTCTGGAACGTCATCATGCCGACCCAAAGGGCGGCGAAGAAGATGTGCGTGAACCGCAGCACGAGCATCAACATTGACAGTCTCCCGATTTGGTACGTAAAGGTAGCTTCAAGTCATGGAGCGCGTCCCTTACCCGCCGGCTCACGCCGTCGCCGAAACCGTCGCGCAACACTTTCGGCGCCACCTGCAGCTGGCGGGCATTCCCGGCGAGGTGCCCGCGCCCGATGCCGCCACGATAGAGCGCATCATCAACGCCGCCTTCTGGGCGAGCCTGCGGCGCGAAGAAGGCCGCGAGCCGACAATCTCGCTGGCCTACCTGCCGCCCGAGGCCGCCGGCACCGCGCTGCTCGTGGAGCGGCCGATGCCACTCGACCCCACGAACCTCACGAAGCTGGCGCCCGCGGTCGAACGGCCGGGCATTCACCTCGGCGTCTGGAAAAATGGCGGGGACCTGGCGGTGTGGGGCGCCACGCGCACGATCCCGCCGCTCTGCTTCGTCGTGGAAGTGATCGAGCCCGGCTTGCTCGTGATCAAGCACCGGCGCGCCGACCCGGAGGGCAAGTTCGCCAACGTTGCGGTGCTCGAGGGCGAGCAGATCAAGATCGTCGACGCCGAGGGGACCCTGGCATCCGAGTGTCCCGACTTCGTCACCACACTGCTCGGCTTCGATCCGGCGTCCGGCAACTCCGACAACGTGCTGCTGCCGCTCGCGCTCTCGATGCGCGCACACGGCCACGGCGGCTCGCTGCTGGTGGTGCCGCACGGCACGGCGTCGTGGCGCAAGTCGATTGTCTCGGTCCCCTACACCGTCGCCCCGCCGTTCTCGAAACTCGGCGACCTGGTTCGCAACGGGACGCGCGATGGCGCCTTCAAGGACGCCACGGACGCCATCGGCGGGCTGACCGCCGTAGACGGCGCCGTCGTGTTGAGCGACCGCTGGGACGTGCTGGCGTTCGGCGCGAAGATCGGGCGGACGGAGTCCGGCCCTTTCGTGGGCGACGTGCTGGTGCGGGAACCGATCCTCGGTCACACGCCGGTCACGGTACATGCGTCGGAGCTGGGCGGGACGCGACATCTGTCTGCAGCGCAATTCGTGCACGAGCAGCGCGACTCGCTCGCGCTGGTCGCTTCTCAAGACGGCAGGTTTACGGTGTTTGGCTGGTCACAAAGGGCGAAGAAGGTGCACGCGTATCGGGTGGAAGCGCTGCTTCTCTAGAGCTCAGGAAGGCTGCGTACACCTGTTCCGACCACCAGCTCCGGCACTTCTCGATCTCCACCATCGCCGCCTCGTGTGACATCGCAGGCCGGTACGAACGCGCGGTCGTAAGCGCGTCGAACACGTCCACGATTCCCACGATCTGCGCCGACAAGGGGATTTCGTCGCCCCGCAGGCGGTCGGGGTAACCGCTGCCGTCGTACTTCTCGTGGTGCCAGCGGATGATCGGCCTGAAGTCCCAGGGGAATCCGACGCCCAGGAGGAGCTCCACACCCCAGATTGGGTGCATCTGCATCGCCTCGCGCTCGTCGTGCGTGAGCGGGCCGGGCTTGTTGAGCACCTCGTGCCGGACGCGAACCTTGCCCAGGTCGTGCAGGTAGGCGCCGAGCCGGATCGCGGTCTGGGCGTCCCTGTCCAGGCCCAATTTCTGGGCGACGGCGAGGGCCAGGCCCGCGACGCGCTCGCAGTGTCCGAAGGTGTAGCTGTCGTTCGACTCGATCGACTGACCCCACTCGCTCACCACCGCCAGGTACGTGGCCTCGAGCTCGGCCAGTTTGCCGTCGACGTAGACCAGATCGCCCCGGGCATCGAGCCGGCGGAACAGCGCGTGAGCCTCGTTGAGGAGCATCAGCGCGTCTTGATTGCGGCCCATCGCCTGGTACAGGATGGCAAGCTCCCGGCGTGCGGCAGCCTCGTTCAGGGCTGAGCCCGCCGTCACCGCGAGCTCGAGCGCCGAGCGCAGGCGGGCGTCCGCCAGCGCCGGCCGTCCCGTCTCGCGGTACACCATACCGATGACGCGATACGCCTGCGCCCGGAGCACGCCCCCATCGACCTTGTCGAACAGCCCCAGCGCCAGCTCCGCGTTTTGCCGCGCCTCCTCGTATCGCTCCCGCGCGAAGTAGACCTCGGCGTGGTTCAGGAGACACAGCCCTTGGAGGTACGTATCGTCCACGCGGACGGCGATCTCGTAGCTCTGGGTGAAGTACCGATCGGCTTCGTCGAGGAGCTGTCGCTGGGCGCTCACCATCCCGAGGTTGTGATACGCGATGGCGGACCCGTGCTCGTCGTTGCAGCTCTTATACGCTTCCAGCGACCGCGCGTAGCACGCCAGCGCGTCCTCGCAGTCACCCTGAATGCTGGCGAGGATTCCCAGATTCTGCTCGGCACGCGCCCGCAGCTCGCGGCTCGCGCCGCCCAGCTGCACCGCGCGCAGGAAATGCTTCCGCGCGTCCGCCAGCGGGCCGGCCTCGAGGTCGATTCCTCCTAGCGTGTTCAAAGCCTCGGCAGCGAGGATGTCGCTGCTCGTCTCGCGCGCGACGGTGAAACTCCGTTCGCACAGCCGGCGCGCCTCCACCGATTGGTTGCAGCGGTGCCGAACGACGGCGAGCCGCCGCAGCGCCTCGGCGAGCACCGCGCGTTCGCCCGCGCGCTCCGCAGCCTCGATCGCCGCCTCGTAGCCGGCGGCCGCCTCGGTAAGCCCGACCGCCTGCTCGCGGGCGCGCGCTTCGTGCAGCAGGTCCGCCGCGGAGGGCGTCGTCATGCCCCGGGGGGCGGCGCTTCCAGCCCGGAAGACTCGGCGCGGCGCGGCGGCGGCGGTTCGACGCGAGGAGCGTCCAACAGCGCATCCAGCTTCTCGGCTTCCGCCTTCGCCCCGAGCCGCTCGAGCGTCGCGCGGGCGGTCTCGGCCACCTCTCGAGCCGCCGCGATGTTGCCCTCGCGAGCCAGCAGATAGGCGAGGTCGCGCTGGGCTATCGCGACGAGCAGCGGGCGGTCGTGCTTCGCCGCGCGGGCGATGACTTCGCGGAACATGGCTTCGGCCTCCCGCTTGCGCCCCGCCGCGCCCAGCGCCACGGCGAGGATCCGCAGATCCTCGGTTTCGCGCACGGCGTCCTTCAAGTCCCGGTGGATCACTACGGCGCGTTGCGCCTCCCGAATGGCCAGCTCGGCGTCGCCCCGTGCGGCCTGGATCTCGGCCCGGCCCGCAAGGGCCTGGGCTTTGAGCCGGCGATCGCCCAGCCGCTCGGCCTCCCGCATGGCCGTGTCGGTGGCGTGCATGGCGTCGTCCAGGCGCCCCTGCTCGCGGTAGGTAATCCCAAGGTTGTGTTGCGTCTCGGCGATGCCGCGCTCATTGCGGGCTTTCTGGTATGCCGCGATCGCGCGGGTGTACGCACCGACCGCCCGGCCGTAGTCCCCCTGCATGTTCGCGATGATGCCGAGGTTGTTGGCGCACCGTCCCAGCGTCGCCATGTCGTTGTCCTGCATCGCCTCTTCCTGCGCGCGCGTGAAGAAGCTCGTGGCCTCGCTGATGCCGCCCCGCTCCAGCGCGATGGCGCCACAGACGTTCAGCCCTCGGACCTCCAGCGTCCGGTCGCCCAGCACTCGCGCCCGCGACAGCGCGACCATAGCCCACTGCTGACCCACGTCCAGCCGGCCGAGCCGGCTGTGCCCGATGCCGCAGAGCAGCGCCAGCATCGGAGACTGCTCGAGCTCGTCCTGCGTGCGCCCGCCGAGGTACGTGACCAGCTCGGCGTAGTCCCCGGCGTCAGCCAGCGCTTGCGCCGCGTGCAGCGGCGCCAGCGAGCGGCCCAGCTCGGCCCCGAAGTCGGCGTCCCATTCCTGACTCGCCAGATTGCGGATTTCCGCCTCTGCACCGAGCCGCGCGAAGATCGCCTGCGCAGCCCGCGCGGCCCCCTGGGCCTCGGCGTACCGGCCACTGCGGCGCAGGACGATCGCGAGGTCCCGCGTCGCCTCGGCCAGGAGCTGCGGCCGCCGATGTCCCTCCGCCCGCACCATCACATCGCGCAGCGCATGTTCGGCGGCCGCCAGTTCGCCTTCCGCCGTCAATACCAACGCCATCGCTCGCTGGTCCTCGGCCTCATCGGCCGGATCGGGCACGCGGCTGCGGATCGCCCGGACCTCGTCCAGCGCGCGCCGTGCGAGGCCGATCTCGCCCTGCGCCACGCGGATTTCCGCGCGACCCCGGAGCGCCAAGGCCCACAACGTATGGTCTCCGGATGCCTCCGCTTCAGTGACGGCCCAGTCCGCCTCCGTCAGCGCGCGGTCGAGCGCGCCCTGGTCCCGATAGGTGAGCCCCAGGTTGTGATGGCACTGCGCGACGCCAGGCCGCCACCCCGCCCGATCGAAGGCAGCAAGCGCGATATCCCAAGACGCGATCGCCTCCGCGTGCCGGCCCCGCAGGTGGCTGATGACGCCCAGGTTGGTCGAGCAGCGGCCGGCGGTGCCGACGTCGCCGTCACGGCTGGCCACCATGAGGGCTCGCGTGCAGTAGTCCGCAGCTTCGTCGAGCCGCCCGCCGACCAGGGCGACGGCGCCCCGCGCGTTGAGCGCGCGACCTTCGATCGCCTGCTCGTTGCGGATGCGCGCTTTGTCCAGCGCCACCTCGAGCCACCGGCGTCCCTCATCGTGGCGCCCCACCCGCGCATGCGCGGTCCCATACAGTAGGGCGAGGTTCGGCGATTCCTCGATCTCGTTCGCGTCTCGGGCGCCGAGGTACGCGATGACCTCCGTGTGGCGTCCGGCCGCCGCGAGCTGCTGGGCCTTGTCAATTACGATTGAAGAAGTCGTCATAGAATGGGTCCCCGCTACCAAGCGACTGCGTACTGGGAGAAATGGTACAACGCGGCCGTCACCACCTCTTGCGAGGTGTCGTTCTTCGACCACACCTGCTTCCAGGCTTGCGTCCGCGACCCCCGGTACCAGATCGCGAGCTGGTCCTTCAGCGCCTGATCGGCGGCGTCCACGTCGCCATCGCCGTTCAGATCGGGACTCGCGTCCTGATACCAGATGGCCAGCTGCGCCGGGCTCGATGAGGAGAACAAGACGCCGGAAGGCTGGAAGTCCACGTTGAAGGACACCGTATCGACCGTCAGCGTGATCCGGACCGAGTCGCCCCGATCGAGCGGCACGCCCCCGCCCCCCGCTACGAGCCCATTGATGGGAATCCTGAACCGCAGGAACGGATCGGGCAGCCACTGGCCGGGGCGGCGGCGGTAGTTCACGAACACCGTCGTCTGCGTCCCGCGTTTGGCCCAGAACGAAACCTGATAGGTCTGGAGCCGGGGTGCGGCCGGCGACTGCTGGATGATGTGCGTCCCGGGCGGCGGCGGCGCCACCAGTGAAGCGAGCGGCGCTGGCACCGCGGCGGGAGACGGCCCGGTCTGGTCGGTGCATCCCGCGGCGACCAGCACGAGGGTCAGCGGCATCACATAACGGCGGAAGCGCATATGGTGCTCTCGGTGCATGTGAGTCCTACCAGGCGACGGCGTAGTTCGAGAAGTGATGCAGCGCCCCAAAGGCCCAGTACGGCGTCCAGCCACCCGAGTCCGTCCTGAACCGCGCGACCAGCATCGAGTCCACCGCGGCAGCGGGCGACTCCACATACTCGACCAGGGCCAAGGCATCGGTGACGTTGGCGATCCGGGGAAGCGTGTTCCTGCGGAGCTTGCAGTTGTCGAGATTCGTCGCCACGACCGCACCCAGGCCGTGCGTCCCCGTCTTGAACTGGAGGCCGTCGGGATGGAGGCGGACCAGGCGGAAGGTGTCCGACGGCGCCACAGCCGTGATCTGTACCGGGGCGCTGAGCGCCAGCGAATCGACCCACAGCACGTTGGCGCCCACGACGAACCATCCCCCTGCGGGGCCAATCACTTGGCTGACAGAGTCGTACGGGACCGGAGAGCACTGGACGAAGCTCACGGCGGTCGCCTTGACTTTGCCCGCCAGCAGGCCTGGGATTCCCGGACCAACGCCGACGGGGGATGGGTCGCTGCAGCTCGAGGCAACTACGACGAGCGCGATCAGCCACGGCCGGACACAGATGCGATGCGAGGTCATGTCAGCTCCTACCACGCGACGGCGTATTGAGAGAAGTGGCGCAGCACCCCGGCGACATACTGAGCGCCCTGACTCCATGCTTTCTTCCTGACCTTGATCCACGTCGAGTCGGGTGGGGCCAGGTAGCGAATGACGTGCAGCGAGTCGGTGACTTGAGCGATCCGAAGCGTATCGGCCGTCGGCAGTCCGCAGTCCTTGAAGCTCGTGTAGAGCAGCGCGGACCATCCCGCGCCGTTGGTCCGGAACTGGAGGCCGTCGGGGGAGAAGCGAACCCACCGCACCGTGTCCGCCGGCGCGACCGCGGTAATGCTCACCGTGTCGCTCAGCGCCATCGTATCGACCCACAAGAAGTGGTTCCCGACCGCGATGAGCCCACCTGCGGGGCCGATCACTTGGGTCACGGAGTCGTAGGTCTGCGCACACGCGACCAGACCAACGCCCTTGGTCGGCTGCTGTGACCATTTGCCGCCGCGCTGGAAGGCGGGGACGCCCATGGGCGAGGGATCCGCGCAGCTCGCGACAGCCGCGATCGCGGCGATGAGTAGCGCGGGCGGGATTAGGGAACGGCGAACCGGCATGCAAACCTCCGAGCGCACGTGAGCCTACCAGGCCACGGCGTAGTTCGAGAAATGCTGTAGCTCCCCGACGACGTGGCGCCCCTTGCGCCCCTTCATGAAGCGATTGTCGTGAACCGAGACGTTGACCGGAGTCAAGAACCCGATGACGTCGAGGGCATCGGTGACGAGCGCAATCCGGGGCGTGACCGTCTTGGGGACTCGACAGTTGTCGTACGTCAGCACGAGCATCGCCGTCGTCTGGAACTCAAGGCCCTCGGGCTGGAAGCGAACCATCGCCACAGTGTCCGATGGCGCGACCGCGGTGATCGTCACCGGCGCGCTGAGCGCCCCGCGCGGGACCACCAGCCAGTTGTGGCGTACTTCAATGAAGCCCCCCGCAGGCCCGATGGTCCGGGTGACGGAGTCGTAGGGCAGCGGCCGGCAGGAGACGAGGGAATCGCCGTCCTCGTTTGGGTCGCCATCGTCGTCGCTGTCGTCACCGGCCGGGGGCTGCGCGTGCCTTCCGGCCAGCAGCACGGACGTGCGCGCGTCGACGCCGACCGGCGTTGCGTCCCGGCAGCTCGAGACGAGCGCGGCCGCACCGGCAAGGAGCCCGAGGGGAATCAAGAAACGGCGGACGATCATGCGGTACTCCGTGTCTGCGGTAATAACCGAAGGCGATCGTGCATCGGCCGGGATAGCAGAAAGCGTTCCACGAGTGCGCCCCAGCTAGGCCGGTGATGTAGCGAGAGTTGCGTGCGTGAGCGCGATAGGCGACTCAGTGACACAGGGTCGCTTTGACCCTGAGGGCGGGTCGATTTGGACCTCCGCGCGGGCGACGAAGCCCGCCCGGCGCAGCGTCGCAAGGTCCCGCGACGCTGCGGCCTGGAGCTGAGGCTGGCGGTGCACCTCCGCGCGCCGGATCACCTCGTGGAGCGCCCGTTCGGCAGCCGCGACGTCACCCTCTGCCGCCCGCACCACTGCCACGACGCGTAGATCCTCGGCGTCGTGGATCGAATTGGGGACGAAGCCGCGCAGCGCTGCGAGCGCGTCCAGGTCGTGGTGCGCCAAGTCCAGCTCGCCACGCAGGGCGTGGAGCTCCGCCCGCGCCCGCAACGTCAGCGCCGCGGGATCCCCGCAGCTCGAGGCGACAATGGTCACGACCGACGCTGAAAGCAGGAAGCGTTCCGGCGTCGCCTCTGGAGCTACCTCATTGATTCGTCGGGAGTTGTGCGTGCAGGCGCGATCGGCACGTGGGGGCCCCAGGGTCGTTTCGTCCCTGGGGGCGGGGCGATCTGAACCGGTAGAACGCGAGGTCTAGCTGCCGACCCGGTCCCGATCGCTCAACTGCGACGCTGGAATGCGCCACATCCGCACCAGCGCCAGCCATGAATCCGGCCTGATTGTGACTTCGCTGACACGGCGATTGACGGCGGCAACATTGTCCGGGGCATACAAGGGGGCGGCCGGCGCGTCGCTGTTCCACAGCGCGATGGCGCTGCGCAACTGGCGCGTCGCTGGCTCGCGACTGCGCGTCCGCGCCGCTCCCTCCAGCAACCGATCGAGCTGCGGATTGTCGTAGCGGCCCGGGTTGAGCCCGCCGAATCCACGCCGGGTCCAATTCTGGAGCGTCCCGTCGATGGGCGACGGCCCTGAGTACCACGCCCCCAGCACCGCGTCGAACTGTCCCGCACCCACTCGTTGCTGCACCACAGCGAGATCCAACTCGTCGATGCGAACATCCCACCCGAATGGCTGCAACTGCGCCTGAATCAGACGCGCGTACTGCCGGCGCAGACCGCTCGTGGTGGGCACGAGCAGTTGGAACGCTCGCCGGCCGCGCTGCGCCGCCAGTAGCCGCGCCGCGGCGACGGAGTCGTGGGCCAGATTACGGGCCAAGCTAGAGTCCCACAGCGACCAGAGACGTGGCATCGGACCCGGCGGCACTGCCGCGAGATCGCCCCCTCCCCAGACGTTGTGCAGCATGCCCTCGCGATCGAGTGCCATCACGATCGCCCGGCGCAGCTCGCGGTTGCCGAACAGCGGATGTGGAGCGCTCGTGTCGCCATTCGCGCGCAGGTTGAACGCGAGAAAGCCATACGTGTTGCCGGGGTACGGATAGGTTGCCAGGCCGGCCACGTCATGGACCCGCTTCAGGTTGGCCGGCGGCCCCAGGACTTCGATCGCGTCCGCCTGTCCGGCAATGAGCTGCGACACCGCGACGTCGAGATTGGGCGTAAAGCGCCAGATCAGCCGGCGCAGGTGAGGCCGCCCGAGGAAGAAGGTCGAATCAGCGGCCAGCTCGAGACTCTCTCCGGCTTTCCAGCGCACGAACCGGTACGGCCCGTCGCCGATCGGCTGCCGCCCGAACGGCGCGGCTTGCCACGCGGTCCGCGGCACGTCGCGTAGGAGATGCGCGGGAAGCACGCGCATGTGATAGACCGCGTCGTAGAACATTTCGGCGTAGGGACGGCGGAACCGAAACACGGCGGTGAGAGAGTCGCGGGCCGTCACCGCAACAATCTCGCGCAGGGCGGACCGCGATGGCGAGTCGACGGTCGAATCGGAGTAAATGTCGAACGTGAAGGCGACGTCGGCCGCCGTGACAGGCACTCCGTCCTGCCACTTCGCTCGCGGGTCGAGGTGGAATGTCAGCGTGACGCTGTCGGTCCAGTCCCATCGCGCCGCGAGCTGCGGGACGAAGCCATCGTCGCCGATGGTATTGGCGGACATCCCGAGGTCGGCAAGCTTGAGGAACAGCTGGTCCGACACATCACGCGCAATACCCAGCTGGGTGATCGGGGACAGGAGAATGTCCGGCTCACCCGCGGCCGCGATGACCAGCGTCCCACAATAGTCGCCGCTACATCCGCCGCGTGCCGTGCATCCGAGGAGCGAGCCGAGCAGCAGGCCCGCCGCGATCAAGGGAAAGCTTCTGCGTGACGGGTTCATGGAGGGCCAACGATGCGTCCAGTTTCGCGACTTGTACAGTCGCGCCCATCTAGATCGACCGCGCGGGCGCCTCCACCCACCAGCCTTCATCCGCGTCCTCACCCACGTCGAGAGCGCCGCTCAAGAGGCGCCGCAGGCGCCGCGGTGAGATCGAGAGCCGCCGCGCCGCCTCGCTGCGATTCCCGCCGCTCATCCGTACCGTGGCGCGGACGGCGGCGGCCGTGATCTGGTGTAGCGGCGCGGGGAACGGAATCGGGCCGTCCTGGGTGGACCCGGCGTCCCCGGCAGGCAGGAATTCGTCCGCGCTCAGCTCGCCACGGGGCGATAGGAGCAACGCCCGTTCCAGCGCATTCTTCAGCTCACGGATATTCCCGGGCCAGGGATGGCTGCGGAGCTGGCGGATCACGTCGGATGTCAGGGCGGGGACGGGCAGGCCATACTCGTGCGCAAGCCGCGCGAGCAGCGCCCGCGCGACGATCATCAGGTCGTCGCCACGTTCCCGGAGCGGCGGCAGCTTGAGCACGACCGTGCTCAGGCGGAAGAAGAGGTCCTCGCGGAACGTCCCCCCGCGCACGCGCTCGGCGAGATGATGGTTGGCCGCGGCGAGAATGCGCACGTCGACGGCGCGCGACTTGGTGCCGCCGACCCGCCGGATCTCCTTGTCCTCCAAGACGCGCAGCAGCTTGGCCTGGACGGCGAGCGGCAGGTCCGCGATCTCGTCCAGGAAGAGCGTGCCGGTATCGGCGACCTCGAACAGCCCCGGCTTGGCCGCGTGCGCATCCGTGAACGAGCCCCGCTCGTGGCCGAACAGTTCGGACTCGATGAGTTGCTCCGGCAGGGCCGAGCAGTTGACGGCAACGAACGGCGCGCCGTGGCGCGGTCCGCCACAGTGGATCGCCCGCGCGAGCAGCTCCTTCCCGGTCCCCGTCTCGCCGACAAGCAGGGCGCTCGCGCTCCGGTGCGGCAGGAGTCGCGCCGCCCGCGCCAGCTCTTTCTTGAGGGCTGGGCTCTCGCCCACGAGCGCGGCGAACGCGTCATCGTTCCCGTCGTCCCCCTCCGCCGTGCGCGCCCGTCCGGCGTTCACCGCGGCGCTCACGGCGTTCCGGAAGACCTCGAGATCGTCCGGCAGCGCAAAGTAGTCGTTCGCACCACGGGTCACGAGCTGCATGGCTATACGGCGTCCGGGGTCCGTACCGACCACGAGCGCCGGCACGCCGCGCGGGACCCGGTGGCTCCCGAGCCACTGGATCGCGTCCCGCTCCGCGCCACCGGCTGCGACGATGACGGCCACCGTCCCAGGCTGAGGTTTGACGTCGGCCGCCGGCTCGACCAAGTCGATCACGACGCCGAGGTCCGCGGCCAGGTCGTTCCAGAACTCGCCGAACGCAGCCGAGATGACGACCACACTCAGTCGTTGGTTCACGCAGCCTCCATCGCATGCTGCCGAGCCAGGGACGCGCGAAAGGCGTCATAGACGGACTCGGACCACCACGCCTTGCAGCGCTCGATCTCGGCGAGCGCCGCGTCGAAGGTCAGGGCCGCGCGGTAGGCGCGGTCGGTCGTCAGCGCGTCGAACACGTCGACGATCCCCACGACCTGCGCCGAGACGGGGATCTCCTCGCCGCGCAGGCGATCGGGATAGCCGGTGCCGTCGTAGCGCTCGTGGTGCCAGCGGATGATGGGCTTCAAGTCCCACGGGAATTCCACTGCCGCGAGTAGCTCGAGGCCCCAGATCGTGTGCATCTGCACGATCTCGAACTCTTCTTGCGTCAGCGGACCAGGCTTGTTCAGAGTCTCGTGCGGCACGCGCACTTTGCCGAGATCGTGGAGGTAGGCGCCGAGGCGGATCGTGGTCTGGGCGGTGTCATCGAGCTCGAGCTGGCGGGCGACGGCGAGGGCGCTCTG
>WNGD01004070.1_pt1 | contig 14534 bp, 16 predicted proteins | sample 5400671 | NCBI WGS metagenome assembly WNGD01 (sample SAMN13153369, study PRJNA577476) | soil metagenome | isolation source: 40 cm soil or saprolite under grassland replicate 2 | place: USA:California | collected 2016-06-15
CCGTCGACGATCGCGACCACGCTGGCGCGAAGCCGCGCCGCCGCGTCGCCGAGAAACAGTCCACCCTGCACGCTTAGCGCCGTCCGCGCCCGCGCGGCCGCTCGCCGATCACCACGTCGATCTTGCGCTGTTTCCCGGCGCGCACGACGTCGAGACTCACCTTCTTCCCGACCGAGTCGCCACTCAGCACCTCGAGGAGCTGATCGAAGCTCTCGAGACTCTTGCCATCTATCGTCACGATGAGATCGCCCAGGAGCAATCCTGCCGTCGCCGCGGGGGTATCCTTCTCGATCGACACGAGCAACAAGCCGCCACCCTCATCGGTCCGAACCGGTTGCATGGCGGCGCCGATCCAGCCGATTGGGACGTAGCCGCGCTCGAGGAGCTGGGCTACGACGCGGTTGACCGTCCCGACCGGAATCGTGGTCGCCAGCGGACGACTCAAGGCACCCGAGTTGATGCCATGAATTTGCCCGCTCGAGTCGACTAGAGGGCCGCCGCCGAAACCGGGGTAGATCGTGAGGTCCGATTGCAGCCAGCGATCGATCTCGCCGCCTTTCCAGGCGCGCCACTTGCCGCCGGTCGCGCTGACGGCACCGAATGCGGCGCGCGCGCCACCCTCGTCGAGACGCGCCAGTGCGAGCACGAGATTGCCGGGACGGAGCACCGCAGGATCGCCGAGCTCGGCGACGCGGAGTGATCCAGGCGGAATGCGCAGCACCGCGAGGTCCGTCCCGCGGTCTCGGCCCGCAAAGGTCGCGGGAATGCGTTTGCCATCCGGGAGCGAGACGGTGATGTCTTCTTCCTGCTTCACAGTGCCTTCGGTCGTCACGACGACGCCGTCTCTCCAGTGCACGCCGGTGGAGGGCAAGCGCGGCCGGGCGTGAACGGCCACAACTGACGCGCTTGCCGCAGCGACGGCGTCGGCGAGCTGGTCGGAGAGGGCAGCGATGCTGGAGCGAGAGTCAGTCACGTGATCACCTGTGGTTCGAGAGTTGTGTGTGCTCTCGAAGCGTGCACTGCTCAGGGCGAGCGCACCACTAGCCAGGTGGTCAGGGAGGAAGAAGTCGACGACCCTCGAAGAGACGTGCCGTGACCGCGCCGAAGATGAATCCCCCGACGTGCGCGGCGTACGCGACGCCGCCGGAAGGCGCTTGTGCGGCCACGCTCCCGAGACTCACGAACTGCGTCAAGAACCAAACGCCGATGAGCAGCGCCGCCGGAATGGACGTCATGCGGACGAAGACGAAGATCACGAGGAGTGAGCGAATCCGATCGCGGGGGTAGGTGACGATAAATGCACCCATCACGGCCGCAATCGCCCCACTCGCCCCCAGATTCGGGACCGTGGACGTCGGGCCCAGCGCAACCTGCGCCGCTGTGGCCGCAAGCCCACCCAGCAGATAGAACACGAGGTACCGCGGCCGGTCCATGAGGTCTTCGATCTCTGGCCCGAACGCCCACAGGAATACCATGTTGCCGATGATGTGCGACCAGCTGGCGTGCATGAACATCGACGTCAGGATCGTGACCAGGTGCCGCCCGGCGACGATGTCCGCGGGAATGAGCGCCCATTTGGTCACGAACGCGTCGCCACCCGTCAACTCGAGCAGGAAGACAAATACGTTGACCGCGATGATGGACGCCGTAACGACCGGCATGCGGTTCGGACGTCGTGAGGCATCGCTCAGGGGAATCAGGCCCATGTTACCTCACTCCTGGCGTCGTGAAAGGCGCGCGACTGGGGGGAGGTGGCCGCTGGCGGCAACATCCGCCACCTCCCCGTTAGCCGGCCGCATTACACAGCCATGCCTGCATGTGCCTGCGTTGTGGCCGAGTGTACGACGGAACGGATTTTGAACGCGCCGATGATCAACGCGACACCCGACACGATCGCGAAACCGGCAATCAGACCCATGATGGCGGCGAGCGTTATGGGCGGGGCCAAGATCGCGAACACACCGGCGGCCACGCTCAGCCCGCCGAATGCCGCAGTCCAGCCCCACTTGAGGCCGAGATTTTTCTCCTGCACCGCGGCGTAAATGCCGATGGCTCCTGTGATCGTCAGCCACCACGCGACCAAGACGACGGCGAAGGTCAGGGACAGCCCGGGATAGTAGTAGAGTGCCGCGACGCCGAACGCCACACCCACCAGCCCCGAGAGGAGGAGGACCCACCAGTGCGGCGCGACCGGCCTCAGCTCGAACGCGTGCACGGTGGTGGTGAGGCCGTTGAAGATCGCCCAAAATGCGATCACCAGCGCGAAAGCCGCGACGGAGTCGAGCGGGCGCGCAAGAATAAAGACGCCCACGGCAAGGCCGACCAGTCCGCGTAAGAAGAGCGCCCACCAGCCGAGGCGATAGCCTCGCTTCAGGTCATCAAGCATCGGTGTTGCCATGTTGCCTCCCAGTGAAGTGTGCGATTCGTGATTACCCTGCGTGACAGCTCACACGCCAACTTCGGCGGTCAGTTCATGGCTGCTCTCCTTGGGTTCCTTGGCTCCGCTCCCGAGCGATCCACTCGCGGATGTATCGCGGGCAACGCAGCAACTCGACGCCGTCCCCTTCATGCGTGGCGAGGAAGCGCACCACCGCGAGATCGACGAGTGTCGTCTCCGCCAGGTCGAACGCGAGCCGGGGACGGTACCGGTGCACCTCCGCCTGCAGCTCGACCAGGTGATCCTCCTCGATGCGCCCGCTGAGGCGGAACGTCGCCGTTTCTCCGTCGGAGGCGATTTCGATCTTGAGAGTCATCGCTGCAGGAGAAGGCAAACGCCGCGCCACGGCTAAGCGCTTACGAAATCGCGAGTTGGTTTTGCGGAGCGTGCCAGCCTGTTGGCAATTGCCAGCCGGCGGGCGCGCTTAGTGTTTTCGGAAGGCGATCTTCGGGAACGGCGGGAACCTAATGATTACACTTCCCGTTGGATGTCCGCACTCCAACAGAAAGCAGGAGGTCTGGTATGGCTCTCGGTCTTCTCATCCTGCGACTCGTTGTCGGCCTGACCATGGCGGCGCACGGCGCTCAGAAGCTGTTCGGCTGGTTTGGCGGGTACGGGCTGGCGGGCACTGGTGGCTTCCTGGAAAAACTCGGATTCGTGCCGGGGCGGCGTCACGCGCTGTTCGCCGGTTTGGCGGAGCTCAGCGGTGGCCTGCTGCTGGCGCTGGGCCTCGCGACGCCCCTGGCGGCGATGCTGATCACCAGCGTGATGTTCGTCGCGATCGCCACCGTGCACATGAAGCACGGCTTCTTCAATCACAACCAGGGATATGAGTACAACCTGACCTTGGCGGTTGTGGCGGTCAGCGTTGCGATGATCGGTGCCGGCCCGATCTCGGTCGATGGCGCACTGCGTCTGCAGGATGCGGGCCCGGTGTGGGGGCTCGCCGCGCTGGTCGCCGGAGTCGCTGGCGGCGCGGTCCAGCTCGCCGGCCGAAAGGCTCCGGCCGCTCAGAAAGCCAGCTAGCTTCAATGCGGGAGAGACTGTGACCACGGAGATGCAATATGTTGACCGGGCGGAGCGCGGCACTCTCACACCCCCAGTAGGAGAACGAGACCACGTCACCGGCCCGGCAACGGCGCCGGTGACGCTCGTCGAATACGGCGACTTTGAGTGTGCATCGTGCCGTAAAGCCTGGCCGATGGTCAAAGAGCTGCAGCGGCGGCTCGGCAAGAGTCTGCGGTTTGTGTTCCGTAACTTCCCGCTCACCAAGCTGCATCCCAACGCGCAGCACGCGGCAGAAGCGGCGGAGGCCGCCGCGGCGGAGGGTGCCTTCTGGCAGATGCACGACCGGCTGTTCGAGCGGCAGTTCGCGCTCGAGGATCACAATCTCGTCGAGTACGCGACCGAGCTCGGCCTCGATGCCGATCGTGTCACCGATGCGCTGCAAGCCGGGACCTACCGGGCGCGAGTCAACGACGACGTGCTCAGCGGCTTGAAAAGCGGGGTGAACGGCACGCCCACCTTCTTTATCAACGGCGGACGGTACGATGGCCCCCACGGCACCGAGCCGCTGTTCGAGGCACTGCAGGTCGCGTCGCAATCGTGAATGCGGTCCTCGACGTGCGCGGCCTGCGGTACGAGCTGCAAGGCCGAGCGCTCGTCGACGACGTATCGTTTGCCGTGGGCGCCGGCGAGACGCTCGTCCTCCTCGGCCGCAGCGGTTCGGGAAAGAGCACGACACTCCGGTTGATCAATCGCCTCCTCACGCCCACGGCTGGTGTCGTGCGCATTAATGGCGACGACACGGCCACCCAGGAGGTGACGCGGCTGCGCCGCCGCATTGGATATGTCATTCAGGAAATCGGCCTGTTCCCGCATTTCACAGTGGCGGAGAATGTCGGTCTCTTACCGCGCCTCGAGCGCTGGCCGTCCACTCGCGTTGCGGGGCGCGTGCGTGAGCTGCTGACGCTCGTTGGATTGGATGCGACGATATTCGGCTCGCGGTATCCCCATCAACTGTCCGGTGGCCAACGCCAGCGCGTTGGCGTAGCGCGTGCGCTCGCCGTAGACCCGTCGGTCCTTCTGCTCGATGAGCCGTTCGGCGCGCTGGACCCTGTCACACGCAGCGAGATGCAGCGGGAATTCCGCGCACTCGTCGGCCGGCTCGGCAAGGCGCTCGTCTTCGTCACCCACGATGTACGCGAAGCCCTGCTGCTTGCTACGCGCATCGCGCTCCTCGAGAGCAGTCGGCTCGTATTCCTCGGCACGCCCAACGAGTTTCGCGCGAGCGCGATGCCCCAGGTTCGTCAATTCATGGACAGCGCCGCGTGAAGCTTCTCGACTTTTATGGTCGACATCTGGGAGAACTGCTGTTCCTGCTACGCCAACACGTGGGACTGGTGGCGATTTCGACCCTTGCCGCCGTGCTCATCGGGCTGCCACTCGGTGTGCTTGTCGCGCGGCGGCCGGCGTGGCAGAAGCCGATCCTCGGCATGACGAACGTCGTGCAGACAGTTCCGAGTCTCGCGTTGTTCGGCCTGCTGATTCCGGTGTTCGGCATCGGTGCATGGACCGCGATCGCCGCGCTGGTGCTGTATGCGTTGCTTCCCATCGTGCGCAACACCTACGCCGGCATTACGGGGGTCGATCCCGCGGTCCGCGAGGCAGGACGGGGCATGGGAATGACTGACGGCGAGTTGCTCCGGCTCGTCGAGCTGCCGCTGGCGGCCGGCGTCATTCTCGCCGGCGTGCGTGTGGCCGTCGTCGTGAGCGTCGGTGTCGCGACGATCGCCGCGGCAATCGGTGCCGGTGGACTCGGCGTCTACATCTTTCGCGGCGTCGCGACGGTCGATGACACGCTGATCCTGGCGGGCGCGCTCCCCGCCGCGCTGCTCGCGCTGCTCGCTGATGGATTGCTTGGGCTCGCCGAGCGGAGGCTCGTATGGCGGCAACGCTGAAGCGGCTCGTCCCGCTGCTGCTCGCGGCCGCGACACTCACCTGCAGTCGTCCGCAGCGGATCGTGGTCGGTTCCAAGAACTTCACCGAATCGGACTTGCTCGCCGAGATCGTGGCGCAGCAGATCGAGCGGCGGACGGGCATTCCCGTTGAGCGCCGGCTGCACCTCGGCGGCACGTTCGTCTGTCATCAGGCGATCACGACGGGCGCTATCGATCTGTACATCGAATACACCGGCACGGCGTTCACGGCAATCCTCAAGCAGCCGCCCATCGCCGATGCCGACAGCGTGCTGCGCTTCGTGAAGGCGGCGTACGAGCGCAAATTTCAGCTGCGCTGGACGGCGCCGTTCGGCTTCAACAACACCTTTGCCATCCTCGTCCGTCATGCGGACGCAACGAGATATGGTCTCCAGACCATCACGGATCTCGCCCGCGTGGCGTCGCATTGGAAGGCGGGATTCGGCTACGAGTTCTTGGAGCGGGCGGATGGCTTTCCGGGATTGGCCGCGCGCTATGGCCTGCACTTTTCACAGCCCCCGACCGCGATGGATCTGGGACTGACCTCGCGCGCATTGGCCGACGGTAAGGTGGACGTCATTGCCGGAAATTCGACGGATGGGCAAATCGCGGCGCTCGGTTTGGTGCAGCTCGCCGACGATCGCGGCTATTTCCCTCCGTACCAGGCCGCGCCGGTGATTCGCAGTGCTGTGCTCGAGCAGTATCCCAAAGTCGCCGCGGCACTCGCCGAGCTTGGCGGGAAGATCTCCGACTCCGAAATGCGCGGGCTCAATGCGCTGGCGGACGTGGAGCACCGCGATATCGCCGACATCGCGCGCGAGTGGCTGACCAATCGTTTACCGTGAACATCAAGGAGCCAGCATGACAGAGACGGGCAGAGTCGTCATCGTTCGCGGCGGTGCGCAGGGCTTCGCGCAGGACATCACGATCGGGCCGCACCACCTCACCGTCGACGAGCCCGCGACCTCCGGAGGGACCGACCGGGGGCCCGACGCCTATCAGCTGATCGCGGCGGCACTCGGCGCCTGAATGTCGATCACTATCGCGCTGTATGCGCGACGGAAAAAGTGGCCGCTCGACGGGGTGGAGATTCGGCTGCAGTTCTTTCGCAGCCACGCCAAAGACTGCGAGAACTGCATGGACAAGGAGGCGATGCTGGACCAGATCGACACGGAAGTGAAGTTGGAAGGGTCACTCACGGCGGAGCAGCGGGCCAGGCTGCTCGAAATCGGTCAGAAGTGCCCCGTGCATCGGACCCTGAAATCAGGGATCCACGTGACGGCGCTCGGCGCCTAGGTCCAGCGGAGGAGCCATGCTGCAGAAATGCCCAGTCTATGCATACATCCCGGCGAAGAACGTGACACGCGCCCGCGAGTTTTACGAACGGACGCTCGGCTTCACTCCCGCGCGCGAAGTTGCGGGCGGCGTGACGTACGAGTGCGAGGAGGGCACCGCGTGCTTTCTTTATCCGACGCCCAACGCCGGGACGTCCAAAGCAAGCCAGGCGTTCTGGGAGGTTGCCGATCTGGAGCGCGAAGTCGCCGAGCTGAAAGCTCGCGGCGTGCGGTTCGAGGAATACGACATGCCAGGGCTCAAAACGAAGGACAGCATCGTCTCCACTGGCGGGAACAAGGCTGCCTGGTTCAAGGACACGGAGGGGAACATCATGGCGCTCATTCAACGTGCCGGGCGGTAGCCTAGCGCGCGGGTTGCGGCGCCGGCTCGAACCCGAGCTGATCGACATAACACCAGCCCCAGTCCTCGCCCGGCTCGAAGCTCTTCATGATGGGATGCTTGGTCCCGTGAAAGTGCTTGGTGGCGTGACGGTTGGGAGAATCGTCGCAGCAGCCGACGTGGCCGCATTCGAGACAGAGCCGCAGATGCACCCACTCGTCGCCGGTCTCGAGGCACTCCTCGCAGCCGTCTGGGGTCTTGGGCGCGACGTCATGCACATGCGAAAGATGCTTGCACTGCTGATCCATACTGTCATTCCTTGACAGAGAGGTTATGACTTCAGGGAATCACATGACATCCCCGACAGTTCCCGAGGCCTTCCCGCAGCTCACGGCGGCGCAGCTGCAACGCCTCGAGCCGCACGGGCACCGTCGTAAGCTCGCGCAAGGTGAGGTGGTCGGCGAGCCTGGTCAGCCGGTCACCAAGATTTTTGTGGTCGTGTCCGGCCAGTTGGATGCGTTCACCCAGAAAACGATTGGGGTATCGAAGGACCTGGCCATCAGCTTCACCCCCGGAATGTTCACCGGAGAGCGCTCGGTCCTGGCCGGCGGGCGATTCCTCGGACGGATCGCCGCGGTCCTACCCAGCGAAGTGCTCGAAATCGACCGCGACGAGCTCCTCCAGGTGATGGCGACCGATACCGAGCTCAGCGACATCTTTTTGCGCGCGTTCATCCTGCGCCGCCTGCAGCTGATCGATCGCGAACAGGGCGACGTCGTCATCCTCGGGTCCAATCACTGCTCCGGACTGCTGCACATCCTCGAGTTCCTCACGCGCAACGGTCACCCGTACAAAATGGTGGACCTCGACACCGATGCGGCGAGCCAAGAGCTGCTCGACCGGTTCCATCTCACGCCCGCCGACATCCCGGTAGTCATTTGCCGCGGCAGCGTCGTGCTCAAGAATCCGACCGTGGAGAAGCTCGCCGACTGCCTCGGCCTGAACCCCACGCTCGATCGCGCCCAGATCTGGGATCTGGTGATCGTCGGCGCCGGTCCCGCGGGACTCGGGGCGGCGGTGTACGCGGCATCGGAAGGGCTGAATGTCGTGGTCGTCGAAGCCAACGCGCCGGGTGGTCAGGCCGGCACGAGCTCGAAGATCGAGAACTACCTCGGCTTTCCGCTCGGCATCTCGGGGCAGGAGCTGGCGGCGCGCGCGTACGATCAGGCGCAGAAGTTCGGCGCGCGGGTGTTGATCGCGAAGCACGCCGTACGATTGAACTGCGACCGCAAACCGTACCGCGTCTTGCTCGGCGACGGCGAGGACGACGTGCTGCTCACGCGCGCGATCATCATCGCCACGGGTGTGGAGTATCGGAAACTGGACGTCGGCAACCTGGCGCAATTCGAGAACGCCGGCGTGTACTACGCGGCCACGCAGATGGAGCGCAGGATGTGCAGCGACGAGGAAGTTGCGGTCGTAGGTGGCGCGAACTCCGCCGGCCAGGCCGCGGTCTTTCTCGCGGAAACGGCGCAACGCGTCCACATGCTGATTCGCTCCGGCGGGCTCTCGAGCACGATGTCACGCTACTTGATCAGCCGCATCGACGCGCATCCCCGGATCGTACAACACCCGCGCACCGAGATCGTGGCGCTGGAAGGCAACGGGCATCTCGAGCGCGTCGCCTGGCGGAGCGGCCGCGATGGGCCTGTGGAGACGCAGAATGTCCGTCACGTGTTCACGATGACCGGGGCGGAGCCGAGCACGAAGTGGCTGACGGGTTGTCTGTCACTCGATGACAAGGGGTTCGTGAAGACGGGCCCCGCGTTGACGCCGGACGATCTCGTGCATTGGCCGCTGCGCCGCCAACCCTATTTGCTCGAAACGAGCTTACCCGGCGTGCTTGCGGTCGGCGACGTGCGGAGTGGGAGCACCAAGCGTGTCGCGTCGGCGGTGGGCGAAGGCTCGATCGCGGTGGCGACCGTGCACCAGGTGCTGGCCGAATAGCTTGGGCCCAACTGGTCAGCGCTTGCGGAAGGCCAGTTTGTCGATTTGCAGGTCGCGGATCTTCCACTCGAGCGTCTGGCGCGGAATGCCGAGCTTCGCCGCCGCGCCGCGCGGGCCGGCAACCCTTCCGAGCGTCTCCTTGAGCGCGGCTTCGATCAACACCTTCTCACCGTCGGCCAGGGTGGTCACGGCCGTGCCGTTCGACGGCGTGCGTGGCTTACGCGCGAGCCACGACTCATCGATCACGAACGTCTCGCCCTCACTCAAGACTACGGCACGCTCGATCACGTTCTGGAGCTCGCGCACGTTGCCCGGCCAGTCGTAGGCCGTGAGCCGCTGCAGGGTCTGCTTCTCGATATTGCGGATGCTCTTCCCCGTCTGCCTTGCGAAGCGGTCGACGAGGTATTCGACCAGGATCGGAATGTCCTCCGCGCGTTCGCGGAGCGGCGGTAGGCGGATGGGGAAGACGTTCAGCCGGTAGAACAGATCCTCCCGGAATGTGCCGCGCTCCACCGCGGCCTCGAGATCGCGGTTCGTCGCCGCGAGCACGCGCACGTCCACCGCAATCGGATGACTGCTGCCGACGCGCTCGATCTCGCGCTCCTGAAGAACCCGCAGCAGCGAGACCTGCGCCTCCGGGGGGAGCTCGCCGATTTCATCCAGGAAGATCGTGCCGCCATCCGCGGCCTCGAAGCGGCCGAGGCGGCGCTGCAGCGCGCCCGTAAACGCGCCCTTCTCGTGCCCGAACAGCTCGGACGCGACGAGCGAAGGCGGAATGGCCGCGCAGTTCACGCGGATGAATGCCCCGCTCGCCCGACGCGAACGCTTGTGCACGGCGCGGGCAACCAGCTCTTTGCCGGTCCCCGTCTCGCCCAAGATGAGCACCGTCGAGTCCGTCCGCGCAACCTTCGCCACCTGCGCCAGGACGCTTTGCAGCGCGGACGATGAGCCGACGATCTCCTCGAACATCGAGGCGCGGTCCAGCTCTTCGCGCAGCGCGATCGTCTCGTTGCGCATCCGGTCCTCGATGCGCTTGCGGTCGTCGATATCGGTACAGGCCACGTACCAGCGCACGATCTGCCCCTGGTCGTCGCGCAGCGGGTTGTAGCGCGCCAAGAACCAGCGATAGCTCCCGTCGGCGGCGCGCAACCGGACCTCCACGTCGTACGGCAAGCCGCTGACGATAGCCTGTGCTCCAACAGCTCTCATCCGTTCGTCATCGTCAGGGTGGGCTTCAGATCCGGGCGCGCCCATGACGCGTTGCCGCCACTCCTCGAGCGTGCTGCCGAGATACGTGAGCGCCGTGCGATTGGCGTAGAGGCGCTCGCGCTTGGGTCCCAGTACGGCGATGAGTTGCGGCGCGAGGTCGAGCATCTGCCGGAGCTCGATCTCCGCCCGTTTGCGGTCCTCGATATCGAGGTTGATCCCGATCCAATACAGGATCGCGCCATCATTCGCCCGGAGTGGTTCAGCGCGGGTGAGGAACCAGCGGTACGTTCCGGCGAAGTTCTGAACTCGAAAACTCGTTTCGCCAGGGGAGCCTGTTTTCAGGCAGTCTGACCAGACTCGCCGCGATTCTGCGGCGTCGTCCGGATGCACAAATGCAAGATGGGCGTCCCAGGCCGCGTGCGTCTCGGCACCGAGTCGCAGCGGATGGTCGCTCGGCAGACCGAGGTAGTCCGCGCAGCGTGTATTGACGAACGTGAGCCCGCCGGTCGGATTCGCGTACCAGGTGTAGGCCGGGATCTTGTCGAGCGTGGCCTGCAGGTGCGCCTCAAGCGAGCCGATGTTCGTGGCGTCAACCATCGGCGTCAGATATACGGCGCGCTAACCGGTTGGCAATGGCCAACGGGTTGTCACCGCCTTTCCGTTCCTTTTCTTCCGCTGCAGATTGGCGCCCATGCACCGACTCCTCGTTTCCCTCGCGCTCCCCCTCCTTGCCTCGATCTCGATCCCGGTCGCAGCGGCGCAGCAGCCGCGCGTGCTCGTCTTTTCCAAGACCGCCGGATTCCGTCATAGCTCCATCCCCAACGGCATCGCGGCCATCCGGAAGCTCGGCCAGGAGAATGGATTCGCGGTCGACGCGACGGAGGACGCGGGCGCCTTTACGCAGAAAAACCTGGCGCGCTATAGCGCCGTCGTCTTCCTGAGTACGACGGGCGACGTGCTGAATCCGGCGCAGCAGGATGTCTTCGAGCGCTACATCCAGGCGGGCGGCGGATACGTCGGCGTGCATTCCGCGACCGACACCGAGTACGACTGGCCGTGGTACGGCAGACTGGCGGGCGCCTACTTCAACGGCCATCCGGGTAATCCCAACGTCCGCAAGGGCAGCTACCGCGTACTCGACTCGACGCACGTGTCGACGAAGGGGCTCCCCACGCACTTCGAGCGCGAAGACGAGTTCTACAACTTCAAGTCGATCGACCCGACGATCCACGTGCTCATCGAGATCGACGAGAAGAGCTACGAGGGCGGGACCAACGGCGATCACCACCCCATGAGCTGGTACCACGATTTCGCCGGCGGCCGCGCGTGGTACACCAACATGGGCCACACCGAAGCCACCTACACCGAGCCGCTCTTCCTGCAACATCTGCTCGGCGGACTGCGCTACGCGATTGGCACCGGGACGGTCGATTTCAATCGTGCGCGGCCGGAAGAGAACCGCTTCACGCGCGTCGTGCTCGCCGAGAAGCTCGATGAGCCGATCGAGCTCGCCGTGCTGCCGGACGAACGCGTGTTGTTCATCGAGCGCCACGGCTACGTCAACCTGTACAGGGCCTCCGGGTCAGGGGGTGAGGTGCGTCGCATCGCGACGATTCCCGTGAGCACCAAGTACGCCGATTCGAGCCAGGCGGAAGACGGCCTGCTCGGTCTCGCCGCCGATCCCAACTTCGCGGCGAACGGCTGGATCTACATGTATTACTCGCCGGCGGGACCGGATGCGAAGAATGTCCTCGCGCGCTTCACGATGACCGGCGACTCGCTCGATCTCGCGTCAAAGAAAGTGCTGCTCGAAATCCCCACGCAGCGGCTGCAGTGCTGTCACACCGGCGGCTCGATTGCGTTCGACCCCCAGGGCAATCTCTACCTCTCGACCGGCGACAACTCGAATCCGTTCGCCACGGCGTATGCCCCGATCGACGAGCGCCCCGGCCGGATGCCGTGGGACGCGCAGAAATCGGCGGCGAACACGAATGACCTCCGCGGCAAGATCATCCGCATCCATCCCGAGCCGGACGGTACGTACACGATCCCGGATGGAAATCTCTTCCCGAAAGGCACTCCGAAGACTCGGGCCGAGATCTACACGATGGGCCATCGCAATCCGTATCGGATCTCGGTCGATAAACACACCGGCTTTGTCTACTGGGGCGAAGTCGGTCCGGACGCGAACGTCGACTCGGTCGGACGGGGACCGCGCGGCTACGACGAGGTCGATCAGGCGCGCGGGCCCGGGAACTACGGCTGGCCCTACTTCGTGGGGAACAACCAGGCCTATTACAAGACGACCGTCATCGATTCCGTCACGACGCAGGGCGGCTCGCAATTCGATCCCGCGCATCCGGTCAACAACTCACCGAATAACACGGGCCTCAATCAGCTGCCGCCGGCGCGCGGCGCATTCATCTGGTATCCGTACGCGCCCTCGCCCGAGTTCCCGATCGTCGGCACCGGGGGACGCACCGCCGAAGCCGGTCCCGTGTTCTACCGCGACGATTTCAAGAACGCGGCGCGGCCCTTTCCGCCGTACTACGACGGCAAGCTGTTCATCTACGAGTTCATGCGGCACTGGATCATGGCGGTCACGATGGACAAGAATGGCGACCTCGCATCCATCGAGCAGTTCATGCCGAACGCCACGTTCGCCGCGCCGATCGAGATGGAATTCGCGCCGAATGGAGATTTGTACGTCCTCGAGTACGGCACGATCTGGTTCTCGGGCAACGACGATGCCCGGCTGGTGCGCATCGAGTACAACGCCGGCAATCGCGCACCCATCGTCGCCGCAGCGGTCGATCACCCGAAGGGCGCGCTCCCGCTGCGCATCTCACTCTCGTCGGCGGGCACGGTGGATCTCGACGAGGACTCGCTCCAGTACGCCTGGACGATTACGCAGCGCGGGAAGGTCGTGGCGCGGTCGACGGCGGCGAATCCCGGAATCACATTCCGGCAAGCGGGGACCTACACGGCGACACTGACGGTGACGGACGCCCACGGTGCATCGACCAGCTCGGCCCCGATCGAGATGGTCGCGGGCAATCAGCCGCCGACTGTGGGTATCGACCTGGTCGGTGGCAATACCACGTTCTTCTTCCCGGGTGTGCCGGTGCGCTACGCGGTGCGCGTGACCGATCGCGAAGACGGCACGTTGCGCAGCGGCAGAATCCCGCCGCGCCGCGTGGCGGTGCGCGCGCAATATCTCCCGGATGGTTCGGCGGTGTCGAGTCCCGCGGATCAGGGGCGGCAGCTCATCGAAGCCGGCGACTGCCTCTCCTGCCATCAGCTCAATCGCAAGTCGATCGGGCCGGCGTACCAGGGCGTCGCGCGAAAGTACCGCGACGACAGCACGGCGAGCGCGCGGCTCAGCAAGAAGATTCGCGCAGGCGGAAGCGGCGTGTGGGGTCCCGTCGCGATGCCGGCGCATCCCGCGCTCAGCGCCGAGCAGGCCGACGCGATGGTGGCGTACATCAGGAGTCTCGCCGACTCGGGCGTTGCGCCCCTGCCCCCGTCCCTGCCCGTGCGTGGGACCTACACTCCTGCCGCGGGGTCGGGTGACGCGCCGCACGGCGTGGTGCTGCTGCGCGCCGCGTACACCGACCGCGGTGCGAACGGCGTGCCGGCGATCACGACCGAAAAAACGTTCGAGCTGCGGTCGCCGACCGTCATCGTGGCCGACGGTGACATGTCGAACGGCGTGTCGAAACAGACGGACGAGCGCGCTCCCGTTCCGATCGCGGTGGCAAACCGATCCGGGTCATCGGTCGCGCTGAAACAGATCGATCTGACGGGGGTCGGGGCCGTGACGTTCCTGGTGGCGGCGCCGGCGCAATATCAGGCGAAGGGCGGGAAGATCGCCGTGCATCTCGATGCTCCGACCGGCACGTTACTGGGTGAGAGCGAGCCGATTCTGCCCACCACCGATGAGGCGCCGGTCCCGCGCCGCGTGCCGCTGCAGCCGACGACGGGAGCCCATGACCTCTACTTCGTGTTCACGAATCCTGACGCCACCGGAGATGGGTTCCTGTTTGGCGTGTTGACCGCGACGTTCAGCGGCCCTTAGGGGCTGAGGACCACCCACGCGCCATTCTTCGCACTCGACTCGACCGCCGCGTGGATGAACTTTACGCCGTGGGCGCCATCTTCCACCGTCGGCACGAGCAGCGCCGCCCGATCGGGCGCCCGCTTCGCTCGACGCGCCCGGATCTGCTCCG
>WNGD01009900.1_pt1 | contig 14532 bp, 9 predicted proteins | sample 5400671 | NCBI WGS metagenome assembly WNGD01 (sample SAMN13153369, study PRJNA577476) | soil metagenome | isolation source: 40 cm soil or saprolite under grassland replicate 2 | place: USA:California | collected 2016-06-15
AACAATGGCAGGTCCTTTGTCGAGAGTGGCGCGGAGACGGTCCCGACCGTTGGGGCTCGTGTCGCGCGTATTGCTCACCGTTGCCGTCCTGGCGGCGGCCGCGGGCCCGGCGGTGCTGTCACACACGCCTGCCCAGGCGGCGCCCGGGCTACCGCTCACCGAGCAGTACAACAAGGAGGTCTACGGCAACTTCCGCATCAGCGGCAACGCTGTGCTGGTGTGCCCGGCGAACGCGCCGGTATGCGACTCGGCAACCAAGCGCGCAGCCGGGACGATGACCCCCCAGTCCACCAACGACGCCTTCGCGATGCGCTACGCGGACGTTGACGGCGATGCGGACACGTTCAACTCGAGTACGGCCGCGGTGACCGTCCCGAAGGGCGCGACGGTCGACTTCGCCCGCCTGTACTGGGCCGGCAACACCGGCCAGGCCCTCGACATCAACGACAACGTCTTGAAGGCGTCATGCCTGGGCACCAACCACGCGCCCGTCACCCTGCCGGCCGGGTCGCCAACGACCCAGCCGGTCAAGATCGCCTTCGGCACCGGCGAGGCGACCATCGTCAACCCGACGACGGGCTACGTGGAGGACGCGACCAAACTGGGGAAGAACCAGGCCGCGTACTACAGCGCGCAGGCGGACGTGAAGGATCTGCTCGCGGCCCAGCCGACCGGGCAGCCGATCAACGTCACCGTCGGCAACGTCTGGGCGCCGACCGGGCCGGGCTGCTTCGGCGGCTGGTCGCTGGTCTACGTCTTCAAGTACGACGACCCCAACCCGACCAACGCGCCCTACAAGCGCAACATCTTCATCAACGCCGGGCACGTCAAGCAGGGCAACCAGGACCCGCCCACGACCGTCAAGCTCGGCGGGTTCACCGCGCTCAGCGCGGCGCCCGCCTCGGTCGGCATGACCGCCTACGAGGGCGACTGGCCGGTCAGCGGCGACCAGTTCCTGATCAACAACAAGAACATCGCCGAGCCCGCCACCGGGGACGCCAACAACTTCTTCATCTCGAACTCCCCCTACGCGAGTAACCCGGAGCTGGCCAACAACATGAGCGTCGACGCGAAGACGTTCACGCTGGATCCGGACACCATCCCCGCCGGTTCCACCTCGGCCGCGCTCACCTTCAAGACCAGCGGCGACCGCTACCTGGCGCAGACGGTCGCCTTCTCGATCCCAGTGCCGGACCTGCACATCACCAAGACCGCCGACAAGGCGGTCGCCGCAGCCGGCCAGGACGTCACCTTCACCATCACCGTGTCGAACCCGACCGAGTCCGACGCGACCGGCGTGACCGTCACCGACCAGGCCACCCCAGGCTGCAACAAGACCATTGGGGCGCTGGCGGCGGGCGCCACTAGCACCTACACCTGCACCGCCAAGGTCGCGGCCAACCAGGGCACGACCGAGTTCCGCAACACCGCCAGCGTGACCGGCAACCAGGCCGGCACCTCGACCACCGACACCGACACCGTTGACATCCCCATCCCGGCGATCAGCGTCGCCATCTCCCCGGACCCGACCCAGGCGACGCCGGGCGACCCGATCAAGTACACCGTCAAGGTGACCAACACCGGCGGGGCGGACCTCGACAAGGTCACTGTCACCGACTCGGTGGTCACGGGGTGCATCAAGGCCCTCGACGCGCCGCTCAAGGCTGGCGACTCCACCACCTACAGCTGCACCGGGACGGCCGCGTCCGACAGCAACAACCCCAAGACCTTCACCAACCCGGTCAACGCCATCGGCACGCCGGTCGTGCCGGACGGCGCGAAGCCGGCCGACCCGGTCACGGCTTCCGCCTCCGCGGTGGTGGCCCTGTCAACGCCTGCGATCGACGTGATCAAGACGGTCAGCCCCACCCAGGTGCGGCAGGGCGACCCGCTGACCATCACCGAGACCGTGACCAACAAGGGGGACGTGCCGCTGTCCAACGTCTCCGTGGTGGACCACGACTTCCCGGACTGCTCCAAGTCGAACCTCGGCACCCTCGCGGCCGGAGCCTCGACCAAGTACACCTGCACCACCAAGGGACCAGCGGACGACCTGACCACCACCTCGACCGCGACCGGCCAGCCGCCGACCGGCCAGCCGGCCACCGCGGACTCCGACCCGGTCAAGGTCGACGTCATCCACCCGTCGGTCAAGATCACCAAGACCGCGGTGCCGCAGTACGCAGCCCCGGGCGACCCGGTCGCCTTCATCATCACCGTCGAGAACACCGGTGACGTGGCGCTCTCCGACGTCACGGTCAGCGACCCGGGCGCCCCGGCGTGCTCCCACATGTACGGGCAGCTCGACCCCGGTGCCTCGGAGACCTGCGGCTGCATGATCACCGCGCCGAACGGTGACTTCACCAACACGGCGACGGTCAAGGGCGCCCCGCCCTCCGGCGCCGACGTGAGCAGCTCCGACACCGAGACGGTTGGAGTGGCTCAGCCAGCGGCCAGCAGGGGGCACCGGGCGTAACCCGCTCAGCCTTCTGTAGGCAGCAGTAACGGTCCGGCGGCGCCTCCACCAGAGGCGCCGCCGGACCGTCTTGTTCCTTGTCCGGGATCAGTCCGCGGCGCAGCGCGCTGCCTCGTCGCCGCTATCGTCGCCGTCGCCGTTGCGGCGCTGGCGGGTCACCACCCGGCGGTCCCAGCCGCGGTGGACGGAGCAGTAGACGTCCGGGTTGTAGCGCGACAGCCGCGTCTCGCAGCCGGTGGCGGCACAGGTCCGGGCGTTGCCGAAGGAGCGGACCTCCGGATCGGCGCCTGGGGCGCGCCGCCTGCTCCTGCCAGTCGGCTCTGTGGGTTCCTCAGCACGTTCATCGAGTCGAGTCACCATGCTCGGGTTCTCCCACCAAAGCGGAGCGGACAAACGTCTGCCTGCTATCCTCCCCTGCATGGCTGCTCCCTCCCACGACACCGTCCTCGTCCTGGATTTCGGGGCCCAGTACGCGCAGTTGATCGCCAGGCGGGTGCGGGAGTGCCACGTCTACTCCGAGGTCGTCGCCTGCGACAGCGACCCTGAGGAGGTGCGGGCACGGCGGCCCAGGGCGCTGATCCTGTCCGGAGGGCCGGCCTCGGTCTACGAGCCGGGGGCGCCCGCCCTGGACCCGCGCCTGCTCGGCCTCGGCATCCCCGTGCTCGGCCTGTGCTACGGCCAGCAGGCGATCGCGCTGGCGCTCGGCGGCCGGGTCGAGCGCACAGGAGTCCGCGAGTACGGCCGCACCGCACTCGCCGCCGACCCGGACGGCAGCGTCCTGTTCAGCGGGCTGCCCAGCGACCAGACCGTGTGGATGAGCCACGGCGACGCCGTGACCGCCGCCCCGCCCGGCGCCCGGGTCTGCGCCCGCACCGAGGCGACCCCGGTGGCCGGCTTCGAGGACCCCGCCCGCGGCCTGTACGGGGTGCAGTTCCACCCCGAGGTCGCCCACACCCCCCGCGGCCTGGACCTGCTCAAGAACTTCCTCTACGACGCGGCCGGCTGCCGGCCCAACTGGACCAGCGTCTCGATCATCGAGGAGCAGGAGGCCGCCGTCCGCGCCCAGGTCGGCGACGGCCGGGTGCTCGCCGCGCTCAGCGGCGGGGTGGACTCCTCGGTCGCTTCACTGCTCGTCCACCGCGCGGTGGGGGAGCGCCTCACCTGCGTGTTCGTCGACACCGGCATGCTCCGTCACGGCGAGGCCGAGCAGGTCGAGGAGACCTTCCGCCGCGACTTCAACGTCAACCTGGTCCACGTCAAGGCCGCCGACCGCTTCCTGCAGCGCCTCGCCGGTGTCACCGACCCGGAGGCCAAGCGCAAGGCGATCGGCACCGAGTTCATCCGCGTCTTCGAGGAGGTCGCCCGCGACCTCGCTGCCGCCGACGGCAACGGCGACCTGAAATTCCTGGTCCAGGGCACCCTCTACCCCGACGTGGTCGAGTCCGGGGGCAAGCGCAACGCCACCATCAAGAGCCACCACAACGTCGGCGGCCTCCCCGAGACCATGGACCTGGAGCTGGTCGAGCCGCTCCGCCTCCTCTTCAAGGACGAGGTCCGCCGCGTCGGCACCGAACTCGGCCTCCCCACCGACGTCGTCCAGCGCCAGCCCTTTCCCGGCCCCGGCCTGGCCGTCCGCATCATCGGCGAGGTCACTGCCGACCGTCTCGAAATCCTCCGCGCCGCCGACCAGATCGTCTCCGAGGAGATCCACCGCGCCAGCCTCGACCAGACCCTCTGGCAGTGGTTCGCCGTCCTCCCCGCCATCCGCACCGTCGGCGTCATGGGCGACAGCCGCACCTACGCCCACCCCGTCATCCTCCGCGCCGTCACCAGCGAAGACGCCATGACCGCCGACTTCGCCCGCCTCCCCTACCCAGTCCTGGAGCGAATCTCTTCTCGGATCGTTGGGGAAGTCGCTGGGATCAATCGGGTGGCGTACGACATCACTTCGAAACCGCCGGGGACGATCGAGTGGGAATGATAGGAGCACCCGGGGGCGGGGCCCTGGCTGCAGCGTGGCGGGGGCGCCCGGACGGGGGCCCGCTCGTTGCTACGGACTACAGGTCGCACGAGTGGGCCCCCGTCCGGGCTTCCGTGGCTGGCGGGGTCCCGCCCTCACCCTATTGAGATCTGCCAACGGTTGGGGGGTGCTGGCGCCCGGCAGGCATTGCAACTCGTCGCTGCTAGTGGGTGCGGGTTTGGAGGTCCTTGACCAGGCGGGTGGTGACGGGGGTGTCGATGTTGGCGCGGGCGGCGGCGCGGAGGATGGAGCCGCCGATGGCGTCGACTTCGATGGGGCGGTCGGCTTCGGCGTCGCGTTGCATGGAGGAGCGCATGCTAGCGGGGGCGTTGGTCATCATGGTGAGGGCGACGGAGGGGTCGAGGTCGACGCCGTCGGCGCGGGCGGCGGCGACGGCCTCGTAGGCGACTGCCTTGAGTTCGTCGGCGTGGCGTTCGCGGGCCTCGCCGAGGGGGGCGGCGGCCCAGGTGGTGACCAGGGCGATGGGGGCGAGGACGGCGAGTTTCGCCCACAGGACCCAGGGCTCGTTGTCGCGGACTTTGACGTCGAAGCCGACTTGGCGCAGGCGCTCGGCGAGCGCCTCCACCCGGGGCTGGTCTGGGATGCCATAAGCCAGCTCCACGTTGGTGAAGGGGGAGGCCTGCTCGATTACGCCGGGGGCGACTCTGGTCGACTCGATCTTGATGGTAGCGGCGACGACCTGGTCTGGTGGGTAGTGCTGGCGCAGCCAGGCGACGTGGTCGATGCCGTTGAGGAAGGGGACCACTAGCCCGTTGCCAAGCGCGGGGGCGGGGACTGTGGGCACCGCGGCCTCCAGCTGGGTCGCCTTGACGGTCACGAAGCAGGCGTCCACCGGGGTTTCGAGCTTGGTCGCCGCCCGCACCGGTACCTGGAAGTCGCCGAAGCGGTCGCTGCGGAGGTGGAGGCCGTGCTCGGCGAGGTGGGCGGCGGTCTGGGGTGGCGCGATGCAGGTGACCTCGTCGCCGGCCTTGGCGAGCAGCGCGCCGATCAGCCCGCCGATCCCCCCCGGTCCGAGGATCGCGACCCGCCAGGGACGTTCCAAGCTCGCTGCGCTGGTCATCCCAGACAGGATAAGGGACGGTGCTTGCCCTTGCCTGCCGGGTAGAAGAGCATCCCCCGGGGACACGACCAGGGAGGGGAACTTAATGCGGGCGATCACGCTGGTACCCGGGCAGCAAGGAAGCGCCCGGCTCGACGAGGTGGGGGAGCCGGACGCCTCTATGGGGGCGGTGCTGGTCGAGGCCCTGGCGGTTGGGGTGTGCGGGACTGACCTGGAGATCATCTCCGGCGCCTACGGCTGGCCGCCGCCGGGGCGGGAGCGGTTGGTGTTGGGGCATGAGTCGCTTGGGCGGGTGGTCGAGGCTCTTAGCGATGCCGGGGTGCGGGCCGGGGACCTGGTGGTGGGGATTGTGCGGCGGCCCGATCCGGTGCCGTGCTCGAACTGCGCGGTCGGGGAGTGGGACATGTGCCGCAACGGCCGCTACACCGAGCGGGGCACGGCCGCTACACCGAGCGGGGCATCAAGGAGCTCGACGGCTATATGTCCGAGCACTGGCGCATCGAGCCAGAGTTCGCGGTCAGGATCGCCCCGGAGCTTGGGGAGGCCGGGGTGCTGATGGAGCCGACCAGCGTAGTGGCCAAGGCGTGGGAGCAGGTCGACCGGATCGGCTCGCGGGCCCACTGGGAGCCGCGGCGGGCGCTGATCACCGGGGCCGGGCCGATTGGGCTGCTGGCCGCGCTGCTGGGGGTGCAGCGTGGTCTGGAGGTGCACGTGCTCGACCGGATCACTGACGGCCCCAAGCCTGGCCTGGTCGCCGACCTTGGCGCCACCTACCACCACGGCACCGTGAAGGATGCCTGCGACGAGCCGGACGTGGCCATTGAGTGCACAGGGGTGGGCCAGCTCGTCTTCGACATGATGGGGGCCGCCGGCCCGGGCGGGATCGTCTGCCTCACCGGGGTGTCCAGCGGCGGACGGGCCATCCCCGTGGACGCGGGAGCCCTCAACAAGGAACTGGTGCTGGAGAACAACGTCATCGTCGGCTCGGTCAACGCCAACCGCCGCCACTACCAGCAGGCCGCTGACGCGCTCGCCAAGGCCGACCGCGGCTGGCTGGAGCGCCTCATCACCCGGCGAGTGCCGGTGGAACGCTGGCAGGAGGCGCTGGAACGACGCCCCGACGACGTCAAGGTCACCATCCAGTTTGGGAGCTGAGCGGGCCGGCCGGGCGTCAGGCGGCGCGGCGGGGGCTGAGCGCGGTGAGCAGTTCGGGCTGGTGGGTGCGCAGCCAGCTGGCGGCGAGATAGAGGCCGACGCGCCACAGCGTGGCGCCGTAGACGACCGCGGCAGCGGCGGCGATCGTCAGGGCCGGATGCCACAGCGCCACGCCGATGCCGACCAGCACGCCGAGGGGGGCGCAGAGCACGCCGACGGCCAGCATGGCGAGCAGCTGCGTCAGGCCGACCGCGCAGCCCTGGCCGGAGCCGCGGCCACCCCACAGGTTGGTGGTGCCGCTCGGCAGGGGGAACGGGGAGCGGACCGAGGTGACCATGCCGACCGCCAGCACCGTGCCGATCATGCCGACCGCCAGGCAGAGGGTGAGCGGCACCCAGGCCCAGCCGCCGGTGGCCGCAGCCGCCACCAGCGAGACGACCATGACCAGGCTGAGCGTGGGCAGTGCCAGTGCCAGGCTCTTGCCGGCCAGGTCGTCCTCCGGGTCGCCGCTGGCGATCACGTTGGTCCAGTACGCCGCCCCGTCCGCGCCGAACTGGTTCAAGGTGGTCTGGTTGATGGCCGCGTAGATCCCGACCAGGGCAGTGAGCACCAGCTGATGGTGGCGCCCGCCGCCCGCCCCAGCCCCCGGCCCCGCTGGACCCAGCCCCGGACCCGATTCGCCGGAGCCGCCAGACAGGATGAAGAACAGCGGCAGGGCGAGGGCGAGCAGCCCCGCGGTCAGCCACTGCACCCGCAGGCGCGGGTGGCGGACGGCGTAGCGCAGCTCCTTGGCCATCACCGCGCCGCGCCGACCGGCCGGCAGCAGCGCCCCCAGCGGGCGGGGGAACAGGACGGGCCTGGCGGCACGGACTGCCTCCCCGTCCTCGCTTGCCGCCGTCTTCCGTGGCCGCTTCGTCTTCGCTGCCGGCGTAACGGTGGTAGCGGCGGTGGCTGCCCGCTGCCGGCCGGTGGCCGGCTCGACGGTGAGCAGCAGCCGCTGCAGGCTCACATACCACCACCAGCCGAGCAGCAGCACCACCGCGGCTACGCCGAGCAGCTCCAGCGCGGCCACCCCGAGGCGCTCCTGCGACCCTGCCACCAGCGCCCGTGCGGCCAGCCCCGGCGGGGACCAGCCGAGCGCCCGGCCGATCCCGCGCAGCCTGCTGAGGCTTGACAGCGTCCCCGGCCCGACCGCCCGCAGGACCAGCTGCAGGGTGAGGTTGAAGAGCAAGGCCGACAGCGACACGATCACGATCACCAGGTCACGCGCGCGGCGGCTGCGCAGCCAGCGCGACAGCACCGTGGTCACCGCCCTGGCGCCGACCACGCACAGGGTAAATTCCAGCAGCACCGCGGCGACCACTACCACCGCGCCGGGCCCCGCGGGCGCGAACCCGGCCACCGCGCCGAGCAGGGCGAGCATGGTGCCGAGCGGCCCGATGCCGACGCAGGAGGCCGCGAACAGCCCGGTTGCGAGCTGGCCTGGCCGCAGCGGCAGCAACGCCAGCTTGGCCGGGTCGAGGCTGGTGTCCAGCGAGGCGCTCAGCAGCGGCAGCATCAGCCAGCCACCGAAGACCACCACGAACACCACCATGGCCGCGGTCGCGCCGGCCTGCTGGTCATGGCGTGGCAGCACAGCCAGCAGCGCGAACCCGCCAGGCACCAGCGGCAGCGCGATCACCCCGGCGGCCACCAGCCCAGCGATCTGCTGCCAGCCGCCGAGCCTCAGGCCGTTGCGCAGCAGCCTCAGCTTGAGCTTGACGAAGACCCAAGCCATCCCAGTGCCTCCGCGCTGCTCTGGCCGGCGCCGACCAGCTCGACGAATGCGTCCTCCAGGCTGCGCCCGGCGCGCACCTGGTCCAGCGGCCCCTCGGCGATCAGCTGGCCGGCGTGCATGATCCCGACCCGGTCGCAGAGCTGCTCGACCACCGCCATCACGTGGCTGGAGAACACCACGGTGGCGCCGCCGCCGGTGTAGCGCTCCAGCAGCAGGCGGATGGTGCGGGCGGACACCGGGTCGATCGCCTCGAAGGGCTCGTCCAGGAACAGCACCCGGGGGTTGTGCAGCAGCGCCGAGGCCAGCGCGATCTTCTTGCGCATGCCGTGGGAGTAGTCGACCACCAGGGTCGAGGCCGCCTCGGTCAGGCCGAGCACGGCGAGCAGCTCGGCGGCGCGCTCCCCCACGATCCCCGGGTCCATGCCGCGCAGCAAGCCGTTGTAGGCCAGCAGTTCGCTGCCGCTGAGCCGGTCGAACAGGCGCAGCTCCTCCGGCAGCACGCCGATGCGCCGCTTGGCCTCGGACGGGTCGCGCCACACCTCGATGCCGTCGACCACCACCGTGCCTGCGTCGGGCCGCAGCAGCCCGGTGACCATGCTGAGGGTGGTGGTCTTGCCGGCGCCGTTGGGACCGACCAGCCCGAAGAAGCAGCCGTGCGGCACCTCCAGGTCCAGCCCGGTCACCGCCACCTTGGGCCCGTACGCCTTGCGCAGGCCCCGCACGCTGAGCGCCGCCGCGCTGTCCGCGCTGTTCCAGTCCATTGATGTCCAAGCCTACCTGGTTCGGGAGGCCAAGTCGGCAAGCTGACACTCCCGTTCCTGCCCGGACGGGGGCATCATGGAGGTATGAGAAGTACGAGGGCGCTTGTCGCCCTGGTTGGGGCGGCGCTGCTGCTCGGCCTGGGACCGGCGGCTGGTGTCGCCAGCGCGGCCGCCGTAACCGACCCTGCCCACACCGTCCGCGTCCTCAAGCTGGACGGCGCGGTCGACCCGTTCACCGCCAGCTACCTGACGAAGAACATCGCGGCCGCCAACCGCGACCACGAAGCCGCCGTGCTGATCGAGATCGACACTCCCGGCGGCCTTGATTCGTCGATGCGGAGCATCACCAAGGCGATCTACAGCTCTTCCGTGCCGGTGCTGTGCTGGACCGGGCCGTCAGGTGGAGCGCGCGCCGCCTCGGCAGGAACCTTCATCATGCTCTCCTGCCCGTGGAATGCGATGGCCCCCGGTACCGAGATCGGCGCGGCGCACCCGGTCGGGATCTCCGGCGCGATCGAGCAGGCGAAGGTCACCAACGACGCAGGCTCCTACATCAGGTCGCTGGCGGAGAAATGGGGTCGCGACGCAACCTGGGCTGAGACGAACGCTGTGCACAACTCCGAGAGTCTCTCGGCGGAGCAGGCGGTCAACCATAAACCGCTGCCGGTGGCCGACTTCATCGCCGACAGTCCCGAAGCGTTCTTCAAGGACGTGGACGGGAAGGAGTCATGGCCGGCGACAAACGGCCATACCCGCCCGGTCGTGCACGTCGCTGGCGCCACCTTGGTAACCGAGCAGATGAACGTCGGCGCGGGGCTGCTCCATGCGCTGATCGACCCGAACATCGCGTTCCTCTTCTTCTATGCGGGGATCGTGCTGATCATCATCGAGATGCTGCACCCCGGCATCTCCGTGCCCGGGGTGGTCGGCACGCTGCTGCTGGTCACCAGCATCGTCTCGCTGGGGATGCTGCCGGTGCAGCTCGGCGGGGTGATCCTGCTGGTCGCCTCGGCGGTGCTGTACCTGCTGGAGCTGAAGCACCCGGGCATCGGGCTGCCAGCGATCGGCGGCACCGCCTGCCTGGTGCTCGGCGGGCTGCTGCTGTTCGACCCGTCGGTGCCGAACGCGCACGTGTCGCGCTGGCTGCTGCTGGTGGTCCCGACCGTGCTGGTGGCCTTCTTCGGCTTCGTGGCGCAGGCAGTGCTGGGGGTCCGCCGCATGCCGCCACTGCAGAGCACTGGCGGGGACCTGCTGGTGGGAGCGCAGGGCATGGCGCTCGACGCACTCGACCCGCGCGGCCAGGTCTGGGTCGGCCACGAGGACTGGACCGCCGATTCGGTCGCCGGCCCGATCCCCGCCGGCACGCCCGTGCGCGTCGTCGGCCGCTCCGGCCTCAAGCTTCTGGTGGAGCCAGCCGCCACCATTCCCGCGTCCGGTGGACCCGACGCATCGGGAGATCCCGCAGCCAGATAGGCATAACCGCCTGATCGTGGCAAAGTTATCCGGTCCTCGGGGGCGGCGGTTTCTTCCGCAGACTGGAGATGATCGGGTCATGGCGAGGCTGGCAGCCGAGCCTGTGCGGGAGGCCGCGCCGGACGGGGTCGCCGGGCGGGTGGTGGCGTGGGCGCGGTCGCAGGCCGAGCGCCGCCCGCTGGTGGCTGCGCGAGTGCGGACTGGCTGGGTGGTGTGGACCTGGCTGTCGCTGGCGTGTTACCTGCTTGGCCTGGTGCTGGTGCCGTCGCTGCGGCAGGGGCTGCGGCCCTGGCTGTGGTGCTGGTGGATCCTGGTCGTCTGGTTCCTGCTGGCACGGACCAAAACCCTCACCTGGCGCTCCCTGGCGCTGACCTTCAGCGGCGCCTGCCTGCTCGCCTCGCTGATCGGTGTGGTGGAGCTCCTGGTCGCCCGGGTGATGGGCGCGGACGTCAACGCCCGGGACGGCGCCGTGCTGATCGCCGGGATGGTGGAGGAGCCGCTCAAGCTGCTGCCGCTGCTGCTGGTCCCCGTGGTTGCGGGGCGCCGCCGTGCCCGCCGCCTCGCGGTGGCCGACTACCTGCTGCTTGGTCTCGCCGCGGGCCTGGGCTTCCAGGCGGTCGAGGACGCCATCCGCCGCCTGGCGCTGTCGGTACATCCCCAGGGCCTGTTCGGCCTGCTCGGCGTGCTGTTCGGCGCCAATCCCAACGACCCCCACGGCGGCTACCCGCAGTACGGGTTCGGGTTGTTGCCCGGCTGGTCCGATCAGGGGGGTAGGGCGTTCTTCGCCGGGCATGGCGTCCTCACCGCGCTGGTCGCGGCCGGGATCGGCCTGGCGGTGCGGGGACGACGCCGGTTCGGCGCCAGGGCGTGGCTGCTGCCGCTGGCGCTGCTCGGCATGGCCATGGTCGACCACGCCATGTACAACGCGAGCGGCCAGGCGAGCGGCAGCGGCGGGCCCCACGACCTGCGGGTGCCCGGCTGGCTCCTGCACGCCTGGCGGCTGTGGGGCCATGGGCTGCTGGAACGCCCGTTGCTGGTGGCGCTGCTGCTGGTGGCGCTGCTGGCCGACGTGCGCCGGCTGCGCCGGGCCTGGCCGCTGCTGCCACCCCTGCCGGTGGTGCTGTGGACGCGCCGGCCCGCACGCTGGGCGGCCGGCGCGGCGGCGCGGCTGGTCCGGGATCTCCCTAACGATGCCGCGCCGGTGTTCCGCCGCTGCGCCCAAGCCGCCGCCGGGACCCTGGCCACGGCCGGGCAGGCAGCCTCGTTCGTCCTGCACGAACTCGCACTGCTCGCGGTGTCCGCCACCGGCGGCCGGGCCGCACCGGACACCGGGGCCGGGCCGCAAGCCGTGCCGGAGGCCGGACGGGAGGCCCAACCAGCGGCCCGGCCGGAGGCCCGGCTGCCACAGGCCGGACCGCCGATCGGGGGAGAGAGCGCGGCGCCGCCGGCCGGGCAGCGCTGGTCCCGCACGATCGCCTACCTGCGCCAGCGCCGCGAGCTTGGCCAGCATCTCGGCCGTGTGGTCGAGCAGGCGGCACAGGGCCAGGAACCGCCCGGGCCCGCCCCGGCGGCTGCCGTCGCGGCTGGCGCCCTGCTCGCCGGCAGCCTCTGCGTCCTGGCCCTCGTCGTCCTGGTGGCCGCCGGGGTCGCCGGGGTGCACCCGGTGCCGGAGGGTGCGGCCTTCCTCGCCAATCTGTTCGGCGATCTGGCGCAGTGGTGGAATCACCTGCCGCTGTGGCAGCAGGTGGTGGTCACCGTCGTCGGTGCGGCGCTGCTCACCTTCGGCGGGATGGAGTTCCGGCCGGCCCTCGGTGCGGTCAGCGCCGCCACCTCCGTTGCCGCCCACGGCCAGGGGCTGTCCGACTTCCTGCGCAATCCCCGCGAGGCGGCCAGGCGGTTCTTCACCGCCCTCACCTGGAGCCAGGTGGCCGGCTACGGCCTGGAGTTCGGCCTGGTCCGGCTGCTGCCCGCCGGTGTCGGCGGGAAGGGTGGGGCGCTGCTGCGGCGCGAGTTGGACGACACCCTCACCGCCACCGCCGCCAGGGACTTCCTGCAACGCCGCGCCGACGGCTTGGCGCGCGCCACCAGCCTGCTCGGCAAGCCGCCGCGCAACGCCGCCTACGCCGGGTTCAGCCGGCGCCTTGCAGGCGACCTGGGCCGCAAGTACCCGGCAGGCGTGCGCTTCAACTTCGGCGGGTTCCCCGACTTCCGCCCCTATGCCATCAAGCGGGTCCAGCTGGACGGCCTGACCGGGACCGCGGCCGACTTCAGGCGGGCCGACACCGCCGCGAACCTGGTCCGGCGACCGCCCGGGTATACCTGGCACCACGTCGAGGACGGCAGGACGCTGCTGCTGGTCCCGACCGACCTCCACCGCGCGGTGGGCCACACCGGAGGCGCTAGGATCATCGCGCTGCTGAACAACCTTTCAGAGGCCGAGCGGAGAGACTGGCTCGCCTGGGTCCAAGGAGAACTGCCGTGATCGCGGTCGAGCCGTTCGGATCGGTCGGCGAAGACCAGCTCCGCGAGATCGAGCAGGCGCTCGGCGTGTCGCTCCCGGCCAGCTACCGCGACTTCCTCGCCAGGACCGGCGGTGGCTGGGCGGCCAGGCCGAACTACATCGCCGGGCCCGGCTACCAGCTCGACGTGTTCCTCGGCATCACCGACGACCCTGGCTACCAGCTGGTGTCCAGCCAGCGGACCGGCTACGCCGAGGTCCTGCCCGCCGAGGTGATCGTGATCGCCTTCGCCGACGGCGGCCAGGTCTGCCTCCAGGTCGCCGGCGAGCACACTGGCCGGGTGCTGTGGCAGGGCGACGACACCTGGGACGACGTCCCGGCGGGTGAGACCTCCTGGGCGGTGCTGCACCCCCTCGCCGACGACTTCCGCACCTTCTTCAGCCAGGGCATCCTGCCAGGCGAGTCGCTGGCCTGAAGCTGTGCAGGGAAGCGCAGGGAAAGTCACCTCGACAGCCGTCTCGCTCACCTTCGACGACGGCAACGCCGACCAGTACGCCGCCCGTTCCATCCTTGGCAGCGACGAGGCCAAGCGCGAGATCTGCAACGACCGGGTGAACCTGACGAACTGGGGCTTCCAGCCCTACGACTTCGCCTACCCCTACGAGCACTACAACGCCGCCGTCGAGCAGATGGTGGCCGCCTGCGGCTACAACTCCGCCCGCGAAGTCGGCGACATCCGCTCCGACGCCGACGGCGGCTACCTTGCCACACTGAGGGTCACTGGGGCACCGCCGGGTCGAGTGGGGGAGACAACCGGACAGGTACGCGTAAGATCGCTGCAACGGACTTGCTCGCCACGCTTCGGTGAATTTCGGCAGGGATGCCGGGTCCGGATAGGAGGCGCCGACCATGTCACAGCTCGCCGCGCTCATTGTTCTTGCCGTCGTCATCATTCTGGTATTCCTGCTGATCCGCTACGCCATCCGGATTGTCCGCGAATACCAGCGCATCGTCCTGTTCCGCCTCGGCCGCTGTGTCGGCACCCGAGGACCCGGGCTGGTGATCATCATCCCGATCGTCGACCGCCCCATCCTCGTCGACCTGCGCGAGCAGTACCTGGAAATCCCCCGCCAAACTGCCATCACCGAGGACAATGCGACCATCTCCATCGATTTCATCATATTCACGAGAGTGATGGACGCAGTCACCAGCGTCGTTGCCGTTCAGTACTTTGCTGGGGCGGCACAGAACATCGCCGCGACCACGCTGCGGAGCGTGGTGGGGGACATGAGCCTGGACGACGTGCTGTCCAAGCGCGAGGTGATGAACG
>WNGD01005771.1_pt1 | contig 14530 bp, 14 predicted proteins | sample 5400671 | NCBI WGS metagenome assembly WNGD01 (sample SAMN13153369, study PRJNA577476) | soil metagenome | isolation source: 40 cm soil or saprolite under grassland replicate 2 | place: USA:California | collected 2016-06-15
CTGGGTCACTAGGTCGCGGCTACCGTGTTGACCAGCTCGCCGATCGCGGTGATCTCGATGCCGACCTTGTCGCCCGGCTGCAGGTACTTCGGCGGGTTCATGCCCATAGCCACGCCGGACGGGGTGCCGGTCGCGATGATGTCGCCCGGCTCCAGCGTGATCCCGTTGGAGATGTAGGCGATGAGCTCGGGCACGCCGGTGATCATCTGTGCGCAGCTGGCGTCCTGGCGCGTTTCCCCGTTCACCAGGGTGCGCAGCCGCATCTCGGCCACTGGCGGCGCCGCGGCCGCGGCCAGCAGGACCGGGCCGAGCGGGGCGAACGTGTCCAGCGCCTTACCCCGGATCCACTGCGGCTCGGTGCCCTGCAGGTCGCGGGCTGAGACGTCGTTGATGACCGTGTAGCCGCCGACGTAGTCCAGCGCGGTGTCGACGGAAACGTGGCTGGCCTGGCGCCTGATGACGACGGCGAGCTCGCCCTCGTAGTCGAGTTCGGTGGTGATGGCCGGGTACCGGATCGGGTCTCCGTGCCCGACCAGGCAGGACGGGAACTTGGCGAACAGGACGATCCGCTCGGGCTTGGTGGTCCGGCTCTCGGCTATATGGTCGGCGTAGTTGAGCCCGACGCAGATGATCTTGCCGGGATGGAGCACCGGCGGCGCGTACCGCACGCCGTCCGGGGCCACGCTGGCCGTCGCGGTGGCGGCCAGCTCGCGGAGTTGTTCCACCGCGTCGGCGCCGCGCGCGTACAGGTCGCCCACATCCCGCAGCCCGGCCAGGTCGGGGCGGCGGGCACCGGCCGCGAGCTCGTCCACGGGCGCGAACCCGCCGTCGACGGCGACGTGCAGGCGGGCGTCCCCCGCGTCTTCCCCGTACAGTGCGGCCAGTCTCACCGGCGCCTCTCCTTTCGGAAGAAAGTTTTCACTCAGCGAAATCGACTGCCAATTATAACGTGCAGGTCAGGCGGGTGGATAGGGGCTTGCGGGGCTACCAGGAGACCATGTTGCCGAGGCCGCCGAGGCGGTCGGAGATGCGGCTGGCGGCGGCGATGACGAGCTTGCCCAGGCGCTCCTCCTCGGCCGCGTCCAGGTGGGGCCGGTAGGCGGAGACGCTCACCGCGGCGGGCTGGGTCTGCCTGACCCCGAGGATCGGCGCGGCCACGCACCACACGCCGAGGTTGAGCTCCTGCCGGTCCACGGCGTAGCCGAGCCGCTGGATCTCGGCGAGCTCGGTGACCAGCTCCTCGTAGGTGGTGATCGAGTGCTCGGTCCGGCGCGGGTAGGGGCCGGGGCCGACGATCGAGCGCACCTCGCGGAAATCGGCCGCGAGCATCGCCTTGCCCATGGCGGTGCAGGTGGCGGGGGCCCGGCTGCCCGGCGTCAGGTTCACGGCCAGCAGTTCCTCGGTCTTGACCTGGGCCAGGTAGAGGACGTCGCCCTCGACGAGCACGCTGACGTTGGAGGCGAGCCCGGCCTGCTGGGCCAGCCGCTCCACCTCGACGGCGGCGAGGTCGCGCAGCGTGGTCCGGCTGGCGACCCGGCTGCCGAGCTCGAACAGCTTCAGGGTGCGCCGGTATTCCTTGGACTCGGCCAGCTGCTCGACGTACCCGGCGCGCTCCAGCGCGCGCAGCATCCGGTAGGCGGTGGGCACTGGCACCCCGAGGTGGCGGGCGAGGCGGGTCACCCCGATCCGGTCGAAGTTGGACAGCTGCTCGACCAGGTTGAGCAGGTCGCCCGTTGTGGACCGGGCCCGGCCCTGCTGTTCCTCCGTGGCCTGGCCGTCACGGCTGGCTGACCGCTCGGCGGCGGCTTTCCGCCGGGGGCCTGGTGTGCGCGAGCGTGCCGCCTGCTGCCTAGGTGCCGTCGCCATCTATATCCGTTCCACCCCTCGCATTTCAGTCCGCAGAATACCTTTTACCGCCTGGTTCAGGACGCCGGCACTGACCCTCGCCGGCGGTAGATCGCGTCCAGGTCATCCAGGAACGGGCCGGGCTCCGACAGCCACCTGCGGTGGTCACCGAACAGCTCGATCATCTCGTTCTGGAACCTGACGAAGCCCGGCGTCCGCGGCCTGGTCCAGGACGCGGCCATGGTCCGCCCGGTGCCGGAGAAGAAGCCGCCCGAGGCCTCGTCGGCGGCGGGGTCCGCCCAGACGTCGTGGTGGGCGGGCTGGCCGCCGGCCGTCAGGTAGGTCGTGCGCTGCGTCGCGGCCGCCGCGACGTGCAGGGCGTAGCCGGCCGCTTCGGCCCGGTGCGGGCGGTACGCCGAGATCATCAGGCCGGCCCCGCCGAGCAGCGACCCGGCGGGTTCGGCACCGGCGCCGAACCGGGGGATGTCGCCGAACGCGAGCCGGCGCCCTGGGTGGCCGGCCCGGGAGTAGTTCAGGTAGCCGAAGGTCAGCGGGGCGTACCAGAAGTCGTCGGCGGAGGACAGCGTGTCCAGCACGTTGATCGGGTTCATGGACAGGCAGCGCGGGTCGCTGCCCCGGGCCGCCTCGCGCATCAGGCCGAGCGCCCGCAGCGCCGCCTCGCGGTCGATGGCGTGGCCGTCGGCGAAGGTGACCGGGCGGCCCAGGCCGGCCAGCAGGGTCAGCAGGCTGGCCGCCGAGTCCACGTCGCCGAGCGGCCACAGCACCCGGCCGCTCCGGCTCAGCTCGAGCACCTCGTCAGCCGGTCTCCGCGATCAGGCCGATGTGCGGGTGGTCGATCACCACGAGGTCGTAGTCCCTGGCCAGGCCTTCGACCGAGGCGACACCGAACTCCTTCAGCGACCTGGGCTCCCAGCGGACCCGGACGGCGCCGCCGGTGATCCGCTGGTACTCGGCCGCGGTGGCCACCATGGGCGCGTGGCCCCGCTCGTGGTGCCAGGACGACCCGCGTAGCTCGATCACGGTCAGGCTCTGTCCTTTCAGAAGGCCGCCTGGGCGGTCAGCCCGGCGTCGGCCACCACCGCGGCCCCGGTCATCGCGCTGGAGTCGGAGCTGAGCAGGAACAGCACCACGGCGGCGATCTCCTCCGGCTCGATCACCGTCCCGCGCGGGTGGATGCGGCCCCAGGCCGCAATGGTCTGCTCGGGGTCGCCCTCGGCGAGTTCGGCCGCCCGCTGGAGCATGGGGGTGCGTACCGAACCGGGCAGGACGCAGTTCACCCGGATCCGGTCCGGGGCGTGGTCCAGGGCCAGCGACTTGGTCAGCGACACCACGCCGCCCTTGGACGCCGCGTACGAGGCCACCTCGCGCTGGCTGGCGATGGCCTGCACCGAGGCCAGGTTGACGATCGCGCCGCCGCCGCGCTCGCGCATCCGCGGGATGGCGTACTTCGCCATCAGGAACTGGCCCTTGAGGTTGGTGTCCACCACGGTGTCCCAGTCCTGCTCGCGGTAGCCAGGTACCTCGCCGTAGATGACGACCCCGGCGTTGTTGACCAGAAGATCCAGGCCGCCGAACGACCGGGTAGCCGCCTCCACCGCACGTTCTGCGTCCGCGGCGTCGGCGACGCTCCCGGTGACCGCGATGGCCCGGCCGCCCGCCGCGGTGATCTCGGCGCTGACCTTCTCCGCCGCGGCCGCGTCGCGGTCCACGACCGCCACGGCGGCGCCCTCGCCGGCCAGCGCCCGGGCGACGGCGGCGCCGATACCCATCCCCGCGCCGGTGACCATGCCGATGCTCCCAGCGAAACGACCGTACGAGCCAGCCATCCGTTCGGCTCCTTTCTGTCTTTTCTGCCTCAGGCCAGCTGGACCCGGCCGCCTTCGGTGATGTCCGCGACCGGCCCGTCCGCCTCGAACAGCACCGCCTCGAGCACCACCTGCCGGCTCTGGCCGGCGGCGAACCTGACGCCCGGGTAGCCCTGGGCGCGGGCGGTGCTCATCCCGTGGCCGGGAATGGTGCTGGCGGGCTCGACCGCGACGGCGTAGGCGCGCCGGTACCAGGGCCAGCCCTCGCCCGCGTGCACCTCCTGCCAGAGCCAGGCCCGCGGGAAGACCTCCAGCGGCCAGCGCAGCCCGGCGCCGAGCCGCAGCCGCGGGTTGGTGATGGCGAAGTACCCGCTGGTGAAGTCGCCCAGGTAGGCGAGCACCGCCCGTGGCTCGTCCGGCCCGGGGACCGCCCGCAGGTCCAGCGGCTCGCCGGTACCGGTGCGGGCGTGCGGCCACAGATGCTGGCTGCGCGGGGCCAGCAGCGTGCCGGGCGCCTCGTGGTCGGCGAGCACGGTGGCGCAGCCGGCCGAGAGCAGGCAGCCCTGGTCGAGGAACGGCGCCCCGAAGGCCGGGTGATGGATCCACATCACCTCGAGCTCCTGCGGCGAGTCGTTGGTGACGGTCTCGGTCAGCCGCAGCACCGGGCCGCTGAGGGTGAACTCCCTGGTTAGGTGCAGCGGCACCGTGAACATGCGGGTCTGGAGCGTCGCGGTGCTCTCCCCCGCCTGGTCGACCTGCCAGGGCACCAGGGCCGCCTCGCCGTGGTAGCCCCAGGTCACGTTCTGCTCGACGCATTCGTCGCCGCCGTTGGGCAGGAGGACCTGCCAGCCGCCCGGGTAGGCCTCGACCCAGCGCTCCATGGACGATTCGGCGCGTGGCCACGGACCGGCCGAGCGCCGTCCCCACGGCGACTTGAACAGCACGTCGACGCCGGTCCTGCGGTCGGTCAGCGAGTAGATGTCCGCGCCCTTGTCCGGCAGGATCACCGCCTCGATGTCGCCGGTGCGCAGTGTTAGCTGGGCCGGGGTCAGCATGGTTAATTCCTCGAGAGGGCCGCGCCGGTGAGCCACATCACGATGTCCCGCACGTCGGTCTCGTCCCGGCGCAGGTCCGCCACCACCCGGCCGCGGAGCAGCACCACGATCCGGTCGCACAGCGCGTGTACCTGCGGCATGTTGTGGCTGACCAGGACGACGCCCACCCGGCGCTTGGCCACCTGGGTGACCAGCTGGCCGATCTTCTCCGACTCCATCACGGCCAGCGCGGCGGTGGGCTCGTCGAGCAGCAGCACGTTCGAGCCCCACAGCACGGCCCGGGCCACCGCGACCGCCTGGCGCTGGCCGCCGGACAGCAGCCCGCAGCGGGCCCGCACGCTGTGGATCTCGATGGCCAGGGACTCCAGCGCGGCCGCGGCCTCCGTGGCCATCCGGGGCCTGTCCAGGATGCGGAACGGTCCTGGGCGCCGCCGCTCCCGGCCGAGGAAGATGTTCTCGGCCACGGAGAGTTCGGTGGCCAGGGCGAGGTCCTGGTACACGACCTCGATGCCCCGCTCGCGCGAGTCCTTGGGCGAGCGGAAGGTGACCGGCTCGCCGTTGACCAGCAGCTGGCCCGCGCTGGGCTGGACCGCGCCGCACAGGATCTTCAGCAAGGTGGACTTGCCCGCGCCGTTGTCGCCGACCAGGCCGACCACCTCGCCCGGGCGCACCTGCAGGTCGACGCCGGTCAGCGCGGCGACGCTGCCGTAGCTGCGGGAGATGCCGCGCGCCTCGAGCAGCGGGGTGAGGGGTTCCGCGCTGGCCTCGGTGGCCCGCGGCTCTTCCTGCGCGCTGTCGTTCTGGGCGCTGTCGCTGCGGGCAGGGTCGCTCTGGGCGCTGTCGGTCTGGGCGCTGTCGCTCTGGGCGGGGTCGCTCATCGTTCTGCCCTCCGTACCAGCCGGTCCGTCAGCACCGCGATGATCAGCAGCGAGCCGAGCACGGTGTCCTCCAGGTAGGTCGAGAACTGCAGCAGCGCGAAGCCGTTCTGCAGCACGCCGAGGATCGCCACCGCGACCAGCGTGCCGAGCATGGTGCCGCGGCCGCCGCGCAGGCTCGCGCCGCCCAGGATCACCGCGGTGACCACGGACAGCAGGTAGGGGTCGCCGATCTGCGGGGCCGCGGAGCCGAGCTCGGAGGTGGTGATGACGCCGGCCAGGCCGGCGCTCAGGCTGGTGGCGATGAACAGGCCCATCCGGAGCTTGTTGGCCTGGATGCCGGACCGCACGGCCGCATCGTAGCTGTCGCCGGTGGCGTAGATGTGCCGCCCCAGTGCGGTGAAGCGCGCCACTACCAGGCCGATCAGCCAGAGCCCGAGGAAGAAGAACACCGGCACCGGGATCGAGCCGACCTTCCCGCTGCCCAGGACGCCGAAGCCGTGGCCGCCGATGCTCACCGTGGCGGTGTTGGAGATGGCGTAGGCCACGCCGAGGAAGATCGAGTACGTGCCCAGCGTGGTGACCAGGGAGTTGATCTTGAAGTAGACGGTGATGATGCCGTTGACCGTGCCCACGCCCGCGGCGAACAGCAGGCCGATCACGGCGGTCAGCCAGACGTTCACCGACTGCGCCGCCATCAGGCCCATCAGGACCGAGGTGGAGGCCATCACGCTGCCGATCGAGATGTCGATCTCGCCGGAGATCACCAGCAGCGTCTCGGCCACCGCCATCACGCCGAGCACGCTGATCACGCTGGCCGCGGTGAGCAGGTTCTGCTGGGTGAGGAAGAACGGCGAGCTGACCCATATCAGGATGAAGACCACCACCAGGACCAGGATCAGCCCCTCGCCCTGCAGCTGCTCGATAAACCGGCGGCGGCGCCCCAGCCTGCGCTCGCGCTCCTCGGCCCGTTTCTGGTCTTCCGCCTCCAGCGCCAGCTCTTCCGCCCGGCTGTCAGGCGCCGTCCCGCCTCCCTGGACGTCGTGTTTCAGCGGGCTGCTCATATGCCACCTTTCCCCGGTCCAGCGGGCTTCGCCTGGCGCGCGCCTCACGCGCAGCTCGCCAGGCGAAGCCCGGATCGCCTACTTGCAGTGCAGGAACGCGGTCTTGGCCGTGACCTCGTAGCCCGCGATGTTGGTCACCTGCGGCACCTTGACGCCGTTCATCGAGTTCATCTCCAGGGACAGCAGCACCGGCCCCCAGCCCGCCGGGTCGAGGTACCAGGACCCGACGTAGTGCGAGTTCGCGCACACCTGGCCGAGGCCGTAGGAGTCGCCGCCGTAGGAGTTGACCATGTAGTTCGGCAGGCCGCGGCTGGCCGCCGCCTTGGCCATGCCGCCGGTGTCCTCGTCGTTGACGGCCTGGAGCATGACCACCGCGTCGTGCGGGACCGCGGACAGCGCCGACAGCGTGTTGTTGTACGCCTGGGTGTCCACGCCGTTGGTGTCCACCTGGATGATGTGGTTCTTCGGGATGTCCGGGAAGACGCTCTTCACCCCGGCCGCAGCGCCCTGGTAGCGGGCCAGCACCGCGGGTCCTGACTCGGGCTCGGCGCCGCCCACGAAGTACGGCATCTGCCCGGGGTACTTCTTCTTGGCCTGGTTGGCCATGAAGATGGCGGCGTTCTTCTCCGTGTTGAACGGGTCCAGGCCCACCTGCGGGAAGCCGGGCAGGGTCGCGCCGACCACGGTGACCGACGGGATCTTGGCCTGCTTGAGGATCTTGGACATGGCCGGCTGGTACTGGGCGAGCACCTGGAAGTCGATGAACCCGTTGATGCCCTCGTTGATGAGGGTGTGCAGGTTACCGATGGCCACCGGGCCGTTCTGGTTGTCCACGGTCTGCAGGATCTGGGCGCAGCCCACGCTCTTGGCCGCGTCCTTGAGCCCGTTGCTCAGGCTGACCGCGAACGGCTGGCTGTCGGAGAAGACGTCGTAGCCGATCTTGTAGCTGGCCTTCTTGCACAGCGCCTTGGTCGGATGCGAGAGGTCCAAGTTGGACGACCCGCTGGGCTGGACCGTCGGCTGGTTGGCCGGCTGGGCCGACGTGCTCGAGCTGGTCGAGGAGGAGCAGGCCGCGGCGGCCAGGAGGAGCACGCTGGCCAGCGCGCCCCAGCCCAGGCCACGGCGGTAGGTTAGTCTTGACATGGTTCGTTCTTCACCTCTTTTACGAGCCACTGTGTGTTATGCGGGGGTGGCCAGATTCCGGCTGGTCACCCCTTTCGTGCCAGATCTTCAGGAGCCGCGTTTTCTTGGGCTGGGCACCCACGCCGCTTCCAGCAGCCCCTCCCTGGCCAGGTCGTAGAGATGGGCCCGCGCGGTAGCAACGGTCTGCGGCGAGACCGGCGGCGTAGTCCCCGTCGTCTCGCCAAGACTCGTGGCGAGCTCCCTGGTCAGGAGCGGCGCCGGGGCGCGGTAGGCGACCATCTCGCGGGCGATCTGATCGGCCTTGTCGATGAACGCGAGGCTGTCCTGCAGGAAGGCCAGGCCCTCGGCCCGCGGCATGGCCGGGACGTGGGCCGGGCAGAGCAGCTCGAAGGGGACCTCGAGCAGCCGCCTGAGCCCCCAGCGGGTCTCGGCCACGTCGAGGTAGAGCGGCGCGAACACCGACTGGCCGTCGCAGCTGGGCACCCCGTGACCCTGTACCGCGTCGCCGGTGAACAGCGCCCCGCTGGCCGCGTCGAAGTACGCGCAGTGGCCCCAGGTGTGCCCGCGGGTCTCGATCACGGTGAGCTCGCGCGACCCCACCGCGACCGTGTCCCCGTCGCGCAGCAGCAGGTCAACGCGGGGTTCGGGGACGCACAGGCCGGCCAGGAAGTCCCTGGTGTCGCGCAGGTCCATGACCCCCGGGTAGTCGTCCCAGAACCGGGTCCACTGCTTGTCGAAGGATTCCACCCAGGCCGCGTCCTCCAGCGGCGCGGCGATGCGCGCGCCGGGCGCCGCGCCGCGCCAGGAGCCCTGCCCGCCGGAGTGGTCCGGGTGGCCGTGCGTGGCCAGCAGCAGGTCGGCCTGGCCGGTGCCGAACCCGGCCGCGGGTATGGCCTCGGTCAGCGTGGCCGCCAGCGTGCTGGTGATGCCGGGGTCGATGAGCCCGAACCGGTCGCCGTCGGCGATCAGGTAGGTCCACAGCGGGGCATTGCATACCTCGGGGTAGTCGGTGGGCAGCTGGTAGATGCCGTTCCCGAGTTCGCGGACCGCGGCGCTCACGCCTGGTCTCCCAGGACCTGGTCGGTGTGCTCGCCGAGGTCCGGCACCCCGTGGTGCAGCGCGGCGGGCGTGGCGGAGAAGACGAACGGGGAACCCGGCGTGCGGAAGGTCGCCGTCCCGGCGCCGATCGGGACCTCCCAGAACATCTGGTTGTGCACCGCCTGCGGGTCCTTGACCAGGTCGTCGTAGGTCTGCACCGGGGCGCACCACACGTCGTAGGCGAGTAGCGCCTCCATCCACTGCGCGGTGGTGCCGGTCTCGAGCTTCGCGGCCAGGGCCGCGTAGATCTCCGCCCGGTACTCGAGCATGAGCGCGTTGGTGTCGTAGCGGGCCAGTTCGGGCATGTCCAGGGCGCGCCCGACGACCGGGCAGGGCGTCATGGCCAGGGCGATCCCGCCGTCCGCGGTCTGGTAGAGCCCGAACGGCGCGGTGGCCCAGATCGAGCCGTGGTTCTCGGCCGGGCGGGCCGGGATCTCGCCGTGGTTCAGGTAGTAGGTGAGCTCCTGCTGCTGGGCCGAGATCGCGCAGCTGAACAGGTTGAGCTCGACCTTCTGGCCGCGCCCGGTGTGCCGCCTGTGCTCGACCGCGGCCAGGATGCCGATGACGATGTGCAGCGCGGTGTACTGGTCGGCGATGCCGATCCCGGCCGCGGTGGGCGGCTCGCCGGCCCGGCCGGCCAGGTAGAGCACCCAGTCATGGCCTGGATGAGCATGTCCTGCCCGGGCCGGGTCACGTACGGGCCTGATTGCCCGTAGCCGGAGGAGCTGACGAAGATGATGGCCGGGTTCTGCCGGGCGAACTCCTCGTAGCCCAGGCCCAGGCGGCTCATCACGCCGGGGCGGAAGTTCTCCACCACGATGTCGAACTCGCCGGCCAGCGCCAGGATGCGCTCGCGGGTGGCCTCGTCTTTCAGGTCGGCCGTCACGCTGCGCTTGTTGCGGTTGAAGGCGAGGAACGAGTCGGTCTGGCCGTGCGTGTGCCCGTCGGCGATCCCCCAGTGCCGGCTCCACTCCCCCTCCGGCCGCTCGATCTTGACCACGTCGGCGCCGAGGTCGCCGAGGATCTGGGTGGCCAGCGGTCCCTGCACGAGAGCGGTGAAATCCAGGATCCGGAGGTGGCTGAGCGGACCAGCCTGCGGCGCCTCAGCCTGCCGTTCCTCCACGAGTCATACCTCCCGACACCCCAGGTGACCAGGTGAAACACAGGGCATTTCATTTAATGAAATGTTCATTCCGAAGACGTACATATGTTTTAATCCACGTACTGTGTCACATTTGATCTTCGGTGACAAGACGCTGACGAGGGACAACGCCCGATCGTGGCCGGATCGTGAGGCGCCGGCGGAGATCACGAGAGGGCCGGGGTGACGAGGCCGGCGGCGAGGGCGGCCTGGAAGCCGGCGATGGTCTCCCGGACGCCGTCCGCCAGCCAGGCGTTGGGCAGGTCGCCGACCGCGTCACGCAGCGCGGAACCGGACAGCAGCGAGGGCACCCGGAGCGGTTTGTCGTCCCAGGTGATGAAGCGGCCGGAGCCGGGCAGGATGTGCTCGATCAGCTCCACCAGCGCCGGGATGCCGGTCCGGCGGCCGGGCACGTTGAGGCTGACCGCGTCGCCGGACCCGGCCGCGGCCCGGGCCGAGGCGATGAAGGCGCGGGCGCAGTCCGGCGCGTAGGTCAGCAGCACGCTGCCGCCGAACTTGATCTTGAAGGGCACGCCCGCCGCCGCGGCCAGCATGGCCTTGGTCGGGTCGGAGGTCATGCCCTGGTCGCGGCCCAGGCCGTAGACGATGAACGGCCGCAGGCAGATCGAGCCGATGCCGTGCTCGCGGGAGTAGACCTTGGCCGTGCCCTCGTTGGCCGCCTTGTAGACGCCGTAGAACGAGTCGGGCAGCAGTTCGGAGGTGTCGGCGACGAGCCCGGCCCGGTGCCCGAGCGCGTCCCCGAAGACCGCGGCCGAGCTGGCGAAGGCCAGCCCGATGCCTCGCCCGGCCGCGCGGATCGCCTCGAACACGTTAACCGTGCCGACCACGTTGACCATCGCGCCGAGCGGCGGGTCGGCGGCGCAGAACGGCAGCTGCAGGCCGGCCAGGTGGACGATGTGGGTGATGCCGCGGCCGGCCACCATGGCCGCCACGTCGGCGCTGCTGGTCACGTCGAGCTGGTCGAACTCCAGCTTGTCGTCGTGCTTGCTTTCCGGCCGGCCCTGGGAGATGAGCTGGAACCGGTGCAGGTCCGCGCTCAGGTCGGTGGCCACCACGGGTACGCCCTCGTCGAGCAGCAGCCGCACGACCCAGGCGCCGATGCAGCCGGCCGCGCCGGTGACCAGGAACCTCTCGGATGACATCGTCATGGGGTGGACCTCTAGGTATCGGTGGTGGCGGGGGCGGGCAGCGCGACGCCGGCCAGCACGCCGCCGTCGACGCGCAGGTCGGCGCCGGTCACGAAGGACGACAGCGGGCTGGCCAGGAACACGATCGCGTCGGCGATCTCGGCGGGCGCGCCGACCCGGCCGATCGGGTGCATCGCGCCCCACTGCGCGATCACCGCGTCCGGGTCGTCGGCCGAGACGTCCCGGGCGGCCGCGCGCAGCATGGGGGTGTCCACCGAGCCGGGGCTCACCGAGTTGACCCGGATCCCGTCCGGCGCGTGGTCGACGGCCATGGCCCGGGTCATGGCCACGATCGCGCCCTTGCTCGCGGTGTACGCCACCACGTTGCGCTGGGTCGCGGTGGCCTGCGCCGAGGCTACGTTGACGATGGCGCCGCCACCCCCGCGGCGCATCAGCGGGACGGCGTGCTTGGCGGCCAGGAACATGGCGCGCACGTTGACGTCGAGCACCTCGTCCCAGACCGCCACCGGGGTGGTCTCCGCGGTGCCGTAGCGCTGGATGCCGGCCGAGTTGACCAGCGCGGACAGCCTTCCGTGCCGGGCGTCCACGGCGGCGAAGAACTCCTCGATCTGCTCCGGCCTGGCCACGTCGAGCACCGTGCCGCGCGCCTCGTGCCCGTCCGCGCGGATCTGCTCCACCGCCGCGGTCACGCCCGGCTCGTCGATGGCCGCGAGCTCCACGGCCGACCCGTGCCGGGCCAGGCAGCGGGCCGCGGCCAGGCCGATCCCGGTGCTGCCGCCCATCACGACCGAGACCGTGCCGGCCATCAGCCCGTTCACCGGGCACCCTCGAGCTCGCGGTCGTCCAGCTCCATCATCTCGATCAGGCCCTGGATGTAGCCGAGCGCGAAGGCCCGGCCGCGGTGGCCGTAGGGCGAGTCGCCGACCAGCGCGGGGGTGTGGTCGTCCAGGATGAACCCGTCGAACCCGCCACGGCGCAGCGCGCGCAGCACGGTCGGCGGGTGGTAGTTCCCCTCGCCGAGGAAGCACTCGGTAAACGAGGGCACGGTGCCGCGCACGTCGCGCAGGTGCACGTAGGCGATCTTGCCGCGCGGCGCCAGGTAGCCGACGGCGTCCAGGACCGCGTGCTGGCCGCCCATCTCCGAGACCGTGCCGAGGCACAGCTCGATGCCGAACCCGGGTCCGGGCCAGAAGCCCGCGGCCCGCTTGAGCGCGGCCACGTCGCGGAAGATCCTGGCCACGCCGCCGAGCTCGGGCACGGGCGGGTCGTCCGGGTGCACGGCCAGGCAGACGCCGGCCTGCTCGGCGGCCGGGGCCACCGCGGTGACGAAGTACTCGAAGGCCGCCCACATCTGCGCGTCGTCGCGTTCGGCGCCGATGTCGAACAGCGCGCCGCGGGTCCAGGAGTCCTTGGCGTCCTCGACCCGGCGGTCCCGGCGGGCCACGTACACCTGGTCCGTGCGGTCCGCCGCGGCCAGGTCGAACGTTGAGACGACCGCGCCGCCGCGGCCGTCCGGGGCCACCGCGGTCCGCCAGACCGAAGCCGGCATCCAGTGGAAGCCCAAGATCGGGATGCCGGCCCGGCCCATGTTCTGGACCGTGGCGATGACGCCCTCGATCTCGGCGTCCCGGCCGGGCAACCCGAGCATGGCGTCGGAGTAGAAGCTGTTCGGCACGTTCTCGATCGCCTCGAGCCGCAGGCCGAACGACTCCACCCGCTCCCGCAGCGCGATCAGGTCGGCCAGCTCCCAGCGCCGCTCGCCGGGCAGGTCCGGGGTGTTGAACTGCACGCCGTCCGCGCCGATCTGGCGGGCGAACGCGAGGTACTCGTCGGTGGCCCGGGCCGCCTGCCCGACCGCGATCCGCATCATGGTCTTCCTCCCAGGGCTAGGGCCCGGTCGATCAGGTCCTGTTCGGCGGCGATGCAGGCGGCGAGCAGCTCGCCGCGCTCCCTGGCCGCGGCGAACTCCAGCCGCCTGATGCCGAGCGGGTCGATCTGCTCGCGGAGCACCCGGAGCACCTCCGGCGGCGGCTCCGGGGTGACGCCGAGGTCGCCGGCCACCGCAGGCTCGAAGCCGGTCGACTCGCGCAGCTCCTCCAGGCTGACCCCCGGGTGCAGGCTCTCGAGCACCAGCTCGCCGCGGTCGTCCGCGAAGCCGAACACCCCGAGGTTGGTGATCAGCCGGATCACCCCGGGCCGCAGCCCGGCCCGGCGGCGCGCCGCCGGGTCGGTCAGCGAGCGGGCCGCGCTCACCCGCGAGACCGACTCGACCAGCGTGAGCGGCGAGTGCCGGGTCAGGTAGAGGATGAAGTCCTGGTGCATGTCGGCCACGTCGGCCATGCCGCCCTGCCCCGGCAGCCGGATCCGCCGGCCGCTCGGGCTGGTCAGCTCGATGTTGTTGGTCCTGGCTCGCCGGTCCACCTGGGCGACCGTGACCACCTCGCAGGTCACCCGGCCCGGCTGGTAGTACCAGCGGTAGGAGTCCTCGCCGCCGCACTGCACGGCCGCGCTGGCGGTGTCGAGCGCCTCGCCCAGGCTGAGCAGCATCGGCCGGACCGCCACGTCGAGCAGGCCGCCGCTGGTCATGAAGATGGCCAGCCCCGGCGCGTGCGTCGCCTTGGCCAGCAGGTACGACGTGGCGGCCAGCGGCGACACCGCGCCGGCCGAGGCGATCGAGTCGTTGTCGAGCCGCCGGGCGAGCCAGCACACCATGAGCTCGTCCACCGTGGCGGGCGCGGGAGGCACTTGCGGCGGGGCGGATGACCCGGCCCGTTCGGTCACCGCGATCCTGACCGCCTCGTGGGTGAGCGCGGCCGCGGCCCGCAACCGGTCCACCGCGGCCGGGTCCGCTTTCACCGGCGGCGGCGGTGACTGCGCCGTGACCCGCGCCAGCGCGGCGAAGTCCGCGGTGTAATAGGGCAGGCAGGAGGCCGGGTAGGCCCCGGCGGGCACCACGCTGAGCGCGTGCACGAAGTGCCGCGGCAGCACGAACGAGTTCCGCAGCGTGCCCAGGGTCCCGGCCGGGACGACCTCCTCGACCGTGACCAGGACCCGGCGGGCCGCGAACGCGGCGGTGGTGTCCATCCCGCGCGAGCCGTAGATCTCGACGTTGCCGTGCTCGTCGGCCCGCTGCGCGTGCATCAGGAATACGTCCAGGTCCAGGCGGCCGGCGTAGCCCGTGGCGTCGCCGCTGGCTGGGCCGGCGGTGCCGGCGGGGGCCGGGTCTCGCCGCACGGCGGGCTGGCCGTCCAGCAGGTCGGTTCCGGCCGGCCAGGTGAACGGCATCGCGGGCAGGTTCTGCTTGGCCGCCTCAA
>WNGD01004287.1_pt1 | contig 14527 bp, 15 predicted proteins | sample 5400671 | NCBI WGS metagenome assembly WNGD01 (sample SAMN13153369, study PRJNA577476) | soil metagenome | isolation source: 40 cm soil or saprolite under grassland replicate 2 | place: USA:California | collected 2016-06-15
CGCCGCAACGTCTGCCGGCGCTGCCCGATATCCCCACGATGACGGAAGCGGGCTTTGCCGGGATCGCCCTCGACGCCTGGTTCGGCCTCTTCGCCCCGGCCGGCACGTCCGACGCCGTCATCGACAAGCTCAATGCCGCCTTCGTGCGGGCGGTGCGGGACCCGACTGTGGTCAAGCAGATGACGGAGCAGGGCGCCGAGGCGGTCGCCACCACGCCGGCGGAGTTCGCGGCGTTCATTGCGTCCGAAACCGAGCGCTTCGGCAAGGTGGTGCGAGCGGTCGGCGCGAAGGCTGAGTGACGCCGCGTTCGCAGCGAAGGTCGGTGGCCGGCACTCGACGATGCGGCGTGGCGCACTCCGCAGGCGCCGCCCGCTCGAGCGTCAAAAGGTCGCCGGCACAAAATAGTTGATGACGGCGAGCACCACCAGAAGGACGAGCCCGCTCCTGAGGCTAAAGCCGATGAGCTTCTTCTCGACCGGCAACAGCGGCTCGGGCGCAGCCCGTTGAAGTTCGGTACGGATATCGGTTTGCGACATGGATTTGCTCCTCGCAACGATCAGCCGGCCAGCGGCGGCTTGATGCCGCTGAAAAACAGCCAGGAAATCAGCAGGCCGACCCAGATCACGAAGCCGAACAGGCTGATGACGTAGACGGCGGCGGGCTTGCCGATGCCCTCCTGCCACAGCTTCTTGAAGTTGGACAGAACGCCGATCGAGAAGAACGTCAGGATGAAAAAGATCACCCTGAACGTGTTGGCTTCGCCGATTGCGGCGGGGACCTTCGAGGCGACGTCCGCTGGAGTACCGAGCGCAAGGTAGAGACCGACCGCGAAGGTCACCACGAAGCCGAGGATGAACTTCGGGAAGCGCTGCCAGATTTCTGCGATTCTCGCCTTGTCCGACGTCACGTTGATATGGTTGGTCCAGATATAGCCGAGCACGAAGGCCCAGATGCCGATGAAAATGTCGATGAACTCTTTCACCGTGGCGGTGGTGCCGAGGATCCAGCCCGGTTGATACGTCACGCCCTCCGCCGCCGACTTCGCCAGGATCAACGATTCGGTGATGCCGCCGCCGGCGACCGCCGCGCCGTCGGTTTTGACCGCAAGTCCGATCCAGGCGCCTGCGACCAGCGGCTCCTGCCACAGGAACGTCTGCGCCAGGAACGGCAGGATCAATACTTCGACCACCGCGAAGATTACGACGAGCGAGGAGACCAGCACCGGTATGATCGGCCGGGCACGGATGGCGGCGCCGGTGGCGATCGCCGCCGACACGCCGCAGATCGAGATGCCCGACGCCAGCGGCGCCGCCCATTCGCGGTTGAAGCCGAACCACTTGCGGGCGACGAAATACACCACTGCCCAGTAGATGAGGTAAGCCTCGATGATCGCGGCGACGCCGCGCAACAGCAGCGAGGTCGCGAGATTGAGTTTGCCGGCGGCGGTCACGGCGAAGAAGCCGCCGAGGATCACGATCGCGATCTTGATGTAGAGTTCCGGCCTGACCGCTTCCTTGATCGTCTCGGCGAAGCGCGGAAACACGTTGGCGATGATGAGCCCCGCGAGCAGCGCGAAGATGAAGCCGCCTTCATTGGTCAGGCGCAGCGACCAGCCGATGCCGAAGCGCTGCAGTTCGGCCGGCGTGACGGCCGCGAAACTGGCGTAGCTGCCGACGACCCAACTGGCATAGGCGATCCAGAACACGGCCGTGAAGGCGAGCGCGAACTTTCTCACGTCCGCCTTCAATGCCATCGCCGCCGCGCTCAGCACCGCGAGCAGCGCCACATAGGTGGCGAGCAAGGCGCCGGCGCCGCCGAGGGGGAGCGTAGGTCTTCGACGCCGTGCCGAGCGCTTGGCCGAAATTGCTCCACACCGACGTCGTGACCACCCAGCCGATCAAATCGACATTGGCGAGCACCGCGAGCGCGAGAACAAAAATGACAAGACCGATGATGACGGACAGCCAATCCTCGCTGATCCGCGGCGCGGTTTCGCTCGCGCTCCAGGACGCGCGTGGGGAAGCCGTTTCGATGGCCGACATGATGTTCTCCTGCGCCAGCGCGCAACAGCCGTTAGGCCGCGCCCGCCGTCATTGCGAGACTCGCTTTCTTTGAACGCTTCCGCCCGTGGTGGTATTTTCTATTTTCTTATGGCGTATTGCTATAATATTTTTCTATTTTAATGGCTGCTTCGACTATTATATAGAAAATAATACTCGTCAATGCTTTGCGGAGCGCGCGCGATGCGGTTCCTCCCGGTGTTCCTCGATACCGCTGCTGGCGTCGTCATTGTTGTCGGCTCGGGCGAGCCGGCGCTCGGCAAGTTACGCCTGCTGCGTGCCGCCGGCGCGCACGTGCGCTGGTTCTCCCGCGACGCCGACGTCGCCGAAGACATGCTGTCGCTGTCGGGACCGGGCCGGCTCGAAATCAGCTTCGGCGATCCGCTCAAGGTCGATTTGAGCGATGCCGTCGCCGTCGTTTCCGCGGCGGGCGACGCGCTCGACGCTCAGATCGCCGCACGCGCCCGCCGCCACCGCATCCCCGTCAATGTCGTCGACCGGCCGGAGCTCTCGACGTTCATTTTTCCCGCCATCGTCGATCGCGGCGAGGTAGTGGTCGCGATCGGCACTGGCGGAGCCTCGCCGGTCCTGGCGCGGCGTCTGCGCGAGCTGATCGAGGCCTTGCTGCCCGCTCGCATCGGCGACCTCGCCCAATTGATCGGCCGACACCGCAGCCGATTCGCGGCTGTCCCGCGGGCGCTGTCGCCGCGCCGCTTCTGGCAAGACATCATCGCAGGTCCCATTGCCGAGGCGGTCCTCGCCGGGCGTTGCGACGAGGCCGAGGCGGGGCTCGTGGCCGCGATCGACGGCAATGGCGCTCGCCAAAGCAGCGACGCCAGAACCGAAACGGTGTTTCTGGTCGGCGCCGGCCCGGGCGATCCGGATCTTTTGACCTTGCGTGCGCTCCATGCCCTCGCGGACGCCGATGTGGTGTTCTACGACGAGCTGGTGACCGCGGCTGTGCTCGATCGAGCTCGACGCGGCGCCGAGCAGGTATTCGTCGGCAAGCGGCGCGGCGAGGCAGGCATTGGACAGGACGAGATCAACCGCCGCCTGGTCGCGGCGGCGCGCGCCGGTCGCCGCGTGGTGCGGCTCAAAGGCGGCGATCCCTTCGTGTTCGGGCGCGGCGGCGAAGAGTTGGAATATCTGCGTGAGGCCGGCGTCCCGGTTGTCGTGGTTCCCGGAATCACCGCGGCGCTCGGCTGCGCGGCGGAGGTGGGCCTTCCCCTGACCTTCCGCAATGAGGCGGGCAAGCTCGCCTTCATCACCGCTCAACGCGCTGAAGAGGCGGCCGCGATCGACTGGTCGAGCCTCGCCGACCGGCAGACCACGGTCGTCGTCTATATGGGACTGGCGTCTGCGGCCGCCGTGCGCGACGGCTTGATCGCAGCCGGCCGTGATCGCGCGACCCCGGCCGCGGTTCTTGCGCGCGGCACGCGGCCGGATTCGCAAGTGGCCGTCGGCCGCCTCGAAGAGCTTGCAGCCTTGGCCGCCGAGGTGGGCGAAGGTCCCGCCATTCTTGTCATCGGCGAGGTGGCTGCGCGCTCCGCGCCCTGGCGCGCCGCGCAAGTCGACGCGGTGACCGCGCGGGAGGCCGCATGACCTCGCCGCTGCAGCAGAAGCTCAAGGTCACGGGGCCGGTCGTCGTCACAGCCAACCGGCTCGGCGACGGCGCGGTTGTCTATCGCTCTCCCGACGGCAGCTGGACAAAGGATCTGGCGGCGGCCGCGGTCGTGACGACAACGCCGGCCGCAATCGAGCTGCTCACCGCGGCGCTCGCCGACAAGCTCAAGGCGGTCGATGCCTATGTCGCGCCAGTGGAGTTGACGCCGCAGCGCGTGCTGCCCGGCAATCTGCGCGAGCGGATTCGTTTCAACGGGCCGACCATCGCGCTGCCGGGCGAACGTTGAGGGCACCCCATGTACGTCTACGACGACTTCGATCGCACCCTCGTCGACGAGCGCGTCCGCGAATTCCGCGACCAGGTCGATCGCCGCCTGTCCGGGGAGCTGACGGAAGAGGAATTCAAACCGCTGCGATTGATGAATGGGGTCTATCTGCAGCTGCACGCCTATATGCTGCGGATCGCCATCCCCTACGGCACGCTGTCCTCCGACCAGATGCGCACGCTCGCGCACGTGGCGCGGCGCTACGACCGCAACTATGGCCATTTCACCACGCGCCAGAACATTCAGTTCAACTGGATCAAGCTCGAGGAATTGCCCGACGCGATGGCCGATCTCGCGCGCGCCGGACTGCACGGGATGCAGACCAGCGGCAATTGCGTGCGCAACATCACGACCGATCAATGGGCGGGGGTCGCGCCGGGCGAGATCGAGGATCCGCGCATATGGGCGGAGTTGCTGCGCCAGCATCTGACGCTGCACCCGGAATTCTCGTTCCTGCCGCGAAAGTTCAAGATTGCGCTCACCGCGTCGGCGCATGACCGCGCCGCGGTGAAGATTCACGACATCGGGCTACGCATGCACCGCAACGGAGCCGGCGAGACCGGCTTCGAGGTGATGGTGGGCGGCGGGCTCGGACGCACCCCCTTCATCGGCAAGACCATCAAACCCTTCCTGCCGAAGCGTGATCTGCTCAGCTACGTCGAGGCGATCATGCGCACGTACAACCAGTACGGCCGGCGCGACAATATCTACAAGGCGCGCATCAAGATTCTGGTCCACGAGCTCGGCGCGGAGAAATTTGCGCGCGAGGTCGAGGAGGAATGGCAGTCGATCAAGGACGGCGCGCTCGCGCTCGATCCCCCGGTGGTCGCCGATATCGCGGCGCGGTTTCGCTATCCCGACTACGAGGCGCTCGAGGACGATCCCCCCGAACTGGCAAAGGCGCGCGCGGACAAGCGCTTTCGCGTTTGGCTCGACAATTCGGTCAGCAACCACAAGCTTCCCGGCTATGCCATCGTCACGCTCTCGCTCAAGCCCGAAGGAGCGCCGCCCGGCGACGCCACAGCGCAGCAGATGGACGCCATCGCCGAGCTCGCGGAGCGCTACAGCTTCGGCGAGATTCGCGTGGGGCATGAGCAGAATTTGGCGCTTCCGCACGTCGCCCAGCGCGATCTTCCGGCGCTGTGGCGCGCGCTCGACGAAATCGGCGTCGCCACGCCCAACGTCAATCTCATCTCCGACATCATCGCCTGCCCCGGTCTCGACTACTGCAGCCTGGCCAACGCGCGCTCGATCCCGGTGGCCGAGGAAATCTCGCGCCGCTTCAAGGATCTCGATTTGGCCCGCAATCTCGGACGGCTGCACATCAACATCTCCGGCTGCATCAATGCCTGCGGTCACCATCACATCGGGCACGTCGGCATCCTCGGCGTCGAGAAGAACGGCGAGGAATACTACCAGGTGACGATCGGCGGCCGTGCCGACGAGGGCGCCGAGCTCGGCAAGATCCTTGGGCCGGCGGTGCCGTACGGCGAGATCGCCGACGTGGTCGAGGACATCGCCGCCGCCTATCTCGAGCTGCGCGAGCGACCGGGCGAGCTTTTCATCGACACCGTCGCGCGCGTCGGCGTCGATCCATTCAAGGAGCGCGTCTATGCGACTCGTTAAGGCAGGCCGCGTCATCGAAGATCGCTTCGTGCGCGTGCTCGACGACGCGCCGGTGCCGGAAGCCGTTGCCGTCGTCTTGCCGGCGGCGCGGCTCTTGGCCGACGCGCGCGACCTCGTCCTGCGGCAAGCGCCGACCGGCGTCATTTGGCCCAACGATCGCAAGATTGCCGAGCTCGCTCCGTATCTCGACTGGATCGCGCTCGTTGCCCTGGTGTTTCCGACCTTCCGCGACGGCCGCGCCTACAGCCAGGCCAGGCTGCTGCGCGAGCGCTATCAATTTCGCGGCGAGCTGCGTGCAACGGGCCAAGTCTTGCGCGACCAACTGCTGTTTCTGCAACGCGCCGGCTTCGACGCCTTCGAGGTCACGAAGGATGCCGATGCGGCAGCCTTCGCCGAGGCTGTGCACCGTTACAGCGTGTTCTATCAGCCGACCGGAGACGGCCGCGCGAGCACGCTGACGGCACGCCGCGGCCGCGGCGCATCGCCGGCCGTTCGAAATCCGCGCGAATACGCCGCCTGACAACCACGTTCCGCTTCTCCCTGCCGCGTTGATGGCAAAGGGGCGCCGCCCTATGCTGCCGCAGTGAAGCATAGGGAAAGCGCGGGGTCAGGATGGCGAGCACCTCCCGATTGCAGCTGATGTGGGTTTCGGCCGCGGTCATCGCGGGACTCTTGGGCGCCGCCGCTTGCGCTCACGCGCAGGGACAGCCGTGGCGTCACGGCATCATCGAGCCCAAGAGCGATGCCGGCTTTCAGGTGATGGCGGTGCGCGGCGGCTTCGCGGCCAAGCAGGGGCTCAAGCTCGAGCTGCCCTATTTCCAGAACGACGTCATTGCGTTGCGCGCGCTGCTGGCGGGCGAGCTCGAGAGCTACGAGGGCGGGGCGGCGACCGCCATCATCGCGGCGGCGCGCAACGCCGACGTCAAGATCATCGGCTGTCATTGGCAGACGGTCGTGCACAGCGTGTTTGCCCGCGCCGAGTTCAAGGGACCGCAGGATCTCAAGGGCGCGACCATGGCGATATCGGCGCCCAATGCGACGCCCGACATGATCGGAAGGGCCTATCTCGCGCAGAACAACGTGCCGGCGTCCGAGGTGAAGTTCGCAAGCCTCGGCAACGACCCCGAGCGTTACAAAGCCCTGCTCGGCGGCATTGCGCTCGCTACCGTCATCTCGATTGAGTTCCTGCCCATCGGCAAGAACGACGGCATCAAGCTCGTCGCGCGCGGCAGCGACGTGATGCCGAAATATCTGCGGCTCTGCACGGTGACCACCGGCAAGTTGCTTGACGCCCGGCGCGAGGATGCCATCCGCTTCCTGACCGCGCAGATGCAGGGCTACAGCTATGCCCTCGCCAACCGCGACGAGGAATTGCGAATCACGCGCGAGATTGCCGGCATCAAGGCGGCCGATCCGCGCCCGGAGTTCATGTTCGCGGAAGCGGCGCGTGCGGACACTGGCATCGACCCCAAGATGCCGATTGCCATGGACAAGCTCGAATGGCTGCAGGAGCAGTTGGTCAAGGCGGGGAACCTGTCGCAGCCGTTCGACGTGAGCAGGGTGATCAACGGCGACATTCGCGCGCAGGCGCGCGCGCGCGCCGGGCTACCGCAGTGATCGCCGCTTTCGTGTCGCTCAGTGCAAGCGCCGAACTCGGTCTGCACCCTCGTCCCGGAGTTGCGGGGACCGCCCTCCACTCCACCGCTCACTCCCGCGTAAACGGCAATCCAGTCTATCATCCCCATCTAGGTCCCCGCTTTCGCGGGGACGAGCGGAGAGGGATTTTCCTGCAGGCACGAGGACACGCGCCATGCCCAAGACCCCGGACTATTTCGTTGGAAAGACGATCATCATCACGGGCGCGGCCAGCGGCATTGGCCGCGCCGCGGGGATGATTTTTGCCCGCGAGGGCGCAAACGTCGTGTGCGCGGACATCAACGCCGATGGCACGCAACAGACCGCCGAACGGATCGTTGCCCAAGGCGGCAAAGCGCTCGCGCTGCGCACCGACGTCACCTCGCGGAAAGACGTCAACGACATGGTGCACCGGGCGATCGACACGTTCGGCACCGTACAATTTCTATTCAACTCGGCGGGTGCGGCGCTGCGCCGATCGAAGTTTCTCGACATTGACGACGCGCTCTTCGACAACACGTTTTCGCTCAACGTCAAAGGCACGCTCTATTCCATGCAAGCCGTTCTTCCGCACATGCTGCGGAACGGGCACGGCGTGATCGTCAACATGGCGAGTATGGCGCACCGGCGCGGCGGACCGGGGTCTTCGGTGCATTATGCCGCGGCCAAGGGCGCCGTCGTGTCGATGACGCTCGGGGTCGCGCGTGAATTCGCGCAGGCGGGGATCCGCTGCCTGTCGATTTCGCCCGGGCCGGTCCGCACGCCGTTCCAGAGCGCGGCGCAGACGTCGCCGGAACTGGTGCAGCGGTTTCTGGATGACGTGCCGATGAAACGTTTTGGGGAGCCGGAGGAAATCGGCGAACTGGTGCTGTTCATGTGCTCGGATGCGTGCGCCTTCATGACCGCGGACACGGTCTATGTGAACGGCGGCGGTGGTTGGCGTTGAGCTGCCGATTTGCGGCCATCCGCCGTCAAGCGGCGCTACGGCGTATTCGTGTGCAGTGGAATCAGCGAGAGCGAACTCGGTCTGCTCCCTCCCCCCTTGTGGGGGAGGGCTGGGGAGGGGGGTGGTGCGTATTGCAGACGGCGGCGCGCCAATCTCGTGACCCCCACCCCCAACCCCTCCCCACAAGGGGGAGGGGAGTGCACCGAATGCGCGGCGCATTGTGGATCAATCACAAGTGATGAACATGACCTAATCCGCGAGCCGCAGCACTGAGTGCAGCAGCACGGCGGCGCCGGCCTCAAGGTGCGCGGGCTCGGTATGTTCGCGGACATTGTGGCTCAGTCCGCCGACGCTCGGCACGAAGATCATCGTCGCCGGGCAGAGCCGTGCCATCATCTGCGCGTCGTGGCCGGCGCCGGACGGAAGCCGGCGGCAGGAGAAGGCAAGTTCGCGCGCCGTCGTCTCGATGAGCGATACCATCTTGGTCGGAAAAGAGATTGGCGCAAAACGCGCGAGGCTGCGCGTCGCCATCGCGACTTGCTCTTGTGCGGCGAGGCGGTCGAGAAAGCCGGCGACTTGTCGCTCGGCGTCCTGCAGCAGGGTTTCATCGGTATTGCGCAGATCGATCGTCAACACCGCCCGTTCCGGGACCACGTTGACGAGATTGGGGTAAAGCTCGATGCGGCCGACGGTTCCCTTCTGATGGCCGCCCATGCCTTGCGCGAGGCGACGCACGAACACCGCGATCTCGCCGGCCGCCCAGGCTGCGTCGCGCCGCAGGTGCATCGGCGTCGTGCCGGCGTGGGCCGCCCGGCCGGTGATCGCGACCTCCGTCCACGACAGCCCGGTGATGCCCTCGACCGCGCCGATGACGACGCCTTCGCTCTCCAGGATCGGCCCTTGCTCGATGTGCAGTTCGACATAGGCATGGGGCGTGAGAAAGCCGGGGCTCGCGCCGCCGACATAGCCGATGCGCGGCAATTCCTCGCCGACCGTTGCACCGTCGATGCCGCGGACCGCGTAGGCATCCGCGAGAGCAAGGCCGCCGACATAGACCAGGCTCCCCATCGCATAGGGTGGAAAGCGCGAGCCCTCCTCATTGGTGAAGGCGACGAGCGCCAGCGGCCGGCGGGTGGTGCGGCCTGCGTCGTTGAGCGCCTCGCAGGCTTCAAGCCCCGCCAGCACGCCGTAGAGACCGTCGTAGCGGCCGCCGGTCCCGACCGTGTCGATGTGGGAGCCGAACATGACGGGCGCCAAGTCTTCGCGGCCGCCGCGCACGCCGATGATGTTGCCGATGGCGTCGACCGTCACCGTCAAGCCGAGGTCGCGCATCCAGCGCACGAGCAAATCGCGGCCGGCCCGGTCTTCGTCGCTGAGCGCGAGCCGGCAATTGCCTCCGCCGGGCAAGGCCCCGATCCGATTGAATGCATCGAGCCGGCCGAGCAGGCGGTCGAGGTCGATCCGAGGCGATGTCGTCATCCCGTACACGCTTGCCCCCGATCATGAGCTCAGCGCCTACCGCACCTAGGGCGGCATTTGCCGGCGGGCGCAGCCGAGAATGACGGCGCCTGCGCTCGCAGGCAACAGGGGCAATGACTGGGCTGATCACCACGGCATCGGGAGCGGCCGCGCTCGTTGCGCTTGAGGGGAATCGAGGGCCTTACTGCACCGTTCCGCGATCAGTCGCGTCCGGCGGGCTCGAATCCCATCGCGATCCAGGTGGCCCGCTGCGCCGGCGCGGTCAGCGTGGCGATGAATCTTTTGGCTGCTTCGCGATTGCGGCTTCCGGCCATGATGCCGGCGGCATAGGCGGTGGCATTTGCTATGGCTGCTGGCAGCGGCCCCACGACTTTGACGCCTTTCGACGGCACGATCTCGCTGATGAAGGTCGAGCCAATCTCCGCATCGCCGGCGGATACCTTTTCCACCACCTCGTCGCCGTTGCTGCAAAGGAGTGCTTTGTTGCCGACCGCGGCGGCGATGCCGAGCCGTTCGAGCAGGCCGGCGAGAAAAATCCCCGACGTGCCGCCCGCCTGCGGGTTCGTGTAAGCGACCGAACGGACCCTGAGCATTGTCTGCTTGAAGCTTTCCGGCGTCGAGATGTCTGGCATCGGCGCGGCGGCGTGCACGCAGATGCCGGTCAGCGTGCGGCCGAGCTCGGTCCGGCTCCCCGCGACGAGCACGCCTGCTCGCTCCATCTGCGCAATCACCGACGCCGTGCCCATGATGATATCCGCGGTCTCTCCGTGCTCGAGCCGCTTCTGCACGCCGCCGATCGTCGCGAAGCTGAGTTCGATCTCGTCGCCCGTATCGCGGATGAACTTCGCGGCGACGTCGGTGACGACGTATTTCACCGCTCCGGCGGACAAGACTTTCAGATGCGTGGCGGCACGGGAAATGGTCGCGGCTGGCGTCATCATCCAACCCTTGCTCACAGCAGCGGGTGTCCGCGATGGACGGTTAAGCTTGTTTATGGCCACATGCGTGCCGCTGTCAAAAATCCAGGCCAACTGGCCAAGCAGATGATGCGATCTTGCATCGAGACGAGCCAGGGCGCACGTCTTTGCAGCAACGAGACGCAGCCCGGCGAAGGAACGGAGAACCAGCGATGCCCCGCAGCAGCATTTACGTCGGTGAGATTGCGCATCAGTCACCCATTCCGAACGCAAGCCGTATCGGTAATATCATCGTTTCGGGTCTCATCCGCGGGGCCGACCCTGCCACTTCGAGACTTGTGGCGACGCTGGAACAGCAGTGCGCGTTCATGTTCCTGCACATGCGACAAGTCGTCGAGGCCGGCGGCGCCACGGTCGAAGACATCGTCAAGGTGACGGTGTGGATGAAGGAGCTTAAGCGCAAGCCTGTCAATGACGAATGGGTGAAGATGTTTTCCGACCCGGCATCGCGGCCCGCGCGCCAGATCATGGAGGTCCCGATGGAGGCCGGCGTGCTCGTGCAGTGCGATTTTATCGCTGTGATCGAACCGTGACATGAATTTCGGCATCACGCTGTCGAACCGCGGCATACCGGTCGGGCTTTGCAGCGCCCGCGATCTCCTCGCGCTCGCCGATGCGGTCGAGGCATGCCCGGTGATGGATTCGGTTTGGTGCGGCGACGCGCTGTTCGTCAATCGCCGCCTCGACGCGTTGACGCTGCTCGCGGCGGTGGCGGGGCGGACCGAGCGGGTGCTGCTCGGCCCCGCCTGCATGGGCTCGTTCGCGCTGCGCAATCCGCTGGTCTTCGCCTACGAATGGGCCTCGCTCGACGTGCTGTCGAACGGCCGCACGCGGCTCGTCGTCTGCGCCGGTGGCGGCGCCGGTCCGCTGTGGGAGGCGGAGAGCGCCGCGCTCAACATCGCTCCGGGAGAACGGCGCAAGCGGATGATCGAGAATATCCATGTCCTGCGGCACCTGTGGACGAAGGACAACCAGGCGTTCGCGGGCCAATTCACGCATTTCTCGAACGTCACGCTCGAACCCAAGCCCCTGCAGTCGCCGTGCCCGATCTGGCTGGCGACGAATGCCGAGCGGCTATCGAGAGGGCAGGCCGATTCCGGCGGCTCGGATTTTGCGCTCACGCGCGTCGGCACGATCGCGGACGGCTGGATGACGCATTCGGTCAGTCCCGACGGGTTCCAGCGCTCATGGAACTTCATTTTCAAGCTCGGCCGCGAGCACGGCCGCGACATGTCCGCCTTCGACAACGTTCTTTACCACCACATCAACGTGAATGCGGACAAGCAGGAGGCGCTCACCGATTCCAAAAAGTTCCTCGACCTCTACTATTCCGCCGACTACACCAAAGCGCGGCTGGAATCCTGGCTGACCTACGGCTCGCCGCGGGATTGCATCGCGCATCTCAAACGGTTCAAGGCGGCGGGCTGTCGGCGCATCACCTTTCGCATTTCGACCATGGGTGACCCGATGGCGCAATTCCGGCGGTTGGTCGAAGACGTGCTGCCATACGTTGACTAGACCGCGGAATATGATTTGGAGAGACTTGCATGCAGACGCTCGGCCTCGGATTCACCTGGGAGCAGCTGTCGCCCGGACAGCGCTTTCGCACGCTCAATCGCACCATCACCGAGACCGACTTAGTGCTTTTCACCGGCGTGACCGGCATGCTGGAGACCATTTTCATCGACCGCACATTTGCCGCCGAGAAAGGCGCGATCCAGGGGCAGTTCGTGCCGGCCGCATTGACCTATAGCCTGATCGAGGGCCTGCTGTGCCAAAGCATGATCCAAGGCACCGGGCTCGCGATGCTAGAGCTCAACAAGCAGGTTCTCGCGCCGGTTCGCGTCGGCGACACCGTGCACGGCGAAATCGAGATCACGTCGGTGCGTCCCACCTCGAAGGGCAATCGCGGCATCGTCGTGTCCAGGATTGACGTCAAGAACCAGCAGGACGAGGTGGTGATGACTTACGAAGCCACCCGAATGCTCGCCGGCCGCTCGGCCGATCAAGGCACGCCGCAGACGGGATAAGCATGGAGCGCAGATGCGTGGATTGAAGGATCGCACCGTGCTGGTGACCGGCGGCGCCAACGGCATCGGCGCGGCGACTGCCCGTCGCCTGGCGGAGGAGGGCTGCCGGGTCGGGATCTTGGATGTGGATATCGCGGCGGGAGAGGGCGTCGCCGGCGAGATCGAGGCGCGCGGCTGGCGGGCAAAACTCTACGACGTCGATATCACCGACTATGGCGCGGTGTCGCGCGCGGTCGAGCGCTTCGAGGCCTCGTTCGGGCCGGTTTCGTTTCTTGTCAACAACGCCGGATGGGATCGCGCCGTGAATTTCCTCGACACCGCGCCCGACTTCTGGCGCAAGGTCGTCGCCATCAATCTGTTCGGGCCGCTGAACGTCACTCACGTCGTCCTGCGCGGCATGGCGGCGCGCGGCTTCGGACGCGTGGTCAACGTTGCCTCCGATGCCGGACGAGTCGGCTCCTCGGGGGAGGCGGTCTATTCCGCCTGCAAGGGCGGCATCATCGCGCTGACCAAGACGCTCGCGCGCGAGCTCGTCGGCAAGGGCGTGATCCTCAATACGATTTGTCCCGGCCCAACCGATACCGCCATTCTGCGCAGTTTTCTGGAAGGCGCCGACGGCGCACGCATCGCCGAAGGGCTCAAGCGTGCTGTCCCGATGCGGCGACTCGGCGTGCCGGAGGACTACCCCGGGCTCGTCGCCTTCTTGCTGTCCGATGACGCCGCCTACATCACCGGCCAGACGATCAGCGTCTCGGGCGGTCTCACCATGCACGGATAGACCGTGATGGGATATTCTCTCGAACAGGCGGGGTCATCCAGGCGGAGGCGGCCCGCGTCGCGTGGTATCGCCTCCAGAGCCCTCATTCTCGGGGTGATATTTCCCCGAGATGGAAGTTGATGGCTGGCGGTTCATAACACGTTGATTTTTCTTGCGCGAATGCGGACGGCGTATCGCGTTCGCTCCTGTCATTTCATTTGCGGTGCACTATGAGCTCGTACGACAACTGCTCGTTCACCTCAACGTGCGGACCACGATCAATGGAAAAATTCGTTGGCGAGAGAGACAACGACTCCAGTCGAGGCGAATCCGACGATGTCGGCCCTCCCCCCCCCATTCACATCGGCAAGCTCGCGCGGATAGGTGTCATCGCTGCTCCAACCTCCGGCGTCCGGACCGAAGGCAGAAAGGTCGAAGATGGGTGGCGCAAAGTGTCCGTCTCCAGTGGCGAAAGAGACAAGGACTCCAGTCGAGGCGAAGCCGACGATGTCGGCCATCCCGTCACCGTTCACATCGGCAAGCTCGCGCGGATAGGTGTCATCGCTGCTCCAACCTCCGGCGCTCGGACCGAAGGCAGGAAGTTCGAAGGTGGATGGCGCAAAGTGTCCGTCTCCAGTGGCGAGAGAGACAAGTCACCGTTCACATCGGCAAGCTCGCGCGGATAGGTGTCATCGCTGCTCCAACCTCCGGCGCTCGGACCGAAGGCAGGAAGTTCGAAGGTGGATGGCGCAAAGTGTCCGTCTCCAGTGGCGAGAGAGACAAGGACGCCGGATTGGGCGAATCCGACGATGTCGGCCTTCCCGTCACCGTTCACATCGGCAAGCTCGCGCGGATAGGTGTCATCGCTGCTCCAACCTCCGGCGTTCGGACCGAAGGCAGGAAGTTCGAAGGTGGATGGCGCAAAGTGTCCGTCTCCAGTGGCGAGAGAGACAAAGACTCCGGTCGAGGCGAATCCGACGATGTCGGCCTTCCCGTCACCGTTCACATCGGCAACCTCGCGCGGATAGGTGTTGTCGCTGCTCCAACCTCCGGCGTTCGGACCGAAGG
>WNGD01007875.1_pt1 | contig 14516 bp, 14 predicted proteins | sample 5400671 | NCBI WGS metagenome assembly WNGD01 (sample SAMN13153369, study PRJNA577476) | soil metagenome | isolation source: 40 cm soil or saprolite under grassland replicate 2 | place: USA:California | collected 2016-06-15
CGCACCTACGACTGGCTCAAGAGCTGGGGCATGCTCGAGCAGACGGCCTCCCCGCTCGATCTCGTCAACATGGACGTGCAGCGCCACGCGCATGAGGCGGCGGAGTAGGGGGAAGGAGCCGCCGCCGGCGTGGCCTTTCGACCTGCGTTTTCGGGGATCAGCCTAGCCGCCGCTAACTGGGACGGTCATCTTTCTTTTCCTTCGATGAGGCAAATCCAATCCCCGCGCCCACGATCGCGCCGATCACGGTCCCGAGCCCTGGCACGATCGTCCCGGCCGCGCCGCCAACGAGCGCACCGGAAATTGTGCGGTTCTTATCGGCCCAAGCTTTAGTCCGCTCCCACAGGGGGGCGGGTTTTGTTTCGTCGCTCATGTTGCTTCCCTCAGTGAAAGAGCGGCTGGATGTTAGCCCATCCGCCGCATCGGCGCGAGGTTGCGTCGCGCGGAAGCCGTCACGTCATTGCGTCCCATTCGTCGCAACAGCATCAGGAAAGCCAGGTTGGAAAGCGGACGGCCGGACTTGCCGCCCGGTCCACATGCTAAGGAAGCCTCCTGGCAACCGTCACCGCCGGGGTGTTAAATTCAGCGGAGGCGGATCCCTGGATCCGCCGCTCGGGACGCTCCAAGCGGAGAGGAAACCATGCAGCCCGAACAGGATCGCCCGACCGTCAGCATTGCGCCCAACAACCCAGTCTTCGACCTGCCGGTGATCGTCGGCATCGAGGAAGGACTGTTTGCCAAGGCAGGTCTTGATGTCAGCTTTTCTGCCACCTATGCGGACCGGGAAAAGGACAGCGTGCAGACGCCATTGATGGCGCGCCTCAAGGAGAACCTTTTCGATCGCGGTTCTGCCGACAGTTACAACGTCTGCGAATGGGCGAGCATCGATCGGCTGGAGCGCGGCAAGCGCGGCGGCAACATCGCGGCGCTGCGCGCGGCCGTCGCGGCGCAGGCGATCCTCAGCTTCGACGACAAGCTGCAGGTCCCGCGCGACCTGTCGGACGTGCCGGTCATGGCGCAGGAGCTTACCGGCTCGCACTACACGACGATCCAGATGCTCGAAAGCGCCGTCGGCCCGGAGCACGTCAAGATCCAGAACGGCGGGCTGCCGCAGATGCGCTATGCGGCGCTCAAGGCCGGCAGCGCGCGGGCGATCGCGGTGATGGAGCCGTTCATCAGCCTCGGTCTCAAGGAGGGCGCCCATATCATCGCCGCGTCGTTCTATCGCGGCGGCGAGGTCATCTCGCCGGATCTGACGCCGGCGCAGCGCAAGGCTTATTACGATGCCGAGAACGAGGCGGTCGACCTGATCAACGCCGACTTCTACAAATACGCCCACCACGTCACGGCTCACGCCAAGGGCGCCCTGCAGCCGACGGAACTGCTGCGGGCGTTCGTGCGCTACAAGCACGTCGACTATTACGACGCGACGCTGTTCAACCGCGCCTACGAGTGGATGAAGGCGCGCGGCATGAGCGAAGGCGAGAGCCAGCACGCCGCGCTGGTTGTCGGCTGATTTCGCGTCTGTGATGGCGGCGTCCTGATCAGCGCGCCATTTGCGGGCATTCCTGACATGCTCGCGGATGATGGCGGAGGACGACGTCGAAGCCACTTGGCGGAGGCGTTTGTTGGTGTTGTAATCAGCGCGTCTCGTGCTGCACCCAAAGAATCGTCTCGAGACTCTCGAGCTGGCGGTCACGATACCAATCCATTAACTTTTCGCGATCTGATATGTTTGACCAGCTGGCTTTTAGATTGCTACAGCTATCATTCACACGACCGGACCTCTCCAGTTTTTTGAATACATCGATATCGAACTTCATCAAGATCTTCTCGCCATCACCGCCCAAATCAAGTTCAACCAGGGAGAATCTGTTAGAACGATTGGGCAACACGTGATAGCCTTCGTTAGCCAACTTGAAATTAAGGCAGATCGCACGCGGTGTACGGCCATCTTGATAAACGACCATAGGTATTGGTTCGAGATATTTCTGCAGCGCCGAGGAAGGCTTGGAGATAACCGGGAGCATGTCAGAGGCCATGATGAATGCCTTTGCCTTGCTAGCCGGCGCGCCTCTGACCTGCAAAGTCCAAAGTCCCATCTGCTCTTCAGTCCACATTGCGCGGACGAGCGTTTCGGAGTTGGATAGCAGAATCTTTCCAGCGTCCTGGAACTTCCGATCAGTTAGCGTGAGCCCGTATGGAGATGCTCCTTCTCCTTCTTTTTTAATGAAGAAGCGTACTGATCGGACTGCGGTGACCACAGTGTCTTCCGAGACTTCTTCTGTATCGATGTAAACCTTATGGCTAAGCTCGCTGCCAGTAACCGGGTTGAAAGGCCTAAAATGTAAAGCCCGAACGTCCGCGGAATCGAGATCAACGGCAAGGGCACGGTGTACCCTAGCTTGTGGTCCCCGCTTGAATTGGCCGGTTATCTCCATCGTCGGCGTCTGCGCAGAGAAGGAATCCGGAGCACCGATACCTAGCGCCTCAATGCCGTAGTCGTGCCATAATACAGCTATGATGGCGGCAAACCCCGCAAGAACTATCGATCGTGCGATCAGTCTGCGTATCATGCGAGTCTCAGGGCATATTCACACCGCGGGATGCGGCTGATCCTTCCAATGGCTGAAATGGCAGCCTTATCCGCGGCAGTACCAGCGCTGACAAAGCTACAACTGCAATCGTCGTCCCAAGAACTGTTAAGAGGCTCCACAACTGATAAGAATCTGCGGTAAGGGGGGCGTTCAGAAGAGAGTAGCCTATGTACAGTGCTGCCGCGGCAAGGAGTGCTGGGATGACAGCGGCCGCACATCCTCCCCACCACACGATCGCGGCAAGGCCGTAGTTACCTCCGAGGCACTCACGGGCGATTGCGGTTGCAAGCAGAGGAGTTACAATCCAATAGACCAAAGGCATCATTGTACACACAAAGAACCAGCTCATGACTATCGAGTGTCCGATCACAGCGACAAGAGCCACGGCGACAATGTAGATCAGTACGATCACCCATGAACCCGTGGCGAACAGCAGATCAAAGAACCAACTTTCTGGCCGCTGCAACACATCGTGGCGCGCGGCCGATACAGCAAACGTGCGCCCGAGCAATGCACCCAAGAGGCATGTGAGAGGAAAGACGATCGCCATACCCACAGCAAGGCCCATAAGGGTGTCGTAGTGAGGACCCTCCACCAAGACATTAGTGAATAGACAAAGGGGGACAATCGTGAGCGACCAAACAACCCCCGTCGCAACACCAAACAGAGAGCCCAGATTGGCGCGCCGGAGGCGCAACTCGCGGTAATTGCGGAATTGTCGTTGATGCGCGATGCGTCGTGCCTGAAAGGCAGCGAACAGGCCAATTGACGGCAATGCACGCGCGCTGCTGGGCATATCAGCGTACACCTCAAGCGCCCTCGCGCGGGTCTCGTCACGCTGCAGTGCTGTCCGCAACTCCGCTAGGTCTCTTTCCTCGCCGTGTCGGCCGAGTGCCACACCGGCCATACGTCTCACTGGCTCGCTAGGGTCCTTGAGGCTGAGCTGAAGACACATTTCGATGATTTTGCGTGGAGGCGCGCAGCGGAACCGGTTGATCGCTGCCAGCGCTCCCCATCTCATCGCATCTGTCGCGGAGCTCATCGCGGCAAGCAGGACCTCCATTGTCCGCTCGCGACCATAACGCTCGGCCCAATAAATAAGTGAGGGGCTATTCCGGTATATGCAACTCCACAAGATAAATTCCACCCTTTCAGGGTCGAATCGCAGCCTATCAGCGTAGGGCCCAACAATGTCTTCGATCTGACCGCGGTTCAGTAAAGCTTCTGGATTCTTGCGTAACACCTCCGTCTTACCAGCAAACTTGACGGAATCATGCGCTGTTACGAAGCGCAAATAGTCCCAATCAGCAAGGATCCACTGCTGAACGATCGGGACTAGTCGCTCATGCATCAGCTCGAACCACTCCTCGGACCCGCGAGTATCACGCCGAATAATGTGAAATTTGGATAGAATTGCCAGAATCGCAGCAAGCTCCTCCGTGGTAGTCACGAACTGCTGGCGGAGGAGATCATTTACACGCATCGCCTGCTTCGTGCGTTCCTGTGTTATGAGGGCGTCGAGCACGAGCCGCGCCAACAACCTACTTTCAGGGGCCAATTCGTTGATGGCGTTTTCGAGATAAAGCTGGAAAACGCCTTCAATGCCCCCGAAGGCATGCAGATCCGCACTCGTGATTTTGATCGTCTTCGGGTCGCGCTCGCTGGCCACCCGCACGAGTTCGTTGCACACGATTTGAAGCAAAGCGGGATCAAAATTGACCTTGGCGAGATCGTCGAGAAGATCACTAGTCAGTCGACTGTCGAACGAAATATCGCTGCGCCGCAGCGGTCGAGTGAAAGCCTGTCGCGCACCAAACGCAGACAGCGGCCCGACCCGGTAACTGTGATCGAAGATGATTGGGAGCTTCTGCCGGAACTCGTCAAGCTTCGTGAAATAGTCCTCGCGAAGGCTGAACAAGATGCGACAGTCGATTTCATTGCGGCGCGCGACCCCTGCGATTACACTTATAAAGGCATTCCTAAGATCAGCGTTGTTTTCAAAGCGGATGAAGAATTCTTCAAATTGGTCGAAGGCAATGAGAAGCGGTGCATTCTTCGCTATAGCGGCGATCGTCTCAATGATCTCAGTCAAATCACTGGAGTAATTTATCGTCGAACTGAGCTGCTCTCCCATAGCCGTCGTCATATCGACGAGCGGATTCGTCAGCGTGCGCACATAGACGCAGCTCCAGCCGAGCCGTCGCACGCAGGGAAAGACCCCGGCCTGGATTAGCGAGGTTTTGCCGATACCGGCCGGCCCATAGAGGACAAGTATGCCGCGGCTGGCGAGCCGAGCGGTGATGTCAAATATCTCCTGGTCGCGGCCACCAAAAATATCGGCATCGGCCTCGACATAGTAGTCAAGAAGCTTGAACGGCGAGAGGATGGCGGTTTTTGCCACAGGATCGCGCAAGTGACATTCATCCTGCCGATAGAGCCGTAAGCTTTGCAATGACGGCATCCGGCTCAGCTTTGATCCAGTTGACCTCTAGACTGGCCCAATAGGCCTTGTCTGCGGAAGTGAATGTGGGACAAACAAAAAAGGCTGGACCCTGATTCGTACGCGGCAGGATGAGGCGACGTGCCAGCTTGCGTACAATCGGATCACGCGGATTGACCCCGAGCAGCAGCACACTACGTCCCATAACGGCTGTGGTAACCTGCTCGATCGTCGGTGGAAGTCGGTCAATTACTGCGGCAAGCTCCTCGTTGTCCTGCTCGGTCAATCTGATCGATGCATCGTTTGTCAGCGTGCCACGCACCAAAACCAGGATTGGATTACCCTGTTGCAAATCTGGAGGATTGGATAAGGTATAAACGATCTTTGGCACTCGCTCGTGCCGTTGAAACGCGCTTTCAATTAACCCGTCAAAATGCGTATAGAATAGCGCTGGCACCCGCCAGGAGGCCAACGCAAGATGGGACGCACTCGGTTCTGCATTTTCGTACCAGAGACGAATGGCGTCGATCAAATTGAACCGCATTTTCTCTTGTACAAAGACTTCTGCGGCGCTTTGAAATGCCAGTTCGGCGAAACCGGCCTGCCCCACGGCTTCCAGCAAATTCGTATCCCGCGCCTCGCATTGTTGCGACAAATGCTCGGTGAGTGCTCGCAGCGTCGAGTGCACCATCGACAGCCGGTGGGTAGGCGGCGCTACGATGTCCGATCCGACAATCGGAACGCAGCGTTGCTGTCTGAACTGGCTGATCAACGCATCCGGTAACGCCAACTCAAACGACGGTGCAGCCCGCGGGGAGATAGGCTCTGGATCGGGTGATGCGACGTTAAACAGCTTTTCCTGACCACGTGCGAGATAAAGAACAGGTGTTATGACGCTTCGCCACTGATCCGCCGTCGCATTTGCAAACAATCTGGTCCGCGCATACTGAATGGCCATGTCGACGCGGCCACCGTTTTCCCCCTTCAACAAAGCGTTGTAAAAGAGTTCCGAAAACGTCCGGGCGATTTGATCGGCTATGGGATACCGCATCGCCACGATTGCGGGTACTCCGCGCCGCAACAGGAGAGGCCCGAGGCCACTTAATGAGGTTCGGGCCGCATGGCCACCGTAGCAGCAATTGAATACCGCGAGCCGGGTGGTCGGCCGAGCAAAGGGCAACGAAAATTGATCGGCTGTCGTCCAAAATTCGTGCTGTCCACCCTCCACGCTGTTCAGGCGGATCGTGACATCGCCGCTGCTGTTCAATTCCCCGTGGCCGACGAAATGAAATATGTCCGGACGAATGCGCCGCAGCGATTCCTCAATGCTATCGGGTGTCACTCGGCCGCGCAGATCGGTTACGCGGAGGTTTCTCACCAGTTTGACCGCCCTCTTTAAGTTATTGAGCTCTTGCTCGATGCCCAGACCTGACCCTTCGGGAACAGTCGCAAGCAGGCAGAGCTGCTCGCCAGATTCTTTGATGAGGGGTACCGGTCCGCATTCGATGTTGGGAGTACGAATGACGCAATAGTTTGGTTCGGCTGCGAGGAAAATGGCGCGTTCGAGATCGTAGACTGTTTCCCAGGGCACCTGTTCAAGCTCAGGTGGCAGTTCGAAACAGATATGGAAAAAGGAATCCGGCCTTCGTCGCGCCTCGGCGACCGCGCTCCCGACGGGCTCCGTATTCAGGCCGGTCCAGAGTTCGACGCCCAGATCGCGCAGATCATCACGTGTGCAGACGTCGCTCTCAATCTTCGCGATTACGCCGGAGAGACGACCCCCTTCCCTGAGATCAGCCTGGAATGGCGCCTCGATTGACGATCCGCCGTCTTCCCAAAAGCGGACACAGTAGCCCGCTTCGGACTTGAAAAGCTTGAAATTGAGGCGCCGCGTCCTAACCATGGCGACTGCCTATCGAACTCGCCTTGCAGTTGATATTGTCACAATGTACTACCCAAGGCAAGAATGCCTTCAATAACGAGGAAACAAAAGGGATGTTGCACAAGACCTACACGGTTGAGCTGCATTCTGCGTTGGGCTATTTGGCCACATGGCTGCCGACTTCTGAATTGCAGCTCGGGGATCTCGTGGCCGCTGGCGATAGTGGTCTGACCCGTGTGGGTCATGTTCGTGATCACGGCCTGTCCTTCACGCCTCGTCCCGGTTCGAGCCGCGCCATCTACGAATATGCGTCCTCGGGCGCCGTATCGATAATCGCAAAAATCGCCGGACAGGTGGTGCCTGGCAGCTCGCTAGCGGACGCTGATGCAGGGCTAGTCGTCAAGTTTAGCCGCGCGAACGCGATTGTGTTCGAAGCCTCCGGATGTTCGTGCGCCGGAATCGTTGATCTGGCTTCGCTTGGCCGCGCCATCGAAAAGAGATATGCGGCTGGCAAGTGGGATCGCAATTGGATGCTGGTAACGGAGCTCGTCAATGCCAATGCGGCGACGATTATCATTGCGGGCAGTCAATCGGCACAGGCGGACCTGAAGGCAAGTGGCACCATCGGCAAAGGGGTGATCAGGCTTTCTGACCTCGATGCGAAACTCGAAGCTAAGAATACGGTCGACATCGGCTTCAAGATCATCGCCAGCACCGGTCTAACTCCCCTTTATCGGGCGAGCGGAATCAAGCGATCTTGGTTTGGCTCAGGACAATTTCGACCGCGCTCGCGTGAACCGGACGGGGCTGAAGCCGTTGCATTTGCCGATTTGGCGCCCGATGACTTTCTTCATTAAGCATCATTGCGCACTGCCCACGCTGTGGCTCTTGGTGGGATGCGCCGGTTGATCCGGCAGATGCGCCGCGCCAAGTATGCGTGCACGTCCTGAAAAACGAACGCCGAGGATAATCGATGGCGACTCCTGCACAACTCGCGCGGATGGGGCAAGCGATTCTAGATTTCGAGGTGCGGCGCGACAGCCGCAGGCGGCTTGCGGTTTATCCATTGCCATCCGGCGACGGAGGCGGCCGGATCGAAGTCGCTGGGATCAACGACCGGTTTCATCCGGTCGAATGCGCCGCGTTGGTTCAGATGATCCGCGATGGTCAATACGACAAGGCGGAAAAATACGCGTGCGATTTTTATATCCATTATACCAATGTCGTACCGACATGGTTGCCGTCCGGCATGGACGCTGGTGTTGAATTTTTTGTGCGCGGACGCGGAAACCTACGCCGCCTTCAGCCGTGAAGACTCGATCGGCTGCCGCGTTTAGCCGGCAATCGCACCTGCTTACTTCGCTTTGCCGAGACCAACGAGATAGTCGACGATTGCGTTGACGTCCTTGGGATCGATCGGCGCCTTGTAAGCGGTGCGCATCTTTTCGACCTCGGCGTGCCATTGCTCCTTCGATAGCGCCGGCTGCGTGAGCACCATGCCGGCGGAATGACAGGCCAGGCAATTGTTGTTGACCGCCTCCGAACCGGGGCCGTCCGGGAACATGCGGTCGCCGAAGGGCAGATCGGCGGTCACCGACTTCAGCACCAATTTTTCTTCGGCGTGCGCGCCGCGCGGCATAAGCGCAGCGACAGCGATGACGGCGACAAGCAGCACCTGGCGCAACATCTTCTCCTCCTCAGGATATGACGACCGGCGTCTGCTCGATGACGTTGCGCATGAACCCGCTTGGATTCCAGTAGGGCGTGTTGGGCTGCGTCTCGCCGCTGCTGCTGGTGCATCGGACCATCAGCACCTGCGATCCCTTGCCCGGCGCCGTAAAGCGGATCTGCCATTGGCGGAAGCTGTACTTGCCTTCATCCTTGCCGAGCTGGGCTTGCTGCCAGGTGTTGCCGCCGTCGCTGGAGAAATCGACGCGCGCCACGCCCGTATCGCCGCCGAAGGCGATGCCGCGTGCGAGCGTCGGCGCGCCTGCCTGCAGCGAGTCGCCCGGCTTGATGTTGGTGATGAAGGAACGGGGGACCATCCGGCTGATGGGGACGGATTTGAAGCCGGTTTGTCCGGGCTGGACGTTGGCGTGCGGCGTATCGGGGATCGTGTAGGCCGTCTTCGTCCAGAAATTGGTGTCGGGTTGGTCGAGCACCTCGATGTCGTTGAGCATCTTGACCCAGTAGGTGGAAAACCATCCGGGCACGATGAGCCGGAGCGGAAATCCGTTGAGCAACGGGAGCTGCTCCCCGTTCATCGCATAGGCGAGCATGACCTCGCCGTCGCGGGCATGATCGAGGTCGAGCGACTTCATGAAGTCGGGCGCGTCCGGCACGATGGGCTCGTCCATGCCGTTAAAGCGAACCTGGACGGCGCCGGATTTGACACCGGCGCGATCGAGCACGTCCTTCAGCCTGACGCCGGTCCAGCGCGCGTTTCCCATGGCGCCGTGCGACCACTGCGCGCCGGACACGCGGGGCTGGAAATAACCGCGCGAATTGCCCGAGCACTGATTGATGGCGGCAAGCTCCACCCGCGGGAGCCCCATGAGCTCATCGAGCGACAGCGACAGGTTTTGGTTCACGTGGCCGTGCACCGCCAACCGAAAGCTGCTCACGTCGACGGTGCTTGGAATAAGCGACCAATGCCAACGCACGTAAAATCTGTCGTTAGGGGTGAACACCGATTGGTCGAACACCTCGATCGGCGTTTCCAGCAGCGGCGGCCGGGTGCGCTGCAGGATCAGCGCTCCCTTCTGCGGAAAGGCTGTGGTGATCGACCGCTCGTCCGGCCCTCCGGGCAAGGGAAGCTTGATCATTGCGTCGGCAAGCGCGCTGAGCGGCGAAAGCGTCAGGCTCGCCGCGCCGGCCGTGCCGAGAAAGCGTCGGCGGGATGCGAGGGATTGAGGGGAGAGCGCTCTTTGCACGTCCATACCTCCGGCTAGACTCTGCCTGGATTGGGCGTTTTCCATTTTAGCCGACGCCGGGCATCGGCGCTCGCCCGTATTGCTCCGGTTTGTGCGATCTTGCGCCATTTCCGTGATACCCGTCTTTCTCTGAACCGATCCAAGCAAAATCCGCGCTACTGGCGGCTGGACTACGCGCGAGAACGCGATGACGGCATTGTCCCGATCGTCTCCCACGCTACGATTTACCATCTGTTCCTGTGTCATGACGGATAGTGTCCTAATTCCGTGCCTTTGCCCTAATTTGATCCCCAAGGACTTTGCCCAGCTTTCTACGGCAGGTTGAGCGCGCGGTAGACCGACTCGGAGGGGAAGCCCGACATGAGGCGGCGCGAGTTCATCACGCTGCTTGGCAGCGCGATGGCGGCGTGATCATGAATCTGGCCATTGATGCGCTTTGTAAGCGACAGAGGGACGTAGCCTATGTTGCAAAGGCTTTTGCTCGTTGCGCTTCCCGCGGCCGCCGTTCTCGCAATCTTCTATGTCGTCTATAGCCTGGTCGATCCGCTACCGCCGCGCCACCTGGTCATCGGCGCCGGCATCGCCGGGTCCGGGTACGACAACTTCGCCCGACGCTATGCCCGGGTACTGGCTCGCGACGGCATTGACTTGGAGATCCGCAACACCGCCGGCGCGGTGGAAAATTTGGATCTGCTGCGCGATCCTGCCTCAAAGGTGCAGGCGGCGCTCACCACGGTCGGCTTCGCTCGGCCCGACGATTCGGACCATCTCGCTTCGCTGGGCGGAGTGTTCGATGCGCCGATATTCGTTTTCTACAAGAGCGCGGAGCGGGTCACGCAATTCGCTCAGCTCCGCGGCAAGCGTCTTGCCATCGGCACGGCCGGAACCAGCATCCGCCCGCTGATCCTGCAGGTTCTCAAGGCCGGTGGTGCTGCCGAAGCGCCCACCCGCTTCGTCGATATGGATTATGACAGGGCGATCGACGCATTGATCGCGGGCGAAATCGATGTGGCGATCTTTCCGAGCCAGCTCGATACCGGGCTATTCCGACGCGCGCTCACCGCGCCCGACGTGCGGTTGATGAACGTCGCGCAGGCCGAGGCCATCGCCAAGACGGTCCCAGCGATCAAGCACGTGGTGTTGTGGCAAGGTCTCATCGATCTCACTCACGATATTCCGGATGCGGACGTCAACCTGCTGGCCTCGGGCAATAGCCTGCTGGTGCGAAAGGACCTGCACCCGGCTTTGCAATATCTGCTACTGGAAGCTATCCGCGAAGTTCACTCGGCGCCGGGGCCGTTCAATCGGCTCGGTGAGTTTCCCGCCGAGCAACCCAACGATCTGCCGCTCTCTCTGACCGCGCAAAGCTTCTATCGCTCAGGCCCGACGTTCTGGCAACGGTACACGTCGTTCTGGCTGACCTCGCTGCTTGACCGCATCCTGTTCTTCGTCGTCCCCGTCGTCGCGGCGCTCATCCCCGTCATCGGCTTTACGTCGCGCCTTTACCGCTGGCTGGCCGTTCGTCGTATCGTCCGATTGCACAGGGCGCTGGGCGGGCTCGAGCGCGAGCTCGCGCAGAGCGAGGACACAGCCCAGCTGGCCCGGCATCAGGCTCGGCTCTCCGAGATCGAATCCGTCGTGCGCACGTTGAAGGTTGCTCCGCCGTTCGAGGTCGACCTGCATCGGCTCCGGATCCACCTGCGCATGGTCCAGGACCATATAGGTCGAATGGCAAGCTCAACTTAAATTAGCCATTCGACCAGCGTCCGCGTGACGTGCCGAGGTTGCTTCAATGTCGAAAGCAGCTCTGATCATCGCCCGGCGACTGCGCCGCTGGCTGGCGCCGGACGATGAGCGCGAACTCTGTCGTATTTATGCGGCATGCACGGAAAGGGAGGGATTCGAACCCCTGATACGGTTACGCGTCGGCAAGCGTGGTGAGCGGCGAAAGCGTCAGGCTCGCGGCGCCGGCGTGCCGATAAAGTATCGGCGGGATGCGAGGGATCGAGGGGAGAGCGCTCTTTGCACGTCCATGTCTCCGACTGAGCTCCGCCTGGATTCGGGCTTCTTATCCGGCCCTGGGCACCAGCGCTCGCCCGTATTGCTCTGATTTGTGCGATCTTGCGTGATACCCGCTGTCAGGAGCAGACGCGACCTCTTTGTCTGAAAATGCGCCGGCCGCGTTCGGGTGAGGCACTGATTTTCATCAGTCAACGCGATTCGTTTAATCCTTCGCCTTCAATTGCGCTTCGTTCTTAGCAATGAACGCGCGAATGTCGGCCGCCATGTCCAGCAGCTTCAGCCACTGTTCTTTATACAAGGTCACGGGAAAGCGACCCATCCCGTAGACCGAGAGTGCTCCCTTTTCGCTTACCTTCATGCGGATACCGGAAGACGCCCCCTTTTTTAGGGCTGCGTTTTCGTTGCGGAGGCGCTCGAGTTCAGATTTCAGTTCTTCGTCGGACATGGCTTTTCCTAGTTTGTTTGGCGATTAAACCCAAGTGCCCTAGCTCTTCTCCGCCACCGCCGCGATCAGCCGCTTGAGAAACCCGTCCACGGCGTTGTTGTCGATCCAGCGTACGACTGCGACAAGGTCGTTCTCGGGATCGACGTAGACCATATTGAGGCCGTTGCCGTTGTGCATGAAAGCGGTGCTCGGCGCACTTGGCCACTGTTTGCGGTCAGTGTTAAGGAAATAGTTGATGAAGCCGTAGGGCGATTGCAGCCCGGTCGGCGTGAGGGCCATGTTCACCCACTTCTCCGACAGCACTTGCCGGTCCCCCCACTTGCCTCGGCGCAGCGTGAGATAGCCAAAGCGCGCCATGTCATAGGCGCTGATGAACATGCCGCCCCCCCAATGGCCCCCGCCGGTCACCGACTGCACCGGCTGGCCGTCGATCACAACCCAGGCGTTGTCGTAGCCGAACCAGCGCCAAGTGTTAGAGGCGCCGATCGGCTCCATGATCTTCTCTTTGAGCACCTGCGGCAGCGGCCGCCGCCAGACGTTCAGCGCAGCGAGCGCAAGCACGTTCACGCGCGTATCGTTGTATTTGTAAACAGTGCCGGCCTTATCGCGCGGCCGTGTGAGCCATTCGTCCGGTTTGTTAGTCGGCCGGTCCGCCCAGTCGGGCTTGCCCCAAAGCGCTCCCTCCCAGTCGCTGGTCTGCCGAAGCAGATGATTCCAGGTGATGGTGCGGTTGTGGGGCGTGCCGAACAGGTCAATCAGGTCGGGCGCGCCCAAGCGATCGGCGCGGTTGCTCATCGGCAAGGGGTTGTAAAGCTGGATCGGCGCCATGTAGTCGCGAGCGATATCATCGACGCTGCGGATCATGCCGCCGTCATACGCGAGGCCAACCACGCTCGACAGCAAGCTTTTGGTGACGCTGTGCGTCATGTCTACGCGCTGCGGCTCGCCCCATTCGGCGACCAAAACGCCCTTGTGGATGATGACGCCGGTTAGCTCACCACGATCCTTGATCGGACCGATGGCGTCTCCGAACGGTTCGCGGCCGAAGGTTCGGTAGTGGTTAAGCTTGAGGTCGCGCGGGTTCTTGATCTCGCTCGCGATGGCGAAGTCGATCGCATCTTTCAGCAATTGCGGGTTGATGCCTGCCTCCGCTGGCGTCTTGCGCTGCCAGTCGGCGCCTGGGAACGTTTGCGCCTGCGCCGCTAGTGGCAGCGTCACCAGCGCGCAAATCAGAATAGCGCTGAACCGGACGTGCATCGCGCCCTCCTACCGTGAACTGACGGAACGATAGCATGGTACCGCCGCTGCCCGAAGGTCGGATCGGCGTCGAGGAAAGGGATCGGCGCGCCTGATCGACAACGCCATGGTCAAGGCATCGCCCGGGCGTTCAGATCGCCGCTGCCGAGAGGATCAACGAGTCCTACACGGGGCGCGTAATACGGCTGACCCTCCTGGCGCCCGATATCGTTCAATCGATCTGGACGCGCGGCAGTTGGCGGCCCTTACGCTGGCAGTGTTCATGAAGCCGTTTCCGGTAGAATGGGAACGGCAGTGGCGCACGTTCACCACCGCAAAGCCTAACGCACTTGGAAGAAACGGTCGCACACGTCACATGGCCTGAATGGAGCAGGGTCCGCAATTAGACCCGATGAGAACTCTCGACTTTCCCGTCTTCTACCACTCGAAGATCGATCCTGCTGATCAGCTCGGCTCGGAGTACCTCAGAGGCTTTCATAGCAGCCACCGTCTGCTTCGAGGTACTCGTGTTCGACCCGAAAACGACGGTGCCCCCAATGGTAGCTGCAATGGCGCCAATCATGACCATGGGATCGAACCTGACCATCCCCATCGTCATGGCCAAGATTAATATTCCCCCGACGGCAATGACGGCCTTTGAAATCAAAATGATCTTCCGACAACTTTCTACAGTTTCGGCAAGTTCTTCGATTTGAACTTCGAGACTCAAGATTTGTTCGCGCAGGTCGTCATCGTCCATACGGATCTATCGCCTTGCCTTGGTGGATGGCCGCGTCGCCTCACTTTCGTAAAACCGGACCCAACCTCTCCAAACTCTCGGTCTGGTGGCTTCGTCTCGGTGTCGCGATCGAGCGCATCAAGCCAGGCCATCCACAGCAGAACGGCCGCCACGAGCGCATGCACCTTACCCTCAAAAAGGAGGCAACCCGGCCGCCAAGCG
>WNGD01006546.1_pt1 | contig 14515 bp, 10 predicted proteins | sample 5400671 | NCBI WGS metagenome assembly WNGD01 (sample SAMN13153369, study PRJNA577476) | soil metagenome | isolation source: 40 cm soil or saprolite under grassland replicate 2 | place: USA:California | collected 2016-06-15
ATTACCGCCAGCTTTTTGAGCTACAAGCCGCCGACATTATCCAGCCTGACATCACCCATTTCGGTGGCCTGCTCGAAACAAAGAAGCTTGCTGCCTGGGCCGAAACCTATTACATGCTGATCGCGCCGCACAATGTGGGTGGTCCTGTCTCCACCGCCGCCGCACTCCACCTCGCGGCAGCCACACCCAACTTCAAAATCCAGGAACACTTCAACGACTTTGCCGAAGACTGGGTCAAGGCTGCTGCGCCTGGCAATCCCGAAGTGGTGGATGGCTTCTTCGCGCTGCCGGATGGGCCAGGACTCGGTGTCACACTGGACGAGAAGGTCATTGGCGAGCATCCACGACAGCAGATATTTTTCAATCTGTTCGCCGAAAACTGGCACCGTCGCCAGGCGCAACGCCCAATTCATTTCAAATAAGACGTTTTGCGAGTCAAACGAAGCCGCTTCACGCGTGTCATCCTGAGCGCGAGCTTTGGATCTCTCGCCGGACAGAGATCCAAAGCTCGCGCTCAGGATGACAAAGCCAGAGGGTCTCGTCTTTGAAATGGATTGGGCGCAACGCCCAGCAGCCGAGATGCGGGGAGTTCGAGGTGCTTCATGCAAGGATTTCGTCAACAACAGAATAGATTACTATGGGAACGTAACCACGAGACGGTGCAGATCGAGCCCTGGGGACGTGATAGTCTGCGGGTGCGCTCAAGCGTCAGTGCAGGGATTCGCGATGACCTGTTGAGCGTCTTGCTTCCTCCTTCTGAGAAGGAGGCACAGATCACCATTGGGGCAGAGGGTGCGACCATCCGCAACGGCGCTCTTACCGCGAGCGTCTCCCCAGAGGGGAGCATTCGTTTTTCCAACACGGCCAGCGGTACTGAGCTGTTGGCAGAGGAGCAGCCAGTCCGTGCCACCCGTCTCCCTCCGCGTTCTTTTAAAGCAGTGCATAGCGACCTGTTTCACCTGGAGGTCCGCTTCCGTGCTTACGATGATGAACGGCTCTATGGGCTCGGACAACACCAGCATGGACAACTGGATCAGAAGGGCTGCACTATCGACCTGATACAACGGAATACGGAGGTCTCTATTCCCTTCCTGTTCTCTAGCCGGGGTTATGGTTTTCTGTGGCACAACCCTGGTATCGGCCGTGTCGAACTGGGCTACAACGGGACGCGCTGGGTGGCCGAGGCTACGCCGCAACTCGATTACTGGATCACCGCTGGTGCGGCCCCCGCCGAAATTATGGAACACTATACCGATGCAACGGGTCACGCCCCTGAATTTCCCGAATGGGCAGCCGGCTTCTGGCAGTCTAAACTCCGCTATCGGACCCAGGATGAACTCCTGTCGGTAGCACGCGAATACAAACAGCGGGGCCTGCCACTTTCGGTGATTGTCATTGACTTTTTCCACTGGACACTGCAAGGAGATTGGCGCTTCGATCCAGAACTATGGCCCAATCCAGCAGGGATGGTACGCGAGTTGGAGGATATGGGAATCAAGTTGATGGTCTCCATCTGGCCGACCGTTAATCCCTTGAGCGAAAACTTTCCCATTATGCAGCAACGTGGCTTGCTCATTCGCACCGAACGTGGCCTGCCGGCGCTCATGGTCTTCAATGATAACCGCCCTGAAGGTCCTGTCTCCCTGCACTATTATGATTCGACCAATCCTGAGGCACGACAGTTTATTTGGGAGCAGGTTCATGAGCATTATTATCGGTATGGCATTACAGTCTGGTGGCTTGATGCGTGCGAACCGGAGATGTTCCCCATGGACCCGGATAACTTACGTTTCCATCTAGGGAACGGGTTGGCCGTTGCCAATGCGTATCCTCTGTTACATGAACGTGGCTTCTACGAGGGCATGCGCGAGGCCGGTGAGACAGCTATCCTCAATTTATGCCGTTCCGCCTGGGCAGGGAGCCAGCGCTATGGTGCGGCGGTCTGGTCAGGCGATATCAACAGTACGTTTGAGGCGTTGCAAGCACAGGTCCGTGCCGGGTTGAACATGGGCCTGAGCGGCATTCCCTGGTGGACCACCGATATCGGCGGCTTCTACGGCGGTGACCCGCAGTCGCCAGCTTTTCGCGAACTCCTCATCCGCTGGTTCCAGTACAGCACCTTCTGTCCACTGTTCCGACTGCACGGCAATCGCCTTCTGGCATCACAGGACTCAACAATGATAAGGGGCGGCGGACCAAACGAGGCCTGGTCCTTCGGCGAGGAAGTCTACGCGATCATCAAAGACCTCCTCTTGCTGCGGGAGCGATTACGCCCATACATCCTGGAGCAAATGCACCTCGCCCATGAGAAAGGCACTCCGCCGATGCGCCCGCTGTTCTTCGATTTTCCGAGGGATGGGGCGTGTGCAAGCATCGATGATCAGTTTCTCTTCGGCCCAGACCTGCTGGTGGCCCCGGTGTTGACGGCGGGAGCACGCGGTCGTGAGGTCTACCTGCCCAGGGGAACAAGCTGGACTGATGCCTGGAGCGGGCAGAGCTTTGAGGGCGGTCAGCACATTGTAGCTGAGGCACCATTGGAGCGCATTCCACTCTATCTGCATGCCGGCGCACGGTTGCCCATCCGTAATGCATAGCACTAGTCAAACATGGCGTGAACGGCCTGGCCGGGTGTTGCCATAATCAACCCAAAATCCGTCTCATCACCCGAACGGCGTTCGTCGATGACCCATTGCTCATCCTCGAAGTGTCCGGCTTCGACTAAGAGCCACGGGTCAAACCGCCCCTGCCACAGTTCCTTTTGCAGAAAGCGGTAGAAACCGGTAGTTGGCCGGATGTATACAGTGAAGCCAACCCCAGTAACGTAAAACTCCTTCGGCCCAGCCTGGATGAGCAATCCGCGCCCACGAGTTGTCTCGGTTGCACCTCCTGTCGGGATCGGACGCCCATACCATGACACACCGAACTGCACGAGGGCCGTGTAGCCATCCAGTTCGATGTACTGCATAGCGCTACCTTCCTCTTGTACGATAGCATGGAGTCGTCCTGTCCCCTGGTAGGCAGGAATCAGGGGCAAGGTGGCGCGTGTGGCGGCGAAACTCTCGACCAGCGCAACGCAACTATCGATCATGTTACCGTTCTCATCGATGAGGCCGTCGATACCGAAGGGAGCAATGCCGATGGCGTTATATCGCGCAATGGCATAGAACATCAGGCGGGAGGTCGCGGGCCATCGCCCACATTCCGGGATGAAGAGCGGATTATCGGTGCGACTATATGTCTCGCAGCGTTGGCAGAACTGGGTCGCATCGGCGAAATAGATGTCAGGGGCCAGCAGATCGATGTGCGGGGCCGCGGCCTTCCAGACATCGATCATCTGACTAACCGCACCACCCGAGGGATAGTTGTAGCCGGCCACGCGGAACCCGTTCTCACCCAGCCATACGTTGACGTACATAGGCAGGTCATAGACGGTCTTTCCGGCCTCAGCAATCTCGTCGATGTAGCGGGCTACAGACCAGGCCGAGAATACCTCCGCTGCCTTCCAACCGAAGACCTCTTGCCAGGAGCCCTGTGCCCGCGCTCCGTTCTCCGCCCAGATCTGTCGGAACGTCGGCTGCGTCGTTGGGAGAACGGCCGCAAAGGCCTCTGGGACCTCGGCAGCAAAGAGAGTATTGCCCTCTTGGGAGAAATCGCGCTCAGCCCCATGGCTACCCGGTTCATTCTCGATCTGGAGCATGATGACCGTTCTCTCGGCCCCGTCCACTTGCTTGATGTGGTCGAGCAAGGCACAAACGGCTCGTTTATCGGCTTCCAGCGTGTCCTGGCAATGCGGAGACAACACTGGCAGTGGAAGCCTTTCGGGCGTAATGACCCGCCGGAAGCGCTCAGTCTGCAGCTTGACCCAGCCCGGCGTATATTTCATAGTCCCATTCTTCCAGGTGCCAAACCAGAGCAGAATCAGCTTGAGGCCATGTTCCCGTGCCCCGGCAATCAGGTCGTCGACGATGGTGAAGTCAAAGGTTCCCTCGACAGGCTCGATCTGTTCCCAATAGACAGGAACCTCAGCAGTATTGGTGTGCATGCGAACGAGGGTATCCCAGAGAGGAGCCATACGCGCTTTGGTATAAGCACTGGAATTGTGAACCTGCCCACCCAGGATAAAGAAGGGTTTACCATTTACAGTCACGTAACGTGGGGAACTGGCCATCACTCCTCCTCAGGAATAAGCGTGCCTTGGCACAAACGAAACAGCAAATCGGCTGAAGAAAACAATCAACACGAACAGGCATGTGATGACATCTCGAGAAGCCTTGAGTGCTCGAGAGAATTGAGGTGAAACGTCAATTTCTATAGTACACCTGCTGTCAAGATTCTCACCTGCTTCTTCCCCTTGACAAATAGAAAATTTTCGGGAATAATATAGGTATATTCCGTTAAAATAAGCTGATGATTTTCAGAAATGAAGCAACCTTCATCCAAGCGTAGTACCATTGCAGAGATCGCCGCTCAAGCTGGTGTTTCTATTCCGACCGTTTCACGCGTACTCAACGGCCGACCTGATGTTGCCCCGGCTACCAGGGCACGCATCGAGCAGATCATCAAAGAGAGCGGGTACAATCGGAGTAGTGCGGCCAAAGGGCTCAGGAACGAGAGCAATGGAATTATCGACCTTGTGGTTCCTGGTCTTGAGAACCCGTATGTGACTGAGATTGTTCGTGGCGTTGAGGAGGCCTTGGAGCGCACAGGCTTGCGCCTGGCACTCTCTTTCACTCAGGACGCCTCCCTTGGGGAGAGGCAATGGCTCGACAAAATCGCTGCTCGTGCAACCGATGGAGCGATTCTTGTGTTAGCCCATGGTCAATCCTCTCGCTTAGACGAATTACGACGACGCGGGATTCCGTTCGTGGTTGTTGATCACCGTGGCGAACTGGGCCCAGATGTTCCATCAGTAGGAACCACGAACTGGGCTGGTGGACGCATGGCCGTGGAGTATTTACTGTCGCTTGGACACAGGCGCATTGCTATGATTGCTGGTACACCATCAATCAGGGCTAGTTTGGATAGAGTTGCGGGGTATCGTACTGCTTTGGAGGCAGCTGGTATCCCCATCGATCCCGAGCTGATTCGCCCTGGTGCTTTTCGCCTCCAGTCTGGCTACATTCAAACCAGTTCTCTGCTGGCTTTGCCTGACCCGCCCACGGCGATCTTTGCAGGAAACGACATGCAAGCGATGGGTGCATATAAAGCGCTCTATCTGCGTAACATTCACGTGCCTGAACAGATGAGCGTAATCGGTTTTGACGATATACCTTTGACTACCATCGTCAGTCCGAGTCTCACCTCGGTGCGCCAACCGCTTTTCGAGATGGGACGAGTAGCCACGACTATGCTCATGCGCCTGATTGCAGGTGAGCCTCTTGATAGTTTTCGGGTAGAGCTGCCGACAACACTGATTACTCGCGAGTCTTGTGCGTCTCCGCCATCCTCTTAAAAAACATGTGAAGATATCCAGCAATCCATCTTGGAGTAGCTGAGAAAGAGGGGACCGCGAACTGTGGGCCGATGCGGCTCGCAGCAGACTCTAGCGTAGGTAGCATTTAGTAGCAGTACAGTTGACCTTCTCTGGGGAACTGCAAACCCCTCTTCATTCAAAAGTACAAATGGTTCTGCTTGACAAGAGTATGCCATACATGTTACGTTTTTATAAGGGAAAGTGGCACGTGTCACCTGTTGAGCTTGGAGTGCGTGCAATCTGAGACAATGTTGTTCTGGCCGACAGACCGTTAATCGCCGCCAAGGGGGTTCTTCAGCACGGAAGACCTCATATTAATTACATGATAGCCGTACAACGGCTACGGAAGGTTTTTCGTACATTCTCTGGACAATATTGTCCCGGCTACGCATGTGCTGATGCATACAGTGCCACTCGTCATTCGCTCATAAAGGGAGTTGCGCACGATGAAAGACCTTATACTTTTCTCATGTGACTCGTCTCCTCCAGCCTTCGCGATTACAGAAGGGCTGAAATTTCTTCCTTGGTCCGTGGGTACCGGATGCATAACTTCAGCCCACTTCTCAGCATCTTGTTCTCTTTTTTGTCCTGTGGGCTGTAGCCCTTCTGACACCTTGCCATTGTAGGTAGGTTTTTGTAGAGCTGAGAGAGACTCTCATGGCCCTTTCGTATTTATTTCTCTATGCCAAAGGAGGCTTCAGATGATGCAGCTTTTCTCCTTTTTCCCCTGGATGCGACGCTTTGCGCCCGGGTTCGCCATCGTCAGCATCGCTCTGGTGCTCATGGCTCCTCTCGCCGCCTGCGGAGGCTCAAGTACCAGTAGCACTACCTCTACCGGTCCGGCTAACTTGACCTACTGGGGCTGGATCCCGGGAACTGATAAGATGGTCGCGCTCTTCAACCAGACCCATCCTGGCATTCATGTCACCTGGGTCCAAACGCCTGGCGGTCAGCCGACCTACGACAAGATGTTTACGGCTATCAAGGCCAATAATGAGCCAGACCTTGGTCAGGTCGAGTTCCAGTACATGCCAAACTTCGAGAGTACTGGGGCCCTCGTCGATCTCTCCGCATACGGGGCCGCCTCGGTCAAGGATCAGTTTGTGCCGTGGACCTGGAATCAGGTGACACTTGGCAATGCCATCTACGCCATCCCAGGCGATTCCGGCCCCCTGGGCATGTACTACCGCCAAGACCTCTTCCAGAAGTACAATCTTCCGGTCCCAACCACCTGGGCGCAGTACGCTGATGATGCAGCCAAGCTGCATGCAGCCGATCCCAATGCCTACATCACTGACTTCCCACCCAAGCAAGGAGGATGGTTCAACGGGCTGGTGTGGCAGGCAGGCGGGCGCCCGTTTGGTATCAATGGCCAATCCTGGAAAGTGTCCATCAACAACCCTCAATCCCAACAGGTCGCCTCCTTCTGGCAAGATTTGCTCACCAAGAAGCTCGTCAAGACCGAAACAGACTTCACCACGGGCTTTTACCATGACCTGGGGACAGGGGCGATTGCCACCTGGATCGGGGCACCCTGGACGGCTTCGAGCATCAGTTCCAATGTTCCCTCGGGGTCTGGGAAGTGGCGTGTTGCCCCTATCCCGCAGTGGCAGGCGGGTCAAACCAGCGATGGCAACTGGGGTGGATCAACCGAGGTCGTTTTCAAGAGTAGCCAGCATCCCAAGGAAGCGACAGAGTTCGCCGAGTGGCTCTATACCGACGAGAAGGCGATTGACATCTACATTCAGGCAGCTCAAGCGTATCCGGCCAAGACGTCCTTATTAAGCTCACCCCTGTTGAACAGCCCGAACCCCTACTACGGCAACCAGATCCTCAACCAGGTGTTCAAGCCGGCCTCCACCGAAGTGGATGCCACCTTCCAGTGGGGACCGACCATCAATCAGTACTACACCGACCTCGGGGACAATTTCGCCAATGCCGTCAATGGCCATGGCACCCTGACTGACGCGCTCAATGCCACGCAGGAGAGTACCGTCGCCTTTATGAAAAAGCAGGGCTACAGTGTCAGTAGCTAGGAGGGGAAAGCCTGCTGAGACGTCGCAGAGGTGATCCCAGGCATCGCAGAGAGAAGATGGCTGGGTTCGCCCATGGGACTGGCGGTCTCGTATCGACAAGCAACATCCCTCCGTCGTGGCCCTTCGAGGGGCCACGACGGAGCGGCAAGAGAGGAGAACTCGATCATGGCCCTTGAGGCACCGCAAGCGAAGACGACATCAGAGGTGTCACCCCGTCTCGGCATGACCTCACCAAGGTCGTATGCTTTACGGAAGGTATTGACGCCCTATCTGTTCATTCTGCCCTTTGGGGTACTGTTCTTGCTGTTTTTTATCGTGCCGATCTTTTATGCCGTCTACCAGAGCCTGTTCCGCTCCCAGCGCAGTGGGCTGGGTCTGGGCGCGGCGACGGTTTCCTTCAACAGCCTGGGCAACTATGTGGACGTGCTCCATGACGTCAACTTCTACAGCGGGGTGGGCCGGGTGCTACTCTATGGCATCGTGCAAGTGCCCGTCATGCTGATCTTAGCGCTCAGCCTGGCCCTGCTGCTGGACTCGACGGTGGTGCGCTTCAAGAACTTCTTCCGCGTGGCGTTCTTTGTGCCCTATGCCGTTCCCGGTATCATCGCCGCCTTGCTGTGGGGCTTTCTCTACAACCCGGCGCTCAGCCCTTTCAACGCCGCCGTTCAGGCGTTCGGCGGGGGCGGGGTGGATTTCCTTGGGGCCAGGATTGTGCTGTGGGCGATCGCCAACATTGCCACATGGGCGTGGACCGGCTACAACATGCTGATCATTTTCGCGGCCTTGCAAGCCATCCCGCAGGAAATCTATGAGTCGGCCCGCATCGACGGGGCGACAGGCTTTGGCATCGCCTGGAACATTAAAATTCCGCTGGTGGCCCCGGCGTTGGTGCTGACCGGCATCTTCTCCATCATCGGCACACTCCAGCTCTTTAATGAGCCCCAGGTGTTGACGGCCATCTCCAGCAACATCTCCAGTTCGTACACGCCCAACCTGTATGCCTACAACACGGCCTTTGGCAACAACAACTACTACTATGCGGCCGCCCTGTCCGTCGTGTTGGCCTTCTTCACCTGTATCCTCTCCTTCGGCTTCTTACGTGTCACCCAGCGACAATCAGGAGTATAAGTCCCATGAGTGAACAATCAGCTTCCGTTCCGTATCCAACCGCCAAGGAAGTCGCGACCGGCGAACATGCCCAGAGACTTGCTCCCAGGAGGTTCAATCCGAGTAGCCTTGGAGCCATGACGTTCCTCGTTGTGTTCACGATTTACTTTCTCATCCCCTTTTTCTGGTTAATTGTGGCGGCGACCAAGAACCAGGGGGACTTGTTCAGCACGTTCGGGCTGTGGTTCTCGCCGCACTTTAACCTCTTCACCAACCTGCAACTGCTCTTCACGTACAACAATTCGATCTTTTTGCTGTGGCTGCTCAATACCTTCATCTACGCGGGCATCGGGGCGTTGGTGGGCACGGTGATCGCCAGCATGGCCGGCTATGCCATCGCCAAATTCGTCTTTCCTGGCCGCAACTTCACCTTCTCGCTCGTCTTGGGTGCCATCCTGGTGCCGGGAACGGCGCTGGCACTGCCGCTGTACCTGCTGATGAGCAAAGTGGGGCTGTCCAACACCTACTGGTCGGTCTTGCTGCCTAGCATGGTCAGTCCCTTCGGTGTCTATCTCTCGCGCATCTATGCCGCATCCTCCGTGCCGGACGAACTGCTGGAGGCCTCGCGCATCGATGGAGCAGGAGAGTTGCGCACCTATACGATCGCCGTGCGGCTGATGATTCCCGCGCTCGTGACCATCTTTCTCTTCCAGTTCGTGGGCATCTGGAACAACTTCTTCCTGCCGCTGGTGATGCTGAGCAAACCGAGCCTCTTTCCCATTACGGTGGGCTTACAGCTGTGGAATGCAAACGCCGGAGGGGCCCAGCAGTACCTCACCAACCTAGTGGTGTGCGGGGCGCTGGTCTCGTCGATTCCGCTGCTGATTGGCTGTCTGTTCCTGCAACGCTACTGGCGCGGCGGACTGGGTGCGGGCAGCGTCAAGGGCTGATTTCTTTGACGACGGTCGTGCAGTGGAGGATGGGGATGGTGCTGGAGGGGGCGCACTGGAGTGCGCCCCTTCCTACTTGGTGAGGCACCTGTGCAACATCCTGGCACGCTTGAAGCTGGAGATGGAGGCAGGTGTACGTGGGAGCCTCCTCACGAGACATCCGCCTCACTAGCACTCTGCGTGTCTATCATGTAGATAAGAAGTAACAGGTTACGTGATACTCCTACAATGAGGAAAGCGCGGCTGGATGAGGAATTAGACAGCTAACGAAAGGGCCAGATATATGGACGATGGAGTAGATAACCTGCTCAGCCAGATGACCCTGCAGGAAAAAGTGTCGATGCTGGCTGGCACGAAGACGTGGTACACGACACCTGTTGAGCGACTCGGTATCCCCTCCTTAAAGATGACCGACGGCCCGAATGGTGCTCGCGGAGCGGGAGGCTTCACCCAGGGAGTGAAAGCAACTTGCTTCCCGGCAGAGATCTCGCTGGCCTCGACGTGGAATACAGACCTGGTTGAACGCGTTGGGCAGGCACTGGCGCAAGAGGCCAAAATGAAGGGAGCACAGGTGCTTCTGGCTCCAACGGTCAACATCCAGCGATCTCCGCTCGGAGGGCGCAATTTTGAATGCTTCTCCGAAGATCCGTACCTATCTGCTCGCCTGGCTGTGGCTTACATCAATGGTCTGCAGCGGGAAGGGGTGGGCGCCTCGGTCAAGCATTACATCTGCAACGACTCCGAGTTCAAGCGGACAAGCATTAGCGTGGAGGTGCGCGAACGGGCTCTGCGCGAAATCTATCTGCCCCCCTTCGAGGCAGCGGTGCGCGAGGCCAAGACGTGGACCGTCATGGCCGCCTACAACCTGGTAAACGGCATCCCGGCCTCGGAAAATGTGTCCCTCTTAAGCGAGATATTGCGCAATGAGTGGGGTTATGAGGGAGTGGTGGTCTCGGACTGGTTTGAGGCCGTCAAGAGCACCGCCGCTTCCGTGAATGCGGGCCTCGATCTGGAGATGCCTGAGCCACGATGGCGCGGTGAGAAACTGCTCGCAGCCGTCAAGCGTGGCGAGGTCGCGGAAGCGACCATTGATGTGAGCGTGCGTCGCCTGTTGCAGCTGCTGGTCAAAACTGGCGTCTTCAAGCACCAGGAAGATGTGCCAGAGCAGGCTATCGATCTACCGGAACATCGTGCGCTAGTCCGTCAAGCGGCTGCAGAAGGCATCGTCCTACTCAAAAATGAGCAGCATGTGCTTCCACTTCAACGTGAGCAGCTCACATCGATCGCAATGATCGGCCCCAACGCGAAGGTGGCCCAGATCATGGGTGGAGGTAGTGCGCAGGTCAATTCGCATTATGCGATTACCCCCTTCCAGGGCATCGTCAACAAAGTCGGCGACCATATAAGCGTGCGCTACGAGCAGGGCTGCACCAACCACAAGTATCAGCCCCTACTCGAGATCAGTCTGCTGCTTGCTGGCAAAGAGGGAAGCGAGCATGGGTTAGCTCTCGAGTACTTCAATAGCAGCGACTTGTCTGGCACTCCCATCTTTAAGGAGACGAAAACCACATCGGAGTTTATGTGGTTCGGGGAGATGCCCAAAGGAGTCGATCCGCAACAGTTCTCGTTTCGCGCCACCGGTCGCTTTACGCCCCAGGAGACCGGAGACTACACGTTTGGACTGGTCAGCACAGGGCGTGGACGCTTCTCTATCGATGGGCGAGAAGTGATTGATAACTGGAGTCAGCCAAAGGCGGTGGGAGATTTCCTTGGAGCAGCGGAGACGCAAGAGACCATCCCTCTGCAAGCCGGACGCCAATATCTCCTGACGCTTGAATATGCCAAGTCTGAGGAGAGTCTGTTGGCTATGGTCCGACTGGGGTGCCTGCCACCAGTACCTGCCGATGCTATCGCCAAATATGGACTTGCCTGGCAAGCAGGATGCGCTCGTTGAGCAAGTGGCGGCAGCCAATCCGCGCACCATTGTGATACTCAACACCGGCTCACCGATCAGCATGCCCTGGCTTGAGAAGGTGGCCGCCGTGGTGCAGGCCTGGTATCCCGGCCAGGAATGCGGAAACGCCATCGCCGATGTGCTCTTTGGCGACACCAATCCCTCGGGGAAACTTCCCCAGACCTTCCCCGTGCGCCTGGAGGATAATCCCGCCTATCTCAACTTTCCGGGTGAAAACGGCAAGGTCTATTACGGTGAGGGATTGTTCGTCGGCTATCGCTACTATGACAAGAAGAAAATCGCGCCGTTGTTCCCCTTTGGCTTCGGCCTCTCCTATACGACCTTCGACTACGGTCCGCTCTCATTGAGTACACAGCAGATCGGCCCGGATGACACATTGCAGGTGTTGGTCGAGATCACTAACACAGGGCAGCGCACGGGCAAAGAAGTGGTGCAGTTGTACGTCCGCGACCAGCAGGCGCACCTGCAGCGCCCGGAAAAAGAACTCAAAGCGTTCGCCAAGGTGCAGTTGGAGCCCGGAGAACGCAAGACGGTGACGCTCTCTGTTGCCCGTGAGGCGCTGGCCTACTACGATGACCTGGCACAGGAGTGGGTCGCCCAAGCCGGGGAGTTCGAGGTGCTTGTTGGTGCGTCGTCACAAGATATCCGGGCGACTGCTGTGTTCGCACTCACATCATCGAGTCGCTGGCCTTCCTGAAGGAAATACCCAGCAACAAAGCACGTATGGAGGAGTGAATACATGCAAGGAAAGAGAGGAGTACGAAATGACAGTATGGTCTGAAGGCGATGTGCAGGCCAATGGTATCACCATTCATTATTACCGCACCGGCGGCGACAATAAGCCGTCCATCCTCCTGTTGCACGGGATCACGGATAGTGGCCAGTGCTGGCCGCGTGTGGCTCACGACCTGGAAGGCAGCTACGACGTTATCATGACTGATGCGCGTGGTCATGGCCACTCCGGCGGCTCCGCAACGGCGTTCTCGATCGCGCTGCTGGCTGACGATGCAGCAACGGTCATTCGAGCGTTGGGTTTGGAAAAGCCCTATGTGTGGGGACATTCGATGGGGGCCATCACTGCAGCTATGCTTGCTGCATCGTATCCTGACCTGGTTCGAGCCGTCGTGCTGGAAGATCCGCCTCTGATGGACAAGCCACTGTTTCAGACAACTACGGACAAGGAACTGTTTCAGACAGGTGGGGAGCAACAAGAGCAGTACGGGTGGCAATGGCTCTTCGAGCTCAGAGCGCTCCCACGCGAGGAGCGCATCGCCAGGGGCTTCACTGTGAATCCCAATTGGGCCAAAGAGGAGATCATCCCCTGGGCTGACTCCAAAGCTGAGCTGAATATCGAGATCTTGAAGCCTGCATTGGCAGCAGTTGCTAACGCTGCTCCATGGCGCGAGATCATTTCACGCATTGAGTGCCCCATCCTGCTCGTTACGGGCGATCCTGAGCTGCATGCGATTGTCACACCTGAAATTGCTCAGGAAGCGGCACAACTGTGGAAGCATGGTGAGGTGCTACACATGAGTGGTGCTGGCCACAACATCCACCGTGACCGCTATGATGAAACGATGACCTCGGTTCGGGCCTTTTTGAGTCGTACATGATCTGATGGCTTGAGAGAACCAGAAGTGAAAAAAACCCCTGTGATTGAGCTATTGGGTAGAAAGAAGAGATAGCAAGGAGTACAGACATGTCCACCCTGCTCTATCGTGACCCGAACGCTTCCATTGAGGAGCGGGTCGAGAACCTACTTGCCCTCATGACCCTGGACGAGAAGCTAGCCCAGCTCAGCTGCCTCTGGAGTACTGCTTTTGTGAGTACAGGTGCCTTCGACCCTAATACCGTCGCCGAGAAGATGCCGTACGGCATTGGGCAGGTGACGCGCATTGGTGCCTCGACTGGCCTCCATCCACACGAGAGCGCAACGCTCATGAATGCTATCCAGCATGTGGCTGTCGAACGTACCCGGCTCGGCATTCCAGTCATCGTCCACGAGGAGTCCACGGGTGGGTTCTGCCATCGTGATGCGACGGTCTTCCCCCAGGGCATTGGACTCGCTGCAAGCTGGGACCCAGCCCTGGTCAGGCAGGTGGCCGAGGTCATCCGCACCCAGATGATGGCCGTTGGTGCGCGGCACGCGCTTGCTCCGGTGCTCGATATCGCTCGTGACCCGCGTTGGGGACGGGTAGAGGAAACCTACGGCGAGGAGCCTGTGCTCACCGGGACGATGGGTACCGCCTACGTCCAGGGTTTACAGAGCGATGACCTTCGTAACGGAGTTGCCGCCACAGCCAAGCATTTCCTTGGCTACTCCATGTCGGAAGGGGGACGCAACTGGGGTCCCGTTCAGATGGGTCCACGGGAGCTGCGTGAGGTCTACGCCGAGCCTTTCGCCGCCGTGATCCGTAATGCCGGACTTGCCACGATCATGAACTCCTATGCCTCCGTCGATGGCCTGCCCTGTGCAGGCAGTCCCGCCATTCTGACCGAGTTGTTGCGTGACGAACTGGGTTTTGCGGGTGTGGTGGTCGCGGACTACGCTTCCGTCTTGATGCTTATGGAGCACCATCATGTCGCAGCAACCCGAGGGGAAGCGGCCCGGCTCGCCCTGCTTGCTGGACTCGATATGGAGCTGCCTGAGGTTGACTGCTATGGAGCGCCGCTGAAAGCCGAGGTCGAGGCGGGACGGGTGCCGCTGGAGGTTATTGACACAGCTGTCCGGCGCGTGCTGCGCCTCAAATTCCAGCTCGGACTATTTGAGCATCCCTATGTTGACGCGGCAGCCGCCAACGCAGCGTTCCAGACTCCTAAGCAGCGTGGGCTAGCTCGTCAGGCTGTCGCGGAGTCGACCATCCTGCTGAGCAACGATGGGGTACTGCCACTTGCTCCCACCGTCAAGCGTGTGGCGGTCATTGGACCTGGTGCCGACGACGAACGGCTGCTGCAGGGCGATTACCACTACCCT
>WNGD01005425.1_pt1 | contig 14513 bp, 12 predicted proteins | sample 5400671 | NCBI WGS metagenome assembly WNGD01 (sample SAMN13153369, study PRJNA577476) | soil metagenome | isolation source: 40 cm soil or saprolite under grassland replicate 2 | place: USA:California | collected 2016-06-15
AGGATGAATGCGCTCCAGGTCTTGGGGAACACGCTTCGGTACGGCGGTGGCGTCGCTGTGCTCCTGTGGCGGCCGGACGTGGTCTCGTTCTTCATGATACAGGCGCTGGTGGCGGCATTTCAGACCCTGGTGACGCGGCGGGAGCTGTGGCGGATGATCTACACAATGGCGGCCCCACACCCGATAGTTCGCATCGAGTTGATCAGGCGGACATGGCGCTTCTCCGCAGGCATGGCTCTCTCGGCACTCGCCGCCGTTCTGATGTCAAATGCGGATCGGATCGCGCTTAGCACGCTACTCCCGACCGCAGAGCTGGGGAAATACTCCATTGCCTTCTCCGCCACGGGACTCATGCAGCTGGGTATCCAACCGTTCTACCGAGCGTTCTTCCCACGATATGCGGAACTGGTCTCGGCGGGGGACGCGCGTCAGCTGCGGGCGGTGTACTTCCAGAGTTGCCAGCTGATAGCCTTCGCCATCATCCCGCTCGGCGTCATAGGCTGGGCGTTCGCCCCACAGCTTTTGACGTCCTGGCTCGGTCATCACGAGGAGACCGTCACGGCCGTATTCCGGTGGCTCTTGATCGGCATCACTTGCGCGGGCCTCATGTGGCTGCCCGCCGCCTTTCAGCAGGCCCATGGGTGGACTCGCCTTCATGCGAGCATGATCGCAGGAGCTCTCGTCGTGGGCGCTCCCATCATGGTGTGGGCGATCCGGACCGTGGGGACTGTTGGGGCCACGACCATCTGGGTGCTCCACGGGGTCTCCATAATCACGATGGGCTTGTGGCTCATGCATCGGCGTTTGCTGATCGGCGAGATGGTGACGTGGTATCGGGTAGTCCTGCTGCCGCCTCTTGTGCTTACGCTTCCAGTGGTCGCCCTTTCGTGGTTTACGATGCCGAAGGATCTGGGTCGATGGACGAGCCTGGGGTGGGTGGGAGCGACTGGTTGCGTCGTCTTCGCGTGTGCACTGGCCTTTGGACTCCTCGGGAGCCGCAAAGATCTCCGACTCTCCTCTTTTGACGCAGACAAGAACTGAGTATGCCTAAGCAAGATTCGAATCCTTTGTTCACAGTCATCATCCCGACGAAGGATCGGGCAGCTTACCTATATCACACCCTGCGAACGTGCTCTTTACAAGAGTATGAGAATCTCGAGATCATCGTCTCTGACGATGGGAGCGTTGACGACACGCGGGCCGTGGTCGAGGAGGCAGCACGCAAGGATCCGAGAGTCCGCTACGTGACGCCCGGCGCTATCGTCGGCATGCTCGACAACTTCGAGTTCGCTCTCGATCAGGTGAAGCCAGGATACGTTATTGCTCTTGGGGGCGACGACGGCCTCCTGCCACACGGCATCCACGGAATGCGGGACGTCCTTCATGACACGGGGCAGGAGATGCTTGCATGGCCGCCGCCGGTTTACTTCTATCCGAAGACCCGTATGGAGATGGCGCAGATGGTGCTGCAGATCAGGCGTGGCCGACCTCATACCGGCGTGCGGATCATCAGCTCAGCGAGTTTCTTGGAACGCCAGGCCAGAGAACTGAGCTATGTGTGGGACCTCGAGTCTCCCATGTTCTACGTAAAGGGTGTTACCTCTACCAGGCTGATCGAGAAGGTGCGGAGCCGGTCGGTGGACGGACGGTTCTACACCTGTGCCACACCCGACGGATACTCTGGGATCGTCCTGGCGGGCGAAGTTCAATCGTACGCATTCTCGGGTGCGCCGTACTCGCTACATGGTGTATGCCCGACATCTGCGGGAGTCGGCTACTTAGCTGGCACGGATCAGGCACGGAAACAGTCCGAGGCCTTCTTCAAGACCGCGTCCCAGAGACCGATGCACAGGGAGCTGGGGTCGCAGCCCTACTCGCCGCTCATCGCCCTGATGACCGCCGACTATCTGCTGACCGCCCGGGACCTGCCAGGCTGGCCGGGCCCCGCTCCCGTGCTCGACTTCCGCGAGGTACTGCTCAAGAGTTTGGCGGAACTCCAAGATGGCCTCTTCGCGCATGAACGGGCGACACGGGAACTCTCCATCCTGTACCGCATCGCCGAATACCACGGACTCGGGAAGTTCTTCCGGCAGCTGGTACGGGGCGCACGTCGGAACACGCGGCGGGCGCTTGAAGGAAACGCCATCAGTCCCAAGCGCATCTACCTAGATGCCAGCCAACTCGGGATTGAGAACGTGCTCGACGCGGCCCATTTCGCGTACAACGCGCACGCGATGTCCGCGACGCTCCGCCCCTCGACGCTCTGGCGCGCGCTGACGAACTCCTTGCGGTATCGCCTGATGTCGCTGCAGCGGGGGGCGGCCTTCCCGGACGAGGCTGAGTGGCTCCCGGCCGCGCGATCCGATCGGACTTGCTGAGCTCTGGATGGTGATGCCTCGACACCGATTCGCCCTCGCGCAAGTCGTGTTGACAGTTGTCGGCGGTGTCGGGGCTGTGCTGGCAAGCACGCAGCGGGGCGACCTGGCGCAGTACCTCGCACCGTCCCTTGCGTCGATCGGCGTGTTTGTGGGGTTCACGGTCCTCCTGCGACGGCGGGTAGCTGGCAACGTCTTCGGCGAGCTGGGGTTCCTGTACCTCGGGTTCGTTGTTGTCTACACCGTGCTCCCGGCGTTCGCCTTCGTGGTGACCGGCCTCGACGAAGGCGGCCCCCTCGCGCAGCTGCTACCGGAGGCATCCGAACTCGGGAAACACTTGTGGCGCCAGGTCCTGTTCGAGACCGGCGTCGCAGGCGGATACCTCCTCGTGCGCGGTCACCGCACAATATCAGGTCCGATCATCGCGTATGGGACGGAGCGCGATGACCGCACGCTGCTGGTCGCGGTGGTCGTGATCGCCGTGAGCTTGTCGAGCGCGATCCTGCTGTCCGCGCCCGTTTCGAACTACTACGAACACTACGTGCGGTACGACCACCTCCCGTGGCTTCTGCACAAGTTCGTGTCGTTGTGCATCCGGCTCAGCCTTGGGCTGTACTGTCTCCTGCTCGTCTTTCTGTTCCGGAACTACCAAAAGTACAAGCTGATCATCCCCATCGTGGTGGCGGCGATGTGCACATATGAGATCGTCTATTCTTACGGCGCGAGGATCCAGGCGTTGATTGTGCTCTTGATGGCGATGTGCCTCTATCATTGCACCGTCCGGAAGGTCTCGCTGAAGATGGCGTTCGCCGCCGGCGTGGGCCTGACGGCGCTCTTCTCGGTCGTGGAAGTTGTCCGTTTGCTGCAGCTGGATTTGGAGTCGGCGCGGAGCGCACTCGCCGAGGAGGGTGTGAAGCCCGCAGGAGAATTCCTATCGGTGTTCTACTCGGGCTTCCATCTCTATGCGGAGCGGGCGCAGGGCACACTGCCGGTCCGCGAATGGCCGATGTTCTTCACAGACATCATCTCGTTATTCACCTTCGGTTCGTTCACACGCTGGAACCCGATGGACTGGTACACTCGCAACTACGTGCCGGATGCGGACGTGGCGCCGTTCACTCTCGGACCGATCGCCGACAGTGCAATGTGGGGAGGCGAGGCGGACCTGCTGGTACGTGCCATGGTCAATGGGCTGTTCTTCGCATTGCTGATGCGCTGGTTCTTGCGCCATAAGGACCGGTGGTGGGGGGTCAGCATCTACGTCTATTGCTATGCGACGTGCATCCTTACGCTGAAGTACACAGTGCTCGTGCACCTGAATCTGATCGAGAAGAACCTTATTCCCACGCTGCTCTTAGTGCAGGCAGCGCGAGTGTTGAGAGTCTCTAGGCCGAGTTCCGGACTGCCGACTTCGTCGTGAGCGTGCCAATGGCCGGGGCGACTACACACGATCGAGGAGGAGCGTATCACCGCGCTGATTCGCAAGACGCTCAAAACGCAGCCGAAGGACGGCGCCAGGCAGTGGAGCAGCCGGACCATGACCGCCGAGTCGCCGCTGTCGAAATCCACCGTGCAGTCTGTCTGGCCGGCCATTTGGGTTGTGGAGGAGAGCGATGAGTAGGATTGTTGACGCTGCAAAGAGCATCTTGCCGGGACGACTGCGCGCCGCGCTGAGTCGGGCTCTCTATCCCTACCGCCATGGTAGGCGATTCTTTACGCCATATGTGATCAGAAAAGAAATGGAGGGAGTCATCTTCGACTTCTTGATCGGTGATCGGACTGGACGTAATTGGTACGATCGTGTGTGTATAAACAATCCAGTATGGCTTGAGATGAGGTTTATTAGAGATCATGTAGCGCAGAAGGGGGATGTTGTATTCGAGTGTGGCAGCCATCATGGGTGCTCGACCATCCTGCTGTCTAGCTGGGTAGGAGACAATGGAAAGGTTGTGGCGTTCGAGCCGTTCCCGGCGAACTTCGAGATTCTCCAGAAGAATCTTGATTTGAACGATCTGCGGAATGTTCAGCCGAGAATGGAAGCCGTCGGTGCGGTTCCAGGAACGATCACGTTCGATGAATCGAGTTCTGCAGTCACGTCGTCTGGCGCTGGTGTAGATGTCAAAGTCTCCCGCTTGGATGAATACGAGCACTTGAATCCGACGCTTCTCAAAATCGATGTCGAGGGATTCGAGATGCAGGTCTTGCAGGGGGCGAAGAACATTCTATGGAGGCGTCCCAAACTCGCGATCGAACTGCACACCGAGCTACTTCCGCGGTATGGAGCTTCAGTGGAAGATATCTTCAGGCTGATAGGCGTTGAGAACTATCGGGTTTGGATTCAGAGGAGAGACGACCAGCAGCCTGAGACGTTCGATATGCGGACACCGATCGAGAGCCGCGTCCACCTCTTCTTCATTCCAATCGCATCGTAACGATCCCTCGGTGGCTTGCTCTGACTGCTAGCTGACGGTCTGGTAACCGTCGGTAGTGCGTTGAGGTCATCGTAGGGGTCAGCTGGAAGAGTGCGTGGTTCTCTCTGACCTCCTGAAAGCTCGCGGCGTCGCGGTCGACCCGATCTGTTCCGGCTGCACGATAAGGCGCGCCCAGAGGATTCGCGTCGCGGCAAACGCGACGCCGAGGAACCCCGCCAGGAGGAGGATCGCGCTTCGCCTCGGACTGCTGTGTTCGTTGGGGACGGTCACGTGCTCGAGGACGGTGAAGACTGGCGTGTCCTGGTGCTCCTTGATGCGCGCCTGCTCCAGTTCGGTGGTCAGCTGTTGGACGACCTGGTAGGCGACGTCCTTTTCGCGCTGGAGGCGTTCGCGCTGGATTTGGGCCACGGCGCCGAGCAGCATCCGATTGCGGTCCTCGAACTCGGCGAGGTTGCGCTGCGCCTCGTCGTACCGGGTCCGGCTCTGCCGGTATTGCCCCTCGATGAATTGGAGCTGCTCGCTCGCCTTCCGGGCCTCGTAATCGATGATGCGCTGCATCAGCAGCTCGGAAGCGGTCTGCACGAGATCCGCCGCCGCGTAGGGGTCCGGCATCACCCCCGTGACTGAGATGACAGAGGTCTTCCGGTCGAAGCGGACCACGAGACGCTCATCGAGCTCCCGGACAAGGTGCAGATACTCCCGATCGTAGACCCGCAGTGGGGGCCCGCCGCTGTCTGTGACGGCGGCCGTGCCGGGTCGCGGGGCCCGGGACAGGATAGACCCGAGTGTGTACCGCAATCTCGAGACGAGGGTTGCGGCCGCCCCTACCACGGTCCGATGCTCCCGGAGGTACTGGACCATCGAGACCCGCTCGTTCGTCCGCGCGAAGCGGAGCGGCGACTCGGCGACCGACAGCTGGAAGTCGAGCGTCTTGGCGATCACAGGGTACAGGTCCGCGGTGATCGTCTGGTCGGTGCCGCCGATCGGGAGGCGGACCCCGGCGAGGTTCGCCAGGCCGGAGAGAGCTCCAGTACTCGATCCGTTCCTGTATGGCAGGAGTTCCGTGCTGGCCGTGTACTCCTCCCGGCAGCTGAGCGCCAACACCAGACTGACCGGGAGTGTGACGGCAAGCGCACGCCACACGCGTCGTCGTTCGAGCCAAAATGCCTTGCCGAACGCCATCAACTCTCGCGCGAGTTCGGACACGCTGAAGTCAGCGTTCTGCGGCTCAGCGGATTGTGTCATGACGCCCTTGATCGCTTGTTGCAGGTCTGGATCTCTCTCCCGCGAGCCGGCGCCCGGAGAGCTCCTCGTAGACGGCCGTCGTTCTCCGGTACGTCTCGTCCCAGGTGAACAATGCCGCACGATCTCTACCTCTCGACACCATGTCATTCCTCGTTGCGCTTACCGCGACCTGCTGGATCGCGTCGCGAATCTCGTCCGGACGACCACTCTCCACCAAGAGCGCCGCGTCACCGGCAACCTCGGGAATTGCCGAGCGATTGACGGCGATGACCGCACAACCAGCACGCATCGCCTCAAGGATGGGGATCCCGAACCCCTCGTAGAGGGACGCATACACAAGACACAGGGATCTGTTGTACTCGAGGTTGAGCTCGGGAGCGGAGAGGTATTCTGCGAACCGGTATCGGTGTGGGATCCTCCGCTCCAACAGGTCGAGTTCAGCTGGCACGAAGGCCCCGCCACCAACGCAGACGAGCGTGAAATCGCGGAACGTCGAGAGGGCCTCGACGAGCGCGGTGAAGTTCTTGTACCCGGCGCGTTTGCCGACGAAAAGCACCTGCGGCAACACAGCAACGTCGCCCAAGGGGTGGAAGGATTCGGACGCACCCAGGGGAATGACGACAGCGCGTTCGCCGACCGTCTGCCCTGAGAACTCGAGCAAGTCCCGTCGCGTGCTTTCCGAGATGCAGATGATTCGATCAGAGCCCGCAATCGCCTTGCGTTTCTGGAGTCCGTGAATGGCTCGCTTATGAAGGGGCGCGAAGCGCTCGTACACGAAATCGTAGACGGTGGTCACCACCTTCGAGCTCCTAGTCGTCGGCAGCCGGTAATATGTCGAGTGAAACACGTCGAATGCACCTCTGGTGCGTGCACGGCGGTATCGCTCCAAAGCCCGGGGACGGTGGTACGAGTACTTTGCTCCCACGATCGCAGCAGGTGGGGTTTCCCGGAACCCCATCAGCTCGTAGGAGAAAGCGGGCATCCTCGAGATGATCTCTGAGAAAAGCACCGAGATCCCACCGGTCTCTTGAAGGCTGAAGACAATTCCGTCGAACAGGACCATCCTCTCGGTCGTCTCCTCTGGGCGTTTCGAGGGAGTGCAGAATGATGACACGCCGTCGGGCGCTCGCCGTCCGAAGCTGCACCACTAAAGTCGCGCTGGTGGAAGCGAGTGGGTGAGGCAGGCATCGTAACGCTCGGCTGCCTGGCTCAGCGTGAAGTCCTGGAGATACGCCGCGCGACCATTCGCGCCCATTCGCGCCAGTTTCGACCGGTCCGCCATGAGCTCGATCACCAGTTTGGCCACTGCCTCAGCGGTGGGGTTGGGCAGCACAACGCCGCAATCCCGCTCGATGATCGTGCGACCGATTTCGCTGTCGGGTTCGAGGAAGCCAAGAATCGCTCTTCCCGCAGCCATCACGCCGTAAGTCTTACTGGGCACCGACAGGCCGGTGAAGTGGCTTTCCAGGCACACGACCGACAGGTCCGCGGCCGACAGCATTTCAGCGAGCCGCTCCATCGGCTGATACGGCAGAAATGACACGTTCGTCAGACCTCGCTGGCGGCACCAGCCGAGCAAAGCGGCGCGCTTGGTTCCGTCGCCGATGAGCTGAACGACGATGGGCCGGTCGCGCAATAGTGCCGCAGCTTCCACGAGTGGTTCGAGGTTGTGGGTACGGCCCATCCGACCCGCATACTGCACCACGAACCGACCGCCCAATTCGTGCTCGGCGACGAAGGTGTTCCGCTCGCGGGGGACGGGCGCGACCGCATCGGCATCGGACCAGTTCGGTATGAGGTGCAGGCGTCCGCGTTGACCAGGTCGCACCTTGGCGGCGATGATCCGTTCCATGTCGCGCCCAATGACAACGACTGCCGCGGCTTCGTTGAGGACCAAGCGGGTCGCGCGCTGCCAGAGTTGCTCGATGAACGAACCTTCCTTCAAGACGCCCAGACGCGAGGCGATTTCGGGGTAGACGTCGTAGACGATTAAGACATAGGGCAGGACGCGCAGTCGGCTGAGCACCCAAGCCCCGAGCCCGAGGAAAGGCGGATTGGTAGTCAGCACGATCCCCCGAGCACCGTACCGCAGCCGCAAGGCGCGCACCATGCTCGTTAGCACGAAGGAGAACGCGAATAGGGCGCGGCCTGCGAGCGAAGAGTGCGAGCCGATGGTCGCGACCCGCGTGATCGTGATGCCTTCGTGCGTCATCGCTCGCGGGACCGCCACGTTCGTTTCGGAGAGCAGCAAACTTGGCTGAGCACACACGACGCTCACGCGCCATCCCCGGCGGGTCAGCGCCACCGCAAGCTCGGTCATGTGCATGCCGGTCGAGATCATTTCCGGATAGAAGTGCTGACACATCACGATGATCGCGCCCCGATGTCCGTGCTCTGCCGCGGACGCCGGGGCGGATGGTGCTACTGCGGTCATACTACCGGGGCAGAGTATCGCTGCATGTACGCCTCATGAATCCAGCGGTACGTCTTCTCCAAGCCGTCTCGCAGTGTGGTTGAGGGTTCCCATCCCAGGTATTGTCGGATGCGGGTATTGTCGGAGTTCCGGCCGTTTACACCCTTCGGCGCGCCGAGGTTGTAGCGGCGCTCGAGACGGACCCCGGCGATGTGCTCGACGAGGTCCACAAGCTGGTTGATCGTTACCAGCTCGCTGGACCCGAGGTTGATGGGCTCGAGGATATCGCTTGCAGTGATGGCCAGCGTTCCCTTGAGGCAGTCATCTATGTACATGAAGGACCGCGTCTGGTGCCCGTCGCCCCAGATTTCAATGCGGTGGTCCCCCGTCGCCTTGGCGTGGATCACCTTGCGGCAGATCGCGGCGGGCGCCTTCTCCCGGCCGCCTTCCCAGGTCCCGTGCGGGCCGTACACGTTGTGAAAGCGGGCAACACGAGTCGTCAACCCGAAGTCTTCGCGGAAGTGCCGGCACATCCGCTCGGAGAAGAGCTTCTCCCAGCCGTAGCCGTCTTCGGGCATCGCGGGGTAGGCGTCCTCTTCGCGGAGCGCGACGACATCCTCGGAGCGCTGCTTATCTGCGTTGTACACACACGCTGACGAGGAGTAGAAAAACCGCCGCACGCCTGCGGCCTGGGCCGCCTGGAGCATGTGCGTATTGGTGAGCACGGACAGCATGCACAGGGCCTTGTTGTTCTCGATGAAACCCATGCCGCCCATGTCCGCGGCGAGTTGGTAGACAGTGTCCGCCGCTTGGCACGCGCGCATGCATTCCTCGCGCTGTTTCAGGTCGGCGACCCGGTTGTCGACGTCCTCGAAGACCTGGTACCACTCCGTCAGGGGCTTGATGTCGACCGCGCGCACCGCGTGACCCTGGTCCCGCAGTTTCGCGACCAGGTGACCGCCGATGAACCCGCCAGCACCGGCGACCAGAATCGTCTCTGCGCTCATGTCCGTTCGCTCCCGGGCGGAGAAGTGTCTCGCTGGCCGTGCCCGCGGTCGGCGACAGAAAAAGAATCGCCCCTCCGTGCGGTTTTGGCAATCGCATTGTGCCGCTATACTTGGGCGTTCCGAACCAGAGGGTCGCAAGGGATGGACCAGGGGGCCCGTTGAGACAGCCGGCGACCGGTGTGACCCTCGTGACCGGGGCCAGCGGCTTCGTGGGGTCGCATCTCGCGCGCGCCCTCCTGGAGGGGCGAGTGACCGTGCGCGGTCTGGTGCGCGGAAGTCGCGGTGCGCTACCCCCTGGAGTGGTAGGCATTCCCGGTGATCTGGCCGACGCCGACGCCCTGCGGGCGGCCCTGCACGGCGTCGACACTGTTGTGCACGCTGCTGGGCTCGCTCACATCCGCGGGCCAGCGCGCTCGAGTGTTGCATTCCAGCGTATCAATGTCGGTGGGACGCGCCTCCTCCTGTCGGAGGCGGCCCGCGCCGGCGTTCGCCATTTTGTCTTCCTTAGCTCGATCGCGGCGGTAGGTACCGGCAACGACGGGCGCGTGGACGAGACGACGGTGCCCGCCCCGACGAGCCCGTACGGCGCCAGCAAGCTCGAGGCCGAGCAGCTAGTGGCAGCCGCGACGCGGCAGGATAGTCTGCGAGCCACCATTTTCCGCCTGCCGCTCGTATACGGGCCGGGGATGAAGGGCAATCCCTTGAGGCTCTTCGATCTGGTATCGAGCGGTCTGCCGATCCCGCTCGGGTCGGTTGTTAACCGGCGCAGCCTGGTCTACGTCGGAAACATCGCCGCCGCTCTCCTGGCGGTGCTCGCAGGCCCCCCCCGCGTTGCTGGCTCCGCCGCAACGTATCTCGTAGCCGACCGAGAGGTGGTTTCGACGCCGGAGCTGGTGCGGCTCATCGCACACGCGCTACGACGCACGCCGCGTCTCGTGCCGTTCCCGCTGTGGCTGGTGCGACTCATCGGCAAGGTGGGGGATCGCCTTCCGCTGGGTCTCGATTCGGCCGGAGTGTCAGGCCTCGTCGATTCGCTCGTGCTGGACACGGCGGCACTGCGGCGTATCGGCTTCGAGCCGCCGTTCAGCCAAGTCGAAGGACTGGCCTGCACGGCCGCCTGGTATCGTCAACGGACACGGGAACCATGATTTTAGTGGCCTCCACGAGTTGGCCGCTGGCGAGGCGGTCTCGGTGGAGAAGCTGGAGTTCTTTACCGGTTGGTGGGGCGTGACTGCTCCATGGTGCCGTGAGGTGTTCTCATGAGCGTAGCGGCTGGAGGCGCGCTTCTCCTCGCGCTGGCGTTGAGTTGGTGGGGAACGGGGCGGGTCCGCCAGTTCGCTGTGGCGCGTGCTCTCCTTGATGTGCCGAGCGAACGCAGTTCGCACACGACTCCGACGCCTCGTGGAGGTGGACTCGCGATCGCTGTTGTCGTGCTGGTAGGAGTCCTTGGCGGAGCGATGGCCGGATGGGTGAGTTGGCAGGTTGCCGCGGCGCTAATTCCGAGCGGCGCGGCCATGGCCCTGCTGGGCTGGATCGACGATCGCCGAAACCTTTCGGCGGGGTTACGCCTCCTTATCCACTTCATGGCTGCAAGTTGCGTCGTCTACTGGTTCGGGCCTGTTCGCGCCCTGAGCATCGGAACCACGTCGGTGGCCCTCGGATGGCTCGCGACACCGCTTTCGATCCTAGGCATTGTCTGGCTCGTGAACTTGTTCAACTTCATGGATGGCATTGATGGCGTCGCGGCGGCCGAGGCGCTGATGGTGAGCGCGGCTGCTGCGTTTTTCTGTTGGCGGGTGGGTGAGGTCGAGGTAGCATGGCTTGCAGCGTTAATCGCTGTGGCCAGCGCAGGCTTTTTGCCATGGAACTGGATGCCCGCGCGGATTTTTATGGGGGATGCTGGTTCCATCTTCCTCGGTTTCATGCTTGGCTCACTGGCCTTGCTGGCCGACCGTCGTGGTGCTCTTCCGGCAATTGCATGGATCGTCCTGCTCGGCGTGTTTGTCGGGGATGCCACGCTTACTCTCATCCGGCGAGTGGCGCGTCGCGAACGCTTGGCCGAGGCGCATCGGACCCATGCTTACCAGAGGGCCGTCCAATCTGGCTGGTCGCACGCTAGGGTGAGTGGCGCAGTGATGATCCTCAACGTGACTCTTGCCGCGCTCGTCTGGGGGGCGCTGGCCCATCCGGCCTGGGCGCTCGCCGCGTATGGGTTGGCCGTCGGATTTGCCGTCGCTGCATATCTCGTCGTCGAGGTGCGCGCTAGCCGTTTTGGGCGCTCTCGCACCCTCTAATGCCGCGTGGGCCTCGGGAGCAACGAGCCCCTAGGCGACCCGCACTTCAGCCCGTATCTTTTTCCCTTCGTCCTGCGCTCGTCCTTCGCCCTTGAGGAGTTTCGAGCACGCTGTGGATCCCGTACAGACGGATAGCCTGTCTCCCGCCGAGTCGTCCCGGGTCATCAGATCCGGGGTGCCGAACGTTGCGGTAAACGCCCCGCACTACACCCCGCGCCAGGTCCAACACCCTCGACTCTCCCTCCAGCGTCGCGCGCCCTCCACGCTGCGCCGTCACCTCGCGCGGGCCGTCGGGCGCTTCGCCGTCCTCCTCACCGCCGACCTCACCGCGTTCGCGATCCTGCGCGAGGTGTACCGGTCCGTCGGAGAAGGCGCGTTGCTCGGCGACTGGATCAGCAACAGAGTGCAGCAGCTCCTTCCGGCCGGTTATTTGGACGGCTGGCAATACGCGCTCGCCCTCGTTCTCGGTCTCATCGTCACCGGGAACTACGGCGCCGGCGACCGGCGGCGGGACGCGGCCCGCCTGTTCTGGGGGTGCGCGTTCGCCACCGCGCTTCCACTCTGGGCGCCGCTGTGGGAGCGCGGCCTCGGCCTCGTCGCAGCCCAGGCATCGACGCCGTGGACGCCCGCATTGTCAACCGCACCCCGGCCTCCGCGCGCACGATCTTGATCGGCGCCGCGCGCGAATGCGCTGACCTCGCGAGCCGCGCTGCGTTCGCCCCGCGCGGCGATCATGTGGTACTCGGGGTCGTCGACACAGCCGCGACGCCCAACCCCCGCGCCCTCGGTGGGCTGAGCGAGCTGCCGACCCTTATCCAGGCACACGGCGTCGAGACCGTGGTCATCTGCGGACACTTGACTGACGCGGAGTTGCACGACGTGGTCGAACACTCCATTACCGCGGGCTGCCACCTGTTCTCGGTCCCGCGGACGTTCGACGTTGCGGGCGTACAGCCGAGCGTGGTGTGGAAGCGCGGCCAGCCTCTCGTCGAGCTCACGGCGCAAACGCTCAAAGCGCAGCAATTCGCCATCAAGCGCGTCGCGGACGTCGCGGGCGCGGTGCTCGGGATCATCCTGCTCACTCCGCTCCTGCTGCTATTGTGTGCCATTATCAAACTCGACTCGCGCGGCCCCGCGATCTTCCGGCACCGCCGCGTCGGCACCGGTGGCCGGCCGTTCAGGATGCTCAAGTTCCGCACCATGGTGGATGGAGCAGAGGAGATGAAGCCGCTGGTCGCGCACTTGAACCACAGCGGCGACCCGCGTCTGTTCAAGATCCCCAACGATCCGCGGATCTCGCGTGTCGGGGAATGGATGCGTCGCTGGAGCCTGGACGAGCTGCCGCAGCTCTGGAACGTGCTGCGGGGCGAGATGTCGCTCGTCGGCCCGCGGCCATTTCCGGAAAGCGATTTCACGGAGTACCAGGTCCACCACTTCGCGCGCCTCGGCGCGAAACCCGGCATCACCGGTCTCTGGCAGGTGAGCGGCCGCTCGGACCTCGTAGATTTCGAAGAGGTGGTGGCGCTGGATACGAAGTACGTGCGCGAGTGGTCTCTCCTGCTTGACGTGAAGATCCTGCTCAAGACGATCCCCGCAGTCATCAGGCGCCAGGGCGCGGTGTGAGCCCGAGGCCAGGGTTGGGGTGAGCGGCGAAAACAACGTCGGCGAGCAGGTAGCAGCCTACGCGATCGGTCAGGCGGTCAGCTTCCCGCTGAATCTGTTGTTCGATCTCCTGATCGCTCGTGCGCTCGGACCTGCCATGCGCGGTCAATGGTTCCTCGTCATCGCCGCAGTCACGTTCCTCGCCAACCTGCTGTCGTTCAGCATCCCTGCATACGCGGTGTACCGGTTGGGCAAGCAGCCAGCCGCGGCTGGGTTGTTGAATATCGCTGCACTTACGTACGCCGGGATCGTTGCGGTCGTGGGCGCTGGATCTGCGCTGTTATTGCCTCACCTCGGTCAGCTTGAACGCGTTGGCTTCGTCACGCCATCGCTGTGGGCGCTCGCCGGTGTGCTCCTGGCAGCGGAGCTGTACATCCTCTGCAGCGCCGGCTTCCTCACCGGCCTTGGTCGGGTTCGGGTACTCAGCCGGCTGAACATGGCAACGGCGGGGATCACCGTAGTCGTCGGCGCCGGACCCGTCGTGCTACTCAGGCCTTCGGCTGTTGGAGCGCTGGCAAGCTATCTGCTCGCAAGAGTCATCGCGGCAATGCTCATGGCCTGGGCCGTCGGAGCTTCGCGGCAACCGGGCGGAGGAGGGGAGGGCTCTGGAGGGCTCGTGCGCGACATGGTACGGTTCGGTGTCGCGGGTCAGGTCGGCAATCTCGCGGTCCTCACCTATCAGCGTGTGATCCTGTTCCTCGTCGGCGTGTTCGCCGGTACTCGGGCGGCCGGCTACTATTCGGTCGCCGACAGCCTGTCCACACGCGTGGTCGTGTTGGTGGGGCCACTGCAGGTCGCCTTTGCGGGACGCATCAGCGGCGGCAATCCGTCAACGGCCGCGCGGTGGACGGCGCAGCTCGTCCGGATCGCCGGGCTGCTGCTCCTGTGCGTCGTTGTGCCGCTCGTGGCAGTGGCTGGAATATTGGTGGCCGGCCTCTACGGTCGAGACTTCACACCGGCCACGAATGTGTTTCGGTTGCTCCTGCCTGCCGCGGCGCTGACAACCCTCGCGAGCCTCGTGTCCCTGTTCTTTAGCGGGCATTTAGGACGTCCCATGATCAACTCTGTCGTCTCGCTGACAACGA
>WNGD01004079.1_pt1 | contig 14512 bp, 14 predicted proteins | sample 5400671 | NCBI WGS metagenome assembly WNGD01 (sample SAMN13153369, study PRJNA577476) | soil metagenome | isolation source: 40 cm soil or saprolite under grassland replicate 2 | place: USA:California | collected 2016-06-15
CGGCGTGCCCGGCGCGATCGGCGGCGGCGGCCGGTATGACCACCTGATCGAGCAGCTGGGCGGCCCGGATGTGCCGGCCACCGGCGCGTCGCTGGGCATGGAGCGGCTGCTGATGATGCTGCCGGGCAGCGCGGACTCTCGGCGCCGGCGGCTTGAGGTCGCGGTGACCGTGCTGGGCGATGACCTGGCCGCGCGGTCATTCGCGCTCGCCGCCGCCGCCCGCGCGGCCGGCCTGCGGGCCAGCGTCTACCTGGGCGCTTCCGGCAAGCTGGGCAGGCAGCTGAGGTGGGCCAGCGACACTGGCGCCCGCTGGTGCCTGATCTACGGCAGCGAGGAGGACGCGGCGGGCACCGTGACGGTGCGCGACATGGACAGCGGGGTACAGTCCGCCGTGCCGGCCGCCGAGCTCACCAGCCACCTCGCCAGCCTCGGACCGGCCCAGCCGCCCTCGTCTGGCGCTGTGGCGCAGCCGCCCCCGGCCGGCGAACCAGCGAAACCCGGCGGCCAGGCGCGGCCGCCCGAGTCGGCCTCGCGCCCATGACGAGCAGGCAGTTCACCGATCACGACAGCTGGTTCGCGCAGCTGCCTGGCGTCGTCCTTGCCGCCGGGGCGCTGATTACGAACCGGGCCGGGCGGGTGCTGATCGTCAAGCCGAACTACCGCGACCACTGGACGCTGCCAGGCGGCGTCTGCGAGCACGGCGAGCCGCCGCACGCCGGCTGCGCCCGCGAGGTGACCGAAGAGGTCGGCCTGGTGCTGCCGATGGGCGCGCTGCTCGCGGTGGACTGGTCGCAGCCGTACGGCTCGGATGCCCGGCCGATCATGCATTTCGTGTTCGACGGCGGCACCGTCCCGGACGGCACGCGCATCGTCGTGCAGGAGGAGGAACTCGACGCCTATCGGTTCGCCGACCCCGGCCAGCTTGACCAGTACGCGCCGCGGTATGTGGCGGACCGGATAGCGGCCGCCCTCGCGGGCCGTGCGGCCGGCGGCACGATCTACCAGCCCGCGCAGCTCAGCTGACGGCAGTCGGGAGTGGCGCGCCGGCCAGCGGATGCGTGCCATCGGCCGACGAGATGAGGCCGCCGGTCCCGTCCACTCGCCGCCAGCTGCCGGCGCCGAGCGCGTCGGCAAGGTGGCGCTCAGCGACATCGAGGACGGCCTGCACGCCGATGGCGCGGCCAGCTTCCGCCGACAGCGTCGAGACGGCGGCGTCGCTGATCCCGCAGGGCACGATGCGGTCGAACCAGGCCAGGTCGCAGTCGCAGTTGAGGGCGAAGCCGTGCATGGTGACGCCCCGGGAGACCCGGATGCCGATCGCGCCGATCTTGCGGTCCGGCCTGCCCGGGCGGTCGGTCACCCAGACGCCGCTTCGCCCGTCGACCCGGGTCCCGACGACCCCGAACGCGGCGCAGGTCCCGATCAGGGCCTGCTCAAGGGCGCGGACGTAGGCGATGACATCGATCGGCTCACCGAGGGCGACGATCGGGTAGCCGACCAGCTGGCCTGGACCGTGCCAGGTAATCTTCCCGCCCCGGTCGACGTCGATCACGGGTGCGCCGGGATCGCCCAGCGGACGGTCCAGCGGGCCGGTCCGCTTGCCCGCCGTGTACACCGGCTGGTGCTCGAGCAGCAGGCAGCAATCGGGGATCTCGCCCCGGCAGCGGCGCTCGTGCAGGCGCCGCTGCAAGTCCCAGCCGTCCAGGTAACCGACAGCCCGGGCGCCGAACCCGGCCCGGGCGAATATCAGCTCTCCGTCCACGGTTACAGCCTATGTGGCGTCGCGGATTCCCTCCTGACGGACGGTAGCCGCGTGCCCGGCGAGGGCATATATCACCCGTTCTGCCCGATGCCTCTGTCGGCAGCTGGGGTTGGCGTGGCAGGGAGGTACGTTCGTGTTCGACGTGGAAGAGCTGCGGTCGATGAGCCCGCAGGACCGGCTCCGGCTCCGCCGCACGCTCGCCGAGATTGACGGGGCTGGCGCGCCCGGCGGGCCGCCTTACGGTCCGTCCCGCAGCAAGCGCCGCCGCCAGGCAGTGCTGATGACCATCATTGCCTGCTGCATAGCGCTGGCGATCTGGACCGGGGTGCTGGCCGTCAGCCTGCCGCCGTACTACCGCTCCGGCGGCTGGCGCGGTGCCTGGGTCGGCTTCGACATAGCGCTGCTCGTGGCGCTCGCCGCCACCGGGTGGGCGGCCTGGCGCGGCCGGCAGGTACTGATCGTCTGCCTCGTGGTGCTGGCCACGCTGCTGCTCTGCGACGCCTGGTTCGATGTGGTGCTCGACCTGCGCACGCCCGGGTTCCAGCTGAGCCTGCTGTCCGCCGTCATCATCGAGCTGCCGCTTGCCGGGCTGGCGATCGCCGGGGCCAGGCGGCTGCTGCGGCTGACCATCGGCATGATCACCGCCCAGCAGGGGCGGCAGGGCCGGGTACTCCCGCTCTGGCGGATCCCGCTGTTCAGCGAGAGCCCGGCAGGGACCTGCCGCGACCTGCTCCCTAATGTGGCTCGCGAGTCGGACCGGAATGCCTGCCGTCAGCCCGCCCGGGATCCCGCCGAGCGAGACTGCTGACCGCGTGCCCCAGCCCGCCCGCGCGGTGATTCCCGCCCGCCAGCGCGCCGCCGCCGCCACCTTTGCGGCGCCTTCCATGATCACGGAGGGTTTCGGGGGGTGCAGCACCCGAAACCCTCCGTGATCATGGAAGGAAGGGCGGGCGGAGAGGTCGCCGGGCTTAGCCGAGCTCGGCGGCGAGCGCGGCGGAAATAGAGCTGCCGCTGTGCCAGAGCGTCTCGCCGCCGGCCTCGAGCAGGCGGCGGGGCATCACCCGCGCGCTGGACAGCAGCTCGCCGGCTACCTCGCCGAGACCGAGCTGCAACGCCGCGGCGGGGATGCGCAGCCGTGCCTTGCGGCCCGCCGCGTCGGCGAGCGCCGAGGTGAACTCCGCGTTGGTGGCCGGGTGCGGCGCGGTGAGGTTGACCGGGCCGCTGATGTCGCCGCGTGCCAGCAGGAAGCGCAGGATCCGCACCAGGTCAGTCAGCGTGATCCAGCTCATGACCTGCGTGCCCGACCCGATCCGTGCGCCGAGGCCGAGTCTGAACAGCGGCAGCAGCCGGCTGAGCACCCCGCCGCGGCGGGAGAGCACGATGCCGGTACGCAGGCTGACGACCCGGATCCCGGCGTTCTCGGCCGGGGCGGCGGCCGCCTCCCAGTCCCTGGCGAGTTCGGCGAGGAAACCGGTGCCGGCCGCCGACGACTCGTCGACCTCGCGCCCGCCGGTATCGCCGTAGTACCCGATCGCCGATCCGGAGAGCAGCACCGGCGGCGGGTGGTCCATTGCCGTCAGCGCCGAGACGATCGCCGAGGTGCCAGCGATCCTGCTGTGCCTGATCTCCTGCTTACGGGCGGCCGTCCAGCGGCCCGCCGCGATAGGCTCCCCCGCCAGGTGCACGACGGCATCGGCCCCTTCGAGCGCGGCGGGCTCGATTCCGCCGCGCTCGGCCCGCGGGTCCCACTGGACCTCGCCGGATGCCTTCGCCGGACGGCGGACGAGCCGGATCGTCTCGTCCCCCGTGCTAGCCAGCCCGACGCCGAGGGCCATGCCGATGAGCCCCGACGACCCGCTGACAATGACCCTCATGGCGTGCCGGGGCGCGGACCGGGCCAGCCAGTCACAACCCGAGCTCGGTCTCGAATGCCCCCTCCTCGAGCCGGGATTTCATCGTGACCAGGAACCCGGCGGCCTCCGCGCCATCCACGAGCCGGTGATCGTAGGTGAGCGCCAGGTAGACCATGGAACGAACCGTGATCACCTCGCCGAGCGCGGCATCCTCCACCACGACGGGCCGCTTCACGACGATTCCGGTCCCGAGGATCGCTACCTGCGGCTGGTTGATGATCGGCGTGTCGAACAGTGCGCCCCGGCTGCCGGTGTTCGTCAACGTGAACGTCCCGCCGGACAGGTCATCCGGACTCACCCGCCCGGCACGGGTCCGCTGCGCCAGGTCAGCGATCTTGCGGGCCAGCCCGGCGATGTTCAGGTCGCCGGCCTTCCTGATCACCGGCACCATCAGCCCCCGGTCGGTGTCCACCGCTATGCCAAGATGCTCCGCATCGTGATAGGTGACCTGGGCGCTGGCGGAGTCGATAACCGCGTTGAGCCTCGGGTGCACCTTGAGTGCCTCAACCGCGGCGAGCGCGAAGAACGGCAGGAAGGAGAGCTTGACCCCCTCCCTTGCCTCGAAGTCCGCCTTGGCCCGGTCCCTGAGCCGGGCGATCGCCGTGACGTCGGCCTCGACGACCGTGGTCAGCTGTGCAGAGGTCTGCAGCGATTCGACCATCCGCTTGGCGATCACCTGGCGGGCTCGCGACATCTGCTCGGTCGTGCCGCGCAGGCTGGATGGCACGATCACGGGCCGTCGGGCCTGCGCCTGGTCGGCTTCCTGGCCAGCTGCCTGACCCTGGGATGCCGCTGGCACGGCGGCCGCGCGCCCGGCCGGAGCAGGTGCCTGTGCTGGCTGGCTGGCCGCGGGCGGGGCGGCCGCGGCCTGCGGCGCCGTCGGCGCAGCCGCGACCGCCGGTGCCTGTGCTGGCTGGCTGGCCGCCGTGACCGTGGCGGGCCCGCGGAGCGCGCGGGCCGCGTCGATGACGTCCTGCTTGCGGATGCGCCCGCCGACCCCGGTGCCCGCGACTGACCCGAGGTCTATCCCGTGCTCGGCGGCGAGCTTGCGTACCAGCGGCGTGACGTAAGGGCCGTCCGTGCCGGAGGTCAGCGGCGAGGCGCCGGCCTCCGCCGGGCCGGCCTCCGCCGGGCCGGCCGGGTAGGCGGCATCCTGCTGCGGTGCGGCCTGCGGCGGCGCCTGGCTTGGCGCTGGCTGGGCGGCCGCTGCCTGCGGGGGCGCTGCCTGCGGGGGCGCTGCCTGGGGTGGCGCCTGGGACGGTGCGGCCTGGGCAGCGGCTGGCTGCGGGTACTCTGCGCCGCCCGCCGCCGGGGGGTTCGCAGGCTGTTCGTACGCGGGCTGCTCGTACGCGGGCTGCTCGTACGCGGGCTGCACGTACGCGGGCTGCTCGTAGGGGGGCTGGGTCGGCGGGTACGGCTGCTGCGGATACGCGGGGGCGTCCTGGGCCGGGGCCGCAGCGGCAGGCCGGCCGGCGGGCTGGGTGGCTGACGGGGCGCCGTTCGCCGGGCCGCCCGCGGCAGCCTGGCTGCCCGAGCCGGCCGGGACTGGCGACCCGCCCTGGCCGTCCAGCACGGCCGATCCGGCGGCGTCCGGACTGCCGCCGGCGGCCGCGCCGCCGCTGGCCTGGTAGGGGCCGCCGGCCGAGCCTTCCTCGTCGATGACGGCAAGCTCGGCGCCGACAGCGACGGTCTCATCCTCCGCGACCGTGATACCGCGCAGAATTCCCGACACCGGGGAAGGGATCTCGGTGTCGACCTTGTCGGTAGAGACTTCGAGAAGCGGCTCGTCGGCCTCGACGCGCTCGCCTTCCTTCTTCAGCCAGCGCGTGACGGTGCCCTCGGTGACGCTCTCGCCGAGCTGTGGCATGGATACGGAGACCGACATGGCGTTCCGCGACTCCTTCGCTGTTCAACGCGCACGGCTCTGCGTGGCGATGGGGCACTGCCCGCCCGGCTGGGCGGGCACTCGGTTAAGCGTGCACGTGGAGGGGCTTGCCGGCCAGCGCAAGATGCGCCTCGCCGAGCGCCTCCGACTGGGTCGGATGGGGGTGGATGAGCTGGGCGACATCGGACGGCGTTGCCTCCCAGTTGTAGATGAGCTGACCCTCGGCGATCAGCTCGCCGACGCGCGCGCCCACCAGGTGCACGCCGAGCACCGGACCTCCGCCCGCCGCCGCGATGATCTTCGCGGCACCCTGAGTCTGCAGGATCTGGCTCTTGCCGTTGCCCGCCAGGTCGTAGGTGAACTCGGTGGTCTCGATTCCCCGCTCCGCCGCGATGGCGGAGGTAATGCCGACCGATGCCACCTCGGGGTCACTGTAGGTGACCCTGGGCACGCCGTCGTAGTCGATCGGGGTCACGTCCAGCCCGGCGAGCCGTTCCGCCACTGCGATGCCCTCGGCGAACCCGACATGGGCGAGCTGCGGTCCCGGGGTGAGATCGCCGACCGCGGAGATCGTCGGCACGTTCGTCCGGCAGTAGCCGTCGACAAGGACGAAGCCGCGCTCCACCTTGACGCCCGCCTCCTCGTAGCCGAGGCCCGCCGAAACCGGGCCGCGGCCGACCGCGAGGAGCAGCAGCTCGGCGTCGATGGTCGCGCCGCCCTCCAGGGTGACCGTCACCCCGGAGCCGGTGTCTCTCACGCTCTCGAACCTGGCGCCGAGCTTCTGCGTTATGCCGCGCCGCCGGAAGGCGCGCTCCAGCAATTTGGAACTCGACTCCTCCTCGGGCGGCAGCAGGTGCGGGAGCATCTCCACGATTGTGACCTCGGCGCCGAACGAGCGCCACACGCTGGCGAACTCCACTCCGATCACGCCGCCGCCGAGGATCACCACCGCCGACGGCACCCGCTCCAGCACGAGCGCCTGGTCGCTGGTGATCACCCGCTCCCCGTCGATGGCCAGGCCGGGCAGGCTGCGGGCCTCCGACCCGGTAGCGAGAACGATGTGCGCGCCCTCGTACACGGTTTCGCCGACCTGGACCTGGGTCGGCGACACCAGCCGGCCCTCGCCCTCGATCACGTCGATCTGCCGCGACTTGATCAGTCCTTGCAGCCCTTTCCAGAGCCGCGTCACCACCTTGTCTTTGTAGGCGTTGACCCCGGGCATGTCGATGCCGTCAAGGCTGGCCCGGATGCCGAACGACCCGCTTTCCCTGGCCAGGTCGGCGATCTCCGCGGCATGCAGCAGCGCCTTCGTCGGGATGCATCCCCGGTGCAGGCAGGTGCCGCCGACCTTGCCCTTCTCGATCAGCGCGACGCGCTTGCCAAGCTCGGCTGCCCGCAGCGCGCAGGCATAGCCGCCGCTGCCGCCGCCGAGGATGACGATGTCGTAGCCGCTGCCGTCCGCCACCATGTGCTCCTTGTCCGAGTGCCCGCCCGGGACCGCCAGCCCCGGCAGCCGTGCCTATAGCCGTCCGTCCGCCACGTCCAGCGAGATCTGCACCAGCGCCCGTGCCGCGGCGCCGGTCCCGCCCTTGGGTGTATACCCGTAGGGCTCGCCGTCATGGAACGATGGCCCCGCTATGTCCAGATGTGCCCAACGAACCCCGGCGGGCACGAATTCCTGCAGGAACAGCCCGGCCACCAGCATGCCGCCATGCCGCTCGGCCGCCACGTTCGCCAGGTCGGCGACGGACGAGTCCAGGCCCTTGCGAAGTTCCTCCGGCAGCGGCATGGGCCAGGCGGCCTCGCCCGCCCGCCGGAAGGCGTCCACTACCCCGTCGCGCACGGCGTCGTCGTTGGCCATCACGCCGCTGATCCGCGGGCCGAGCGCGACGAGCTGCGCGCCGGTCAGGGTGGCGACGTCGATCAGCAGATCCGGTGCGTCGGCCGTGGAGCTGGCGAGGACATCTGCTAGCACGAGGCGCCCCTCGGCGTCGGTGTTCAGCACCTCGACCGTGGTGCCGCCGAAGATCGTGATCACGTCCGAGGGGCGTTGCGCGGTGCCGCTCGGCATGTTCTCTGCGAGCGGCAGGTACCCGACGACGTTCACGACCGGACCGAGTGCCGCGATGGCCTGCATCGCGGCGAGGACAGCAGCCGCGCCGCCCATGTCCGACTTCATCACCTCCATGCCCTTGGCCGGCTTGAGCGAGAGGCCGCCGGAGTCGAAGGTGATGCCCTTGCCGGCCAGCACCACGGTCCTGCCGGCATCAGGATGGGAATACGCGAGCCGGACCAGCCTGGGCGGGTGGACCGAGCCCTGCCCGACGCCCAGGATGCCGCCGTAGCCGCCGTCCGCCAGCGCACGAGCGTCCAGCACCTCGACATCGAGCCCGCTGGCGGCGGCGACTCGCTCCGCCTCGGCGGCGAAGGCCGCCGGAACCAGGTGCGAGGGGCCGGTATTCACCAGGTCGCGCACGAGCGTAACGGCGTCGGCGAGGATCCGGGAGCGGTTGACCGCGGCCGGCTGGCCGCCGCCGAGCAGCGTGAGTTCCGTGGCCTGCCGCTCGCCGTTGCCGCGGTACCTGCTGAACTCGTAGCCGCCAAGGAGGGCGCCGAGCGCGACCGCCTCGGCCTCCGCGTCGTCTCTGGCGGGCAGCGCCAGCGCGACCCGCCGCGGCTTCCCGGCGGCAAGCGCGCGCACCCCGGCACCGGCCGCGCGGCGCAGCGCCTCCGCCTCGAACGGCGGCTTGCCGTTGGCGGCGCCAAGGCCGACGGCCACGATCAGCGGGGCAGCCAGCCGCCCGGCAGCTGCGATCTTGGTAACTTCCTCGGCCTTGCCGGTGGCGCCGAGGACCGAGAGCGTGGCGGCGAGGCTGTCGCCCAGTGCCGCGTCGACGTCTTCCGCCCCCGGCGCGGGCAGCGGGCCGCCGTGCCCCTGGACCACTCCGATGATGATCGCGTCGGCCTCGGTGGCGCGCGGGGACGTCTGGCTGGCCAGCAAGGTCATCGTCATCGTCACCCGTCCGATGCTAGTGCCTGGCCGGCCGGGCCGACACGCGTGCCGATGGTTGCCAGCCGGGCCTCCCGGCCTGCCGGGCCGGCGGCCGGCCCGGACACTGCCGAGCGCGGCCGGCTGGCTCGCCCGCGTATCGTGAGATCGTTGTCAGTGCCCCGCCCGGGCGGGGGCCCAAGGAGGCCAGTTGAACTCGCTCCCGCTGTTCCTGACGGTCTTCGTGGCATGCCTGGTCGAGGCGGTCGAAGCGCTGACCATCGTGCTGGCCGCCGGCCTCACCAGGGAGTGGCGCTCGACGTTCCAGGGCATGGCGGCCGCGCTGATCGTGCTCGCCGGGGTAACCGCGGGACTCGGGCCCGCGCTCACGCTGCTCCCGCTCGGGGCGCTGCGCCTAGTGGTCGGGGCGCTGCTGGCGGCGTTCGGCCTGCAGTGGCTGCGCAAGGCAATCCTGCGCTTCTCCGGCTTCAGGGACCTGCATGACGAGGCGAGCGCCTATGCGCGTGAGGTCGCGGCGGCCCGCGCTGCGGCCGCTGGCAGCCGGGGCGCCGTGCATGACTGGTACGCCTTCACGCTCTCCTTCAAGGGCGTGTTGCTCGAGGGCCTTGAGGTGGTCTTCATAGCGATCACCTTCGGTGCCAGCCAGCGCGATCTGGGTGCTGCCGCGCTTGCCGCGGCGGCCGCGGTCGTGGTGGTCGCCGCCACCGGCATCGCGGTGCGCGCGCCGCTGGCCCGCGTCCCGGAGAACGCGATGAAATTCGCCGTCGGCATCATGCTGACGGCATTCGGCACGTTCTGGGGCGCCGAGGGCGCCGGCGTGCGCTGGCCCGGCGGCGACGCCGCGCTGCTCGCGCTCGTTCCGGTGATCGGCCTGGTGTCACTGGGCTACGCGATGGCGCTGCGCCAGTCCAGGGCGGCGGCCGCGGCCGCCTCGAGCATGGTGCGGCCGGCCGGCCCGCCCTCAGCTGGCCCGCCGCCGGCAGGCGCGCCGCGCGCAGACACGCCCCAGGCAGGCCCGCTGGCCGCAGCGCGGCCCGCCCCCGCCTCGCCTGAGGAGACGGTCCGTTGAGGACCCGGCTGCGGTCGATCGCCGCGTTCTGGTACGACTTCGTGATCGGCGACGACTGGCGTGGCGCGGTGGCCGTTGCAGCGGCGCTCGGGCTCACGGTGGTGCTCGTGCACGGCGCCGGAATCAACGCATGGTGGTTGATGCCGACCTGCGTGCTCGCCGCGCTCGGCTGGTCATCCCGGCACGCGGCGAAGGGTAGTCGCTAGCTGCTAATCGCGGCCGGCTGTTTGCCTGGCCGATGCGTTCCATCAGCGCGGCCTCGTGCCGGATTTCCTCGTCGGTCGGCGACAGGGCGATGGTCGATGTCATGACAAACGAGAGAATGCAGATTCCGAGAATCAGCGGTAGCAGGAAGCCCTCGGCCGTGGCGCCGCCCATGGGCATCGCCGTTTCCAGCGGTGCACGGGAGACCTGCATGGCTGCCATCCCCGTATAGTGCATTCCGCTGACCGCGACTCCCATGATGAGCGCCGCGCCGAGGGTGGCCCAGATGCCGGTCAGCCGCAGCGTCGCCCACAGCGCGGCAGTGGCGGCCACGATCGCGATGACCACCGACAGCACGAGCAGGCCGGGGCGGTAGCTCATCGCGGCCGGCATCCGCATGGCCGCCATTCCCGAGTAATGCATGCTGGCCACGCCGAGTCCGGCTATCACCCCTCCCATGATCAGCCGGAAGGGGCTTTCGCGCCCGTACCCGACAATGAACAGGCCGAGGCAAACCACGGCGACCGCGATCAGCATGCTGAGGATGGTGATGGGCACGTTGTAGTGGATGACCTCACCGGGGATCGTGAATCCGAGCATGGCAATGAAATGCATTACCCAGATCCCCGTGGTCCCGATGGACACGGCGGCGAGCACCAGCCAGCGCGCCCGCGCCGCGCCGGTGTAGGCCCGCGCCCGCGCCGTGCACCTGAGCCCGAGGAAGGCGCCGAGTACCGACATCGCATAGGCGAGCGCAGGCGTTAGCAGCCCGTATGAGAAGTTGTGGACAGGCAGCATAGCGTTACGTCCCCCTCCGGCCGTTGCATCGGAGCGTAGTCGTTGCAGGATCTGGCCGCGCGGTGTCCCGCCAAAAGGTGACATAGGGCACTGCGTTAGGTCACTGGCATCTGGACGCGCTGGCGGGCTTCCTAGGGCGGGACGCTCGCCGATCTCGGGTCTGTCGGCGGCTGGGACCGGGTACCAGCGCTATGCGGGGCCGCGCGCCCGGACCAGTCCGTTTTCGTATGCAAAGACGACCGCCTGAACCCGGTCACGCAAGCCGAGCTTTGCCAGGATCCGCCCGACGTGCGTCTTGACGGTCGCCTCGGAGACGAACAACCGCCGCGCGATCTCCCCGTTCGAAAGTGCGTGGGCGACGTGCACGAGAACCTCGCGCTCGCGCTCGGTCAGGCAGGACAGCTCCGGCGGCGGCGCGGCGCCCGCGGCCGGCAGCAGCGGCGCGAAGCGGTCGATCAGGCGCCGGGTTGTCGACGGTGCCACTACGGCGTCACCGGAGTGCACGGCCCGGATGGCGAAGAGGAGCTCCTCCGGCGGGACGTCTTTCAGCAGGAAGCCGCTTGCCCCCGCCTTCAGCGCCGCGAAGGCGTACTCGTCGAGGTCGAAGGTGGTGAGCATCAGCACCCTCGGGCGATCCCCGGCCAGCCGGATCCGGCGCGTCGCCGCCACCCCGTCCAGCCTGGGCATCCGCGCGTCCATCACCATGACGTCGGCCGAATGCGCACGGGCAAACTCGACGGCGGCCAGCCCGTCCGCTGCCTCGCCCACCACGGTCATGTCCGGCTGCGCGTCGAGCACCATCCGGAACCCGGTCCTGACTAGTTCCTGGTCATCGACGAGAACGATCCGGATGGTCATGCCGCTGCGCCGGGCCTGAGCGCCTGCAGCGCGTGATCCACAGCATCGCCGGCCGGGCGCAGCGGCAGCCTGGCCGTCACCTGGTAGCCGCCGGTCTCCCGCGGGCCCGCCAGCACGGACCCGCCGTAGATCCCGACCCGCTCGCGCATCCCGATCAGCCCGTGCCCGCCACCGTCGTCCGCGGTCGCCGCGCCGCGGCCGTCATCGGTCACCTGCAGTACCAGCTCATCGGCCAGGTAGCGCAACGAGACTGCCACCGACGCCCCGATCCCGCCGTGCTTGCGGGCATTGGTCAGCGATTCCTGGACCACTCGGTAGGCGGCGAGGCCGACGCCCTCGGGCAGCGGCCGCGGCGTTCCCTCCAGCGTGAGCGAGACCGTGCGGCCGGCCGCCCTGGTCTGGTCAAGCAGGTCACGCAGCTGATCGATGCCGGGCAGCGGCGCAAGCTCGGCATGCTCGTCGCCGGACCGCAGCACCCCGAGCAGGCGCCGCATCTCGGCCAGCGCCTGACGGCCGGTCGCGGCGATGGTGCCCAGCGCCTGCCGGGCCCGTTCCGGCTCGGATCCCAGCGCGTAACTCGCGCCGTCGGCCTGCACCACCATCACGCTGACGTTGTGCGCGACGACGTCATGCAGCTCGCGGGCGATCCTGGCGCGCTCGGCGGCGGCCGCTATCTGGGCCTGGGCATCACGCTCCCGCTCCAGCCGGGCGGCCCGGTCTTCGAGCGCCAGGTAGTACGCGCGGCGGTAACGCATCGAGTCACCGAGCACCCAGGCGATCAGCGCGGTGCCGCCGAACATGATCGCTCCGGCCAGGATCCGGTCGGCTGCCCGCATTGTGCCAGGCATCCACATCAGCACGGCCATCGTCGAGCCGAGCAGGCAGACCGCCAGGCCGGTTACCGACTCCCGTCGCGGCCGGTAGGCCGCCAGCGTGTAGAGCAGGACGACGATAGCCAGGTCGGCGCCGGACGGCCCGGACCCGGACAGTACGTTGCCCGCGCCGCCGGCGACCGCAACACAGAATGCCAGCACCGGGTTCCGGCGCCGGAATGCCACCGGCACGACCATCAGCAGCGTGAACGGCAGCTGCGGCCACGGGCGCGCGATCAGCTGCCCGGTCCCGATCAGCATGAGCACGAACGCGAGCACGCCGTCCACCAGCAGCGGATGGCGGCGCAGCCAGGCGTAGAGAGCGGACATTCGTCCAGCGTATTCGCGCGCTGACCGGATCGTCGTCCTTCTGCAGGCTGACTGTGCTGGTCCTGACGGGGGACATCAGCCGGCGGCTACGGCAGCAGCCGGGTTGCCAGCGCCTTCTCCGCGGCTCCGCCCGCGCTGGCTGGCGCTACCCGGTAGCCGTGCTGGCCGGGCCGGTCAGCCACGATCTCGGCCAGCGCGTCGTCGGCGAAATGCGCGGCGGTGCCGTCGTCGCAGGCGATGCCGGGCGGCAGGCTGCCGTCCGCGACCAGCGACTGATACAGCGGGCGCCTGCGCGGCTCGGAGCTGTAGTGCGGGCAGTAGCTCCCGGCCAGCATGGCCAGCCCGGCGGTGAACGGACGCAGTTCCAGGCCGAACGAGTCCGTGGTGCCGCCCTCGAACCAGCACAGTGCGCCGGCGCTGACGCCCGCGAGCACGATGCCCGCCTGCCATGCCGCCCGCATCACCCGGTCGAGGCCGTGCACCCGCCACACCGCTACCATGTTCGCGACGCTGCCGCCGCCCACGAAGATCACGTCCTGGGACAGCAGCAGGTCCTCGGGGTCGCTGACGTTGGGCATGGGGAACAGCTGCAGGTGGCTGGCCCGCGCGGAGACGCCGGACAGCCATGAATACATCCGCACGAACGTGCCGGGATCATCGCCCATCGCCGTGTTGAGCATGCAGGTGCGCGGGCGCTGCCGCCCCGATAGCTCAAGCGCGTGCTCGACCAGCCTGGGCGGCCTGGCCGGGTCCGCGTCCGGCGCGCCGAATCCGCCGATGGCGAGCACGTGCCGCCGTCCGTCCGCTGCCACGCCAGCACGCTACCGTGCCGGGATGACCGACTGCCTCTTCTGCCGCATCATCGCCGGGACGGTGCCCGCCCAGATCGTCCTTGACGACGATGTCGCGGTGGCGTTCCTTGACGCCCGCCCGGTCTTCAAGGGCCACGTGCTGATCGCGCCGAGGGAGCACTACGTGACGCTGGCCGACCTGCCGGCCGGCCTGGTGGGCCCGCTGTTCGGGCGGGTGCAGCGGCTGAGCGCGGCGATGCTGCCCGCGTTCGGCGCCCAGGGCAGCTTCGTCGCGCTCAACAACATCGTCAGCCAGAGCGTCCCGCACCTGCACGTGCACGTTGTCCCCCGGACCCGCGGCGACGGGCTGCGCGGCTTCTTCTGGCCGCGGGTGAAGTACGCCAGCGACGCCGAAGCCGCCGACTACGCCAAGCGGCTCCGCGACGCCCTGGCGTCAGGCTGACCAGGCCCGATCCCGGCCGCGGCGGCGCGGGCAGTCAGCTCAGGGCGAGGACGAGCAGGCAGACCGCGGTGGCGATCTCGGTCAGCGCGCCGAGCACGTCACCGGTGATCCCGCCGAGGCGGCGGACGGCGAGCCTGGTCACCGCCAGCGCGGCTGCCAGTCCCGCCGCGACGGCCGCGACAAAGATCAGGCCGTACGCAGCCGCACCGCCCAGTGCCGCCGCCGAAAACGCGATCGGGATGGCGGGATGCACGGTTCCGGCTACCAGCGCGCCGAGCCCCTCGCCGCGCGCGGCCGGCACCCCGTGCCTGCAGGCCCAGGTCACCGCCAGCCGCCCGGTGACCGCGGCGGCGATCACGGAGGTCACCCCCCGGCCCAGCGCGTCGGCCTGAGTCAGCGTCGTGACCTGGAGAAGCACGGTGAACACGAGGGCGGCGACGCCGAACGGGCCGATGTCGGACCGCCGCATGATGTCCAGCGCGCGGGCGGCCGGCTCCCGGCTGCCGAGCCCGTCCGCCAGGTCGGCCAGCCCATCCAGGTGCAGGCATCTGGTCAGC
>WNGD01004722.1_pt1 | contig 14511 bp, 15 predicted proteins | sample 5400671 | NCBI WGS metagenome assembly WNGD01 (sample SAMN13153369, study PRJNA577476) | soil metagenome | isolation source: 40 cm soil or saprolite under grassland replicate 2 | place: USA:California | collected 2016-06-15
GAACGCCCGTACCCAGGCCTCGCTCGAGATCACCGATCCCATCCCGTCGGCGCAGCCGAAGTTGCCGCCCGCGCTGACGCTCTCGTGCACCGCGCCGACGACCTTGTCGGCCGTCGCAGCGGGGTTCTGCGTGTTCCATGCCTGGCGGTAGAGGGCGAGCTGGCCCTTGATCGAGTCCCAGTTCGCCTGACTGCCGCAGAAGAGGGAGCCCGTGTAGGTCCCGGGTACGGTCGCGGCGATCGCCCTGAGGTCCAGCATCGTCGCGAGGTCGATCGTGTAGCGGACGCCGCCGCTCGAGCCCCTCAGGTCGCCGATCCCGGCGGGCAAGGGGTAGATCCGCGAGAGCGTCGACATCCCGTTCTGCACGTCGGTCTGCGCCGCCGCCGGGAACTGCGCGCTGAACGCCAGCGTCCCGTCGCCCATCGGCACGACCAGGATGCGGAGCGCGTTCGTCTTCTTCTCGAAGGTCGCCGTCCGGGCCGCGAATGCCTCCGACAGCAGTGTCGAGGTCCTGTTCTGGGTGAAGGTGACGGTGAGCGTGAACGAGCCCGTGAAGGTCGTGCTGCCGTCGCCGGGACCGAGGTCGGCGGCCGGCACGAAGAAGGTCGGGTCTGCCGCCGAGATCGTCTGGACGGCAGTCGTGAGGCTGCCGCTCGCCGAGCCCGCCTGGGCCGCGATCGCGAAGGTCGAGCTTCCGTTGCCGACCGAGAGCGAGGCGCCCGTGATCGTGATCGAGCCGCTACAGGTGGCCGGAAGCGTCAGGTAGGCGCGGACGAGGGTGTCCTTGCCGCGCACGAGCCGGCCGGCCGTGCTCCCGGTCGCGGTGGCGTACGAGGGGAGCCCCTGGTTGATCGAGAGGTCGGCGATCGCAGGCTGGAGCGTTCCCCCCGCGCCCGTCGTGCAGGCCGGCAGGGCGGTGCTTCCCGCGAGCGTCGATCCCGCCAGGAGGGCAGCGGAGGCCGCTGCCGCCACGAGAAACCATCCCAGCCGCGCTGGCCTCATTTTTCCTCCCCAACCCCTCCGTGATCCCGGTTCGCCAAGGCAACAGTGGCACTACACGGCGAGCGTTTCAAGGCCACGAACGTCAACAGGACCCCCGGGCTAGTGCCCCTTCCGGTAATGCAGCCCAGTTTCTCGGTCGCTAGCACCAAGCCAGAGGCCGCACTCGGCCGCCGCGCAGGCTGGCAGCCTGCGCAAGGTCGAGGGTGGACTCTGGCGCCGCGTGATAGCGGACGAGAAGGACGAGAAGCGGGCTTTCATTGCTGGAAGGGGCACTAGGCGCCTCTTGCCGGCGCCGCCCTCAGGACGCGCGGGCCGCGGCGTCGCTTGCGATGCCGCATCGAGGCCGTGCCCGCTTTGCCGGCGCGGCCGACTGCTCCGCGCGCGTCCGTCCGCAACGAGCGGTCGACGCGCGCGAACACAGACCTGCGCTTGCGCGGACTCCGCAGCGGATCGAGGGGTCCTCCGATGCCGCCTGGGCCACGTCCGGGCGATCATGAACGCATGTGGACGCGTGCGCACTCGACCCCACCCGCAGTCGGGAGCTGCACGTGGCAATGCTGCTCGCGGGGGGTGTACGCTGAACCCATGAACTCCGAGCGCGCAGGTGAGCTCCTCGCCCGCGAGCGCCGGCGGATCGTCCAGGGCCTCGGTGGCCTCGAGCCACAGGAGAGCGACGAGCCGACCACGACCGACCAGCACATGGCCGATCAGGCCTCCGACCTGTACGACAACGAATTGCACGAGGGCCTCTCCGACGACCTGCGAGTCGCGTTCGCGGCCCTCGAGCGGGCAGAACGACGACTTGCTGCGGGGACGTACGGACTCTCGATCGAGAGTGGCGAACCGATCGCCGACGGGCGGCTCGAGGCCTGCCCGACCGCCGAGCGCACTGCCGCAGAGCAAGCCCGGTTCGAGCGCTAGAGCGGCGCCGAGACGAGAACGACCGCGCTGCGGGCAGCCGCACGGTAGGCGCGCGGGTCGGCGACGCGCGGCTCCTCGCCCGGCTCGGCCGCGTCGTCGGGCGCCGGCAGCGACGTGTCAAATGCGCGCCGCCAGCCGCGGCCCTCGACGGCCGGAAGCTGGAACTCGAGCTCCTGGTCGTCCATGTTCAGGATCACATGCAGGTCGGGGTCGCCGTCGAAGCCGCCGAGCGTGAAAGAGAGCACGCGCGACGAGCCGTCATTCCAGCCGGGCGCCCCGACCAGGCAGCCGTGCCACTCCACGTCGGCGACACCACGATCGTTGCGTGCGCCGTCGAAGAAGCGGTCGCGCCTGAGCGCGGCGTGGCGCCTCCGGAAGGCGATCAGCAGCTTCCAGAAGCGCCGTAGCGGGTCGTTCGCCTCGACGCGCTCCCAGTCGAGCCAGGAGATCTCGTTCGCCTGGCGCCAGGCGTTGTTGTTGCCGCGCTGCGTCCGTCTCGCCTCGTCGCCGGCGAGGATCATCGGCACGCCCTGCGAGACGAGCAGGATCACGGCGAAGTTCCGGATCTGCCGGTTGCGCAGCGCTTCGACGGCCGGATCGTCCGTCTCGCCCTCGACGCCGCAGTTCCAGCTCAGGTTGTCGTTCCAGCCGTCCCGGTTGGCCTCGCCGTTCGCCTCGTTGTGCTTCTGGTTGTACGAGACGAGGTCGTTGAGCGTGAAGCCGTCGTGGCAGGTGACGAAGTTGACGCTCGCGAGCGGCGGCCGGCGCGACCACTGGTACAGGTCGGAGCTCCCGGCGATGCGCGTGGCGACGGCGCCGACCAGTCCCGGATCGCCGCGCACGAAGCGCCGCACGTCGTCGCGGAAGCGGCCGTTCCACTCCGACCAGCGCCGGCCCGGAAAGGAGCCGAGCTGATACAGGCCTGCGGCGTCCCACGCCTCGGCGATCAGCTTCGTCTCGCCCAGCTGGTCGCCGAGCTCGGCGAGCGAGACCACCGGCGGGTACTGCATCACCGCGCCGTCGGGGCCGCGCGTCAGCACCGAGCCGAGATCGAAGCGAAAGCCGTCGACATGGAGCTCCTCGACCCAGTAGCAAAGGGAGTCGAAGACGAGCTTCGAGGTGATCGGATCATTGACGTCGAGCGTGTTACCGCATCCCGTGAAGTCGAGCAACACGCTCGGATCCTGCGGCGAGATCATGTAGTACGCCTCGTTGCCGAACCCGCGCAGGCTGATCGTCGGCCCGTCGGCGCCGGCCTCGCCCGTGTGGTTGAAGACCACGTCGAGGAAGACCTCGAGCCCCGCGCGGTGCAGCGCCTTCACGAGGTCGCGGAACTCGTCGAGCGTCCCGTAGCGGTCGTGCGGCGCGAAGTGGGCTATCGGGTTGTAGCCCCAGAAGTCTCCGTCGGTCGGGTCGAACTGGAACACCGGAAGGAGCTCGACGGCCGTGACGCCGAGGTCGACGAGGTACGGGATCTTCTCCTGGACGCCCGCGAACGTTCCGGGCCGTGCGACACCGGAGGTCGGCGATCCCGTGAAGCCGCCGACGTGGAGCTCGTAGACGATCGTCTCGTCGAGCGGACGGGCCGGCGGGCGGTCGTCCTCCCAGTCGTAGGCGGCGGTGTCCACGACCGTCGCCCGGAGCGACGTGGCGACGTTGTCGCCGGGCGCAGTCGCGCGCTCCCGGCTCCACAACGAGGTGACCGCGCCGCGCGCATAGGGGTCGAGCAGCACCTTCTGCCCGTCGAACCGGAACGCGCCGCCGCTCGGGCCGGTCGCGCGGAAGGCGTACGTCGTGCCGGCGCCGATACCCGGAACGAAGGCGTGCCAGAAATGAAAGTCGCACGTGAGCGGGACGACCGTGGACGGAGACGGATCCTCCGGCCGCTCGAACAGAAGCAGCTCCACCGACGCGGCGTTCTCCGAGAACACCGAGAAGTTGACGCCGCCGTCGACGACGCGGGCGCCGACCGGGTGTGCGTGGCCCGCCTCAGCCATTGCCGCGCGACTCGCGCCAGACCGAGCCGACGAGCAGGAGCGCAACGGCAATCGGGAGCAGCCACCACGCCGTGACGCCGTGGTGTGCCAGCGGCCAGGTGAGGAGGAGCGCGACCGCGAGCCCGGCCGCGACGCGCCAGTCGTCCCCGACGATGAAGTTCCACCAGAAGAGGCCGAACGACCGCAGGTATCTCACGCCCGTGCCCTCGCAAGCTGGAGCGCGACTCGCTGGCGGCGGAGCAGACGGACGAGCAGGACCGACACGAGTCCGAGGAAGCCGACGATCGCAAGGATCGCGAGATCGGCGCCGGGCCACTCCACGCCGGCTCCCTCGCCGCCCCAGAAGATGCCGAAGCTCGTGAGCAGCACCCCGACGACGAACTTGAGCGAGTTCTCGGGGACGCGCTCGAGCGGCCCCCGCACGACGAGGCCGACGGCGACGACGAGCACGAGAGCCGCCGCAGCGGCTGCCGCGGCCAGGCCGACTCTGCCCTGTGCGCTGCCGAACGTGACGACGATAAAGGTCACCTCCAACCCCTCGAGCAGGACGCCCTTGAACGACACGGTGAACGAATACCAGTCCATGCGCGCCGTCGCGGCGGGGGACGCGGAGCTGGCCTGCTCGCGCTCGCGCGCAAACGCTGCCCCCTCGTCGTGTAGCGGCTTGTAGCCGCTCGCACGAAGGATCGCCTTGCGCAGCCATTGGAGGCCGAACGCGAGCAGGAGCGCGCCGACCACGAAGCGGAGCGTCTCGATCGGGATGTAGCGCAGGGCGGGCCCGAGCGCACCGACGATCGCCGCGAGCACGAGCGTGGCCGCACCGACGCCGATGAGCGACGATCGCCAGCCCCGCACGACGCCGACCGCGAGGACGATCGTCAGCGCCTCGACCGCCTCGACGGCGCTGGCGAGGAACGTGGCGAGGAAGAGGAGGATGTCGGTTCTCATGGCATCGGCGCGAGGCGCAGGCGGAGGGGTCCTCGAGGACCTCCGCCTGCACGCCGGCCGTCCTTACGTAGACAACGGTTGCGGCTTCGCCGCGAACGTACGCTTCAGGCCGCTTTCGAGCAAGCGCTCACCGCCGATTGCGACGACGAGCTCGGTGATGCCGGTGACGAGCGCGAAGGCCGCGATCAGGGCGGTGAGCGCGAGCGTGCGCCGTTCGAGCAGGCCCGTGGCGATCTATTCGAGCGGGACGAGAGCGCGCGCGGCGGCGATCACCCCTCGCCGCGAAACCCGGCCCCTATCGCTTCGCGGGTAGCGAGCGAGCGTAGGTCGTGCCAACTTCGATCCATCTGGCGAGCTGGCGTTTGGTGCGAAGGTCTTCCGAGTCGACCCGTAGCCATCCCTGCATCGAACGCCCGCGCATTTCCATGAGGCGGGCGTTCGTCGTCGCGACGAGCGTGTCCGACTGCGCTGGGTCTACGCGAACCAATAATCCACCTTGGCCGCTTGCTGCCACGGCCATGTTGCCGCCGATCAGAAACGCGAGCCCGCCGAACATCTTCTTCTCGGTCAGATCGGGTTCGCTGACTACCAGTTCGCGTATGCGATCCGCGAGTTTCTCGTCGTAGGACACGGCAGCGATCGTACGGCAAGACGGCGGAGCCGAGCCGGCGAGCCGCTCGGCCCGACTCGCTGGCTTCCGCACAGTTGCGAAACTCAGTGGGCCCGCCTGGACTCGAACCAGGGACCAACGGATTATGAGTCCGCTGCTCTAACCAGCTGAGCTACGGGCCCCACGCGTCTCAGGGTAACCAGCCCACCAACCCGTTGAAAGTGCGCCAGCATTTTCAACGGCAGAACGGATTATGAGTCCGCTGCTCTAACCAGCTGAGCTACGGGCCCCCCGCGTCCCAGGGTATCGCGCAAACCGAACCGGGCCCGTTCCCGTACCAATCCGTATGCGACGGCTGGACTGCCTGTTCGCGGGCACGTTAATCGTCGCTGCGGCGGGCTGCGGCGGCTCGGCATCGAGTGGATCCTCCCCCGAACGGACGAGCTCGGTCGCCGCCGCACCTGCCGCCGTCTGGACGATCACCGTCGTGGAGCGGGAATTCAGCCTCAGCCCGAACGCGATCAACCTGCCGCAGGCGGGCACGGTCGTCTTCCGCGCGGTGAACAAAGGCACGCTCACGCACGCCCTCGCCGTCGAGGGTCACGGCGTCGACGTCGACAGCGCCCAGATCGCGCCGGGCGCGTCGAAGACGCTGAAGGTCACCCTCGTAAAGGGCGGCACCTACGAGTTCTATTGCCCGGTCGACAACCACAAGCAGCAGGGGATGGAGGGAAAGCTCACCGTCGGCGGCACCGCGGCGGGTGGGATGACGACGCAGGAGAAGGGCAAGACGACCACCGGCGGCGGCCGCGGCTACTGACGCTTCGCCTGACGCCGACCGCCGCGCCGCGGCACAATACCCCCCGAACGGCTCCGGACATCCGACCAGGAGGGGTGAGGGAACGTGAAGGTCTTCCAGCACGAGCGGCAGCTTCGAACGGCGGGGGGCCTGACGGTTACAGACATCACCGAGGACGTCACGGAGGCCGTGCGGGTCAGCGGGATCGAGCACGGGATCGCCTGCATCTACTCGCCGCACACGACGTGCTGCGTCCGGGTGAACGAGTTCGAGTCCGGCTTCCTCGAGGACTTCGCCGAGCTGCTGCGCCGGCTCGTCCCGAGCGAGACCTATTACGCCCACGACGACTGGGACCGCCGCACCGAGAACATCTGCCCCGAGGACATGGACGTCGGCAACGGGCACTCGCATTGCATGGCCATGCTCCTCGGCACGGCGGGCGAGTCCGTGCCCGTCCGCGACGGCGAGCTCCTGCTCGGCACCTGGCAGCGCGTGCTCTTCCTCGAGCTGGACCGCGAGCGCGACCGGCGCTGGCTCGTCCAGGTCGTCGGCACCTGATTTCTTTCCGAGTCTAAAGTCGTAACCGCCTGCGGCCGATGATCCGGCCGTGCGCGCAACAGTCGACTACGACCCGCACGTGATCGAGCAGTTCGCGGAGAGCCTGTACCGCAAGGCCCTCTCGGCGCAGAAGGGCTCGGCGGTCGTCGGCGTGGTGCTCGGGGCCGCCTTCGGCGGCATCCCGCTCACGTCGCTCGGCAACAACTGGCCGATCCCGCACAGCTTCGGCTTCGCGACGCTGATCGTGGGCGCCATCATCGGCGGCCTGATCGGCTACGTGATCGGCGACGCCCGTGCCTTCGGCTACAAGCTGCAGGCCCAGGCGGCCCTCTGCCAGGTCGAGATCCAGCGGAACACGCAGGCGTCCGTCCACGCGACGCTCGTCCATGCTGCGGCCACGTCTCCCGAGCCCGCGCGGGCCGGGAACGGAACCGGCGCCTAGTCCCCGCGCCGGTTGGCCCGTCTCGTCATCGCTGTAGGCGGCGTCCTGATCGCCGCGGGCTGCTTCCTGCCGTGGGTGTCGATCGGAGTCGACCCCGGAGGATTGCCGCTGACGGCCACGCTCCCTGGCACGGACGGCGGCTACGGGAAGTCCCGCTGGATGGGGTAACCTGATTGACCCTTCGGAGGCATGCGCTTCCGACTTTCGATCACTAGCCTCCGGCAATGCGGCGCCCTATCCTCGTCCTCTGCGTGCTCGCGGCCGCCTGCGCGCTCACCGGCTCGGCCGGGGCGATCACGGGCGGGAGCTACGACGGCAACGCCCATCCGTACGTCGGGGTCTCGAGCAACGGCTCGACCCTCTGCTCGGGCTCGCTCGTCTCGCCGAGGGTGTACGTGACCGCAGCCCACTGCTTCGCCGGCGTCGCGTCGTCCTACGGGACGAGCGCCGACGGCCATCCCGTGATCAAGGCGACGTTCGATCCACGCGGCAGCACCGTCCCTTCCTCGGAGCGCGTGAACGTGTTCGGCACGTTCTACGCCGACCCGCAGTTCTGCAACGGCTGTGGCGGCGGAACTCCGGGCTTCATGTCGCACGACATCGCCGTCGTCGTCTTCAACGCGCCCGTCGCGGCGGCCCGCTACGCGAGCCTGCCCAAGCAGGGCCTCGTTGAGGCACTCGGCCAGCATGCGGCGCTCGACCTGGTCGGCTACGGCGTCCAGAGCTTCGCGACCGGCGGCCAGCCGCAGGTGACGGCGGTCGGCAGCCGCTACGCGGCCGCGGGCGAGCTCGGCAACGCGGGATCGGCGCTCTCCGACTCGTTCGTGAAGCTCGCCTCGACGAAGGGCGGGGTCTGCTCGGGCGACTCGGGCGGCCCGGACCTGCTCGCGGGCTCTGACACGATCCTCGCGATCAACTCGTTCGGGATGAACGAGCGCTGCGACGGAGTCGCCTACTCGTACCGGCTCGACACGGCCGCCGCGCTCGGCTTCGTCAAGAGCTTCGTTCGCTAGAACTCCCGGCGGACGGCCTCGATGTTGTTGCCGTCCGGGTCGAGCACGAACGCGGCGTAGTAGCGGCCACCCTCCGCGGAGCTGTACTGCTCGCGGACGCCCGGCGCGCCGTGGTCGCGGTAGCCGGCCTCGAGCGCCGCGCGGTGGAACGCGTCGACCTGCTCGCGCGACTCGGCGACGAACGCGACGTGGACGGGCCCGCTGGGCTCTCCGTCGCCCTCGTGGATGACGAGGTTCGCGTACTGCGCGCCGGCCTCGGTCTCCCAGATCGCAGGGATGCCGAGCGGTTCGAGCACGGTCGCGTAGAACGCCTTGCTCGCCGAGGCGTCGCGCACGTTCAGCGCGACGTGGTCGAAGACGATGCGGGTCCAGTCCCAGTCCACCGGCACGGGAAGTCTACGACCCGGTAACGTCTCACCCCGGCGTGGGGAGTTTCCGCTGGCTCTTCGGGGTGGTGCTGACGGCCGGTCTCGCCGCGTCGACGGCGGGCGCCGCCAATCCGCCGCCGCTGCCCGCGCGGAGCCAGCTGGCCGCCGACCGCACCACGTTCGTCCAGCTCGCGGAGCAGGGCCTCCGGCAGACGCGGAAGCTGTGGTGGAATCCACAGGCGGGCTGGTTCAAGCAGCGGTCGAACGGCGACCCGCCTGTCGCGAGCACCTGGGGCGCGTACCCCCTCGTCGAGCTGGTGGACGCGATCGCCGTCGCGCATCTCACCGCCGCGAACAAGAAGGCCGTGGACACAATTGCGCGCCAGGCGGAGGCCTACTGGGATCCGACCATCGCGAACGGTGCCGGGGGCGTCTCGTGGCTCTTCGGCCTGCGCAACACGGGCAACGCGTACTTCGACGACACCGGCTGGTGGGGACTCGCCTACGTCGACGCCTACAAGGCGACGAAGAACCGGCGCTGGCTCTGGGACGCGGGCCGCGCCCTCGGCTTCATCGACCGCTTCGGCTGGGACCGCGCCGGGGGCGGCGTCTGGTGGAACATCGCGCACGACCACAAGACCTCGGAGCCGCTCGCCGCAGGCGCGCTGATCGCGGCGACGCTCTACCGCTACCAGCACAAGGCGTACTACCTGAACATCGCCAAGCGCTACATCGCGTGGGCCGACGCGAAGACGCGGAACCCGAAGCAGGGGAACCTCTACGGGCGGAACGCGACCGACGGCACGGTCATGGACTACGTCGAGGGGATGATGATCGGCGCGCACGCCGAGCTCTGCGCCGGCACGCACATGAAGACCTACTGCCGCAAGGCTGCGGCGCTCGCCAACGCCTCGCTCGACCAGTTCCCGATCGACGCCGACTGGGCGCCCGAGACCGACGTCGTCTACCTGCGCTGGCTGCTCGACCTCTACGAGCAGGACCGGAACCCGCGCTGGTACGCCGTCGTCTACCGCAACGCCAAGCGGGCCGCCGCGAACGCGCGGGACGAGGAGGGCCTCTGGTCGAAGCGCTGGGACGGCGGCTGGACGCTGCCCGGGACGCTCTACACGCAGTCCGCGACGCTCGAGCTCTTCGCCTGGATCGCGGCAGCCAAGCCTCCGCCTAGCGCCTCCTGAGCGCCGCCTCGACGAGCCGGACGGGCGCGACCTCCGCGTACGCGTCTTCGGCGATGCCCGCGAGCTCGTCCCAGTCGAGTCCGCGGTCGAGCCGGACACCGAGCCAGCCGCGGTGCCCGACGTAGGGCGGGACGAAGAAGCGCTCCGGGTCGGCGTCGACGAGCGTCCGTTGCATCCCCTCCGGCGCGGCGCACCAGATCGCGAAGCGCCCATCGCCGTGGTGATCGGTCAGGACCATGAGGAACGCCTTCTTCTCGCGCACGAAGAAGGTCGGGGCGCCGTGACTGGGCCGCTCGCTCGTCTCCGGCAGCGCAAGACAGATCTCGCGGATCCGCCCCAGCGTCCGCTCCCGCTCGGCCGGGTCGACCATCGTTCGTATCGTCGCACAGCCGCGCCAGTAGTCTCTCGCCGAGTGTCCGCAACACGCTTCCGGCTCGCCGTCCTTGTCGTCGCCGCGGCTCTGGGCCTCGTTGCCGCCGGGGCCGCCGCCGCCCCTCCGCGCCTGCACTTTCCGCGCGACCACTTCGGCCATCCGGGCGCGGGAATCGAGTGGTGGTATGCGACGGGCGTCGTCCAGGGCAGCGACGGCCATCGCTACTCGGTGTTCTTCTCGCTCTTCAGCCGGGCGGGCTTCGTGATCCCGGTGAGCCAGGTGGTCGACCTCGGCACCGGCGCGCTCGTCGGACACTCGGAGAAGGTCGCAGCGGCGTCGGTGGGGACGACGAGGCTCGACGTCGCCGTCGTGGGCGGAGGCGTCCGCTTCCGGCCGCGCGCGAACAGCTGGCGCTTCTCCGCCGCCGACGGCGGCTATGGACTCGTCCTGAACGCCGTGCCGCAGAAGCCGTACGTGCTCCACGGTGGCGGGACGGGGGTCATCAGCCAGTCCACGGCGGGTCCGAGCGCCTACTACTCCGCGACGCGCATGACCGCCCGCGGCACGATCCTGCGAGAGGGCGTCTCGGTGTCGTTCACCGGAACGGCGTGGTTCGACCACCAGTGGGGGAGCTTCCAGGACGACCCGGAGGCGTTTGACTGGGACTGGTTCTCCTGCCGCTTCGACGACCGCACCGAGCTGATGCTCTACGGCTTCCGCGATCTCAGCGGAACTCCGCTGCCCGCGAGCCGGAGCGGGACCTTCGTCCTGCGCAACGGACGGAGCAGGATCGTGAGGTCGTTCGACGCCGCCGCCGGCATGCGGGCGCTGGACGCCGGCGGGCGGCACTGGCCGCTCGACTGGCAGCTCACCGTCCCCGGCGAGCGGCTGACGCTCCAGCTCACGTCGATCGTCGACGACCAGCTCGTGCGCGGCACGCTGCTGCCGACGTTCTGGGAGGGCGCGGCGACGGCGACCGGGACGAAGACAGGCATCTGCTTCGTCGAGCAGAGCTACTCACCGTAACGTCCGGGACGTCGATCCCGGGGAATACGCGCAGCCCGAAACGGAGTCGGCGCAGGCGAGACCCCCGTCGAGGACGGTGTGGCAAGGTCGGGTCGTGTGCCCGCGAGCCGAGCGTCTCGCGGTGAACCAGAGAGGGGACGTCAATCGGATACATGGCTCGAGTGTGCCCAACCCGCCGTATCAGGGCCAATCATCATTCTTCGGGTGATATAAGCCTGGCGTATGCTGGATCCGCGGCGTCTCCTCACCTTCCGTGAGGTCGCAAAGCAGCGATCGTTCTCGCGCGCGGCCGTCGCGCTCTCGCTCACGCAGCCGGCGGTCTCGCAGCAGATTCGCGCGCTGGAGGTCCAGCTCGGCGAGCGGCTGATCGAGCGAGGGCGGACGAGCTTCGCGCTCACGCCGATAGGAGAGCTTCTGTATGCGCATGCCGACGCGCTGCGCGAGCGACTGCAGCTGGCCGAGACGCAGCTCGGAGAGGCGATCGCCGAAGAGCGCCGGCTGCTCCGGATCGGCGCCTTCCCGAGCGTCCTGGGCGCGCTGGTGCCGGCTGCGATCGCGCAGCTGAACCGTTTGGCCGGGCCCCTCGAAGTCAGCGCGGTCCAGGGGAGCACGGACGAGCTCGTCGCCGCGGTCCGCGCCGGGAGCTTGCACGTCGCGCTGTGCTTCCAGGACGCCGCCGAGCCCCGTCGCGAGCACGAAGGCACGCGTCGCGTCGACCTCCTCGAGGAGCCGATGGTCGCCGCGCTGGGCCCGGGCCACCGTCTGGCGAGCCGCCGACGAATCCGCCTCGGAGATCTCGCGCGGGATCCGTGGCTTCTCGCGGTGCGCGGCGGGCTGATCGAGCGCGCCTGCCTCGCCGCCGGATTCGAGCCGCGGATCGCCTACCTGAGCGACGATCCGCTGGCGATCAACGGCCTCGTGGCCGCCGATCTGACCGTGACCCTGACGTCGCGGATGCTGGCCGGGCAGCTCCGCGGGATCTCGACGCCGACGCTGAGCGGCGACCCCGTCCGAAGGACGGTCTACGGCGTCACGCCGCCTGCCGCTGCCCACCCGCTGACGGCGCCGTTTCTCGACACCGTTCGAGCGGCGAACTCCACAGCGCTCGGCAGGTCCGAGCGCAGCAGCCGACGGGGAGGCTCGACCTCGAGGCGCTCCCCGTCCGTGGTGGCCCACGCCGGACCTAGTCGTCCCTAGTGGCGATGATTACAAGGTCGGGCTGAGCCCTCGGGACGACACCTATCCGCCGTCTAGGAAAGCCCGTCGAGCCACCCGCCGTAGCGCACCGGCGTCCGCGGCGGGAAGCGCGCATATGCCTCGTCCTGGGCCGTCCCGGGCTCGATGCCGGCGCCGTACCGGATCGCCGTTTCGTCCACGGTGTAGGCGCCCCCGTCGGCGCGCCCGCGGCGGCGCCCGTCGGGACCGATCTCGGTGTGGCGCTCCCGCGAGCCGACGCCGAGGACGACGCACGGCCCGCCGACGATCGTGTGTTCCGTATAGGGAGGGCAATGGACGAAGTCCCATTGACGCAGCGGCCGCTCCTGCCCCTCGGCGATCAGGGTCGCTGTGCCGGAGAGGACGAGGAAGTCCTCCTGGTCGGTCTCCGAGTGGTACATCGACAGCGGCTGGCCCGACCCGAGAACGGTGATCCCGAACCCGAGCTGCTCGAAGACCGTGTCGCCGCCGAAGTTCGAGAACTTGCCCCAGCCCTCCGACTCGTACCAGCGCATCTCGCGCGCGTTGACGACGAACCAGCCGTCGCCCTTGCACACGAGGCCGTGCTCGGTCAGCTCCACAGGGGCCTCGGGGACGTCCACGCCGCCCACCATAAACTCTGCCCGTGTTCTCGCGAGTCCTGGTCGCCAACTGCGGCGAGATCGCCGTGCCGTGCTCCGCGCCCTGGACGAACTCGGCCTCCGCGCCTTAACAGCTTCGCCGAGCTCCTGCAGTCCTACCGGCTCATTGCGCAAACCGCAGGCGAGCTGTCCTCCGGTCGTCAGAACTCCGTCGGAACGTACCGCGAGTGCCCCGCGATCGTCCAGCTCACGATCGGGAGCGTCGACATTGTGTCCACGTAGGCGCGAACCGTCGTTTCGTGCCGGCTTCGCCGGCACCGGCTCGCAAACGCCCGCACCCAGAAGGCGACGCCCGAAAGTCGTCATGCTCGCGCCAGCGGCGCGAGCGGACTTTCGGGCGGAGTGGAGGCGGTGGGAATCGAACCCGCGCAACGTTTCCGCCGCGACCACGCGGCCTTTCAGGTGAGAGGATGCTCGGACACGGAAGTTATCCTTCATACGAGATGGCCGCCCTGCGTCGACTTGGGGCTCGCGTCGTAGTCGCTTCCTCGGTCTTCATTGGTGGCGCGTCGGTTTCGAGCGCGCACAGCGTCGTGCCGCGGTTCTCCTTCAACCCGACGAGCGCAGCCGAGAATGATGCGATCGCACTGCGTGTCGAACAAGCGCCTAGTCTTCGCGAGCGGGAGATTTGGCTCTATCTTGTGCCTGCCGGTCTGGCAGCGACGATCAGTTCGCGATTCGATTCGCGGCTGAGCTTCATCGGCTCGGTGCGATCATCGCGGCGCGCTCGCCTGGTGTTCACCGTGCCTCCCCTCACGGCCGGCAGCTACGCACTCGCCTTCTGGTGCCGTGGCTGCCTTCCGCGCGGCCAAGGCCTCGGTCTTCAAACGTCCCCGAAACTGCGCATCACCGCGCCAGTCGCGGAGGGGTGTCCGACGACGAAGCCGAACGGACACAGACCCCTGGGAGCGCTGCCCGCGTGGAGCCGTTGGAACTATCACGGGAACGGAAAGCTCTTTGCGCTGCTGCGATCTGACGGGACTGTCGTGTCGGATCCGCTCGGCGGCTACAAGATGCGCTGGGCCGCGAACCAGGGAGTGAGCGGACCGTTCACCGTCCGCTACTGGATGCTCGACCCGCCCTCGGCGCCGCTTGCCGCACGGACCGGCACCCTGAGCGGATCCGATTCGACAATGAGTCAGATGCGCTTCGAGCCAGGCTGCTGGGAAATCATCGGCCGCTTAGGCGATGTGAGCCTCAGCTTCGTCGCTCAGGTCGTACTCGGTAGCAGCTGATCGCTCGCTCCAGGGGCACGCACCGTCAAGGGACATTCCCGAACTGTGAGTGTGCGAGCTGTCCCGTCTGGGGCTGTTGTCAGGGTGGCGCCGGTGCTCTTTGTTCGTGACTCAATTCCCGAATGACCTCGCCTGCGGGTGTCTTTCTAGTGATGTGTCCGTGCAGA
>WNGD01004288.1_pt1 | contig 14510 bp, 14 predicted proteins | sample 5400671 | NCBI WGS metagenome assembly WNGD01 (sample SAMN13153369, study PRJNA577476) | soil metagenome | isolation source: 40 cm soil or saprolite under grassland replicate 2 | place: USA:California | collected 2016-06-15
CTTCGCTCAAGCTTGGGCCGGTGATGCGGTCGCTCCAACTCATCACTGCGACGGGGTAGTCGGTGAAGTCCTCGAAGTAGATCTCATCACCCTCTTGCGTAGGGTCGGCATGCACATGCACAATATTTAACCGGCCTGCTTGCGCTCCCCCTAAAACATGCAGATCATAGGGACGAGCAATTTCGGCGTACTCTTCCCGTGTCAAGTCAGCATTGGTAGCACCCATACAGGAGAAAAATATCCCACTTGCTCCAGCTTCAATGGCCGCGCTCACAAACTCATGCAAGTTCGCAGCAATAATAGCCAGTCCTAGTTTGAAGTCTTCAGGATTTTTGCGCGCCTGTTCAATGGCCTCCGTTCTCCCTATAAACCGCGTTATACTAGTAAATGGGCTGAACAATGTGAGTATGAGCGGAAAGTCACTGTCGAGTTGCGAGCGTAACTTGCGAATACAGATAAGCTGTTCCCGAAAGCTCGGAGTGTCCAACCCCAATCGTGGTAGTGTGCTCCACTGACAATCGTGGTAGTGTGCTCCACTGAGTCGTCTGAGGCTCGGGATAAGGCAAATCGGGCATGATTTTCACAATATCCAGGTCGAACTTCTTACGAAAAAACTCCATCGTTAGCTCGGCCATTCGCTCTCCGGAGCCTTCTGGTTTAAAGTGGTGCCAGAAACAGAAAGGTACGCGATCTACGTGCTCTCCCGCAATTGCAGCCTGCACACGTTCACTGGCAGTCATCGGTTTTGGTGGCGTGGTCATCTTGTTTCCTCAATATTCTCTTTGTTCTGACTTTCCTGCTAGCAAATATCAGGACTTCCCAAAAGCTGCTTAGAGAGGAGTTCCTAAAAACCCCCTCTAAGAATGGATACAAACAGTATACGGCATTTCGATGCCGGTAATGAAGGCACATATGATAAAATAGGGTAGCAAAAAGATTCAACATCCATAAAAACGACACAATACAGCGTACTTAGAGGAACCGTAAATGCAAGATCACACAATATATCTTGACCACGCTGCAACCACTGCTCTAGATGCACGAGTGCTGGACGCTATGTTGCCTTACTTCACAACTGAATATGGCAACGCCAGCAGCATCTACACCCTTGGGCGTCACGCCATGCAAGCCATTGATAGTGCTCGTGAGCAGGTAGCTGATTTCCTGAATTGCCGCCCAACAGAAATCTCTTTCACAGGCTGTGGCTCTGAGAGTGATAACCTGGCTATCAAAGGGATCGCTTTTGCCTCGCAGAAAAAAGGCAATCATATTATTACCACGCCAATTGAGCATCACGCTGTATTGCACACCTGCCAGTACCTTGAGCGTTTTGGTTTCAAAACCACCTATGTACCTGTCGATAGATATGCAAGTGTAGATCCGGATGATGTGGGGCGAGCAATTACCGACCAGACAATCCTCGTCTCTGTTATGTATGCCAATAACGAAGTCGGTACCATTGAACCTGTCGCGGAGATTGGTCGTATCTGTCGAGCCAAAAAAATACCCTTTCATATTGATGCCGTACAAGCAGGAGGCTCTCTGCCGATAGATGTTGCAGCTCTCAATGCTGACCTGCTCTCTCTCTCTGCTCACAAATTTTACGGACCTAAAGGGGTAGGAATACTCTATGTGCGCCAGGGGATGCGCCTATTGCCGCAGTTACAGGGTGGTTCGCAAGAACGCGGGCGCCGCGCTGGCACCGAAAATGTGGCGGGAATCGTAGGAGCAGCCACTGCGCTACGCCTTGCTTATGAAGAATTACCCCTGGTGCAGCCTCGCATCGTTGCCCTGCGGGATCGTCTGATCGATGGCCTTTTGCCTATTCCGGGCAGCCAACTGACCGGACATCCCACCAGCCGTCTAGCAAATAATGCAAGCTTCTGCTTTGAGGGCGTTGAAGGGGAATCGATACTCCTCAACCTCGACTTGCTTGGTGTAGCTGCCTCCACCGGCTCTGCTTGTACTTCCGGTTCGGTTGATCCATCACATGTCCTGCTTGCGATGGGACTTCCAGCGGAAGTTGCTCACGGCAGTCTACGGCTCACACTTGGTAAGGAGAATACCGCTGCTGATGTAAATGTCCTACTCACCGCGGTACCGACTATCATTGAGAAGCTACGAGGTTTGCGCGCGTGATGGTGACAGCAATCTCTCCATCACCCATTCCCTCGTTGCTTCAGCATTTATTCTTACGGCTGCCTGAATTAATGGGCCATCCATTATGCGCGAAACCATGAATCCTTTGAATGGCCCACGCCCAAATACTCTGGCTGTCATTTCTTGGAACTCTAGCAACTCCGGGGCGCACAATGCCACAACCCCCACAGCATCGTGGAGATAGGGAAGATCAGGCTGCCAACGTGAGTGATGCCTTTTCCAAACTTCCAACAGATGGCTGAGAAACTGGGTTTGGCGAGAGTGACTATTGTGTAACCTGGTAATATCACCCTCTCGAAGCTGGCAGCGCATCGTAATATCCCAGCCTAGCATCGTCACTGGAATACCCGTCCCCAGGGCAATTTGTGCTGCCCGTGCATCACTGCGTATATTCCAATCGGGGAAAGGAAAACTACTTGTACCCCCAACTATGACAATGCCTCTTATAGCCATGAATAAAGCCGGTTCGAGCCTGAGAGCCGTAGCAATATTCGTCAGTGGCCCGAAACAAAGTATCGTTAGACGACCACGTTGAGCCAATGCAGTCTCTATAATCAATTCCGGTCCAGAAAGTGTACTGATTGTTGGTAGAACGACTCGTTGATCAATAACGGCTGCCTGGGGTACGCCAGAGGGTCGGTGACGAGGTTGTATAGGCGTTTCTATTCCTGCTGCCACTCGGACATCTTCACATCCAAAAATGTGGAGCAAGTATTGTGCTAAACGTGCCCTCTGTCGGGTATCTCCGTAAACAGTGGTGATTCCCTGCAAATCAATTTCTGGTGACTGTAAAATGAGAGCAAGCGCAATCGCGTCATCGATGTCGTCACCGATATCGGTATCGACGAGTACGCTATGTTTTTCTGAAATAGATTGGCTTCTTTCAGCATTGTGTTGAAAGGGTAATTGGCGCATTGTCAACAAGTCCTCTTTTATGTTACAGTGGATAAGTAAGAGGTTAGAGAATAGAGGCAAACCTACGCCTACTATCACACTCTATTAAAAGACTACCATAGTAGGATAGCAATAGGCAACGACCAATGCGGACGTATGCTGTTTCCTGCCTCCGTTCAGAAAAGAAGGGAAGTGTGCTTCTATGGATACGCTCAGACGAGAAGTGTTGTCACAGCGTGTGCGTCAGGTAAAGCCCTCTGGAATACGTAAATTCTTTGATATTATTAACACCATGCCAGAAGTCATTTCTCTTGGCGTCGGCGAACCAGATTTTGTCACCCCGGTACACATCCGTCAAGCCGGCGTTCGCTCTATCGAGTTAGGCCATACGAAATATACCTCGAATTACGGTATACTCGAATTACGCGAAGAGCTGGCAGCTATGCTGCAACGTCGCTACAGTTTGACCTATGACCCCAAGCAAGAAATACTAGTTACTGTTGGTGTCAGTGAGGGTGTAGACCTGGCAATGCGCACGATCATCGATCCAGGTGATGAGGTGATCTCCCTCGATCCAGGGTATGTTGCTTATGAAGCTGATATTATCTTCGCGGGCGGAGTCCCTGTAGCTGTCCCCACCTTTGCCAGGTACGATTTTGGTGTCCGTGCTGCTGCAATTGCAGCAGCGATTACTCCCCGCACAAAGATGATTTTGATCGGTAACCCAAATAACCCCACTGGTGCTGTTGTACCTGAAGTAGAACTTGAGGGTATTGCCAAGCTGGCTATGAAACACGATCTCATTGTTGCTACTGACGAGGTCTATAGCCGCCTTGTATATGGGCAAAAACATATTTGCATCGCTTCGCTCCCTGGAATGCGTGAGCGTACCATCTTGCTCGATGGCTTTTCCAAGGCGTATGCCATGACAGGTTGGCGTGTTGGCTATGTTGCTGCTCCAGCACTCATTTTGGAGGCAATGCTAAAGGTTCACCAATATGCAATTATGTGCGCTGGTACCGCTCCCCAGGAAGCAGCATTAGAAGCACTGCGTCACGGGGAGGATGATGTACAGATGATGCATCAAGATTACGCTCGTCGGCGTCGTATGTTTGTCGATGGTCTTAATCGTATCGGCCTGGCTTGCTGTGAACCGCGAGGAGCCTTTTATACCTTTCCTTACATAGGGAATACAGGTTTAACTGATGAGGAGTTCGCAGAGAAACTTCTTTTCGAGGAGAAGGTTGCTGTTGTTCCTGGCAGTTCATTTGGCGCTGCGGGTAAAGGCTATGTGCGCTGTGCTTATTGTACCGCCTTTGAGCAGCTTGAAGAGGCCTTGATACGTATGGAACGCTTCTTGAAGAAGTATTCATAGACCTGGCAACCTCCAAATCATTGAAAATATGGCATATGAGCGGGTGTACTCGTAACAAGTTCATATACCATATTTTGACTAATCTCTATCATCACTACAGAAAGGAGGTAACCTCTCCACCTCGCGTGAGGCTTCTCATCTTCTGTTCCCCTTCACCATGCCTCACTATGTAGATCACAGTCAATTAGCTCTTTGTCAGTTCCAACACATCGAGTATGCCTCCACGGGCTAGATTGAAAGGAGCACATTTATGTCGCTCGCTGATAACTCGCAAGAATTTTCCGAGGAACAAACCTTACAAAGGTACGGCTATCAACAGGAATATAAGCGCGAACTGAGACGTTTTGCCTCGTTCGCAATCGGATTCTCATTCATCTCCATCACCACCGGTATCTTTACTACGTATGGTTTTGTACTGGTCAATAGTGGACCACTTGGCATCTGGACCTGGCCACTGGTGATCGTTGGCCAGTTGTTCGTTTCGCTGGTCTTTGCCGCGCTGGCGTCACGTATACCACTAGCAGGTTACTCCTATCAATGGACATCACGGTTGGCGAATCCCAAAGTTGGCTGGCTGATTGGTTGGATTTCATTTGTCTTCCTGATTGTAGACGTGGTGGCAGTCGATTATGCTGTGGCCGCGACAGTCCTGCCCAGCCTCTTCAGATATACCGAAACTCCCCAAAATGCGTGGCTGGCTACGGCAATAGTGATAGGCGTTCAGATGGCGCTCATCGTTTCTTCCACCTTCTGGTCAACCCGTATTAATAACGCTGCGGTCGGCACTGAGATAGTCGGCATTGTAGGACTGACTTTACTGTTAGTGATAGTTGGTGCTGTGCGAGGAATGTTGCAACCAGGTCATCTTTTCAGTACAGGTAGCGCACCTTCTCCGTGGTTGACACTCGGTACGCTTACAAGCGCTGGCCCATTCATGCTCTCGTTTCTGCTTGGAGCATTTACCATTGTAGGATTCGAAGCGGCAGCCAACCTCGCAGAGGAGACACAGGACGCCCATCGAACCGTTCCCACAGCCATGTGGTTTTCAGTGTTCTTGAGTGGTGTTGTAGGCTTCGCATTCCTTATCGCGCTCAACCTGGCGTCGCAAAACATCGCGGCGCTCACTGCCTCGACAACGCCAGTTGCAGACATTATTACCCAGATGTTGGGTACAGTGGTTGGCGATATCTTCCTGGTATTCGTCACCTTCTCGATATTTGCGTGTGGTCTGGTAATCTTTATTACCGTTTCGCGTTTGACCTGGGCAATGTCACGCGATGAGCGCTTCCCCGGTCATTTGCTGTTAAGACGAGTAGGCGAACAGACTGGCACTCCTGTAGCAGCGACTTTACTCTGTGGAATACTGATCGAGGTAGTGCTGGCTGGCTTTGCTTTGCTGGGCATTCTCGTACCTAGCCAGAGCAATACACTGACTTACCTGTTTAGCGCGGCAACCCTGCTGCCCGCTATCATTTACCTGGCGACGGTCGTTCTTTATATCTATGCTCGGCGCAAGTTACCAGAGACGCACGGATTCAGCCTGGGGGCCTGGGAGTGGCCGATCATCATTTTATCCATAATCTGGCTTCTCTTTGAACTCTCCATTTTCCGGGACGCTCAATTTGCTGCACCATGGCTCTATTCCCTGGTGATGTTTGGCCTTGGTCTGATCTACTTTGTGTGGTTGCTAGTGACACGTCCTCATGTGTTGAGTAAACCTCCACAAAAAGAAGGAGAACCTGGTAGCGTTAGCACTCGTGGCTAACTGATGAACTGATTGTCGCCAGGAGTACGCCTACACAAAAACTCTTTTCTTTAAGGTGGCACCCTACACGCCATTTAGGGCAGTAGGGTGCAGGGTGCCACAATATTTCCCGTTTTTTCTACATGGATGGAAGAACTTCTTTCCTTCTATCTTCTCCCTTGTCTTGCAACAGGTAGTATAATTTATTTGTAAAATGGGAAGTAAGGAGAAGACAAATGGCAAAAGTGGCATCAACAAAATTAACCTCAAGCGGTAAATGTAATTTCTGCCTGAGTGAATTTGATAAAAGCAAAATGACCCAGCACCTGAAATACTGTAAGCAAAGATCTACCATTATTAAAACGGAGAACTCAGCAGAAGCGCAGAAAACCAGGTTGTTTCACATCGTCGTCGAAGGACGATATCTTCCGGTGTACTGGATGCATCTCGAAATGCCTGCGAATAACACTCTGTATGATCTGGACGCGTTTTTGCGAGCTATCTGGCTCGAGTGTTGCAATCACCTCAGTGCCTTTAACATTGGCAAAGCATCTTACTCATCACAAACAGAGGATATGCTGTGGGGTTTGGCAGATCCAACGGCTATCGAAGCTGCTGATGTTGAAGAGGAAGATATTGACGAAGATGAGGAGGAACCAGACATCACCGAACTTTCTCAAGCCGAGATTCAAAACCTTTCGCCAGTCGAGGTTGCTATGAGGCTAAGTGAACTTTTACAGCAGGAATTTCAGGCTAATATTGCTGATCTTTCTCCGGCTGAATTTCAAGCTAAATTTACTGAACTCATGGCCGCACGTATGGGTGACTCTCTAACCCCTGAAATGCAAATACAACTGAGTAACCTGTCCGTTCTTATACAGCCCCTTCTCGTCGATTTTGTTAATGATGATTATGAACATGATATGGACGTTGAACTGAGCAAGGTACTCAAAGTGGGGCAAAAATTTTTCCACGAATATGACTTTGGCTCCACTACCAAACTGGCGTTGAAAGTAGTCGCTGAGCGCGAAGGAACTGCGCCGAAGGATGATGACAAGTATAGTGGTGAGTTCGGCGAGGATAAAACTATTAAGATCATGGCACGTAATAACCCGCCTCAAATATCCTGCCGCGAGTGTGGAAAACCCGCTACTAAGGTCGCTGCGGGATATTATTACTTTGAAGATGGTGCATTGTGTGATGTATGTGCCAGGACCAGTTTGAAAGAGTACGAAGATATGTTCTTGCCTATCGTCAACTCCCCACGAGTGGGCGTGTGCGGCTATACCGGAGATGCTAATGTGGAAGAATTTGATTGGGATGATGAAGAAGAATTTGAAGCAGAGGAAGATGAAGAACAATGATCAAGAAGAATGATGATCAATAGGTACTGGTTGATCGCGTTGATACTTGTTCTTGTGCTTTCGGCAACCCTATTGACCGTAGGGTATTATGTATATAGATCTTCAACGACTACGATTCATAGCGGTTGCAATGGACAACAGGCCAGTACTGGCGGAAGTGCATCGTCAACGATCAGTCCATGCCGGCGTCTACTCGTATTTTCGAAAACAGACGGATTTCGCCATGCCTCCATTAAAGATGGAAAGATAGCTCTTCAAAAGCTAGCTGCTGGACATAACTTTGCGATTGATTTTACCGAAGATTCAACAGCCTTTACTGATGCCAATCTGGCACACTATGGTGTTGTTATCTTCCTCCTGACTACTGGTGAGATTTTCAATGACAATCAGCAAGCAGCGTTTGAACGCTATATTCGTTCAGGCGGTGGGTATGTAGGTATTCATTCTGCCAGCGATACAGAGTACGACTGGCCCTGGTACGGCCAACTACTGGGCGCATTTCTCAATATTGCTCACAAGCACTCGAGAGTCCTCCAAACGACCATACATGTTGTCGATAGAACACATCCATCGACCGTTATGCTGCCGCCCCTTTGGGTGCGTACCGATGAATGGTATAACTTTGCCACAAATCCCCGTGGTAAAGTCCATGTGCTCATGATTCTCGATGAAAGTACATACATTGGTGGTACAATGGGTGCTGACCATCCTATTGCCTGGTGGCACGATTATGACGGTGGGCGATCATGGTATACTGCTCTGGGTCATACCTCAGAGAGTTATTACGAACCTCTATTTCTAGCTCACCTCTGGGGTGGTATCACCTATGCAGTTGGAGCCGGACAAAAACAAGTAGCAATTTCTACCCGACCTGATCATATATTACCTCAGCAGTTATTTGAAATAGTGAATTTCGCGGATGTAACAATGGTTAAATACCTTGTTCTCCCTCAAAATTGAATCACAGCCGTTACTCTACTATATACACCTTCGCAATAAGTCCTCTTGCTGGTCAGACAACCCCACTTTATACAATTTTGGCAAGAATTTACTGAAATCTTACAAATTTTTTATTGGTCTCTGACAATATCCAGCTACAATGACCTACATAACCGGATTCATGAACGGTATGCAAACATACTGTTTACAACTAGGTATGCATATATTGTAGGAGGCGTTTACTCATGTCCAATCCTGATGCAAATAATCCTTATAAGCAACCAACTTTGCCATATCGATCATATCAAGGATATATGAATCCACCGCGCTCTCAACAGCAGGAATTCGTGCACCCGTCTACTACTGCGCGTGCAAGCGCATCACATAGTAGTTCTGCTGCACCTCTCCGCTCCACGCAAGCTAGGTCGGCCCCGCCACATCGGCACACAGCTAAGTCGGCCTCACCACGCCTATCTAAAGCGGAGGCACTAGCATTGGTGGATACGTGCAAAAAATGGCTGATAGCAGGCTCTTTTGTAGCCTTTGGGATACTAAGCGGTCTGGTTGCCGGGCATGTGATCGGAAGTACCTCTACTACCTCTACCCAGTCACCAACACCAGCATCGAACCCGCCCGCGACCTCACCAAATTCACCAACCTCACCAAATTCGCCATCACCTAACGGAGGTTCTTTCCAGCAACAACAGCAAGGAGGCTTTGGCTTTGGAAACGGCAATCCCGCACAACCACCCGTATCCGGCTCTCACACCTCCTGAGCTTATGCACGTCCCATCCGGCATGGCTCGCTCCCAGTTCCGTGCGATGGGAACGACTATCTCTTTACTCTTGCCAGCGGAACATCTACAGCGTGGAGAAGAGATTGTAAGAACACTCTTTGCCGAGTGGGAGCAAACATTGAGCCGCTTTTTACCGGAGAGTGAGCTTTCCCAACTCAATCGGCAAGCAGGAACCAATTTCTTGGCGAGTGAATTGCTCTTCACAGTAATGAGTAGCGCCCTTGCCGCGGCCCAGGCAACAGAGGGACTTTATGACCCTACCCTTCTCAACCAGTTGGTGCAATTAGGGTACGACCGCACCTTCGAAGAGCTACCGGCAGAGCTACCAGCTGCGGAGCGTCCCACCTTCCCAGGCGGGCGGTGGCGCGATATTCATGTAAACCGGGCACTGCGATTGGTGACACTACCACCTGGAGTCAGTGTAGATTTTGGGGGCATTGCGAAGGGGATGACTGTCGATGCCGCTCTGGAGCAACTTCGTCTGGAAGGTATTTATCCTGCGCTAGTCAATGCGGGTGGTGATCTTGCAGTACTGGGCGTACCTCCTCTTGAGAAGCAGTGGCCTATTGAAGTGCAAGGGAAATCTCGTTCGTGGGTAATCCCCTTACATCATGGAGCTTTTGCCACTTCCGGCGTGGCTCGCCGCCATTGGCTGCAAGGAACGCATATGCGCCATCATCTTATCGATCCTCGTACGGGATTGCCTGCTCAGAGTGGTCTCTGGTCCGTCACTGTGGTAGCGGCCCGCTGTGAGCAGGCAGAGGTAGCGGCAAAGGTAGCCTTTCTCCTGGGCGTAGAACGGGGCAGCGAGTTTTTGCATAAGCTGGCATTCGCAGGCCTGCTTGTACGGGAAGATGGTACCTGGACGACAGTAGGCTCCTGGCCTCGGAATGCTATGTTGCATTCGGGTAGGAAAGAGGTGACAAAATGAGCATATGGCAAACGGTAACCTGGGATGTTGCTCGAGCAGGTGGCTTCACCGCCTTTGGTCTGCTGACATTGTCGGTTGCAATAGGGCTGGCGCTCACGCTCCACTTACAGTCACCGCGCTGGCCGCGCATCATTAATAGCGAACTGCATAACTTTCTCACTTTGCTCGCGCTCATCTTCACAGGTATACATATACTGGCGGTCTGGGTTGACCCATTCACCAGATTTGGTTTGAACGAGGTGTTTATCCCCTTTGTGAGCTATTACCGTCCTCTGTGGATGGCACTTGGCATTATCGCCTTCTACATCGGCATTGCCATCGGCATTAGCACATGGCTACGACCTCGCATTGGTTACAAATTGTGGCGAAACTTGCACATGCTAACTTTGCTTCTGTTTGTGCTGGTTGTTGTGCATGGGATTGCGACAGGAAGCGATACTCGTACCTGGTGGGGGGCCGCAATTTACGCGTTCAGTGTTTTGCTGGTTGGAACACTGCTCTTTATTCGCCTGATGAAACCTGCAAATGCCCAAAGCCGTGCTCACCCCAGACTTGCCGTTGCGTTAGTACTAGCACTGGCGGTTGGTACGTTTTGGGCGCTGCTCGGTCCATTTCAACCTGGATGGTATGCCCATGCCAACAATGTAAATGTAAATGTACAAGCTTCGCGGTCTGCATCAACTTCGCACGCAGTACCATCACCACAAGTGGCTTTTCCCCAATCCTTTACGGGAACAATCATGGCAGGGAGCTCAATTCCTAGTGGAAATCCTGCTGGAAGTGATGCCTGACATGAGATGACTCCCGAAAATGCATCTCGCGAGATGTGATTGTTTGGAGTCTTAGTTTACCCGATGTGCGCGTCTTTTACCAAGCTTGTTGCCTGCACAGGAGGATCGAAAGAGCTCATTCTTCTTTTTGTCGCACTTGTCGCACTTGTCGCGCATGTAACAGGTGTCTATGGATTACTCACATCGTGATCCTAACTCAGTCAGGACATCGTACCCTTTCAACGTGCGTCATACTACCTCTTCTTTCGCCGCAGGCGGCATATATCTACCAAAAATCATTACGAAGAGTGCAGCGATGAGGCCCCAGGAAAATATGCACAACGGTTTAGTTAACAATTGTCAGGCTTGCTTATATAGGGTTGCAGTGTTTTGATTTAGTTTTCCATACTACCGGGAGCATTTTTGAGCTTCTGGGTTACCGTGTGAGAACCTTGAAGGCCAGGTGACGCCCCTTGCCTTGACCGAAAACCAACGCGAACCACAGCCCTCCAACTGCATCTACCAGGCCAACCTGCTCGACACCCCCGAGGTATATTGGACGCAGCCCAATATCTGTAATCAACTGTTCGACCGCCGGGCGAGCATCGCCATCGGGACCGCAGTAGAAAAGGTCTGCTGGTCCCTCAGCAAACTCTGGATTGGCAAAGTTTTCCCATCCGAGCGTATTAAACGCCCGGAAGATGCGAGCGTGGGGGGTGCGTTGCTGAAAGGTGGAAAAGCTGTTTATCGGCCCACCACCCATGCGATTCGCCGTGTCGATAATGATCAAGCCGTCAAGCTGATCGGCATATTCCGTAATTGTTGCATCCATTGCTGCGCCGGGCAAGGCCATCACTACCACATCCGGATTAGAGCTCAGTGCCTGGGCGACCGAACCGATGGTCACCTTGTCGCCTAAATCACTACGAAGAGCCTGGGCATGTTTGCCATTTGGATCTTGCACGCCAAAGGCAACCTGGTGTCCAGCTCCGGCCCACTTGCGTCCAAGTGTACCGCCAATATTGCCAGCACCGAGAACAACTATCGTCAATTTTCCTGTCGTCATTCTTTTTCTCCTTCAATAAATACTGTGTGGGACGTGGGAGCGCCTTCGATGCGAGATGTCGTCCCATTTCCATACTAATACCACGCCCGCTCTAATGGAGGCAATAGAGCTCCATCGCTCTTATCTTCATATAAATGTTTGAATTCAAACGTTTACAAACATTTATAGGAAATTTGGAAAAATCCTTGACAATGCAGGTAGATACATGCTATAAGTTAACTATCAGATTTACAACTTCATAAAATAGAAGCGTCGAAGGGTCGAGTAACAGTTGCCTGTTGCGTCCAGAGAGTGGGCGGTTGGTGGAAAGCCCATATGTCAATGCGCTGTGAAAAAAAGCCTGGAGCTGCGAGAAGAAATCGCGTCATGCGAGAGTAGAACTTGGCCGGATGCCCCCGTTACCGGGCTGGAGTATGTCAGTACTCGGCGAGGTTGCTGCCGTGAGGCAGCAACGAATGAAGGTGGTACCACGAGAGCAGTGTTTCACGCTCTTTGTCCTTCTCTGAACGAAGGATGAAGGGCTTTTTTATTTGCCCTTCGTAGCTTCGCACTAGCGCAACGAAAAACTTCATAGCACAAAAGCATCGAAAGGACGAGTAGCGGTTCCTGGTTACATCCAGAGAGCGGGCGATTGGTGGAAAGCTCGTATGTTAACCAACCGCGAAAAAAAGCCTGGAGCTGCGAGAAGAAATCGCGTCATGCGAGAGTAGAACTTGGCCGGATGCCCCCGTTACCGGGCTGGAGTATGTCAGTACTCGACGAGGTTGCTGTCGTGAGGCAGCAACGAATGAAGGTGGTACCACGAGAGCAGTGTTTCACGCTCATCGTCCTTCCCTGAGCGAAGGACGATGAGCGTTTTTGTTTGTCAAGCATCATGTAGTCGAAAAGGAGGAACCCAACAAATGACACACTGTCCAGAATGTGAAGCCGAGATTACCGTGCGAGATCTCCTGGTTGGGGAGATCACCTACTGTCCTGATTGTAACGCGGAACTGGAAGTACTACGCCTGGAACCGCCCAGCGTGGCGCTGGCACCGCAGATTGAAGAAGATTGGGGAGAGTGACACGATGCGCCTGGCTATTCTTACATCACGCATCCGCGTGGAAGAGAAACTATTGATCGATGCTCTAAGACAGAGGGCAATTGCATTTGACATCGTCGATGATGGAGAATTGCTATTTGATCTGTCAAACCCTGATGAGCGATGGCGTGAATATGATGCCGTCCTCTGCCGCAGCCTGAGCCAATCGCGTGGGTTAGCAGTGCTCAATATATTGGAGCATTGGGGCATACGTGTGTATAACCCGGCGGCGGTGACTGCACTGTGTAACGATAAGTTGCTCACGACACTGGCGCTGTTCCGTGCAGGCATCCCGACTCCGCATACATTGTTAGCCTTTGATTCCCAGGTAGCCATTCGCGGTATGGAGATGCTGAGTTATCCGGTCGTCCTTAAGCCAACGACCGGGTCGTGGGGACGCTTGGTGGCGCGCATTAATGACCGTGATGCAGCAGAAGCGGTGCTCGAACACCGGGAGACGCTTGGCTCCTATCAGCAGCATATCCACTACATACAGGAGCATATCGCCAAGCCGCAGCGTGATATTCGCGCTTTTGTCGTCGGTGAGCGTACCATATGTGCGATCTACCGCACCAGCGAACACTGGGTCACGAACACCGCTCGTGGCGCGGTTGCTAGCAATTGTCCGGTCACTCCTGAGCTTGATAGCTTGTGTGTGCGTGCTGCGCAGGCAGTTGGCGGGGGCATCCTGGCAATCGACGTGCTGGAAGACGCACAACGCGGCCTGCTGGTCAATGAAATCAATGCCACGATGGAGTTCCGCAATAGCATTGCTCCAACAGGCGTTGATATACCCAGTGTGATGCTTGATTACGTACTGAGTGCCATGAAGGAGGAGGCTGTAAGATGAATCGCCTGCGTGTTGCTATCATCGGCAGCTCTGGCTATACAGGCGGGGAACTGGTGCGGCTCCTACTCTTCCACCCGCGGGTTGAGTTGACGCAGGTTGCGTCCAGCAGTCATGCCGGGTATTACTTGCATAGCGTGCATCCGAATTTGCGCAAACTCAGGTCATTGCGCTTCTGTCATTCCAATGACCTGACGTCATGTGACGTACTCTTTCTTTGCCTGCCCCACGGTGTATCCTCCAGGGAGATTGAACACTACCGGGCAATTGCGCCACGCGTCATCGACCTTTCAGCCGATTTCAGATTGCGCTCTGCTGGACTATACGAACGATAGTATGGTGAGCCTCATTGCGCGTCCCATCTTCTGGAGGATGCTGTCTATGGTTTGCCTGAACTGCACCGCGCGGAACTGCCGGACGCGACTCTTGTAAGTGGCCCCGGGTGTATGGCAACCGCGGCCATCCTGGGATTAGCTCCACTCTACCGGGCAGGTCTCGTGGATGGTGCACTTCCTCTCGTGGTGGAAGCCAAGGTTGGATC
>WNGD01019499.1_pt1 | contig 14509 bp, 13 predicted proteins | sample 5400671 | NCBI WGS metagenome assembly WNGD01 (sample SAMN13153369, study PRJNA577476) | soil metagenome | isolation source: 40 cm soil or saprolite under grassland replicate 2 | place: USA:California | collected 2016-06-15
CTCGAGCCGGCCGGGGCTCGATGCCACCAGCGCGCCCAGGAGCCCCAGTTCCAGGGCGGGCAGGAGCCAGTGCGGGCCGGGCGACAGCCGTCCGGGCAGGGCCATCTGCAGGGCGCTGGCAGCGGCCACGGCGATGACCGTTGGCCAGCGGGTTTCCCCCCGGGTCGCCCGCCGCCAGGACGCGGCTGCGTGCGCCGTGTGGCCGCTCCGTGGTGCCGTGGCCGTGTTCCCGTTCACATCAGGTGTGGTTCCGGTAGTGCCTCGGCCGCGGCTGCGCCAGGCTCCGCGGATTCAGGCTTGGCAGGCTCCGGTTCGCCGCTGCGCAGCAGCCCGAGCGCGAGGAGCGGGAAGATCAGCACCGATAGCAGGCCGGCGCATACTAGCGCGGCGGCTGTCACTGGAGTGATCTTGCCCAGCGCCACGCCGATCTGGGTGGCGGTGACGATGAACGGCAGCGAGGTTGCCTGCAGAAGCCCGAGGGCCAGGGTTGGCCGGGTGCCGTTCGCGCGCAGGCCGAGCAGCGCGGGCAGGCCGCGCACTACCAGCAGCGCGAGCAGGAACACCGGGACCCGGACCAGCGCGGACGGGTCATGTAGCAGGCCGGTCAGGTCGAGCCGGATCCCGCTGCTGACGAAAAACACCGGCACCAGGAACCCGTAGCCGATCGCCTCCAGCTTGATACGGAAGCGGGGGTGCGAGGCGGAGTCGCGGTCGACCAGGCCGACGATCGCCCCGGCCAGGAAGGCACCCAGGATGCTCTCCAGGCCGAACCGCTCGGCCAGCACGGTGAACGCCACCAGCAGCAGCACCGCGAACCGGACCCTGATCTCCGCGGTGGTGTCCTGCAGCCGGACCAGCACCTGGCCAAGCCGCATGGACCGGGCGGCGCCCGATACGACCAGGCCGGTCACGGCAACGAGTCCGGCGAACGCGCCAAGGACCACGACCTTCGAACCGGTGCTGCCGCCGGAGGAGGAGAAGAACAGCGACAGCAACACGATCGCCGCGAAGTCCGCGATGCTCGCCGCCGCCAGCGCGCTCTGCCCGACCTGGCTGTGGACCTGGCCAGCGTCCTTGAGTACCGGCACGACCAGGCCCAGCGACGTCGCCGACAGGGCGATCGCCAGCAGCAGCGGCTGCGACACCCACCCGATTGCGGTAAAGGACGCGCCGGCGCCGTAACCCAGCACAAGCGTCACCAGGTAGCCGAGCACGGCGAAGCGGAGCAGCCGGCCCCGCAGCTGGTGCACATCGATCTCCAGCCCGGCGAGGAAGAGCAGGAAAGCCAGGCCGAACAGGGCGAGGATCGCCACCGGCAGGTCGACGTGCACCCAGCCAAGCACCGACGGGCCGATGATGATGCCGCCGATGATCTCCAGCACGACGGCCGGGACCCGCAGCCGTGGCAGATAGCCCACAGCGAGCGGGGCGAGGACCGCGACGGCCACCACCACGAGCAGGTTGACGAACGAGACGTCAGGCATGGCCACTCACCCCTGCGCCGACTGACATGGACGCCTTCCACGCGGCCCTCGCCTGCGCGCTGGTCGGGTCGAAGTCGGCCTTGGTGCGCCGCAACAGGTCCTGCAGGTCCTCCCAGAGCTGGAAGGGCGAGGGCCGGCCCCAGAACCAGTAGCCGACGTACACCTTGTCGACGACGAGCCCCGGAGCGACCACTAGCGTGTGCGGCACGGTCGCGTGGTGGTGCGGGTCGGTGTACTCCTCGATCTCGAAGGCCCGTTGCACCTCAAGATCGGCGTCGGCCAGGTAAGGCCAGCTTGCGCCGGTCGAGATCCGCATCTTGTAGCTGTCGTGCAGGTTGTTGGGCAGGATGGTGACGAGTTGCGTGAAGGCCACGGCGCACCACTGGTGGAATGCCAGCATCTCGCGCTGGTGCTGGCGCTCCCGCGGGCAGTGCTCGCCGCGGCCGAGCATCAAGATCATGGTGTCGTCGCGCTGAAGTTCCGACAGGCGCCGCATCGTTCCGGCGTCGTCCGGGAGGGTGAAATCCGGGAGCACTGCTCCCGGCGTGAGGCCCTTGCTCATGACTGATCTCCTTGTCGGTTTTACCGTGGCCGGACGCCGGGGATGGCGAGCCGGATGCGGTAGATGCTGGTCAGTGCGGTGATGTAGAGCGCGCGGGCGTCCTCGTCTCCCCAGGCGAGGTTGTGCGGGCTCTCGGGAAGCCGGAGGGTGCCCAGGTGCTCCCCGCCGGGCGAGAGCAGCCAGATGCCGGACGGCCCGCACACGTACACATTGCCGGCCGTGTCGACCTTGAGTCCGTCGATGGCGTCCTCGCCCTCGGCGCCGGTCATGTCGAAGAACTCCTCGCTTGCGGTCACCGACCCGGTGCTGTCGAGCGTGTAGCGCATCACGATCTTGCGATCCGGATCCCAGTTGCCGACGTAGAGGTGACGTTCGTCCGGGGACAGCGCAATGCCGTTCGGCCCGGCCAGTTCCGCGGTCACGAGCGAGACCACGCCGTCGCGGACCCGGAAAACGCCGCTGAACGGCAGTTCCTTTTTCGGGTCGGTGAACGTGGCGGGCAGGCCGAACGGCGGGTCGGTGAAGTACAGGGTCCCGTCTGAGGCGTACACGAGGTCGTTGGGGCTGTTCAGCCGCTTGCTGTCATACCGGTCGGCGAGGACGGTGGTGTTGCCGTGCGGCTCGACCCGGATGACGCGCCGGTTCCCGTGCTGGCAGATGGTCAGCAGGCCATCGGGATCGAAGGTGAGCCCGTTCGAGCCGGGCTGGGCGTAGCGGGCGATGTCGGCACCGGCATATCCGCTCTTGGGGCGGAACACGGTGACCGCTCCGGCCGTCGCCCAGCGGTAGATGGTGTTGGTGTTGGGCGAGCTGAACAGCAGTGCGCCGTCGCGGGTCCACACCGGTCCCTCGGTGAACTCGAATCCGCCCGCCACCCGTTCCAGGCGCGCGCCGGGCGGCACGATCGCATCCAGCGCCCGCGAGCTCGCGTCGGCGGGCACGATCTCCACGGGCACCTTCTCGGCCATCCGCGCGTGATCGGGCGCGTAGAAGTCCAGGGTGGCGGTCCGCATCCAGATGTAGTTGGCCGGCGATGCCGAGATCGGGCCATTGATGCCGAACACGGCGATCGTGAACCGCTGACCGGGACGCGCGGCCTGGGTCAGCACGACCCGGTTGGGCGTGTTGAAGCCGGCCACGACCTGCCCGCCGGCATCCCCCAGGGCCAGCGGCTGCGAGCCATTGACCCAGACCTCGGCATAGTCGTCGACAACGGTCTCGAACACCACGGTCGACCCGGCCACGTCCAGGTCACCGACCCGCTCCGGGATGGTCACCGCAATGCGGTACCAGTTGAAGCACACCCGCCCGGTGGACAGACGCCGCTGAGTGTCCGGGGGTGACAGCACCGTCCATTCCCCGTCGTCGAAGCGGGCGGCCTGCGCGTGCGGGACCACCTCGTAGGTGCGGTTCGCCGGGCCGCTTGGGCCCAGGTCCGGGCCCACGCCAGCAAAGTCAACCTCCCGCACCCGCGTGTCGCTGTAGCGCCACTGTCCGCCCACCATGGCGGCGCCCTCGTGGGTTTGCAGATCGATGATGGCGTCCGGGCAGGAAGGAAGAAACTCCGGGGGGCCTGGCACGTTCGCGGTCACCGCGATCGCCTCCTAGTCCTGCACCTTGGCGACAAGGTAAAGGAACGGATCCGAAACGGCTGCGAAGTGGTGCGGCACTCCCGGCGGGATCACCAGCACGTCGCCCGCGCCGAGCTCATGTCGCGTGCCGCCCTCCAAGGCGGCGGCCCGCATCTCGCCGGGACCGACCGTGCGCGAGGCGATCATCTGCCCGCCCGTGACGACGGTGGCCGTGCCCGACACGACGTGCATGATGTCGGCAACGTGCTCGTGGTACTCCACCTCGCCGGCCGCGGTGCGCCGGCCAGCGTCGATCTTGTAACTGGGGGTGTCATGGAGCAAGCCACCGGTGGCGAACTTTGCCGCTACCGACTCAGCGGGGAAATAGATCGCGGCCTTGCCCCCGCCATCTCGCACCGCAGCCGATGCCGCCTCGGCAGCCAGCACGGACAGTTCCTGGTCTTCATCGGCTGAGGATGCGCCGCTCACCCCGACCGCCCCGGCGACGTGCCCCGCGTGCACGATGGGCATGCCGCCCTGCAGCGGCACCGCCCGCGCCAGGTGCAGCGCCGACGGCCGCCCGTGCGCGGCCTGGTCCTCGAAGTCCTTGCTTGGCCGGCGGTAAAGCGCCGCCGTCCGTGCCTTGTCGGTTGCCACCTGCACGCTCGCGACCTGCGCGGGGTCCGGGCGCCACAGGTGCATCAGCTCACCGCCGGCATCCACGACGGCGACCACCGGCCAGACCGCCCGCGCAGTGGCGACTGCGGCCGCCGCGTCAGCGGCCGCCTGTGCTCCCTCACGGGTCAGCGCTGGGACATCCGTGGCCGAGAACGAGGTGTGCGCTCCCACGAGCGACACGGACTCGTCCTGGTCAGGGGTCTCGCCGCTGGTGCCGATGGCCCCGATCACCTCGCCGCCGGCGGTGAGCGGGATCCCGCCCGTCAGCGCGGCGGCCCCGTGCAGCGCCAGCGCGCCCAGCCGTCCGGCGCTGACTTGCTCTTCTATCTCCCGGCTGGGCCGGACGAAGATCGCTGCCGTGCGGGCCTTATCGATCGCGACCTGGCCGCTTGCTGCCTGCGCACCCTCGGTCCGCCGCAGTTGCAGTACGTGGCCCCAGGCGTCGACGACGGCGATCACCACGCGGTAGCTTTTTCGTATCGCTTCTTTCTCGGCGGCTGCCATCACGGCGTCGGCGCCCTTGGCATCCAGCGCCCTTCTCATGCTGACCGCGATCATGGCGGTCACCACCTTCCCAGTTCCTGGTCACGCCGCTGGCCAGCGCCCGCGGCCGGATTGAGGACAGCGGCCCAGATCGCCGTGTCCGTGGTAATGAACAGGACCTCGCCGGCCGGCCCGCCGAAGGTGAAGTTGACCGCCCCGGGCAGGCGGATCTGGCCGATGAGATCCCCGGCCGGGCTGAACACCTGGACGCCGCTGGACGAGGACGCATAGACCCGGCCGGCGGGGTCCGTCTTGATCCCGTCGGGGAACCCGGGAGTCGTGACCGCGAACAGGCGGCCGGGCCCGAGGTGGCTGCCGTCGTGAACGTCGAAGGCGACGATGCGGTGCGGCCGCCGGACGTGATAGCTGCCCCGTTCGGCGTTAGCGCCGCTGTCGGTGATGTAGAGCGTCTGCTCGCCGGGCGAGAACGCCAGCCCGTTGGGCTTGTCGAAACAGTCCGCAACGACCGACAGCCGGCCGGAAGCGGGGTCGTAGCGGTACACGTAGTCCCCGATCTGCGGCTCGGGCCGGAAACCTTGCAGGTAGCCATAGCCCGGGTCGGTGAACCAGATCGTGCCGTCGCTGCGGACCACCACATCGTTCGGCGAGTTCAACCGCAACCCGCCCCAGGCGTCGACGACGGTCTCGACCTCGCCCGTCGTTGGGTCTATGCGGCTGATCCGCGCGTGCTCCGCCCGCGTGCCCTGCTCGCAGACCACCAGGCGCCCGTCACGGCCAAGCGCCATCCCGTTGGGCATATTGACGCGCGCCGGTACGACCGACAGCCGCGAGGGATCCACCGGGAAGCTGAGACCGTCCAGAGCGAGCCGCTTGACGTACGCACCCGGGGTACCAGGTGCCGGGATATCTACATTGCCCGGCAGGGTCGTGAAGTACAACGCGTCCTCGCCCGGAACGTAAACCGGTCCCTCGTGCGCGTCAGTCTCGACCACCAGCGCGAGGCGCGCGTCGCCACCCAGCAGGGCCTCACACTCGGGGTCGTATACCTCGAAGCCTCCGGCACCGCCGTGTCCGGACGGCTGCCAGCGCCTGCTTTGGCCATGGCCGCGGCGGGCGCGGAGGCCGACTGTGCCTCGTCCCGGCCGGTGGCGCCGAGCCGCCCGGCGATGTGGTCGGCGACGCGCAGGGCGTTGGCGATGATCGTCAATGTCGGGTTCACCGCCGTGCTGGACACGAAGAAGCTGGAGTCGACGACGTAGACGTTGTCCAGTTCGTGCAGCTTGCAGTTCAGGTCGAGGGCTGACGTCGCGGGGTCGGTGCCGAACCGGACGGTCCCGTTCTGGTGTGCCACGGCGGAGATGCCGAGTCGCCCGCCGAGGTAGGAGTAGCCGGGCAGCACGGTGTCGCGGCACTGGATGGCGCTGAGCAGGCCCATGAACTTCTCCTTGAGCCGGCGGTGCGCTTCGGCGTTGGTCTGCGCGTACCGCAACCGGATCCGGCCGTCGCTGCCGAGCATGACCCGGTTGCCGGCCAGCGGCAGGTCCTCGGTGGTCAGCCAGAAGTCCATCGAGTGCCGGGCCAGTTCTGCGGGGTCACCGGCGTCAGGGGCGTCGAAGCCGATCAGCACAGCGTCGTTCTTGCCGAGCATCTGCAGCGCGCCCAGCGGGTAAGGCCAGGTGCCGTCGTCTGCCGGGTCACCGAAGTAGAAGTCGTTCACGCCCAGTGTCTTCTGGAATTTCGTCGGGTTCGGGATCTTTGAGAAGGCGATGAGGGATGAGTTGTTGTGCATCATCAGGTGGCGGCCGACCGCGCCGGATCCGTTGCCGAGGCCGTCGGGATGACGCTCGCTGACGGAGGCCAGCAGGAGCGCGGCTGAGTTGATCGCGCCAGCGGAGACCACCACGAGGTCGGCGGAGTACGTCTCGGTCTGCCCGTCGCGGTCGGTGACCACCCGGGTGACGGCACGCCCGCCCTCGTCCGTCTCCAGGCGCATGACCCGGGCCCTGGTCCGCAGCGTGACGTTCGGGTACCGCAGCGCCGGCTCCACGCACACGACCTGGGCATCGGCCTTGCCGTTGACCAGGCAAGGGTAGCCGTCACAGGTGGCACAGCGGATGCACGGGGAGAACTGCGGCGCTGACTCGTCGTAGATGAGCCCCACCGGCAGCGGGAACGGGTGCAGTCCGGCCCCGGTCAAGTCCGACTCCAGCTGGGCGATGCGCGGCTCGTGGCTCAGCGGCGGGTACCGGTAAGGGGCGGCCGATGGCGGCTCATCCGGGTCGGAGCCTCGCTGGCCGTGGACGTGATAGAGATGCTCCGCGTGGGTGTAGTAGGGCTCGAAGTCGGCGTAGGACAGCGGCCAGGCAGGTGAGATGCCATCGACATGCTGGATCTCGCCGAAATCCCGCTCGCGGAATCGGAACAGGATCGCCCCGTAGACCTTAGTGTTGCCGCCGACGTAGTAGTTTTGCTTGGGCGGGAATTCCTCGCCGGTATCAGCGTCTGTCCATGTCCCTGAATTGTGGTAGCGCAGGTCGACCCATACTGATTTGGAGTCCCAGTTCTGCAGTTCGCGGGGCAGGAAGTCGCCCCTTTCGAGCAGCAGGATGCGCTTCCCGGTCGGGGCCAGCGCGTGCGTCAGGGTCCCCCCGCCGGCGCCGGACCCGATGACTATAACGTCGTAATGATCGGTCATGACAGCTCCTGTCGGAATGGTTGGCTTGAACGTTGTCTCGGAGCAAGGCTCACAAGATCGCCAGTGGTGCCACCCAGGCGCCGGTTGCCCCGCGCAATTTGGCATGAGAAATGACAAGCAGGAATTCGTGCACGCGGTCGCGTGCGACTTCCTCGAGGCGAAGGTTCTCAACCACGACAATCCCGTGGCGCACGTTGAGCGTCTGCGGGACGACGAACGGCTCGTCGGGGCTTTCCGGGGGGTAGGGGCCGAAGCTCCACGTGTCGCACCCGGTCAGCGCCACCCGGTGATCTGCCAGCCACTCGCCAACCGCCATGCCAGGGCCTGGTTCGCCGGATGCGTACCGTTCGTTGTCCGCACCCCACAAACCGCCCCAGCCGGTGCGGAAGAACACTGCGTCGCCGGGCCGGACATCCAGGCCCGCCGCGGTAAGCGCCGCGTCCGCGTCCGCAACCGTGATCACGTCACCGGGTCCGAGCCGGTCGCCGCCATGTGCCGCTGCCACGTCGAGCACCAGTCCGCGGGTTACCACCTGGGGCAGGGTGTCGATCCCGAGCCGGCTCGTGCCGTGATCCTCGATGATGTCGGCGAGCAGGAACCCGTTGTAGGTCCGGTCACCTGCCTGCAGATGGTTGAGCCCGTCCATGTGGGTGCCCATCTGCTGGGTGGCTGTGACCTGCTCGACTATCCAGTTGACGCTGTTGCGCCCCAGGCCCGCCGGGCCGGCGTCGGGATGACGCCGGTTGATCTGGTGGTAGTTAGTGGTCAGGTACTGCCGGAACGTGCGGCCCGGGAACGCCGGGATGTCCTGGTGCAGCACATGCGCCAGGTCATAGACCCGTCCCTGGCGGACCAGGCGGACGGCTTCGAGAACCTTGGCAGGCGTTATCTCGTTCAGCGCGCCGGCCTGGTCCTCGGCTCCGTACTTCGACGGCCACCACTTGGACGTCGCGTTCTCCGTGGGCGCGGTCTGCGCATTCGTCACCATGCCGGTTCCGTCCCTGCAGCGCGCAGAACGTTTCACTCTTGGCTGCAGGCTGCTGTGGCGTCACCCGAAATTGGGCGACCAGCATCGGCGGGCCGGTGAAGGACAGCACCGTCGAGGCCTACCTGGGACGGCTGATTGTCGTCTGGCACGACCAGGCCTCACCCAGGGCAGTGGTCGCTGCCCAGGGGCGGTGACACCGCCCAGCCGCCCCGAAACGACATCTGCCACCGCAGATCGGCAAGGACATAGACCCGAGGACGGCTGCGCCCGGTGGCTGCGGCCCAATACCTAAAGGCTCCACGAACCTGGGGAAATATCTGAGCATCAGGCCTGGGAATTACGTGGCGTTCGACAATAGTGCGGAACTCGCGCCTTAGCGTGTCCCGTGCGAGCTCGGCGATCTGGCCCGCGAGTTCGAGGCCGGCGGTGCCGGTTGCGGCCGTAGCGCTCGTGATCGCCCGGGCGGGAACGTCCTCGGCTGACACTCCTGCACCTGTCACTAGGTGGACGAGCCGGCACGCGAATCGCCGGTCTCCGAAGGCGGGCACCCCGGAAAGATCAACAGGAAGGCCGCGCAGCGGCGGCTCATGTTCGCGGCCATATGCCGGTCGAGCGACCAGTCACCGGCCCCGGACCGGATCAGGATGATCATCGCGGCTAGCAGCATCGGCGCCAGGGTCAGGCTCACGGTCTCCCAGCGCGCCAGGCCAGAGACAACGATCGCGCCGAGCATGTCAGCGGCGAGCGCCAGCGCGGTCAGCCGGGTCAGCAGGCCGATCGCCAGCAGCAGGCCGCCGGAGATCTCAATCACCCCGACGGCGTAACAAACGTGCCCGGCGCGGGGACAGGGTAGTGGCGGAACGAGGCCAGTTCGGCGGCATGATTAACCAACTTGCTCACGCCAAAGATCAGGAACACGATCGCCGCTGCGCAGCGAACGCCAACAGGCCACAGCGAACGCCCGCCCGCACTCACCCGGCTAATGGCAGCCGTCAGCAATGACCTGCGTTGTCCCGTCACCTCCCGGCCGGCGCCCGCCTCAGGAAGACGTGGCCGCGGCCGGTCGTGGTTGGCCGGGGTGGGTGTGATCTGTTGTAATCTGGTTAACGCGCCTGCCTCTATGCCGGACCTGCCCGGCCGGTTCATCCCGTGATCGCGGCGGCTTTCAGCCCTGTTGGCGGGCAACCAACTGCGATCATGGAACTCGGCGGCGGTCATCGGGTAGCGGTTAGGTTGCGGGACGCTCCTGCTTGTGGGCGAGATAGAACTCTCGCCGGATGACCCCCGCCTTCCTGGTCGCCTCCATGAACTCGTTCGTCTGGAACCATTGCCCGGCCCGGGCGAGATCCTCGACGTGGATGTGGACGAAGGCGGCGTTCGGGTCATCGACATCGCGGTAGATGGGCCCATCGGTCATGCCATAGCCGCGCCGCTGCTCAGCCTGCGACCGGTGGCTCCGCAGCCACGTGTCGAAGTCTTCGGCTTCGACCCGGGCCATCATCTCCGGCATGAATGCCTCCTTACTGTCCTGCGCTGTCCCTGTTCAGTCTCGGCCAGCGGCCGCACGTTACAAGGCTGGGACCTTGGCCTGGCCTGGGAGGCGGTAACCCGGCCCGCTGCGGTCTGCCGCGTCTGTCCGCACAAACGCTGTAACTCGTTGCTGCTGTTGGGACTGTTCGCCAGGGAGGTACGCGATGAGGCAAAGGTTGTTCCTCGACATGGGATCGGCGATCGTGCTCCTCCTGATCATTCATTCTGCTAACGGCGGTGGCTGCGGCGGAGCCGTCCAAGGTCAAGGCCTCGGGCGCGGTCGGGACCGAGTCCCTTCGCAGAGGCTGTCCCGGCGCGCTGGCGGACGACGAAAGATCACCGGCGGGGACATCGAGCCGGCGATCACCAGCAACCCCGGCAAACCTGCCGAACATCATCATGACGCGGCAGCAGGATTTCGGCTTCGGGGCCCGGACTGATTTCATCAGATCGTCGCTCCACGGCGGCAAGACCTGGGCACACAGCACGATCCCGCCTGACGGTCTGCCCGGGAGCAACGGCGGACTTCGCGTCCGACCTGTGGATCTCGGCTGGCGCTGACGGCACCGCCTACTTCAGCGGAACATCCGGCTCTGCATCGTCCGATCCGCCTCCGGTCGTGGTCATCGCGAGCCATTCGAACGGCGGTGGGCCCACCTGGCAGGGACCCGCGAGCGTCGCACAGCTCGGCCCGGGCAACGCCGCGGATGCGATCACCGCCGGTCCACTCTCGCCGGCCACGCCTACCTCGTCTGGGGCAACTGGGACCACCAGTACAACTTCCCGAAGACGAACTTCCTGATGTTCTCGCGCACGACCGACGGCGGTCCGGCTGGTCATCCGCCGACGTGATCGAGCAGCCACAGCCGACCGCCATCGACTTCTCCGGCCGGATCCTCGTCCTGCGGGGCGGGACATTGCTGGTCGTCTTCGCGCGCGCCGGGCGCGGAGAGCTGTTGGCCGCCACTCGCTCGATGAGGGCGCCGCGGCTGCCGACCCGTGCAGATCGGCTCGCAGCCGGTCCAGGAGTTCGTCGATCCCCAGACGGGCGTCGAGCTCCCGCAACCGGGCTTCCCGCGTCCTTCCTCGCCCGCGCGCCGGACCAGCCGAAGGGAGATCGAATACGCCCCTGGGGCAGGACATCCGGGGCGCAGCCCGCCGCCGGTGCCCGACGCCGGCCGGGCTCGACCTCTTGTCGGGCACGGGACGCCCAGAACTGGCGCTGATATGCGCGGGGCCACCCCGTGCACCCGGCACGGCTGTGAGCCGCTCATACTCGGCAGGGTGATCGAAGATCACCGCGCCCTTCGGGCTCGTATAATGGCCGTTGCAGGATCGAAGCGGCCGTCACGTCACCTCGCGCTGCTGCCGCCGTTGTGCGCGCCGCGCCCGTTGCTCAGCAGCTGATAGGCGATGCCCGTCGCGACGGCGTATACCGTGTGGTGGAAGGCGTCGATCGCGATCTCCTGCGGCGCCCAGAAGATGGCTGGCGGGGCGATGTCCAGCGCGGGCAGGGTGATCTGCGCGCTGCCCCATATGGCGGCGCCGTGGGCGATCGTCGCGGCGCGTGGCGGCAGGCCGGCGGCATCGAGCAGCCCGCGCACCATTCCCCAGCCGGTGCCGTAACCCCAGTGCGAAAGGTCATTGAAACGCGCGCGGGCGATGTCATCGGCGAAGGAGGTGATCCCCAGCGCTTTGGCCGTCGCGCGCGCCGGCGCAGAACTCGGCTTGCGGTGCCGGAGCCGCGCCTCGAGCGTACTTGAGACCGTCATTGCCGTGGTCCCGACGAGGCCGGCCACCAGGCCCTTGCCGATGCTGCTGGCCAGCTTTTCAGCGGTTCTCACGAGTCCACCTCCTGGAGTTTTCCGTCGGATGCCGGTTTGCTCGCGGTTGTGACGTGGGCGCCGAGTCGCTCCAGCAAGTGGTCGCCGACCCGCAGTGCGTTCGCCATAGCGGTCAGCGCCGGGTTCACAGCGCTGCTGGACGGGAAGAAGCTCGTGTCCACGACGTAGAGGTTGTCAATGTCGTGGGCGCGGCAGTTTACGTCGAGGGCCGACGTCTTCGGGTCATCGCCGAAGCGCACAGTGCCGGACTGGTGGGCGACTCCCGCCAGCGGGATGCGCTTGTCGAGGATCGACCAGCCCGGGATAGCGGTGTCGTGGCAGCCGAGCGGGCCCATCAGCTCCTTGAGCTTGGCCAGCAGGCGTTGATGGGGCTCGAGGTTGTGGTAGGTCTTGGCCAGGTGGATGCGGCCCAGGCGGTCCACCGTCACCCGGTTCGCCGGGTGGGGCAGGTCCTCGGTCGTGATCCAGAAGTCGATCGCGTGCTTGGCGATGTAGTCGAGCGCGAGCCCGGGCGCGAACCACGGGGCACCAGCCTGGAGGATGTGCCGGTCGGACTTGGCGAGCATCTGAATGTGCCCGAGCGGCAAGCCGGCGTCGTCCGCACCCCAGTAGTAGTCGTTGATTCCAAGCGTCTTCTGGAACTTCGTCGGGTTGGGCGTCTGCGAGATCGCGATGACGCCGGAGTTGATGTGTGCCATGTAATGGCGTCCGACCACGTCCGAGGCGTTCGCCAGCCCGTTCGGATACTGGTCACTGGCCGACTTCAGCAGCAGCGCCGCGGAGTTGACCGCGCCGCACGAGACGACCACGATGTCGCCGCTGTAGGTCTCCCGTGCCCCGCGGTGGTCCACCATGACCTCGGCGATGCTGCGGCCGCTGCCGTCGGTCACGAGCCGCTCCGCCTTCGCGTGCGTCACAAGCGTCACGTTGTCGTGCTTCAGCGCGGGCCGCACGCATCGCACGTGCGCGTCGGCCTTGCCGTCCGTGAGGCAGGGGAAGCCGTCGAACCGGTCGCACCGTACGCAGCGGCCCGCTTCGGGGTCGGACTCGTTCAGGTCCACGCCGACTGGCAGGTGGAACGGCCGGTGCCCGGTCTTCTCAAAGTCGTCGGAGAGCTGCTGGATGCGGGGCTCGTGCGACACCGGCGGGTACGGGAACGGCCCAGACCGCGGCGGTTCGGTCGGGTCCTCACCCGCCCGGCCGTGTACGAGGTAGAGCTTCTCCGCCTCTGCGTAGTATGGCTCGAGATCTTGATACGAGATCGGCCACGCCGGCGAGAGCCCCCCGTAGTGCTGAACCTCGCCGAAGTCCCGCTCGCGCAGGCGGAAAAGGATCGCCCCGTAGAACTTCGTGTTGCCGCCGACGAAGTACTGCTGGTGCGGCTTGAAGGCTTCGCCGTCCTTGTCGTGCCAGACTTCGTCGGACAGGTACCGGTCCTTCCGGAAGATCTCGCGGCTGTCCCAGTTCTCTGGCTCGCGCGGCAGGTAGCCGCCGCGCTCCAGCAGCAGGATGCGCTTGCCGGATGGCGCCAGCTTGTGCGCGAGCGTGCCGCCGCCGGCGCCCGTGCCGATGATGATGACGTCGTAGTGCTCGGTGGTCATGGCGTTCACTCCTGGTTCAGACGAGGGCGATCGGGGACGTCCACCCAGTGACGGGGACGTTCTCGCTCCAGTCCGGGCACGACCCGATCTCTTCGGCGGTCGCGGGGCAGCGTGCGCCATGGTTCTCTCCTAGTTCACAGGTTGGCCGGCCCGGGCATCGCTTCATCCCTTAGTCCGCCAAGCGGCCAGAACGTTTCACGGCAAGGCCGGAGTCGGCCACGCGCCAGCCGCGGCGGCCCCTTCGCTCCCCATGTCACACCAGGCACGATCGTGTGCACAGGCGCGTAGCCGAGGCTCTCTACGGTTGGTTACGACCTGAGGGTGCATGGGTCAAGTGGGAGGCGCCGCTGGAGGTTCGGCTGATGCCGAAGGTGCAGTACCTGGGCCAGTGCGCGATGGGCTGCCTCCGCCCTTGGCGTGCATCACGGGTAACTGCGGGGTGCGAAGCCCGAGGTCAAAGCCGAAGTGGCTCTTGGTTCATCCGGGGGTCGCTGGGAGGCGGTCTCCTGCGACCGGCGCACGCTCCGGCCTTCGTGGATGACCCCGGGCGACCGTCAGCCAAACGCCCAATGCAGTAGGTGGGCCCGGACTGTGCTGTCCTTCACCGGGCCCGCTGATGCTGATCGCGCCAATTTCGGGTGGCGCCACAGCAGCCTGCGGCCAGGAATGAAACGTTCTGCGCGCTGGCGGGACGGAACCTGCATGGTGACGAAAGCGCAGAGCGCACCCACAGATGCCGGGACGGGTAAGTGGTGGCCGTCGAAGTACGGTGCCGACGACCAGGCCGGCGCGCTGAACGAGATCACGCCCGCCAAGGTTGTCGAAGCGGTCCGCCTGGTCCGCCAGGGCCGGGTCTATGACCTGGCGCACGTGCTGCACTAGGACATTCCCGCCTTTCCCGGCCGGACGTTCCGGCAGTACCTGACGACCAACTATCACCAGATCAACCGGCGCCATCCGGACGCGGGTGAGGCGGGCCTGGGGCATAACAGCGTCAACTGGATCGTCGAGCAGGTCACCGCGACCCAGCAGATGGGCACCCATATGGATGG
>WNGD01004081.1_pt1 | contig 14508 bp, 15 predicted proteins | sample 5400671 | NCBI WGS metagenome assembly WNGD01 (sample SAMN13153369, study PRJNA577476) | soil metagenome | isolation source: 40 cm soil or saprolite under grassland replicate 2 | place: USA:California | collected 2016-06-15
GTGTCAGGACGTGGCGGGCCCGTTTTGTGAAGCGGTCAAATTTCGTGGAGCGGTCGAAATAGTCAACAAGCTCCGTTGGAGTAATGTGTTTTCCCTGGAGTACCTTTCGTAACAACTGAGTGAACTGCTCGAGCGGATTGTTCAGATTGGTGCTTGATGCGTCTTGCGAATGAGCAGAAATACGCTGCCGCTGAAGGTAATGCTGAAGATCGGATGGCGCAAAGCGATAATCGGCACCGATGCGATAGGCGGAGAGTTCGCCTTTGTTGACCAGACGGCGGACGGTGACGGGATCAATATGGAGTAACTCCGCTATTTCCTCAGAAGTCATGAGATGTTCCATGATAACCTCTCCTTTATACTAAAAAGTACTATGTATTACTATGGGGACTATATAGTACTATTAAGTACTATATATTACTATTGGCAAAAATGCAACCTTTCTCTTGTCAAGACCTTGCGATCTATGGCACATTGTGTAGTATCAGGCCATATAGCATTGACTTTTAGGTCAGGAACCTCTCCCGTTTAACGGGAGGGGCTTGCGAAACGGCTAGCGCAACGGAAGTTCCTGACTACCAAGCTTGTGTAAGAAAGCAGCAGCGATACGGGCTACAAGCATGTCCGAGCGCCACCCTAACTCGGACCACTGCTAGCCACGCCGAAGCTGACGGTATCAATGGCAACGATACCTAAGCCTGTATTGCAGTTGGGAAGGGTCATATCACCCTGGTACTGACCAGGAGAAAGGGCAATCCCTTGAGAATAGCAGTCGTCGATACAGAGGGCGTCCCACTTATGCCCTGCACTCCTGCCAAAGCACGCCACTTATTCAAGAGTGGCAAAGCGCGGCCCAAGAGGAACAAGTTAGGCTTGTTCTACGTGCAACTCTGCTACGAACAGGAACCCGATAATCAGCCGTTAGTAGCTGGTATCGATCCAGGCTCAAAGTTTGAGGGCTTCAGCGTCGTTGGAACACAAGACACCGTTGTAAACCTGATGGTCGAGGCCCCCGACCATGTGAAAGATGCAGTAGAGACAAGACGAACCATGCGTCGGGCAAGACGCTTCCGCAAGTGGAGACGGCCCAAGCGGTTTGACAACCGACTCACTCGCAAGCCGCGCATCCCACCCTCAACCCGAAGTCGCTGGGAAGCGAAAGCACGTGTGATGGCGCAACTGAAAGCCATCATGCCACTCACAGATGTCGTGGTAGAGGACGTGCAAGCCGTTACACGCAAGGGCAAAGGGGCCGCGTGGAACGGGTCGTTTAGTCCGGTCCAGGTGGGCAAGGAGTACTTGTATCGCATCTTGCGAGACATGGGGCTGGTGGTCTCTCTCAAAGAGGGTTGGCAGACCAAAGAGTTACGGGAGAAGTACGGACTCAAGAAGGTGAAGAGTAAAAGCAAGCAGTCCTTCGAGAGTCACGCCGTAGATGCCTGGGTCATGGCAGCATCCGTCAGTGGGACGCACAAGCCGACATGTACCCGCTTGTGGTACATCGTACCGGCGATCTTGCACCGTCGCCAACTGCACCGCTTGCAAGCCTCAAAGGGCGGTGAGCGCAAGCCCTACGGCAGTACACGCGCTCTTGGCTTGAAACGAGGGACGGTGGTCAAGCATGCCAAGTACGGAGTGTGTACGGTGGGTGGTTTTGACCGCAAGCGCCACACGGTGAGCTTGCATGCCTACCGAACCAACAAGCGATTAACACAAGGAGCAAAGGTCAAGGACTGTCGAATCCTGACCTGGGTGGCCTTTCGCTCCTGGTTGGTCATGAAAGAGGTACCCAAGAGCAAAGGCAAGGGAGGCCACCCATCCCATGCCACCAAGAAAAGAATGCCTGTTTCCTCCCGTCGCCTGAAGGCAGATGGGTCTCCATAGGCGGATTTATTATGATGAAAGTATCTTTCACAAGGAGATAAAAACGTGGCCATCAAAATAGCTATGATCGGCGCAGGTTCGATAGGCTTCACGCGCAGATTGATGCATGATATTGTAGCCGTGCCGGAATTAGCCGATACAACCTTCGCGTTTACTGATATTTCGAGTCGCAACCTCGACATGGTGACGCAGCTCTGCATACGTGATCTTGAAGCGAACGAGCTTCCAGCTAGGATTATTGCGACGACCGATCGTCGCAAGGCTATTGAGGACAGCGATTATGTGATCAGTATGATCCGGCAGGGAGGCTTAGAAGCGTTTCAGACCGATATTGATATTCCTTTGACGTATAGAGTGGATCAATGTGTTGGCGATACGATCTGCGCTGGTGGACTTATGTACGCTCAGCGAACTATTCCTGCTTTGCTCGACTTTTGCAAGGATATTCGTGAAGTTGCCAGATCAGGGGCGCTCTTTCTCAATTATTCCAATCCGATGGCGATGAACACCTGGGCATGCAACAAGTATGGGCAGGTTAAGACGATTGGCTTGTGTCACGGAGTGCAGGGAGCGCACTGGCAGATTACCAGTTGTATCGAACATTGGGCTAAACGTGAAGGGCTGATTGGGCCAGATGAGAAGCTGCATCGTCGCGATGTCGATGTCGTCGCAGCGGGAATCAATCATCAAACCTGGTTCATCAAAGTCCAGTGGCGTGGGATGGATATGCTTCCCAGGCTGCTGGAACTGTTTGAGAACCATCCGCGGTATCCCCAAACAGAGAAAGTGCGCATCGACGTGTTGCGCCGCTTCGGGTATTATAGCACTGAGTCCAATGGGCATCTCAGCGAATATCTTCCCTGGTATCGCAAGCGTGTTGACGAAATTCCACAGTGGATCGACCTGTCAAGTTGGATAAATGGGGAGACGGGTGGATATTTGCGTGTTTGCACCGAAGGACGCCATTGGTTCGAGACCGACTTCCCCAATTGGTTGAAAGAAGAGCCACCAGTGATTGCACCTAACAAGCGCAGCGAAGAACACGGCTCCTACCTTATTGAAGCGTTAGAGACCGGGCGTGTGTATCGGGGACACTTTAATGTTATCAACCAGAACCATATTCCCAACTTGCCCAATGGCTGTGTGATCGAGATTCCAGGCTATGTGGATAAGAATGGCATCAATATGCCGGTAGTGGGGAATCTGCCGCTGGCCTGTGCAGCGACATGCGCGGCGAGCGTCCGTGTGCAGGAGATGGGTATGGAGGCGGCAGTGCATGGCGATGTGACTCTGCTCAAGCAAGCCATGTTGCATGATCCCCTGGTCGGGGCTGTGTGCAATCCGGAAGAAGTCTGGCAGATGACCGACGAACTGCTGGTGGCACAGGCGCAGTGGCTTCCGCAGTATCAAGAGGCCATTGCAGCCGCACGTCAGCGACTGGAAGAGATGGAGCGCAATGGCACGCGTGTCAGGTTGCGTGAGACCCAAGGGGCCGCACGCCTCAAGACGCGCTCGGTGGAAGAACTAGCTCAGCATCGTGATGCAGCTCGTGCGAATGCAGGCGCTGCTGATAAGGGTCACATGACAAGGCAGGAGCAGCCAAGCTGACTGTGCATTAGCAGTATTAATACCCATTGGGGGGGAGTAACAGAAAGCAATCACTTTGGCACGCACGAATTCTTTGACTTGTGTGCCATGATTGGGGCGGAGCCCTATATCTGTGGCAATGTGGGCAGTGGGACCGTTCAAGAGATGCAACAATGGGTGGAATACATCACCTCTGATAGCTCTTCACCAATGGCGGACCTGCGCCGCAAGCATGGACGCGACGCGAACGCTTGAAGAAACCCGGAAAGGACCAGCGACTGGTTTCGATGAAAGTGCCTGGTTCGCTACGCTCAGCAACTGCCTGCGTATAGAAGAACTGATCCGTCGGCATAGCACCATCATGGATCACTATGACCCGGACAAACGTGTGGCCTTAATCGTTGATGAATGGGGCACCTGGTATGACGTAGAAGCAGGCACCAATCCGGCCTTCCTCTACCAGCAAAATACGCTGCGTGATGCCCTGGTGGCCGGGTTGACTCTCAACATCTTCAACAATCATTGTGAGCGGGTCCACATGGCCAATCTGGCCCAGATGGTCAACGTCCTGCAGGCAGTGATATTGACCGATGGTCCCTCAATGATCACGACGCCCACCTACCATGTCTTTGACCTGTATCAGGCCCATCAAGGGGCTCTTCTGTTGCCTTGCTTCCTCGAATCCGACCGGTACACGCTCAATGGCAAGCAGATGCCCCAAGTGAGCGTCTCGGCCTCGCGTGCCAGTGATGAAGAGGTCTTGCTCACGCTGTGCAATGTCGATCCCCATAGAGAGGCGGAGATTCGCTGTGAGGTGCGCGGTGCGTTGATATCGGGGGTCAGCGGTACGGTGCTGACCGCTGAGGAGATGGGAGCGCATAACACGTTCCAGAATCCCGAGCGGGTCAAGCCCACTGCCTTCAACGCGATGCAGTTCGACGCGGGGAACATGACCATCGTCCTGCCACCGATGTCCGTGTGTGCCTTCACGATCCAGGTGTCTTCATCTTCCACTTGAGGAAGAGCCACCTCCCCCCATGATGACCGCCCTCCCCCCATGATGACCGCAAGGGTCATCACTACTATACACGTTGGCTCCACAGGTCGATGCATCCGTCTATAGTAGTGATGACCCTTGCGGTCATCATGGGGGAGGCACTCAATGCAAAAAAGTGAAACGCAGCCACAATTCTGATCAGTGTGGGCACCTCCACATACCTGGTGATATACTGAGGAGCAGGTGTTCGGTATTGCGAGGGTGACCATGAACGACGCCGTGGAGCATCCTGTCCCCTTCAGGAGGTAGAGCATGTCCTTGCAACGAGCCCCCGCTGCGGAGCGGTGGAGAGAGCGTCTTCGCCTGGCGAGCGTGGGAGTCCTTTCAGGCATGGCTGTCGGCCTCGCCGCAGGTCTAGGGGCCCGACTGGTCATGCGGCTCGTCGCCTTGGCGATTGGGAGCATGCCGGTGTTCACCCTGGCGACCCTGAACCTGCTGGGCATTGGGGTGAGCAGAGGCATCGTGACGGGCCTGCTCTTCGTCACCATCAGGCTGTATCTGCCGGGGAGCAACCTCACGAAGGGCTTGGCCTTCGGGGTCCTGCTCCTGCTGCTCCTCGTCCTGCTCTTTTTCCTGCCCCCTCCTCAAGAACTGCTGGCGGCACCGCTGCTGGGCAGTGTGCTCTTCACGGTGCTCTGCCTCATGACTGGGATCGCCGAGGCCCTGGCCGTCGCATGGCTGGAGCACTGCCTGCCTGCCCCACGGCTTCGTCTTCCCTCCATCGTTGGCTATGGGCTCCTCATGCTGCTGGCAGGCTCCTCGGTCTTGCTCTTCCTGACCGGGGATGTTGCGCCACTGGTGACCGGGCTGCTGCGCCTGGTTGGGTTCTTCTGATGCGAGCCTGGAAGCGTTTCAGCGACTTCCACCAGCAACCTTCACCAACAGCACGGAAGAGCCATAACTTGGCCGCCGGGGCCGCTAAAAGCTTCACCCACCTGAGCGCACGCCCCTAGAGGAGGAGAACTCCACTCGCTCGGTAGACTGTCCTTTCTCAAGCATCCTCCGTGGAAGGAGGACGTCGCTGAAGGGCAAGACCTCGAGCGGCACTGAGCACGCTGAGCACCCAGAGTACCGTGAGGAGCCAGACGTAGACGTGCAGGTACCCCATAGTCGCGCTGATTGATTATGGCAACGGCAGCCGCCCAAGCAGCGAGAGCGGCAACAGGAAGGCCGCCCACATACAACACGGCAATGGCCCGGCCCTGTCCCTGGCGCAGGTCTGTCCAGGCCAGCAAGAGGAAGAGCAGGACACAGCTCACCTCGATGCTCCCGTCGAGGAACTGATGGAAGCCTGCATGCGTCAGGGGCGATGGGGCACCAGTTGCTCCACTGTAAAGCCAGATTTTAGACGCCTCCTCACTGATCATGATGGCGACGAACGAGGCAAAGATGGCAGCTCGGTGGAACCAGTCATCAGCGCTCGCACGTTGGCCACGTAGCCAGGCGAGACCTGAGACGGACGCCCACACCACGACTGCTAGGAGCAGGAGGATCTCATGCAGGATGCTCAAGAAAAGCGCTCCAAGCAGGATCAGCACGTCAAGTTTGGTCAGGGCGCCGAGCCAGCCATCGGAGGCGACCCAGCGACCTTTGAGCGGAACAACTCGCTCGCACAAGAGCCACAGCAGCGACACCGCAACGATGATGACGGCGCCTGTGTAGACGCCCACGGGTCCCCACCCAAAGATGTAAGCTAGCACCGCAGCCAGGACGAGTAGACTATCGAGCTTTGTCGCCACCCTTCCTGATCGCTTCGCTACAGTTGAGTTCGCCGATGATAGTTGTCCCTCCCGTGAAATGAGAGCTTCTTGATGGACTTCAGACATGAGGAACACCTCCAGTTGATGCATGAGAGATGACGAGCAGCAATTCTCCCATCTGCTCAGACGCTGAGGCACCGATTTTTTTGGATATGACTGTTTCATCTGGGCGGTTTTCCTCAAACGCTCCCATTCCATATCATGGGACTTCACCATCCAAGCAGTCGATGTGGTCACGGGGGCTTCACCATAGGCGTTCACTTAAGCACTGCTGTCATCCTGAGCGCAGCGAAGGATCTCTCGCTGCGCTCAGGATGACAGATGGCGGGCGGGGCGAACTCCTGGGCGCTCCCTTGAGTACTTGAACCCAGGTCCTTCTTGGCTTAAGTTAACGCCTATGGGGGCTTCACTCCACGTGTGGCAACGAAGGCTCTTCGAGACGGTCCGATGGGCTGAGGGCGTCAGGGTCGGAACAAGGGGCGGCGAGAGCGGAGAGGTTCTTCTGGGCAAACTGCTCAATGGCGGCAATCACGTCCCCCAATTCCTGCCCTTTGTCGGTGAGATGATACTCGACGCGAGGCGGGATCTCCAGGAAGGCTCGCCGCTGCACAAACCCCATCGCTTCCAGGACCCTGAGCCGTTGTGTAAGCGTCTTCGAACTGATATGTCCCATAAGCTCTCGTAGTTCGTTAAAGCGTTTTGAACCGCGCAACAGGTTAATGATGATCAGCAGAATCCACGCATCGCCAATCAAACGAATGGCAGGGCAGGTGCGAGACCTGCCCTACAATGGTGGTCTCAGGTGGGCTGGAAGGTGACTGGCAGGCTTCGGATCACGAAGACGATCCCGGTGTTGACCGTAATCGGGAAGTCTTCCACGCGTTGGAGGCTTTTGAGTTGTTCCAGCATCATGGGTAGGGCGATCTTGGCTTCCAGACGCGACAGCGGAGCGCCGACGCAGAAGTGGACGCCGTGACCAAACGCCAGGTGACGGTTGGGCTCACGCTCGATATCAAACCGGTCTGGATCGTCGAACTGGGCCGAGTCGCGGTTGGCAGAGGCTGTCCAGGCGAGCACGGTCTGGTTGGCCTGAATGTGTTGTCCCGCCAGTTCGACATCGGTCTTGGTCGTGCGGAAGAGGAACCAGACCGGTGACAGGTAGCGGAGCACCTCTTCTATCGCGGTGGGCATCAAGGCGGGCTCGCGAGTCAAGCGTTCCATCGTGTCGGGATAGTCGGTAAAGCACAGGATCGCGTTGGCGATCAGGTTCTTGGTGGTCTCCTGCCCGGCGAAGAGCAGCAGCATGCAAAAACTCACCAGTTCGCTCTCGCTCAACCGTTCGCCATCCACTTCGGCATGACACAATGCAGTAATCAGGTCCTCGCGTGGGGAGCGGCGTCGATCCTCCAGCAATCGAGAGAAGTAGTTGAACATCTCCTGCTGCATATGGTGCATCCGGGCCGGGTCTCGCCGGATGACGGCGGGATCTGAGCCATCCACGCGTGCCCAGCGTTGAAAGATGTCCCAATCTTCAGGCGGCACGCCGAGCATCTCCGCGATGACTTTGGCGGGTAAGGGGAAGGCGATGTCTGAGACAACGTCCATCTTGCCCTCTGCTCGCACCCGGTCCAGCAGCTCTTGCGTGATCTGGGTGATGCGATCCGAGAGGCGGGCCACCGCTCGGGGAGTAAAGGCCTGGTTGACCAGGTTGCGCAATTTGCGGTGATCCGGTGGGTCCTTGGAGACTAACGTTTCTCTGAGGAAGCCGCCAGCAAACCTCATAAGTGGGCGCGAGGAAAAGCGGTTATAATCGGTCAGGACCGTTGTCACGTCTTCATAACGAAAGATCTGCCACAGCTGCATCTCCTCGTTGTAGAAGACTGGCTGATGGGATCGCATATCCGCAAACCAGGAATAGGTTTGCGAAATCTCTTCGAGTGTACGGGGACGAAAGAAAGTGAATGCTCGTGGACGAAATCCGGATTCTTGTTGCATAGGTCAAACCTTTCTTCTCACTGCTTGTTGGCAATGCCTTCGAAGAAGATGCGCCCGACCTGGCTGACGAGTTCCTCGGGCAACACCTGTTCCTGGGCAAGCAGGTGCTCACGCGTACTGAGCGAGAGCAGACTCATAAAGGTGAGCAGCATCAGTTCTGTCGAAATGGCCGGGTCGAACGCCCCCTCAGCCTTGCCTTCTTCCAGGATGGTCCGAATCTGTCCGGCGACCTGTTCCATGTGATCGCGCAACTGCCCCTTCTTCTCGAGCAAGCCTTTGCGGATCTCCATATTCTGGTAGAGTAGCTGAAACAACCGTGCGTGGGGGCCGCGCCGCTCCTGGTAGACATAGGAAAGAATGCGCTCCAGCTTGGCACGGGCCATCAAGGGAGCCGTGGCGGCCTGCTCAACGGTCTGCTCAAACAGCACCAGGGTCCGCTCAAAGAGAGCAAAGACCAGGTCTTCCTTACTGGGAAAGTGCTGATAGAGCGTGCCCTTGGCCACACCCGTCCGCGCTGCAATCTCATCCATCGACGTATCGTGATAGCCCTTTTCCGCGAGCATCTCCTCCGCCACATCCAGGATCAGCCCCGCCCGAATCTCGCGCAACCTCTCCTTAAGCGGGCGTTGGGGAGTGTGTGCCGACATCGAGATACCCTCCCTCTAAGATATATGGCCAAGAAGGTCCTTGTGACCCTTCGGCATCTCTGGTGATATTCATTGCTATGTAGACGCATCTGTTCATATTTTAAACTCGAAAGTCAAGTTTGTCAATGGGGTTCCTAGCCCTACAGGGCTTTTTGGTGTATCCGCTCTACGTGTCAAGACGATGCCACTGTGGCACTCATAGAGCGAGAGCAGATGAACCGAGGGCTGTCCCTCGCTCTGGTGTCCGAGCGTGCCGCATAAGCTTTCATCGTATCATCTCAATTTTCAGGGGTAGGGTAGGCCGGGGAGAAAATTGACAGGCCGAGTATACTAGGAGGCATGTTAGAAGGTTTCGATCCTAACACGATTGCCGATGAAGCGGTGCGCCAAGTGGTCATCTATCTGATGAACGTGGTGGAAACCCAGCAGGCCACGATTCGCGAGCAAGCGGAAACCATTCAGCGTCAGAGCGATGAGATCAATCGGCTCAAGGGAGAACAGGGCAAACCGAAAATCAAGGCGAATAAACCTGCCCGTGAGCTTTCTTCGGAAAAGGAACGCTGGGAGTCCAAACCCCATCGGAAAGCAAGCAAACAGGACAAGATCGGGATCAATCGGGTAGAGGTGTTGAAGGTGGATCCGCAACGCCTGCCTGCTGATGCCCAGTTCAAAGGCTACGAAGCAGTCATCGTCCAAGACGTGGAGTTTCGCACGGAGAATACCCAGTTTCGCAAAGAGAAATACTCCTCACCCAGCCATCAGCAGACGTATCTGGCGGCTCTTCCTGCGGGTTACCAAGGTCAGTTTGGACCAGGAGTGAGAGCCTGGGTCTTGGCCCTCTATTACGCAGGTGGGATGAGTGAGCCGAAAATCCTCGAACTGTTACAGACGGTAGGCATGCACATCAGCGCCGGACAGATCTCCGATTTGCTGATCAAAGACCAGAAGCCGTTCCACGCCGAGAGTGAGGCAGGGGTGCGGGCTGGACTGGCCAGTAGCCCGTGGCACCATCTCGATAGCACTGGGACGAGGGTGAACGGGAAGAACGAGCAATGTCACGTCCTGTGCAACCCGTTGTCTACCGCCTACTGTACGCTCCCAGCTAAAGACCGCCTCAGTCTTGTGAGGGTGCTTGAGGGCGGAGCCGATCCGGTCTTCCGGTTGAATGAACTCGCCTTGAGCCTTTTGCCGCAGTTAGGGGTAGCTCAAAAGTGGTGCCAGAAGCTCTCTCGACTGTTCCCCTCCGACCAGGATTGGAGTGAAAACCAACTGGATGAGCTACTGGATGAGCTGATGCCCAAACTGGGGGAGAAACTTCGGAAAGTGATCAAGGATGGTTTAGCGATAGCCGCCTACCGAACCCAGACCCTTTGGCCAGTTGTTGAACTGTTAGTCTGTGACGATGCCCCTCAATTCAACTGGTTGACGGTGGAATTAGCGCTCTGCTGGATCCATGAGTTTCGCCATTACAAGAAGTTGATCCCACACATTCCTTACCATCGCCAACTCTTGGAGAACTTCCAGGAGAGTTTCTGGAAGTTGTACCGCAAGCTGCAGACCTACCAGCAACATCCTAATGAGACGGATGCTCACTCTTTGCGGGCTGAATTTGAGCAGCTTTTCGGGCAGACTACCAGCTATGAACAGTTGGACGAGCGAAAAGCACTGACGCTGGTCAAGAAAGAGCAGTTGCTCGTCATGCTGATCCATCCCGAAATCCTCTTGCATAACAATCCTGCCGAGCTGGGAGCCAGACAGCGCGTCCGCAAACGGGACGTGAGTTTGCAGGCACGTACCAGGGAAGGCATTGGGGCTTGGGATACCTTTCAGACGCTGGTGAGCACCGCCAAGAAGCTGGAGGTGAATATCTATCAGTATTTGCATGATCGCATTGCTCAAACGAACCTGCTCCCCAGTTTAGCACAGCTTATCGAAGAACGGGCTCAGCATCTTCCCTTAGCCGCCTCTTGGCAGACCATGCCTTGAGCCTCGTCCCCCCAAGCTTTTTGAGAAGGAAACTCTACCAGAGGTCGAGCCTTCTGCTCACAGGTGGGGTCGCGGCTTTGTCTCACCTTTTCCTCTCACTCTGAGACCCCTCTCTCTCAGAGCCACACGGCTTCCACCCGATGATCGGTTTTTCTCCCCTACCCCGACAAATTGAGATGATACCTTTCATCAAACACTGCTGAAATTATCGAACCGCACCGTAAAACCCCTGGCTTCAGACATGGGGATATAAGGCTCGTTCCGCGTTGTGGGCATGATGGGAGCGGGGAGCATCTGACATCCGGTCATAAATCCGGTTGAGGAGGTTTCCAGCCTTGCAGAAAGGCCATGATATTGGGTGGCAGACCTCCCTCTTGAGCAGCAGCGTCGCTGAGGATGGCTTGGGTGGCGAGCATGTCGAGCAGATGACGCAAGCCTCGCATCAGCGTGCTCTTGCCGGGATGACGATTCTTGTGCGGCACCCAGCCCCCTAACTTGGCCAGCAGTTGCACCTCGGCCCATTCCAGCGTCACTCCTAACTGAGAGAGAAAGCCTGCCGCCACCCAGGTTTTTACCTTCTTCGGGTCTGGCTCCCGCAGCCAAAACGTCTCAGGGAAAAGGCCAGAGGCCCAGCTCCTTGTACTGGACCTCCGATTGTTCCATGCTAGCTAAGTGGTCGCTTCGAGTCGAGGGCTACACCAGTCGTTGCTTCAGTTGGTCGCATATGCCTTGCTGCCCCAATTGTTGGGAGATGTCGCCGCCAGTGTCGATGAAGACATCAGCCACATAACCGCCAGGGTCTTGGTTGCTAGTGACGACGAAGTCCCAGGCAGCACTCGTATTCGTTACTCCATTAGGGTTCGTGAATGTTTCGGTATCACCCCAGGAATAGCAGAGGACGATGAGTTGCTGACCTGGACGGAGACTGTTGATGAGAGGGTAGTTGGTGCCTGGTCCGGTCCGTCTGTGCACCTCGCTAGGAGTGTTGCTCCAGATAGTACCTGCATGATTTGACATCGCTTTGTAAACCTCCTTTTTTCTTCTCAACGAACGGACGCCCCTGTCATTTAGACAAGGGAAAACGTGCTTCCGTCAAAGTTGACGAGAAGCTGTTTCAAACCCGAACGGGAGGCACGCACTATCTCCTCGTGCTCCTGTAGAGTGAGCAGTAGGTCTCCTTTCACAAAGCTATAAGCTCATTTCTATTCTATCATAGGAACAGAGGAAGTGACAAGATTTTTCAATTGGCATTCACTCATAATTGAGAGATCAAGATGTGTTCCTTAAACATAAGGATGACATAACATGAAGTGTTGTTCCTAAAAATATCAGTAGATCTACATAACGAAGAGATTGTAAACATATTTTTAACGCCATGAATGAAACCCACTCGATACTCAAAAAAGCGACCCCAACCCCAAACTGTATGCTCAAGCAGTAGTGAGGACGGTAAGTTTTCCAAAGGTCAATTCCTTCCGCAAGCAAGCATTATGGTTTGTGGAGTATGAGTGGCAAGATGGTAGGTAAGAAGTAATCCTGTAATGCGGCTGCAATCATTCCCGTGGGGCAAGAGACATCAATCTCTCATAAAATAAGAGTTTAAGGAGGAGGTTGTTGTCCTAATTGAAGACTTCTGTTGTCAAGCCGTGTCACTTCGTCTAAATAGCCATACACGTAGCTGTTTACATAGATTTCTACCATGTGTGGCGGCGATTTCGAATGCTGACTAACAAAAGTATTCTTTGCAGAAAGAGCGATACGGTTTCCTGTCCGGTCGAGAACACCTGGTATGGAGTGTGTTGTTCTCGCATATTTTCTGCCTTCCTGTTGGGCATCAACGGTGAGGATGTGTAGCTGATCGTTTCTATCAAGATAAGTAATTTCATCAAGATAGCCCTGAGTATAGCCTTCCTCTGCCAATTGGACGAGTAATGGATTATTCTGCCATGCTTTGCCTGCATCATTTGGTATATTGTTCCCACTTCGGTCTACATTGGGATAGTCAGCACGTGCTCGCTGACGTCCTTGGTAGATACTCTCAAGCCGGATGAACTCTGCATCCGTCTCTGGTGGGAATTGAGGCGCTGCTTGCTGCTCTTGTGGCTGCTGACCGCCTCGTAGCTTTCTCCATAGGTCTTTCATCGCTCTATCCTTCAATGATATGTGAGCCTAAGTATATTATATTATATGCCATAGCCTTACCATTTCACCAATCCTCTCAATGGACATCAAAACGGCGAAACGCCCATCTCTGAGCGTTTCTAGCCAATTGATCGATTGGTAATGATATCGTTCATCATTTTACCAATATATTCTTTATCCTGCTATTCTTATCTCCTAATCGCTATACATCACCTCCTGTCTTCTGCTACAAGCATTGCAATAGTAGCCCACAGGACAAAAATAGATGAGGCTACCGCCACAAAAAAGGCAACGATGGAGGAGACGGAAGATAAAGCGACCTCATAGTTCTTGGTGGTCTCCTGGCCGGCGAAGAGCAGCAGCATGCAAAAACTCACCAGTTCTTCCTCGCTCAACCGTTCGCCGTCCACTTCGGCATGACACAATGCAGTAATCAGGTCCTCGCGTGGGGAGCGACGTCGATCCTCAAGCAATCGAGAGAAGTAGTTGAACATCTCCTGCTGCATATGGTGCATCCGCGCCGGGTCTCGCCGGATGACGGCGGGGTCTGAGCCATCCACGCGTGCCCAGCGTTGAAAGATGTCCCAATCTTCAGGCGGCACGCCGAGCATCTCTGCGATCTTAGCGGAGTTTCGCGAGGCTTTCTGCCGACCTCGGAGGAGCCAGGTGCAGGACGGTCATCACTTCGGGACGTCAGCGGCAAGAAGATGCACCGTTTGCGCTGGCGGGTCGGACAGGGCCTCAGCCTGCTCTTCATGCTGCCGGTCGAAGCCGGTCAGCCGATCATAGTGTTGCCTCAGATGCTCTTCCCACGAGGGGACGACGAAGCATTCCACAAAGCGATGCGCCCTCTCGCCATCACAATAGAGTCCCCACTCCGTCGCCCGGTCCGCAGCCGCGACTGTCGCACCCAGCTCATTTCGTGGAGGAACGGTTGCTCGTTCTCCGATGCGATGGTGTAGGTCGTCGTCACGAGCACGGGCCCAGACTCCGGGTCGGGCTCGAACGCCAGGTGGGGCTCGGGCCAGTACACCGCCAGGCTGCGGTCAATGCCTCTGGTGTCGCGGAGGGGCCAGAGACGGATGGTCGCTACCCCTGCGACCATGACCGCCGCTGCGATGAGAAAGGTCGCCACGAGCCCCGTCGGCCACGCAATGAGGCCCCAGAGCACGGCACCACCTGCCTGGGCTCCGTAGAGGACCATCTGAAAGACCGAGAGACCGCGGGCGCGCCCCCACGCGGGGAGGAAGAGTTGCATCGTGGCATTCATGCTGGAGAGGACGGTGATCCACGCGATCCCTGTCGGAATGAGTACGACCAGGCTCACAACGGCGTTCGGCACCAGAACAAGCGCCACAAGCGCCGCCGCGTAGACAAGGCTGGCGGCGAGCAGCATGACGTTGCTCGACAGTTTGGCGAGGATGCGCGGGAGCGTGAATGCGCCAGCGAT
>WNGD01007644.1_pt1 | contig 14506 bp, 10 predicted proteins | sample 5400671 | NCBI WGS metagenome assembly WNGD01 (sample SAMN13153369, study PRJNA577476) | soil metagenome | isolation source: 40 cm soil or saprolite under grassland replicate 2 | place: USA:California | collected 2016-06-15
CTGGATGGAATGAACATCGCGAAACTGGATCTGGGTTATCTGCGCGGTTCCTTCGCGGTCGTACTTCAGGACGTGTTCCTGTTTTCGGGAACCCTGGAGTCCAACATCCGTCTGGGCTCGCCGATTTCACGAGAGCGTGTCAGCCAAGCGGCCCAGGATGTGAACCTGGCGCCGTTCCTGCACACACTGCCGATGGGTTTGGACCACCCGGTGAACGAGCGTGGCACGACCCTCTCCGTCGGACAACGCCAGCTCCTGGCCTTCGCTCGTGCGCTCGCGCACGACCCTCAGATATTGATTCTGGATGAGGCGACCTCAAGCGTGGATACGGAGACCGAAATCCAGATCCGCAAGGCGATTGAACACCTGATGGAAGGCCGGACATCCATTATCATCGCTCACCGTCTCTCCACAATTCAAAGGTGCGACAAGATTATTGTCATGCATAAGGGGCGCGTACGCGAAATCGGCACCCATCAACAGTTGTTGGCTCAGCGCGGGATTTACTACAAACTTTATCAGCTTCAATATAAGGACCAGGAAGTTGCGGTACCGGGAGATTAGTCAGGCAAGTACTCATATGGTTTCCATCCAAAACCAAGTCGCAGTTGTGACCGGCGCGGGGCGGGGAATCGGCCGTGCCATCGCGGTGGAGTTGGGAAAACTGGGCGCCCATGTGGCGTTGGCCGCTCGCAGCAGGAGCGAACTGGAGGACACGGCCCGAACGATCGGGTCGGCGGCAACGGTTTTCCCCACCGATATCCGCAAGAAGGAAGAACTGCAGCGCCTGTTCGAGCAAGTGTCGGCGGGAAACGGTCCAGTGGACATTCTGGTGAACGCGGCAGGGATCGCGGTCTTTGGACCAGTGCTGGAATTCGGGGACGAAGATTTCGACAATCTGATTGAAACGAATCTAAGAGGGATCTTTTTCGCCTGCCGCTTCGTACTTCCATCGATGATCCAACGGAAATCGGGGCACATCATCAACATTGCCTCGATTGCCGGAAAAGTGGGATCAGCCAATCGCGCCGTATATTGCGCTTCGAAGTTCGGCGTGGTCGGATTCACGGAATCGCTAGCCGAAGAAGTGCGGCAATATAGCATCCGGGCGTCTGTCATCTGTCCCGGCTCGACGGATACGCGGTTCTCCGGAGAAACCCGTACGAGCAAAGTACGCGAGCGAATGCTTCGGCCGGAGGATGTGGCGCATGCCGTGCGAATGATCGTAACCCAGGAACCGAATAGCTTTATCAGCGAAATCATTATGCGGCCGACCCAAAAGCCATGAAAAAAGCTCTGATTTCTCTCGTTGCGGGACTCGTCCTGATGACGGCGGGCTGCGGTTCCATTATTGATGAACCACCCGATTACCAAGTCATGCGTGAATCCAGGCCGATTGGGACTGCAAAGGAAATGGCGCTAACGCTGAAGTACGACGTCGGTATGCTCGACATTTCGAAGTCCTCCGAAGCCGACCTGTTCTCCTTTGATCTCGAATATGACCGGCGCCGTACGACGCCGAAACTGGATTTCGAAGCCGGCGACCGGGCATCGATGAGACTGGAAGTCGATACCAGCAATTCTCTTTCGGCTGGAAGGCGGGACAGCGACTTGACTCTTCGGCTGAGTGAAAAAGTTCCGCTGGACCTCGATCTCCGCACCGGCGTCAGCGAATCCCACCTGGATTTGACCGGGCTGCTTGTTCGCCGTATGCAATTACGAGGCGGCGTGGGAAAAACCGATGTGGCTTTCGATAAGCAACTATCCGAACCCGTCAAGTCCATTGAAGTGGAGAGCGGAGTGGGCGAGCTCGTCATTCGCGGCCTCGGTAATGCTCGAGTCGAGCATCTGGACCTGAAAGGAGGCGTTGGCCGCACCGAGTTGGATTACACCGGAGATCCGGGAACCACACGCAGTGAATCCACCATCAAAGTGGGTGTTGGCCAGATCCGTCTTCTCCTACCCAGAGATGCCAATATCGAAATCCGCGCGGACGGAAGTTTCCTGTCCAACATCAATGCGCCTTCCTTCGATCGGGAGGGCCATACCTACACTCACCGCGGCGCCGATGACGGCTCCAAAATCAACATTCGGGTCGAGAGCGGTGTGGGCGGTGTGACGGTGGAACTCATTTAAGAATTTCGCCATTCGAATTTTCGAAAGAACCTAAATGGCCCATTCCATCGTCTATTGTACTTGTTGTTAAATCCAGCACGGATAGCCGGTGGCAGATAGCGTGCAGGGGCCTACCGGCATCACGCCTCAGGAGCGGACTCTAATGCAAATCAAACATGCTTTTTTATTTACTCTGATCCTCGGTATTGCATGGTGCGGATATCTGTTTGCGTATGTACTTGGGCCGGATCCTGCGGTAAATGGGATCTTTGGGAATCCGCTGGCTTGTTCAATATCGGGGTGTCACTCGGGAAATCCCGTCAATCTGGCAGGTGGAAGCGTGACGATCTCAGGATTACCGAGCGCCTGGGTACCGGGTCAGGCATATCCTTTGACAATTACGGTTCAGCGGGCTGGTCAAAGACTATTCGGGTTTCAGCTTTCAGCTGTTGCCGATGCTAACAACCAACAAGCGGGGACGTTAACGCCAGGTAATTCACGAGTCCAGATTATCTGTGGCGTCGGAGCAACTGGGATTCCGGTGAATTGCAACACGGCTGGAGCCATTCAGTATGCAGAACACTCTGATGCTCGCGTTGCTCCTACCGGTGTGTTTAACGTCAACTGGACAGCGCCCGCAAGCGCTGCCGTAGGAACCGTCAGATTCAACCTCGCGGGGAACGCAGCAAACGGAGATATCACCAATCAAGGCGATTTTATTTACACCAGAATAGACAAAGTTGACCCTCAGGCCGCACCGCCGCCGGTCGACAATTCGGTGCTCGCATTCACGCTTGCAGATCGCAGCGGAGTATCTGTGATCACCGATGGCAGCGGGGCCTTGAGCGCGGGCTACTCGCGGATCCAGCCTGGCACAGGAAGCACGACTCCGACGGGCGTTGCGATCTTTGGCCTCCGGCAGAACAATGTGGTCGTCACTGAAGCCGGCGTCCCCGCCTCACCGTTGATCACAGCCGGCCGGATCTATGCCGAGGTCAATGGCCCTGTCAACACCGGCCTGGCGATTGCGAATCCAAACGATCAGGCCGCGGCAATCAATTTCCATTTCACGGACAGTGCCGGCAACGATTTTGCATCCGGATCGACGACGATTGCGGCAAATCAGCAACTCGCGAAGTTCCTGAACGAGGATCCCTACAATGGCGGCGCCTCCGTGCAAGGGACGTTCAGTTTTTCGTCGAACGTGCCGGTGTCGGTTGTCGCTTTACGCGGTTTCACCAACGAGCGTGGCGACTTTCTGATTACGACTTTACCTCTATCCGACCTGTCGGCGGCGCCGTCAACGAGTACGTCGTTCTTGTCCCATTTTGCCGACGGCCTTGGGTGGACAACTCAAATCGTGCTGGTGAATCCCACCGACAGCATCTTGACCGGCAGCGTCCAGTTCTTTGGAACCGGTACCGCTTCCGCAGCAGGCACGCCAATTACGCTGACCGCTAACGGTCAGAGTGCTTCGAGTTTTTCATATACCATCCCGAGGCAAAGCTCCTTCAAACTTGTGACGGCAGGTGGCGGACCCCTCACCACCACGGGATCGGTTCGCGTGGTGCCTCAAGGCGTGGCGCCCTCATCACTTGTCGTCTTTTCTTATAAGCCTGCAGGAATAACAGTTTCGGAAGCAGGTGTACCCGGCATCCTTGGTAGTGCTTTCCGGATGTACGTCGAAACCACAGCGGGCGGTGCGTCCATCGGCACAATTCAGAGCGGCGTCGCCATTGCAAACACAGCATCGACAGCGGCGACGGTCACGCTGGAACTCACAGGATTAGATGGAGCGTCCGCCGCATCGCCGGTCCTTATCACGGTTCCGGGGAACGGCCAGATTGCAAGATTTGTTCACGAGCTCTTCCCGACATTGGCATTGCCATTCAAAGGCGTGTTGCGGATCTCAGGCGGAGCTTCTTCGGGGATGTCCATCACCGGCTTACGAGCCCGATATAATGAACGCGGTGATTTCCTGATCACGACGACACCTCCCAGCAACGAGGGTAATGCTCTAACAAGCGCGGAATTGCTGTTCCCGCATCTGGTCAACGGCGGCGGATGGACGACACAATTCATTCTCTTTAGCGGATCGGCCGGCCAGGCTTCGAACGGAAACCTGCGTTTCTTCAAGCAGGACGGCACGGCGTTTAACCTCAATCTGAATTAGTTACTCACTGCAGAAGGGATCCCTGGAACGATTTGTACATTGTCCACAATGAAACTAGAGAAAGCATGACAGGCAACTTTATTATCAAACTGACGAATCTGTTTAATTTCTGACTGCGCGACGTGACATTGAATTGGAAAAGCCTATCAGAAGCCAGAACGCGAAGTAGATCGGAGTAGTCATCAGAAAAAAGTCCACGAGGCCATGGACAAGAAACACCGCAATGGCAAGGCAGGAGGGTTCAAACTGCCACCGCTTAAGGTTGTTGGAGTACACGTCCGTATCCCAACCAGATGCACCGAGATATTTCCCATATTGAAGCCTGAAATTATCTGGCCCAACGCCGAATGGGTGGGCGATGAAGATCCTAAACGCCGCGGTCCAGAGCGAAGAGCGGGGCACAGATGCCGTAAGCCTGCCCGGCGTTTGTCCCCTTCGATAAAACGATGACAGGTCCGTCTGACCAACGACGCGTGAGATGGACGGGTGAATGTCCGCTTGAATGAGAGTTGGGACTACACCGGTCTGACTGAACCAATGCAAATTGCCGCTGAAAAGCTCAAGTACCAGAATGTACCTGCCCGGTTCCTTCGGGGTTTGAAATGCGGCCGGGATTGCGACCGTTTCGCCGGGATTAACGTCGCGCGGAACTTTCGTGATCAGCGGCATTACCTTTAAGAAAGTCTCGGTCTCGGCGTTCCACCATCGATATGCGACCGCGACGCGCCACCATCCTTGTGATCGCCATTTCGTGACTCCGGTATTCCGGATCTCGAGCGGGATTTGGCCGTACGTTCCGGGTTGCTCCTGCAGCTTGTTCCACGGCGTTGTGTATTCTGCTGCGATCGGACTCCGGACATTTGGACCGTGGAGTCGCTCCCACAAGTATGGTTGCAGCGGAAGCAGGACACCATAAGCCACAACGCCAATCGCCAGGAATGCCGCCCCTGTTTTCCATCCGGCCGCATCGGAATGCGACAAAATAGCTCCACCGAGCACAACCACGGGAATAGCAGCCAGAGCGCCTTTCGAGAACGTCAGCACGATCGCGCACCATAAAAGGAAAACGAATACGGACCTCAAGGCCGGCCGAAACGAGCTCCACCAAACGATCGGCAACGACAAAGCGAAATACGCCGCAGCGGTGTTGGGATACTCGAACGAGCCGCTCAGTCGTTGAAAAATTTGTCCGATATAGAATTCCTCAGTTCTGAAGAGCCACGTGAACCCGAATCCTGCATACGCCACGAGTGCGTAAATCGCGGCGAGCACCGAAGAGATCACCCAGACGCGGCCGACGGATTGGTGTTTATTCGATATCCGCGCAATGGCCAGAAGCAGTAGCCCCGCAGTGAAGCGAATCGCCCCTTTCAAGGCGTTGGTGTGGAATTCAGGAGCATAAACGACAGCAAGCCACTGGATGCCGACGAATAAAGCGGCGGCCTGGACGAGGCGATCGTTTAGGAGCCGCTGTCGATTCTCGAATAGCAGAGAAGCGCTGGTCACAACCAGGACAATGAACGTCCACTGGAGATTGCTGAGGCCGAACAGCGTATATCGCAATTCGAACGGGATCTGCGCCACGAGAGCGCCCAGCGCAATATTGGACCATTGATCACGCATGGCGTTCGGAGGCAGTCTAATGCCTGCCCGCGTAAACAGCAACTGCGTGTTGGGACCGCCAGTACCTCATTGACTATAACCGCGAAGACATTACAAAACTGGCCTCGCTGCTAAACCGCGACCTCAGTGCGTGGTTGTGTTGAGTGTTGTATTCTCCAATCATGAAGATGACGCTTTTTCGCCGGATTGGCCGCCGCCTTGGCGCTAGGCGGCAGCGCGTCGGACCGGTAGAAGGCTATGACCGGTGGGCCGCGACGTACGACGCACAGCCGAACAACGTCGTGCTCGCACTCGAGTCGCCGCTATTCAGTGAACTGCTCGCGCGTGTCGTAATCGAAGGGAACATCGTTGTTGACATCGGCTGCGGCACGGGACGGCATTGGCCGGAGATTCTCTCGCGAACCCCGGCGGGACTCATCGGCGTGGATCCGTCGCCGCGAATGCTCGAACGGTTGAAGGCGCATTATCCTGATGCGCGGACGGCGTGCGCGGAGGGAGATCATCTGCCCGAAATCGCCGACGCCTCAAGCGACTTGATCATCTCCACGCTCGCGCTCGCGCACATCCCCGGCGCCGCCTCCGCGATCGGCGAATGGTGCCGCATCCTCCGCCGCGGCGGCGCGATACTCATCACGGATTTTCATCCCGGCGCGATTCGCGCCGGGATGAAACGCACATTTTTCAGCGGAGGCGAGACTATTGAGATCGAACACTATGCAACCGATCTCGACCGGTTGCGTCACATCGCAACCGAGTGCGGACTGACGGCCGTCTTTGCGGCGGAACGCGCAATCGACGAATCGGTGCGGCCGTTGTTCGAGCGCGCACAGTATTTAAAGGCATACGAGAAGCACAAGGGACAGCCGCTCGTGTTCGGTATGCATTTCATAAAGCTGTGATAATTCTGCGCAAGGTGGAAATCCTCGGCGGCCCCGGCGTTCGCGATGTGATCATCGAGGGGCAGAGGATACGCGAAATCGTTTCCAGCGCTCCGGGCGGCGACCCGGAGATTGCATTCGGCAGCGCGCTCGCGTTCCCGGGCCTTATCAATTCGCACGACCATCTTGAGTTCGATTGCTATGAGCAGTTGGGCGGCGGACCATACCGCGACTACATCGAATGGGGCGACGCCATCCACCGCCGCCATGCCGTGGCGATTGCGGCCGTCGAGGCCGTCCCCCGCGCGCTGCGAGTTCGTGCAGGAATCGCGAAGAACCTGCTCTGCGGCGTCACATCCGTCGCACATCACGGTCCAGATCCGGCATGCGCCGGAGCGCCGATCCATGTTATCGGCGGCACGCGAACCATTCATTCCCCGCGGCTGGGACGGTTGCGCGCGATGCTCGTCCCCGAGCGCCGTCTCGTCGTCGCACACGTCGGCGAAGGTGTTGGCATTGAGGCCGAGCGCGAGATCGACACATTCATCCGGTGGAACGTGTGGCGGAAAAAACTGATCGGCGTGCATGCGATCGCGATGCGCGCCGATCAGGCGGAGCGGTTCGCGGGCCTCGTCTGGTGCCCGGTGTCGAACGAGTTCCTCTTCGGCTGCACGGCGCCTATCGCGCGGCTCAAAAAGCATGCAGCCATTCTTTTTGGAACAGATTCAACCCTGACCGCGCCGTGGAACATTTGGGATCATCTGCGCCGCGCCCGCGAACAGGGCGGGCTGACGGATGAGGAATTGATCGCCGCGCTGACGACGAACGCCGCGCGCGTGTGGAACTTATCCAATCGCGGATACATCGCAGCGGGCGCGGCGGCCGATATCGTCGTCGCGCGCAAACGCCACGACGACCAACGCGAGGCGTTCTTCGCGATCAATCCGGAAGATATTCTGCTTGTGATGACGAACGGCGTTATCGTTCTGCTCGATGCAGCGCTCCGCACGCAATTGGGTGCTGGTGCAAACCTCTTCCCAGCAGTTGTCAACGGCGTTGAGAAATTCGCTGCGGAAAATTATCTCGAACTTGCAAGAACACTTCGCTCATTTCTTCCATCGATCCCCGTTCCCATTGCAGCGAACGGGTAGAGATTGAAGGAACCTACATTTGATGCTGCAATAAACGGGCCGGCTCAACTTAAAAACCTTCGATCTCAGGCTGCCGGTAGCGGAACAGCCGATTCGCGACGAACCGGATTTCCCAGGGTGCGATGTAGAATCCCAACTTGTATCGCCACGCGCCCAGCGTCTTGAGGATGCCGGTCTGCCAACGTTTCAGCTTGATGTCGGAAACGGTCGGAAAGCGGGCGTTGAGCACACGCTCGAAATTGGAGATCTGCTCGAGGTGACGCGGCTTCAGCCACGGGGTCAGCGGCTGCTTTCGCAAGTCGAAGGAAGTCCACTGCGGCTGGAGCCATTCCACCAGACGATTCGGAAATTCAAAGCCAAACGCTCTGGATTTTTGTAGCAGATCCGCGTCGTCAAAGAACACCGGCGAAAAGACGTAGATGACGATTTCACTCTTGGCGTTGATTTCTTTGATCCGCCGGATGTACCGGATATCGCGCTCAATCTGACCATCAACATCATCGGATGGCGTCCCTAGGACAAATGAGAACTCGGGAATGATGTCGAGGGCTTTCGCACGCGCAGCAAGTTCCAGAATCATATCCGGTGTTTGCTTCCCGCCTTTGTTCATAAGCTCCAACGTCTCTTTGGAGCTGGATTCAGCGCCAAAGAAAATCATCTTGCAGCCCGAGTCGCGCATGGCGCGCCACGTGGCATCGGAATAGAGCATCAGTGTGTCGGGCCGAGCCTCGGCCCACCACGCGATTCCGCGGCCACGCAGTCCCGCGGCAATTTCCAATGTCCTTTTTTCTGCGACGAAGAAATTATTGTCGACGAACTCGACGGCGTTCACTCCATGTTGATCTTTGAACCAAAGGATTTCGTCGACGACGCTGGAGGCCCTCTTGCCAACCCACCGGCTCTTGTAAATCGCCGCAACGGCGCAGAAACCGCACAGGAACGGGCATCCGAAGCTCGAGTGATAGGTCATCGTCCTTGTGCCGAGATACGTCTTGCCGATGTACCGCTTCATATCGACACGATGGTATGGCATCGGAGGCAAGGTGTTCGGGTCCGTAACCGGCCGCTTTGCGTTATGAATCACCTCCCCTTTGCGGACAAACGACAAACCTGGAATGTGATCGCGGGATGCGCCGCGTTCGACCGCATCGATCAATTCGAGAAAGGATAATTCGCCCTGACCGCGAATAACGAAGTCGACAAAACCGGATTGCAGCACGACATCCGCATGCAATGAAGGAAAGTAGCCGCCCCACACGACCGTCAACTGTGGGAACAGCTTCTTTAAGCGCTGCGTAATCGGAATCGCCTGCATGAGCTGCGGCCCCGGCATGACAGTGATGCCTAGATATTGCGCATTCGTTTCGTGGATGGTTCGTGTCAACGTTGCTTCGAGGTCGGCCTCGAAATTCCCATCGACAATTTCGTAGGAGTAGCGGCCTTCGAGAAGCGCGGCCAAGGAGAGAATCGACATGGGAAGACGGTGTTTCCATTTCGCGCTCCTTGGATTGACAAGAACGATCATGACTGCACAATGTGAGTTCGGACGTTGTGGAAACCCAAGGCGTTCTTCACACGGCTCAGGCCCTTCAACGCCCAGAGTTCCACTGGCAGATTGTACGCATGCGCGTCAAGCCGTGCGCGCGCGATCGGCGCCAAGAGCCAGTTCGCAGCGTTACGCAAGCCGGATCGGCGGCGGACCCCCTCCGTGGCGTACGCAATTCGAATATAGTCGCGCATGCGCTGAATTTGTGCATGGCGTTTTTCGTCGACCCAGGGGAGCCGCTGGAATTTCGGATAGAACTCTGCCCACTCTTCCAGCGACTGCGGCTCGCGCAGTCCCATATCCAAAGCGCGCTTGAAGTTCGGCGCCCCGGGATATGGAGTGTAAATATTACTGTGGAATTCCGTATTCGGGAATCGGCTTTTGATTTCCCGCATCATGGCGAGCGTCTGGCGCTGGTCGGCTTCAGTTTCGTCAGGAAGCGCGAAGATGAGCGAGAATGTGCATCGGATATTGGCGTGGTGGCACTTCTCCGCCACTTGATGCAGCACCTTTGTCCCCTGGAACCGGACTTTATTTACGGAGCGCAAGACATCGTCAGAGCCGGACTCGGCTCCGATGAAGACACGGTAAAGGCCGCTCTGCCGCAGCAGCTGCACGTCTTCATTACTCGATCGCAGCAGAAAGTTTGCTGTCGTTTGGATGCACCAATCGAATTTGAAACCGGATTGAACGAATCCCCGCGCGATGTCGACACCACGCTGGCGGTCCACGAGGAAGTTGTCGTCCACAATGTCGACAAGGTCCAGCCGCAAGCGGCGCACCAATTCCACGACCTCGGCTACTACACGGTCCGCCGGCAGCGCGTTCCACGCATGGCCGTAGATGCTGGCGTTCGAACAGAACGAGCAGTCGTACGGGCAGCCGTGGCTCGATGTGTAGTAGATCCATCGGCGGCGGCAAAGGCCGGCATAGGGCTCGAGGTCGACCAGGTGATACGCCTTTGGCGGAAGCTCGGAGATATTGATCGTGCGCCGCGGTGGATTGTGAACGATGCGTCCTTCGGCGTTTCGATACGAGCAGCCCCGAACGCCTTCCAGTGTACCGCCCGTGAGGAGCCGATCGAGGATCTCGCCGAACGTGAGTTCGCCCTGGCCGCGGACGACCACATCGATGTATGGCGCGCTCAAGCTCTGCTCCGCAAGCGTCGATGGATGCCAGCCACCCAGCACAACCGGAACTTCCGAACGTGCGGCTTTCACGGCGCGCGCCACTTCGATCGCCTCAACGATCATCGGCCCAGTCACGATGGAGATTCCGACGCAGACCGCATCGTCCAGTTGGTCAACGATGCGCTCGCGGAATCGGGGCTCGATAGTGGAATCGATGATATCGACCGTGAGTCCACGCTGCTCGGCAATGGGCGCAAGCGCCAGCAACGCCAGCGGCGGGGCAGCTTCAATGCTCCGATACGACGGAAAGAAGAGCAGGACTCTTTTATTCTTCACGTTTTTCGACCACCACGCTCACGCATGACGCTGCGAAGGCGCGAGCTTTCGAGGATGCGTCCGATAAAAAGATGCGGCGCCGACTAAAGCAACACCGACGCGAGCCACGGTTACTTTTGCCGTCTCAATCAGGATTTTCAGATAGGGACGCTTTTGCATACGCCACATACGGTCAATGTTGACTTCCTTCACGAGCCAACGTGCGGCAAACCAGTAGTAGAGGCGGGGATACTTGCCATTGAAGAGCAGCTTGTTCTGATTTCGGGACGACCAGTTTTCATCGGGAATGATGCGGCTTTCGACGCGCTCATAAAATTCGGTGCCTTTGATCGGGAATGCGACCGAGGTTCCGACGACGTCCGGGTGGGTGTCTTTTAAAAAGTCGATGGTCATGCGGATGTCGGCGGTCGTTTCATCCGGGTACCCAAGGAGGATAAAGAAACCCGCCTGCATTCCGAGCTCTTGCGTCATGCGGGCAGCTTCTCGTACCTGCTCGACCTTCGTTCCTTTACGCATGCCGTCGAGTATCTTTTGAGAACCGGATTCCGCTCCGTACCAGATCCGGAAACAACCGGTCTCACGCAGTCCCTTCAGAATGTCGTAGTCGATCAGGTCGACGCGGGTCAGGCATTCGTAAGGATGTTGTGCATTGCGCGCCTTGACCTCGCGAACGAATTCGTATGTCCATTTGCGATTGATGGTGAGTACATCGTCGGAGATCCACATGATGTCCGGGTTGTACTTTTTCTTCAGCATGAGGATCTCGTCGACAACGTCCTTCGCGGAGCGCTGGCGGTGCGTGTGCCCGAAAACTTCACTCGAGCACCAGGCGCAATGAAATGGGCAGCCGCGGGCAGTGATTAGAGAAACTGAACTTTCCCCATGATGCGACTTCCAAGCTTTGAAATATTCGTCCAAATTTAGCACATCGCGATCCGGCCAGGGGAGCGCATCGAGATCGGTTATAGCCGGCCGCGGCGGTGTCCTGTGGACGCGGCCGTTCTTTTTGAAGATGATTCCGCGAATCCGCTCTAGACCATCCATGCCTTTCTGCTGCAGCCACGGGATTAATTCTTGAAGGGTCAGTTCGCCTTCGTTGGTTCCAATGATATCCACGCCATTTTCGAAATACTGTTCGCACCAGTCCGAAGCGTCAGGCCCCCCGGCAAGCACAAACTCCACGCCGTTCGCTTTTGCAATGTGGGCTAGCCGAAACACGTTCTCGCGCGTGATGATGTTGGCGTAGAGGCCCACGATGCGTGGCCGGAAGCGCTTCACAGTGGCCTCAAAATCGCCGAAGTCGTGAAACGTCGAATCGAATACCTCGACAGAAAAGCCGCTCCGCTTGAGGTACGCCGAGAGATACAGGATTCCCAGCGGCGGATACGGTTTCATGACGCGCCGCTCAATAATGTCGTACTTTAGAAAATACGCGTGACCCAGCAAAATGTCAGTCATTCAGAACTCCTCAAAACCTTCAATCTCCGGCTGACGATACTGGAACAGCCGATTTGCCACAAGACGGATCTGCCAGGCGCCGAATAAAAGCGAAACTTGTATCGCCAAGCTCCAAGCGTTTTCAGAATTCCGGTTTGCCATGCCTTCAGTTTGATGTCCGATACAGTTGGGAATCGCGCATTCAATACCCGCTCGAAAGTCATGATCCGTGCGATGTATCGCGGTTCCAGCCCATGGCGAAATGTTTTTCGATCACCACCACCGGAAACTCCGCGATGTTCCGCCCGGCGAATTTTGCTCGGATCGCCTCATAACTCCGCCGGAATCCCGGCCACACCGGAAGCACCTGGCAAGATAAATTCAATGAGCGGACCATCTCCTCCAGATCCTTATATGTCAGATAGCGCGAGCGCCGCGCAAACGTCTCAGGCATACCGTACTTCCTTCGAAATTCCACCACGCGCTCGGCCATCATACGTTCACCATCAGCCGCATTCTCGTAGAAAGGTGAATCGACTATCGCAATTATTCCGCCGGGGGTGAGCACTCGTTCAAATTCCGAAAGAGCAATGCGGAAATCGCTCGCATAGTGAAAAGATGCGTTAGTGGCGAGTAGTCTAATCCGTTCCGATAGAAAGGGCAACCGTTCCATTCCCGACCGGACCCGCAAGAATGAGGCGCCCTCGTCGATAAACTTCTGTCCGGCTCGAAGTCCGTCCATTGGACTCGTGTTGATGTCCACCGCGATCGCATCGAAACCCCATCGATCGAGATGACGCGTCATCCAACCGTTTCCTGCACCAATGTCCAGCGCGGTGCCTCGGCTCAGGTCCGCAACGATCGATTCGAACTTGCGAAACGTACGTTGCCGGATACTCCAGATCTCCAGGTGCCGCCGCGGATGAAACGGAAGATCCAAATCGTCGCCGCCCCATCCTTCATCTTGCCGGACTTGCTCGTAGGCTTCCAGGAACGGCTGCACTGCCGCCGATTCTTCATCCGTGATGAGATTGATGACCCCGTTGGATTCCCGAAGAAGAAAACCACACGAGCACGGCGGGCGCACCGGCAGCGGCTGGCGGCATTGCGGACACAAAAAGAGGGAGTCAGCGGACATCCACATCCACCCGATAAATCGTCGTGAATCGATATCCCCGGTGCCGGTCGCTGGCAAAGTAGACGGACCGTCCATCCGGGGAGAAACATGGTGTCACATCATTTGCAGAACTCGTCGTGAGGAAGCGAATCTCGCCGGTCCGATTCGAGCGAAGCGCAATATCCCAGTTGCCGCGGGCATTCGTGGCAAAGACGGTCCACCGGCCGTCCGGAGACTGGGCGGGCGGCTCGGTCTCGGGAGGCAGAGTGCTGAATCCGTCCGCTCCGAGAGACGAAGTGACGAGATGGTCGTTAACGAACCGTGGCTGAACGTCAAGCATGCTCTCGTGCGCCAGCGGAACAAGAGTCGCTCCGTCGGCGATATCGGCAGCCCATCGGTTATTTTCCAGAAACGCGATGGTCAGTATAGCCAGAAGTGCGCCGGCTCCGACGACGGCGAAGCGAGGTCCAAACGCGGGCTTTGAAGGATTGAGAGCGACCAAAAATATCACCCACAGAGCGAGTACCAGGTAGACACGTGGAAAAGCGAGTACCATGGCCAACCCGCGGTCGAAAGCGGCCGTAGCACCCATGACGTTCGAACAGATCAGCGCAAATATCCCAGCAAAAACAAACGCAGCTGTGAGCCGCCTGGCCGAAGCAATTCCACCGGCCACGGCCGGATAGAACAGGACCTGGTGATAACTGGCCTGACTTGGCGTGATGAGGGAAACCATAGCGATGATCGCGCCGTATTCGACCAAGAGGTCATGCCGGCGTGCTCGCGAGATTGCGAACAGAGTGACGGCAACGATTGCGATGGAAACAAGTGGACGCAGGAAAAAGAAGAGCCATGGCGCATCCAGAATGGGCGCAGGATTGAGGATCTCTTCGCGGACGAAGGCGCGCCGAAGCAACGCCTGCAGCGTGTTCCAGTGTACGTTGTACGGATCTTGAATCTCGCCGCGGAGTGTTGGCCGCAACACTTCTTGCAGGTATAC
>WNGD01006729.1_pt1 | contig 14498 bp, 17 predicted proteins | sample 5400671 | NCBI WGS metagenome assembly WNGD01 (sample SAMN13153369, study PRJNA577476) | soil metagenome | isolation source: 40 cm soil or saprolite under grassland replicate 2 | place: USA:California | collected 2016-06-15
AGCGGCAGCACCTCCAGGCCTGCCAGGTCTGCCAGCTCGGCCAGCGCATCGGCGGTGTCCCTGATCTCCCGTTCGCCGCTCAGGAAGACCAGGACGTCCCCCGGTCCCTCGGCACGCAGCTCACCGATTGCGTCGCAGATACCCTGCGCCTGGTCTTTCGGCTCGTCACCGGGGCGGTCCGGGTCGGCCAGCGGACGGTAGCGCACCTCGACCGGGTACATGCGCCCCGACACCTCGATCACCGGCGCATCCCAGAAGTGCTTGCTGAACCGTTCCGGGTCGATCGTGGCCGAGGTGATGATGACCTTGAGGTCGGGCCGCGTGGGCAGCAGCTGCTTCAGGTAGCCGAGGATGAAGTCGATGTTCAGGCTGCGCTCGTGCGCCTCGTCAATGATGAGGGTGTCGTAGCGCAACAGCTGCCGGTCCTGCTGCATCTCGGCCAGCAGGATCCCGTCGGTCATCACCTTAACGAAGGTGCCGTCGCTGGCCCTATCGGTGAATCGCACCTTGTAGCCGACCGCCGCACCGACCTCGGTGCCGAGTTCCTCGGCGATCCGCTCCGCAACGGTGCGCGCCGCGATCCGCCGGGGCTGGGTATGGCCGATCTGGCCGGTGACGCCACGGCCAAGCTCAAGGCAGATCTTCGGCAGCTGCGTGGTCTTCCCCGAACCGGTCTCGCCAGCGACGATGACCACCTGGTTATCGCGGATGACCTCGGCGATTTCGTCCTTGCGCTGGCTGACCGGCAGCTGCGGCGGGTAGGAAACCGCAGGCACCGCGCGCCGTCGTTCCTCAACCCGGGCGGCAGCCGCCTCGAGCTCGGCGATGATCTGGCCGAATGCCTCATCGCGCCGGGCAGCGTTGCGCAGTGCGGCGGCACTCTCCAGGCGGCGGCCCAGCCGGCGCTGATCGCGCGGCATCAGCGCGGGCAGGCGTGCTCGCAGCTCAGCAAGCGAGGGTGTCAAAGTTGCGGTCTCCATAGTGGCGCACGGGAAACACGCACCCAGGATGGCTACGGAGTCCCGAGGGTGGCTAACGCTTTTCCAGCCCGCGTCCTTCCGCGGCACGCGCTGCTACAGGCCGATGAGACGATGGCACCAGTCTCATACGCCTTCCAATACCTCCGCCAGCGGCTGGCCGCATCTTGGGCTCCGGCGTGCGGCCGGATCGCCGGCTCCGGGTGGCTTACCGTCAGGGCGGGTGCCGCAGAGAGCTGCGGTCACATCTTCGATTTCGGGGCGGCACTATGGCTTCGGCTGGAGCTGGCTGAGCAGCTCGCGCAGCGATCCGGCGACGAGGCGCGGTCGGTCAGCGGCGCGAGTGGTGGCTCACCAGTTGCGTCACCGGCCAGCCAAGTTGCTGCGCCTGGGCCGCCTGGTCTGCGTATGCCTCGCTCAGCTGCAGGTAAGCGGCGGGCGCATCGTGCCAGTGGCCTGCCCCGGAGTGGGCAGGCCAGCATCGGCGAAGACGTAACCGCGGACCTGGCCGATGATGGCGCCCGCCGCGGCCAGCAGCGATCCCGCCCCGATATGACCGATGAGAACCGCCGGATGCGACGCAGGCTGCGGAGACGCTGATCGCCGCCTGTATCCGGCAACTGGAGGAATGGGGCGTAAGCAGCCAGCGCGCGGACGGCAAGCTGCCTGTGCCCGGCATCTATGGCGTGCCTGAGCAATGGCCGCACATCCGCGCCCTCTATGAGCGGGCCGGGTTCGCGCACAGCGGGCACACCGAGGTCGTCTACCTGGCCCGGCTGGCCGACCTGCCGCACCCGGCGGAGCCGCCCATCGCGGACCTGTCTGTGCGGCGGGCGGTCTGGATGAACGGCACCCGCTTGCCGGCCGTCTTGGGCGAGGCTGTGATCGGTTACATCGAGATGGAAATCTTCGAGGAGGGAGAGCGGCTGTCCCGGCATGGGGGGATGGGCCGACGTCGGCAACCTGGCTGATGGGACAGGCGGCTGATTGGCTGCGGCTGGCGCAAGTCGGGCGCCTGCTGGACTACCCGTGGCTGGAGGGCCAAGATCCTACCGGCCAGGACGACACCGGCCACCGGGCGTTCCTTGCCGCGTCCGGCTTCGGCGAACTGGCCCGCACCAAGCGCGGATGGACGCGAGCCCCGCACAACCCTTGATGATCGGCGCAGACCCGCATAGCAGATCTCGTCCCATTAGGGGAATCGCACCCGTGGGTGCATGGTGAGGTCGGCCAGGTCCTGGAGCGAACGTGGATCGGGGCGGCCCCAGGCATACAGCTGCCTGATCCGGAAGCAGATGTCGTAGAGCCAGACCCGCTCGGTGAGGTGCGGCCGGGCAAAGAGCTCGGGGTAACCGGCCCGGAGCCAGGTGAGCAGGCGCAGCTCAGAAGCAGAGACAGCACCGGAAACCCCCCGGGCCTGAATATCGGCGCCGTCCCCGCTGATGGTCGCGAGTTCAAGGTCCGGCGGGCCCAGGCGGGCCCATTCCAGGTCCAGCAGCGCGACCAGGCGCCCCCGGTGCCACAACACGTTGGCGAAGCTGGCATCACCGTGGACCACCACTCCGTCCTCGAACTCGGCGTCGCTGACCAGCGGCCCAAGCTCCCCGATCCGCGCCCGCACCCGGCCAGCAAGATCCCGGTCAGCGCCGGGCTGTTCGTCCAGCCAGCCCAGCAGCGGGAGCAGGCGCCAGACGGGGAGCGGCACTATTGCCGCCCCGACGATGTCCTCGGGCGTGATGGGCGGGGCCAGGGGTGCCTGCCGCAGTTGCTGGCGAACTGTCGGCGAGGGCTGCCACTCATGCAAGGCCCTCAGCACACTCGCAAGGCTGGCCACGGCCTCGCTCTGCTCCCGGCCGGACAGCCGGGGCCACACCAGGTCGAGGCGCTCGCCGGGCAGCCGCCGCAACACCATCCACGTCAGGTCCCCGGTGCGCCCGGCGGCCAGGAGGCTGGCATGCGGGACCGCGGCCGGAAGCGATCCCAGCAGCGTCGCCTCGCGGACCAGCCGTTCCCGGTCACCTCGCCAGCACACGCGCAGCACCGCCCCGCCGGTGAGCCAGGTATCGTTCGACCAGCTCTCGGCCAGGACGGCCGCGTCCAGCTCAACGGGGACGGCCGGGCGGACGATCTCCAACCGGGCGGCCGGATCGTTCACGCGGCCACCGTACGCCTACACACCAACCGCAATAGGAAGAGTCCCAGGGCACCAGGCGCTGAACGTCGTGGGCTATGTGGCCTATCTGCAACGAGACCTTGGTGCCGGCCGGCTGCCAGCCACGCCGCCAAGACAGTTTTATGCCTGCCTTCGGCAGGCGAGCCGTCGGTACCACCCCTGGCTTGGGCTCGCGGCCACGCAGGCGCAGCGGCGGCAGTGCGCCCGCGGCAAGTTAGCGACGCTGTGTTCACTGACAACCGTCCGTGGGCACCCGCTCGGCGATGTTGACTCTTTCGGCTTCCTGTTTGCGGGGCTGGTGGTCCGAGCGGCCGGGTTCGGCGCGTAGCGTGCCGGGCGTGGATGACGCGGGTGGCGGCCGGCGCGGCTCGCGGGCCGCCGTGTCTGGGGCGTTGTGGCAGGTGCTGGCTACCCGGTGGGCGATCCCCCGGCAGCAAGGCCGTGACCTGGGCGGCAGCCTGAACTTGAACCTGCTGGTCAGGCGGGGGGATGAGCGCCTGGTGGTGCGGGTGCACCGGCCGTCGGTGGGCCAGGACCGCCTCGAGGACATCTCTCGCACGACGGGCGGATGAACACCCCGCAGCGGCTGGCCAGCGGGCTTCCGATCCTGGGGCGCATCCACGCCCTGCTCGCTGGCGTGGAAGTCTCTCCGGCGGGCCGGACCGTCGAGTTCGCTAACCACATCGAGCCTGACCGGGTGCTGGCCGGTACGCACGCCGGGGCGGCCCGGATCCGGCGCTGGCATCCGGCCCCGGCCGAGCGGCGGATGGCCGGCCAGGCGGAGCGGCTGGCCGGGCTGGTCACCGACGGCGGGGCCGCGTTGGCGGCGGGCCTTCCCCGGCAGCTGGTGCACGGCGACTTCTGGGATGACAACGTCTTCTTCCGCGGCCAGACCCCGGTGTTCGTCGCCGACTTCGGCTTCATGGCCGAGCGGACCCGGATCGATGACCTCGCCCTGACCCTGTATTACGCCGATACCGACTTCGGCCTGACCGCCAGCCGTGACCGCATCGCGGCGCTGCGGCCACTGGTGCGGGCCTACGCCAGCGGGCTTGACGACCCGCTCACCGAGCGGGAGCGGCACGCACTGCCGTGGGCCATCGCCCGCCAGCCGTTGTGGGGCATCGGCGGCTGGGTCGCGCTGCTCGATGACCAGGACACCGCCCGCGCTCACGCCCGTGCGACCTACCCCGCCATCAGGCGCGCCCTGCAGCTGCTCGCCGACATCCGCTCCTGGCAGGCCGGGCTATCGTGACGGCACACCCCGCACCTGTCACCGACGCCGCCTCCAGCCCGGCACCGGGCGGCTAAACGCGCACCGATCGGCTTATGCCCTTCACCGGAGGCTGCGACGCCGTGTGGCCAGCCAGCGACAATACGCACGTTCTTGCGGGTAGCTGGTGATGATTGGGTAGGTGGCCGGCAGAGCCGGACCTGGCGTGCTTGCCCGGCGTGGGTACGACGGGAGCAGCACTGCCACCGATGTGCGCGCGAGGTGCTGGATATGCGGCGGCTGCGGCCAAGCAGCGAGGCCGAGATGGTCGCGCTGTTCTTGCGCACCGAGCTGCCCGCTGCCCGCTTCCGGGACACCCTCCAGGCGCTGCTGGACCAGGCCGGCCAGCCGGAGCGGCTGGTCACCGCCCCCAACCTCGACGACCCCGCCGAGAACCAGGCACGCGAGCAGCTGCTGACCCAGCACCGCGAATATGGCACCCGCGCCGGGCTGTTCGACGGCTTCCCGCACGATGTCTCCTGGGAGTGGATGGCGATCACCCCGGCCGAGCTGGCCACCGTCAGGTATGTCGACTACGACTACTGGGCCGAGCTGTCGGGCGGCAGCCGCCTGGCGGCCGACGCCGCCCCCCGCATCCGCGCGGGCGTGGCCCCCTTCGGGGTCAGCAGCGACTGGGCGCTGGGCATGGCCCAGGCGGTCGCCGACGGAGTCCGGTTCCCGCCGCTGATCCTGGTCACAACTGAACCGCCCGGGAACCTGGTGGTGCTGGAGGGCCACGCCCGCCTGACCGCGTACATGCTCCGCGCGGACTGGTTGCCGCCAGAGCTGGAGGTGCTGGTCGGCTCCTCACCAGGCATGGCTGGCTGGGCCAAGTAGGCCGGATCTAGTTCCGGGATCATCGTGACTTCGATCAACGCTAGTGCGTCTGCTTTGCAGCAGGGGCATTGCGCTGCGCCGATGTTCATGCCCGGCGTCAGGACAGGGCCGCCTGCCTGGCGAACCTCTGCCAGGCTGCGCTGGCCACGGGTGCCTGGCGGCCGCAGGGTCCGTGATGTGTGCGGAAGCCAGAACCGTCGGCCTGAGCCCTCCCGAGCCTGACGGGCTCATGCCGGCGGTTGCGCCCTGGGCAGAGCCGGAGATGAAGCCATACTCCGGGTTCTCATGCCATTCACCCACCTTGAGGCCTGCGCCGCCGCGCTCGCTGAGGTGAACTCCTCACTCACGTTGCGGCACCGCCCGGGACCAGCCGGTAGGCGGCCCGGCGCGGCCGGTCGATGGTGACCGTCTCCACGGTGGCGGCGGTGAGCCGGCCGCCGTGCACGGGGTGTAGTGCTTGGCGAGCACCATGTGGCTGCCTCGCTCGAGCACCCGCAGTTTGGCGGCCATTGCCCGGGGCGTGTGTCCCAGGTAGGGCGCGGCGATCAGGTTGAAGATCGTCCCGGTCGGCGCGGCGATGTCGATGCCGAACGGGCCGAGCGGGCGCACCCGGCGGCCCCAGCCGGTGTCGGCTGTCAGCTTGCCGGTGACGGCTAGGTAATTGCCCACCCGGCCACGCCCGCGGCGGCCGATACCGTCTCGGCAACGGTTGCCCCGGTCGTGATCTCAGGTTGCGGTCGTGCCGGTGCCGTGCGGAGTCACAGTTGGATCAGCGCGATGACCGGTGTGGTGGGGTGCGCTGATCCGCCGGCCGGCTCGATGGTCAGGCCGAGGTGGTCACCGGGTTGGAGGCCGGATGCGAGCACCGGCCCGGTCATGCCGTGACGGGGTTCTGGGAGCATCCCGGCGGGCTTGTCCCCGCCGGGACCCATCAGCCACAGCTCATAGCAACGGGATGGGGGCAAGGTGCGCAGCCCGGCGGCGGCGAAGACCAAGGCGTGCTGGCGGCCGGACATCACGATGGTGGCGGTGCCGCCGGTGCTCACTTTGGCGCTGATCATGTGGGCGTCGCGTGCGGTCAGCACCGCCGCGGTCGCGTGGCTGCGAACCTGGTCCTGCTGCAGCTGGTGCTGCGTGCCCCGGGCGGCCAGCCCCAGGATAACGGCGAGGATCAGCATCGAGCCGGCAACGGCGAACGCCAGCCTGGGCAGCCAAGCCCGGCCGAGCAGGCCGGCCCGGATGCCCATGGACTGGCCAGCTGAGCTGCCTGCCGGCACGAGCCGGACCGCCCACCGCCGTGGCCTGTCTGGCGTGAGCGGGGGCAGTTGCCGGGTCCGTGCCGCTGCCGCCAGCGCGCCCGGGATCAGCCCGGCGGGCGGTTCGGTGGCCGCTGCGGCAGTCAGGCGGGCGGTGACCTCGGCCAGCCCTCCGATCTCCTTCGCGCACTGCTCGCACCGGGCCAGGTGCCGTTCGAACCGGGCCCGGTCGGCCGGGCCAAGGGCGTCCAGGGTGTAGGCGCCGGCCAGGGTGTGCGGCTCGGGCCGGCTAGTCCTCATGCTCCACCCCCAGGCAGTCGCGCAGCCGGATCAGGCCATCGCGCATCCGGGTGTTCACGGTTCCCGCCGCCACTCCGAGCAGGGCGGCGACCTGACGGTAGGTGTAGCCGCCGTAGTAGGCCAGCGTGACGGCCTCACGCTGCAACTCGGTCAGCGATCCCAGGCACCGCCGTAGCCGCTCGGCGTCCAGATTGGCCTCGGCCTTCTCCACCACATCGTCATAGGCGACCGTGTGCGATGCGGCCCGGAGCTCCCGCTGGGCCGATCTGCGCTCGGACCGGACCCGGTCCACCGCGCGGCGGTGCGCGATCGTGCTCACCCACGCCATCGCGCTGCCCCGGTCGCGATCAAATCTGGACGCGCTCTGCCACACCTCGACCAGAACCTCCTGGGCGACCTCCTCGGACTGCGCCCCATCTCGCACCACGGCGCGGACCGTGCCGTACACCGGCGCGACGATATGACGGCAGAGGTCCTCGAACGCGTCCCGGTCCCCGCAGGCCACCCGGCCAAGCAGGGTCGGCAGCTCCGCCCCGTGTGCCTCGCTGGTGCCCGGCCTCGCCCCAGCCGCTATCTTGCCGCGCTCCGGTCTCACACTATTTATTCGGCACCAGCGCCGGCGCGTCTTGGCCGGCGTCCGCAGTCGCGCCCGATTGCTGCCGCGCCAATGCGCGCCCGTGCCCGCGCCGAATACCTGATGTGAGGGCTCACCTGGACCCCCGCCGCGCTGGCCGGGGCGCGGCCGCGGGTTTGCTGTCGGGCGCGGCCGCGGTCCGGGCTGGGCAGCTCGTCGCGGCCATTACCGGCGCCTATGGCTCGCCAGTGGTCGCTGTCGGCCAGCTGCAGATCGACGTCACCCCGCCCGCTTTGAAGAACTTCGCGATCAACGCTTTCGGCTCCCACGACAAGCTCGTCCTGGTGAGCGGCATTCTGGTGGTGCTCGCGCTGTACGCCGCGGCGCTAGGCATCCTGGCCATGCGCAGGCTCGGCTACGGCCTGGCCGGCCCGGCGGTCTTCGCGATCATCGGCGTGGTCGCCGCGGCAACCCGCCCGGGCGGTGGCGCCCAGGCCCCGATCAAGACCGAATCCCGCATCGACGTCCCCAACGGCAGCACGCCCCTGACCGCGGGCCCCACCCGGGTCGCGGGCGTCGCCTGGGCGCAGCACAAGGGCATCACTGCGGGCGAGGTCCGCGCAGACCGCGGCCCATGGCAGCAGGCCCGCCTGGCCACGGTCCCCGGCATCGACCCTGGCGGCAGTGGGTGTGGGAGTGGCACGCCACCCCCGGACACCACCTCCTCCAGGCCCGCGCCACCGACAACACCGGCTACACCCAGACCGCGACCCAGACACCGCCCGAGCCGAACGGCGCCACCGGCTACCCCGCCGTCACGGTGACCGTCACCTAACCGATCCCCGGGTCCGGCCAACCCGCTGGGCCCGGATCAACACCTCAACCCAGAACAGGAGAAACCATGCAAACCAACGGTCTCAGCCGTACTAGCAGGCCCGGCCTCATCGTCGGCGGAGTCATCAGCAGTACTCTGGCGCTGGCCACCGTGGCCTGCGGGAGCAGCACACCTTCTGCGGCGCCGGCTGCTTTGGCCAGCTCATCCCATCACGCTATGGCCTCGCAGCATCCGATGGCCGAGTCCGCGCGGTTCGGGTCAGACTGCGGCATGGTGCCCGCCACCGGCATGGGCAGCTTCCATGGCATGGCCATGGACCCAGTGGTCACCGCCGCATCCCACAATCCGCTGCTGACCACCCTGGCCAAAGACATTAAGACGACAGGGCTGGCTGCCGACCTCAACTCGATGCACGCCATCACTGTGTTCGCCCCCGCCAACACTGCCTTCACCACGCTCCCCGCCTCCGCGACGACCATGATGCACAGCCGCACCGAACTCACCAAGATCCTCAAGTACCACGTCGTCGATGGCAACGTCACCCCCGCCGAACTGGCCAGTGGCAAGCCGCTGACCACGCTGGAGGGCAGCACGCTCAAGCCAGCGAAGATGGGCTCCGTTTACGAGGTCAACAATGCCGACGTCATCTGCGGCAACATTCACACCGCCAACGCCACCGTCTACGTCATCAACAAGGTGCTCACCCCCATGCACTGATCCGCTGCTGAAACGCATGGCCCGTTTGGGCGCGTGCGGCTCCAGCCCCTTCGCCGACGGCTGGCGTTCAGCGTGGCAGCGGCTGGGCTTCGGGTCGCCGGACCGGGGCTGCTGGCCGTGCCCGCTGCCCCCGTTCACCCTTGCCATGGTCGGCCGTGCACGGCCAGATCGCCGAATACGCGCCGATGTCTCACTCAATGCCAGGAAGGCCGGTTGCGCGCAGATCAACCATTCCGGAGTGCCTGCAGTTCGTTCTGGGCGGGCTCGGCGAAGATCTCGAGGTCGGGGACTGCGTCGCGGTCGGCGACCACGGTGATGCCGAACTGCCCGGCGTAGGACAGGGCACCGACCCCGAGGGTCACCTTTGCGATGAGGCGCAGCACCGGGAACACTTCGAGCAGCCGGGCCCCGGCCAGGTAGACCGGCAGCGGCGGGCCGGGCACATCGGCGGTGGTCGCGCTCACAGGATGCCGGTCCAGGAACGCCAGCAGCGCCCGGTGGGCGAGTCGGCTGCGGAACATCATTCCCAGGTTGGGGCATGCGCGCGAGCTGTCGATGGCCGCTGGGGCGGGGCTGGTCTGCTTCGAGGCCGCCGAGCTGGCCTGGATCGGCTTCCAGCCGCTGGAGGCAGTTTTCGCGCTGGTAGGCGTGACCATCGTCGGCCTCGCCTGGCGCATGGCAAGCACGCAGCCATAACTCGGCCACCGCCCTCCGGGCCGTATCGCCGCGCACGGTGAGTGACGAGCAGGTCGAAGCTGCGTGGCTGGGGTTTGCGACTACGCTGAACGCATGGCCCAGTCCCTGCCCGAGCTGCCCGCCGATACCCTGGTCAGCGCTGTTGACAACGCCCGCCGTGGTGTCGTGACACATATCACCATCAAGGGTGAGCGCGCCGCCGCGATCGTCTCCGGATCCACCCTGGCGATGTCACAGCTGCTCGCTGTCTTGCTGACCAGCGAGATGGCTGCCAGTGCACTCCCAGCGGCGCTGCCGGCAGCGTTCCCCTGGGCAAGTTCCCTCCCAGATGATCAACTGAAGGCGTTCGCAGGCGAATTGCGCGAGGCGGTCGTCGCTGAGTCGCCCGAGCGGGTAGAGCGCGTTCTGGATGACTGGCAGGCCGTCGCCGAGGTTCGCGCCGGAGAGCGCTCAACGTGAGCGGAAGGGCAGGCGCCTTCAGGCTCTGTGACCGCGCCGACGGCTTCTGCCGCTTGGCCCACGCCTCATCGCGGATCTGACGACTCTGGGCTGCATCAGGTAGTCAAGCGCCACAGCGCATGGCATTAGGCGGAGCGCTGTCAGTCCTGTTGGACAGCAGGAGCGCTGGCTCATGCGAGGCTCTCTTCGATGAAGGCGCGGGTGAGTTCCTCGAGGTGATGGCGGGTGGCATCGGGGACATCGCGCAAGGGCCCTTGGCCGGTGAGCACTGCTAGCCCGTGGACCACGGACCAGATGGGGTACTCGATGCCGTCGCGGCGCCGCTGGTCGAGGACGCCGGCGTCGACCAGCTCGTCGAGCGCGGCGCGGAGATGATCTAGGGGCGCGGGGTCCTGCCCGGTCCCGTTGTCCGGAGCGCCGTAGTCATGCCGCGTCGGCAGGGCGAAGGCGGTTGCGAACAGCCCCGGTTCCTCGCGGGCGAACTCCAGGTAGGCCGTACCGATCGCGCGCAGCCGGCGGCGGGCCGCGGCGGGATCGCCATGCTTGCCGCGCACGCGGGCGACGCCAGCCGCCATCCGGTCAGCGAGCTCGCGCAATGCCGCCCTGCAGACTGCGGCAAGGAGCTCGTCACGGTCGGCGAAGTGCCGGTAGGCGGCGTTGGGCACCACGCCTACCATCCGGGTCGCTTCCCGAAGCACGACGGCGTCCGGGCCACCGGCCCGGGCCAGCTCGAGCCCCGCGGCGATCAGGCCGTCGCGGACGGCGCCGCGCGGCCGGCGCCGCCTCACCATGGTTATCTCACCTGCTGACCGGTCTGACATCACGGAGACAGATTAGTGGACAGCGTCCACTTCCACAAGTTATGGTGGACAGCGTCCACAAATCGGTGGACAGCGTCCACTAGCGGCGAGGGAGGCTGCGATGAGTGGGAACAAGACGGCGAGATTTCCGCGGCAGGACCAGGCGCGGGTGCCGGCGGCGGAATGGTTCGCCGGCGGGCAGCGGATCTGGTACGACCCGGGATCCGCCCGCATACTGACCGAGGAGCAGGCCGCCGCGACCCCGGGTGCGCTCCGGGTTTTCGAGCGCGTGGCAGCCGCAGGGCACGACGCGGACGCCGTGTGGCTCACGCTGCTGCCCGGGTTCCCTGACGGCTCCTACGGCTGGGCCCAGGTGGACCGGATGCTCGGTGATCACCTCGGCCCGCGGCTGTATGTGGAGCCGGTCGGGCAGGGTGACTCGGACAAGCCCCGGCACTACCGGTACTCCACCGTCGAGCGCGCGGACCTGGCCGGGGCGTTGTGGCGGCACCACGGCGTGCGAGCCACCGTCGTGGTCGCCTTCGACTACACCTCGCTGGCGCTGCTCGAGTTGCTGCGCCGCCAGCTGGAGCGGCCCACCTCCGGCGAGGACGGCACGGTGATCACGGCCACGTTCATGGTGAACGGCGGCCTGTTCGCCGACGCGCACACGCATCCCTGGCAGGGCACGCCGCTGCTGCGCACGCCGCTGGGCGCACTCGCGATGCGGGGATGGCAACGCTCGCCGCGCGCGTTTGACGCGGGCTGGCAGCAGGCCCGCATGTACTCCCGCAGCTACGATCCCACCCCGCAGGAGCTCGCCGAGCTGTGGTCGGCAGTCACCCGCCGGGACGGGGCGGCGTTCGCGCACAACGCCGCGGGGTTCGTCGGCGAGCACCGCCGCCACGCGCAGCGCTGGGATCTGGCCGCGATCGCCCGCGAGCTGAACGGCACTGTCGCCCTCTATGTCGGCGGCAGCGACGAGGACCCCTACGAGCACCGGCAGATCCGGGCCACCCGCGAGCGCGTGCCCCAGGCCGAGGTCCTGACCTTCCCCGGCGGCCACCTGACCACCAGCGAGCACCCGGACCTGCTTGCGGCGGCGATCCGCGAGATCGCGGCCCGGCACGGTGTGGGCACCCCGGCCACCGCCCACCGATGACATGACCCGTCGAAACGGAACGGAACCGCCATGACCAGGATGACCCCGCTGCTCGAGCGCAACGAGCAGTTCGCCCGCGCCTACACCCCCATGGCGCTGGGCCTGCCCACCGCGCAGGTGCTCATCGTCACCTGCCTCGACCACCGGGTCGACCCGGCGATCGTCCTCGGACTCCGGCTTGGCGACGCACCCGTTATCCGCAACGCGGGCGGGCGCGTCACCCAGGCCGTCATCGACGACATCGGCTATCTCGCCTTCCTCGCCGTGCAGCTGTTCGGCGAGCAAGTCGCGGCTGACCGGCTCTTCGAAGTCGCGGTCGTCCACCACACGCAGTGCGGGACCGGCTTTCTCGCCGACCCCAGCTTCCGGTACCGGGCCGCCAAGGCGACCGGCCTGGCCGAGGCAGTGTTGGAAGCCTCCGCGGTCGCCGACCCACACACCACCGTCAAGGCCGACGTCCAGTGCCTGCTCACCTCACCGCTGCTCTCACCGAAGGTGAGCGTCTCCGGCCACGTGTATGACATCGCCACCGGACGCATCACCACCACTGTTGACGCCCGGTACCCATAGTGGCCTCGCCCGCGTTAGTGGCCTCGCCCGCGTTACTGGGGCTGGGTCGGGGCTCGTGCCGCCCCGGTGAGGACTCGTGCTGCGGCCACGCCGAAGACGAATCCGTCTGCTCAGGTACGCGGCTGCTCGTGCTGCCCGGGCGCAGGCGCCTGCCCTTCATCCCCGGTTTCATCATCGCGGAGGGCTTTGGTCTCCGCCTTCAAGATCCGCATCGATCTGCCCAGCGAACGTGCCGCGTCAGGAAGCTTCCGCGCCCCGAACAGGAGCACGAACACCGCGACCACGATCAGCACGTGCCACGGGCTCAATCCGCTGAAACCCATCGTCATCCTCCCTCGTCCTATCTTGCCCTGACATGTGGCATCGCTGACCACCCTGGTACTGGCAGGTTCAGCCGCATCTGGGCCCAGACAGGCAGCGGAACGTCTTCGTGACGATGCCTGCGGCTTCCACAGCACGCCGGCCGGAGTGATCCATCTACCCCGCCCCGGTCACTTGCACAGACGGTCGGACGCTCCCGACTCAGTCGATTGCCGCTGGTAGTTAGATACCTTGTGGCGTTTGACGTCGCGGCTGGTGGTGCGTGGGGCGACCGCTACTTCGAAAAGGTGACGTGGACGCCATGGACCGGGACCAACTCTATCCAGGTGTGGCCGGCGGGAACCTCGAGCTTGTGACCACCCTTCCTCGTGGTCAGCTTGATCGTGGAGGTCCGCGCCTTGCCCTTGTGCCAGGTCGCGACGACCATCCGGCCGCCGTGAAAGAGCAGGGCATGGCCCGAGCCAGTCAGCAGGGTCTCCGGCACGTGGTTGCCGGCCGGGTCCAGGTAGCCCGCGTCACCCTCGCGAACTCGCAGCACCAGCACGTTGGTCGCCGGGAACTGGCCGCCGGCGGGCGCGTTGCTGTTGGTGTTGTGGTAGCGGCCGTGGGCGAAGACCCACTTCGTGGTGTGCATGCCGGAGAACTGAACACTGATCTTCTTCACCCTGCGCCCCTGCAGCAGGTCCTTGGCCGAGCCCCAGGCGAAGTAGTTCGGCGGGGTCGCCGGCTTGCGCTTCGCGACCGCCGCGAGCCGTTTGAGGTTGACGAACAGGTTGTAGGGCGCCGCCCGCCGCGCCGAGCGGTACATGCCCTTGGTGCCCTCGGCGTAGAACCGGATGTGCGCGGCCTTGATCCGGCTGATCGTCTTGGGGGCCCCGCCGCTGGTCACCATCGACGCGTGCACAGGCGAGACGACGTCGATGTCGCTAGCGCGCATCGAGCGGATCGGCCCGACGATGCCCGGGAGGTGGGAGTAGTAGAAAACCGCCAGTCGGGTCAGGCCGCCCTCGACGAGCTCCTCGACGACCATGTCGGCCTTGCTCAGGCCGACCTGCGGCCGGCTGGACACGGTGTTGTCCATCTTCGCGACCAGAATCCGGTGGTCGCGCTTGGCGGTCTTGTTCGACCGCAGTTTGAGCCCGGTCAGCGGCCAGTACCGGGTGACAGTGTGGCTACCCTCGACCTTCTGCGGGATGGGGATGTCGGCCCACGGGCTCGGGCTGGACCGCTCGCCGCACGCGGTCAGCATGAGGCCGGTCGCAGTGAGGGCGGACAGGGTCAGGACAGCGCGTCGCACGAGGACTTCTCCATCGGGTCGGATCAACCGCAACAACCGTATGCCATCTCACCGGACCGCAACCGACAGCCGAAAGTAGTCTGGCCAGGCCAGCGAGCGTATACGAGAGCGGAGACGAACCCTGCAAGCGAGGGGTCACTGGTTCGAACCCAGTTGCGCCCACCGGGCCAGGCCGCGCGGACTAAAGATCCTTAATTGGTGATGTCCGGTGGGCTGACGCGTGTTGCTTGCGGCGGTATGCATGGTGCATG
>WNGD01007556.1_pt1 | contig 14497 bp, 13 predicted proteins | sample 5400671 | NCBI WGS metagenome assembly WNGD01 (sample SAMN13153369, study PRJNA577476) | soil metagenome | isolation source: 40 cm soil or saprolite under grassland replicate 2 | place: USA:California | collected 2016-06-15
AAGAGCGGCTACAAATTCGTCATCAGCGAGCCGGTGCACGTGGGCGGGCAGAATTGCGCGCCGACCCCGCTCGAATTTCTGCTCTCCGGCGCGGTCGGCTGCTACGCGGCAGTGTTCGCCTTCTACGCGGCGAAGCTCGGCGTTTCTTATGATAGCTTCGAGGCGGTCGCACGCACGGAATTCGACGCGCGCGGCCACATGATCGCCGACGCGCCGTCATCGGCCTTCCGCAAGGTGACCATCAGCGTTCGCGTCACCAGCGACGCGCCCGCGGATAAGCTCAGGGAGGTCGAGCGCTTGGCCTTGGCGGGCTGCCCCGGCATCAGCACGCTGCGCGCGCCGGTGCCGGTCGAGAGCGAGTTGAAGGTGACGCGCACGAGCGCGGGGCAGGCGGCGTAAGCGCCCGCAGCGCCCAACACCGACCCTGCGCTCACCTCCCGCGCTTGCGCGGCAGACCCTTTCGCTTGGTGCCGGCGAACTCGCGCAATTGCCGCGCGCTCATGCTCTCGACCATCTGGCGGGAGGCGCCCTTGAGGCTTGCTTTCGAGCGCCCGCCGCGCTTGGCGGCCAGCGCCGCACCCGCGGCCATCTGCTGTTTCTTCGATCTCGCCGGCATGGACTCCTCCTGGAACGCCGCTCCTCTGAAAACGTCGAAGCTTCCTGCGCAGGCGAAAATGTGCAGCGCGTACGAAAGTTCCCGACGCTTTGGAAGAACGGCGCGCTATCGCGTCGGCGCCTCGATCGGCGGCGCGCAATTGGCGCGCCCCTGCGCCATGCAGTCGTCGAGCCGGCGCTGCTCGAACATGGCGTTGGCGAGCCAAATGCCGCCGCCCACAACGAAAATGAGGAAGAACAACAGCAGTGCGTTGGCGATCCGGCGCTCGCGCGCGGTTTCAACGTATTTGTCGTCGTTCGGCTGTCCGGGGTCGTCCATGCCACATGGTAGCGCGCGACAGCGGCAGGCGAAACGGACGCTCGTGTCCCGGATGCGGCGCAGCGCGAAGCGGTGCGCCGCTGATCCGGGACCGCCACAGATTGGGACGATCCACGCAAGTCGGGTTTACCCGACTTGCGCGCATTTGAGCGCCGATCTCGAGTAAACCCGAGATCGGTGTCTGCAGCGCACCACTGCGCCATAGCGCGTCGAAGACGCGCGTAAACGCGCTTATGGCTCGTGCTGCGCTGCGCCGGGGACACAAACCCCGGCGGCTCTCACCCCGCCATGGTTTCCTTCACCACCTTGACCAGCTGCTTGAGCGTGAACGGCTTGGCCAGGAAATTGAACTGCGTCTGGTCGGGGAGACTCTTGTCGAAGGCGTCCTCGGCATAGCCCGAGACGAAAACGACCTTGATGTCCGGCTTGCGCTTCTTGAGCTCCTTGAGCAGCGTGGGCCCGTCCATTTCCGGCATGACCACGTCGGACACGACGACGTCGACCTCGCCACCGCGCTTTTCCATCTCGTGCAGCGCCTCGATGCCGTTGCCGGCTTGGATCACGGTGTAGCCGCGCGACTGCAGCCCGCGCGCGTTGAGCGCGCGCAGCCCCTCCTCGTCTTCGACCAAAAGAATGGTGCCGCGGCCGGTAAGATCGGCGGGGGCGTCGCGCACCTCGCCGGCGGCGATGGCGGGCGCCGTGGTCTCGAGCAATTGCGGCATCTCGACCTCGTCGGCCGCCGGAACGTAACGCGGCAGGAATATGCGGACGATCGTGCCCTTGCCCAGCTCCGACTCGACGTAGATGAAGCCGCCGGTCTGCTTGACGATGCCGTACACGGTTGAAAGGCCGAGCCCCGTACCCTTGCCCACGTCCTTGGTGGTGTAAAAGGGGTCGAAGATCTTGTCGATGACCTCGGGCGCAATCCCGCTGCCGGTGTCCTCGACCTCGACCAGCACGTAGTCGTCGACCGGCATGTCCTTGTGCCGGCGCGGTGCGCCCTCGCCGACGCCGACATTGGACGTGCGCAGCGTGAGTTTGCCGCCGAGCGGCATGGCGTCGCGCGCGTTGACCGCGAGATTCATGATCACGTGCTCGAACTGATGGATGTCGGCCTTCACCGGCCAGAGATCGCGCACCTGCGGAACCTCGAGCGTCACGTTCTCGCCGATCAGCCGACGCAGCAGGACGGTCAAGTCCGAGAGCGCTTCGCCGAGATCGAGCACCTGCAGCCGCATCGTCTGCTTGCGCGAGAACGCCAGCAGCTGGCGCACCAGGCTCGCGGCCCGGTTCGCGTTCTGCTTGATCTGCATGATGTCCTGAAACGAGGGGTCGGTCGGCCGGTGCGCGTTCAACAGGAAATCGGTCGCCATCATGATGGCGCCGAGCAGATTGTTGAAATCGTGCGCGACATTGCCGGCGAGCCGGCCGATGGTCTCCATCTTCTGCTGCTGGTTCACCTCGTTCTCGAGCGTGCGCTGCTGGGTGGTCTCGAGTGCGTAGACGATAGCGGCTTCCCGGTCCCGCTCCTTCTCGCCCTCGATGGCGGTGACGAAGAAGCTCGCATAGCGTTCGCCCGGCCCGGCGAGCGCGGCCTCGACCGGGTCGATCTCGCCCTGCCCTTCCGCGGCCTTGCGGATGGCGGCTTCGAGCGCCGCTCGGTCGCGCTCGCCGACGACGGCCAGGATCGAGCGGTCGCCTTCGCCCTTGAAGACAGGGTGAAACAGGCGTGCAAATCTCGCGTTGGAATCCGCGATCCGTCCCTGCTTGTCTACGGTGGCAATCGCCATCGGCGTATTCTGGAAAAAGCGCATGAAGCGCACCTCGGCGGCGCGCTGCGGGTCGATCGAGCCGTCGCTGGCGCGATTGAGGACGAGCGTGCGGGACGCGCCGGGCGCGCCGTCAGGGCCGAAGGCGACTTTATGGAAGAGCCGCGCCGGCACGGTGCGGCCGGTGCGCGTCTTGAGGTCGATGTCGAGAATCTCCGTCTTCACGTCGCCGGGCACCGCCGCGAGCGTCGTGAGCAGCGCCGCGCCCTCGCCCGCCACGATCTGATCGAGCTTGAGGCCGCCGGTGCCGACTTGGGTGAGATCGTAATCGAGCCAATTGGCGAGCGTGGCGTTGAGATAGACGATGTTGCCGTTGGCCTCGGCGGAGAAGAACCCGGCCGGTGCATGGTCGAGGTAGTCGATGGCGTGCTGCAGCTCCTGAAACACGTTCTCGTGCCGCTCGAGATCGCGCGTCACGTCGGCCAGCGACCACACCGTCATGCGGGATTCGCGCTTGCCGTCGCCGAGCGGTCGCACGCGGATGCGCAGCCAGCGGCCGCTCTCGCCCTTGCGCGCGCTCACGCGCACCTCCTCCTGGGCGCGTCGCCCTTCGCGCGCCGCCCTGAGCAGGCGGTACGCGGCCTCCGAAACCGCGGCATCGCCCATGAAGACGCGCTCGACCGGCCGCACGTCGCGCGGGCCGGACGCCTCGATGAGTTCGAGATATGCCGCGTTGGCGTAGACGACGCGGCCGTCCGCGTCCGTCACCAGGGTGCCGTCGCTGGCGTGGTCGACGACTGCCGCAAGCAGCGGCCGCCTGGCCGCACGGCCCGAGACGCGCAGGATTCCGGCGGCGAGCGCAAACAGCAGGAAGACGCCGAGCGTGGCCAGCACGGCGACGAGCGCAATGACGTAGGGTTCGGCCTTGGCGCGTGCGATCAGGACAGCGCCCGCTGCGGCCACCAGCACGAATGCCAAGAGCAACACGAGAGCGATACTGCCGGTGCCGCGGCTCGCCCGGACGCGCTCGATCGGCGTGCGAGCCTTATCTGCGGACGATTGCGGCTGCGTCATGATCGGCGTGGAATCGGCGCCATTCGCCTTGTCCTGAGTGCCCCAGCCGCCGAGTCCACGCAAGGGTTTCGCCCGTCTAGACTTGGTGGGAACCGCCGCTTGCCCCATGCCAAGCGGTTTGAGTCCGGACGCGGCGCAGCATCGATCCGCATAAGGCGGCATGGAACCCGCGCCGCGGGCTTCGGCAGGCAGACTTTGCCGTTGGCCGGATTAATGGCCGGTTGCCGAACGGTTACGGTCGCGCACGAACCACCGTTTACCACGCGAAAGCTTTGGGATACGGGCTTGGGATGCGCTGGGCCTATTTTTCTTAATTTCCTGTTAGTATTGACGGCAGCGCGTAATCCCGGCGGCGTTAACCATTCGGGCAATCTCGACGAGCCGCCGCACCCCCGGACCGATGGGGAGGAGTGATGGACAGCTTATTCGGCGAAGGACAGGTCGGCCTCAAGGTTGTCTTGTTCGTGATCGTGGTGCTCGGCCTGCTCGCGCTCGCGTTCTGGCTCTTGCGCCGGTTCGGCGGCGGGCGGCTAGGCGGCGGCGCAACGCGCGGACGCCAGCCGCGGCTCGCCGTGATCGACCAGGCAAGCGTCGACAGCCGGCGCCGGCTCGTCCTCATCCGCCGCGACAATGTGGAGCATCTGCTCATCATCGGCGGTCCGAGCGACGTGGTGGTGGAGCAGAACATCGTGCGCGCGGCAACCGCGGGTGTTCCCGCGCGGCCGCCGGCCGCCGATACGTTGCCGCGGGCGGTCCCGCTTGGCGAAGACAGTATGTGGCCGCTGCAGCCCGAGCCGCAGCCCAAGCCCGAGCCGCAACCGCGGGTCGAACCCCCGCTGCGTCCCGAAGCGCGGCCACGCCCGCCCATGGCGACCGAAGAACCGATGTTTTGGGCGGGGGAAGAGCGGCCGGCGGAGCCGCAAGCCCCGGCCGCGCCCGTGCCTGCGGCCGCCTCGCGCGAGCGCAAGCCGCGCGCCGGCGACCCGCTGGCCGAACTGGCGGAGGAGTTGTCGCGCGTGCCTCCCGTTCCCGAATCGGCCGAGCAGCGCCGCATGCCACGACTGCAACCGGCGCCGCCGCCGCCGGCCGGCACGGCGGACGTCAGGCCGTCCGCCGACCCGAACCTCTCCGAAATGGCGCAGCGACTCGAGGCTGCGTTGCGCCGCCCCGGCAAAAGCGACGAAGCGCGCACTCCCGCCGGCGGCAAGATCGCCGGTGAGCCCGCGCCCCAGGGCGGGACGTTCACGCCGAAGTTCCCGCCGTTCCCTCGGCCAAGCCCAGCGCAGCTGCGCCCGTTCAAGACGGAGGAGGCGCGCGCCGCCGCGCCTAAGCCATCGAGCGAGCCGGCGACACCGGTCACGGATGAAGGGGCAGCGCCCGCGGAGTCCACGCAGGGCGCACGCGGTCCACGGGACGACGCCAAGCCGGCGCCGCAGAAATCGTTCTACGACAGCCTCGAGCAGGAGATGGCGAGTCTGTTGAACCGCCCGCCGCCCAAGCCTTGATCGGCTCTGACCACCATATTCAGTCGCCATTCCGGCCGCGCCGCGACAGCGGCGAGGGCCGCAATCCATAACCAGGGAGCAGTGGTTATGGATTGCGGGCTCGCGGGCACACGCAGCCAAGCTTGCGAAGGCTGCGTACACTTGCCTGCGCTTGCCTGCGCCGCGGAATGACAAGTCGGAGTGCGCGCAGTGCTCTCATTCGGGCGAGCTACTCCGCCTTGATGTTCGCGGCCTTGATGATCGGCCACCACTTCTCGATCTCGGCCTTGTGGTAGGCAGCGAGCGCCTCCTGCGTCTGCTGCTCGCGTGGCGGCACCTCCTGGCCTTGATCGAGGAATCGCTGCCGCACCGTCGGATCGGCCAACGCCTTCACGACCGCTCCATTGAGCTTGGCGACGATGTCCTTGGGTGTGCCCTTCGGCACCCAAAGGCCGTGCCAGAAGGAAATGTAGACGCCCGGCACGCCGGTTTCGTCGACCGTCGGAATCTCGGGCGCCCCAAACCAGCGGGACTTGGCCATGACCGCCAGCGCCTTGATCTGTCCGCCGCGCACGTTCGGAAGCGAGTTCGAGGACATGTCGCACATGAAGTCGACTTGTCCGGCGACCAAGTCCGCTATCGCGGGGGCGCCGCCGCGATAGGGCACGAATTGGAAGCGAGTCCCGGTATTGTTCTGAATGTAGATGCCGCAAAGGTGCGATCCGCTCCCGGGGCCGACCGTCGCGGCCGATGCTTTCTCCGGGTTGGCTTTGAGCCACGCGACGAGCTCTTTGAGGTCGCTTGCTGGCAAGGCTTTCCTTGCCACGACCCAGAGCGGGGTATCGGCGACTCTCGCCACCGGTTCAAAGTCCGCCAACACGTCATAGGCGACCGGATAGACGGCGCCGGCTCCGACGTGGCTTGCCCAATTGCCGAAGCTCAGCGAATACCCATCCGCCGCCGCGCGGGCGCTTCGGCTCACCCCGATGCTGCCGCCCGCGCCGCCCACGCTTTCCACCACGACGGGCTGGCCGAGCGTCTCCTTGAGATGCTCAGCGAGCACACGCGCCAGCGTCGTCGTGGCTCCGCCTGCCGGGAACGGCACAATCATCGTGAGCGGCCGCGACGGATAGGATTGCGCGCTTGCGAGGCGCGGCACCGATAGCAGCGCGGCGGCAGTTCCTAGCTGCTGCAGAAATCGACGGCGCGGAGCCTTCATGGCGTTTCCACACGAACATCGAGCAGTGGCGTCGCGAGCCGCCGCAAAATACTCGCGTATCCGACCGCGGGCGAGTTGCCGCGCGCCTTGGCGTTGGCCAACGGCGAAGCCGCCGATGCCGCTACGGATTACTCGTCACGATAGATGCGCTCGCGCCGCTCGTGCCGCTCCTGCGCCTCGACCGAGAGCGTGGCGATGGGGCGCGCCTCAAGCCGCTTGAGCGAGATCGGCTCGCCCGTCTCCTCGCAATAGCCGTAGGTGCCGTCGTCGAGACGCGCGAGCGCGGCATCGATCTTGGCGATCAGCTTGCGCTGCCGGTCGCGCGCCCGTAGCTCGATCGCGCGGTCGGTTTCCGAGGACGCGCGGTCGGCAAGATCGGGATGGTTTTCGTTTTCGGCCTGGAGATGGGCGAGTGTCCCTTTGGCCTCCTTAAGGATTTCCTCCTTCCAGGCGAGGAGCTTCTGGCGGAAATACTCCCGCTGACGCTCGTTCATGAAAGGCTCTTTGTCGGTAGGTCGATAGGCCTTGGTCTTGTCCAGTACCGCGCCGCCGTTTTTTTGCGGAGACATTGCAACCCCGTGCGAAACGCGAACCCCCTGCTCGCGGGGCGAGCTTATATCGAGCCGCGCGATGGCGGACAATAACGGAATTGCGGCCGACCCAAAATTTCGGTGCGACGCAAAAGACGGCTGCGGAGGCCGAGGCGGTGCCGCCGCGCGCTGTCCCATGCGAAGGCCGCGCCGCTGCCGGTCTAGCGCCGGCGTCCGACCTCGCTGATCACGTCCGCGCCGGCGCTCGCTGCCGGCGCCCCGCGCCGGGAACCGGATGCGCAGGTCGGAGAACGCCTCAAGCACGGCCGCGCCCGCGCCCCCGGTCAGGCCGAGCACGTCCCATCGGCAGACAAAAAGTGGAAGTGCCAGCCGGCACGTTGACGGAGCTTGCGGCGACCGGGAAACGGAAACCGATCAGGCTGCCGTCGACATCCTCCAGCGTATGGACGATCTGCTGCGCTTTGATCACCTCGGCCAAAGGCCGATAGGGAGGCGGCTATTTTGGGCTCGCTGCCGGGTGCGTCGACGGGCGTGCCGCGCGAATCGTCGCGCTCGAGCCGCTCACGCCGGCGCGTCGGGAATGAACTTCAACGCGACCCCGTTCATGCAGTAGCGCAGACCCGTCGGCGGCGGCCCGTCCTCGAACACATGGCCCAGATGTCCGCCACAGCGCCGGCAGTGAACCTCGGTGCGCGGCAGCAGCAACAGGTGATCGGTGGCAGTACCGATGGCGTTCGGCAGCGGTTGATAGAAGCTCGGCCAACCGGTCTGGCTGTCGTATTTGGTCTCCGACGAGAACAGTGGAAGGTCGCAACCGGCACAGACGAATGTGCCCTTGCGTTTCTCGTCATTGAGCGGGCTCGAGCCCGGCGTCTCGGTCCGGTGCAACCGCAGCACCTCGTATTGCGCCTTGGTCAGGATCGCTCGCCACTCGCTGTCGCTCTTCTGGATTTCGAACGTGCCGGCGGCCTCGACATCCGTGCTCTGCATCCAGCGCCAGCCCGCGAGCAGCGCAAGCCCTCCCGCGCCCGCCAGCAACAAACGACGATCGACCATGGCCTAGTCCTTCTTGCCCCACAGCTCCTCGAGTCGCGCATCGCGCCCGCAATTGAAGCGGTAGAATTTGTAACGGATGGGATTCTTCACATAGTAATCCTGGTGGTACTCTTCGGCTTTGTAAAACGGCCCGGCCGCCACGATCGCGGTTTGGATCGGCTGCTTGAAGCGCTTCTCAACCGCCGCCTTCGAGGCCTCCGCCAGCGAGCGCTGCTCCTCGCCGTGATAGAAGATCGCGCTGCGGTACTGGTCGCCGTGGTCGCAGAACTGCCGATCCTTCGCCAGCGGATCGATGTTGTGCCAGAACACGTCGAGCAGCTTCTGGTAGCTCACCTTGGCCGGATCATACACGATCTCCACCGCCTCGGCATGGCCGGTGCCGCCGTGCGAAACCTGCTCGTAGGTCGGATTGACGGTGCGCCCGCCGGTATAGCCGGAAGTCGTGCTGATCACGCCGTCAACCTTGTCGAAATCGGCTTCCACGCACCAGAAGCAGCCGCCGGCGAACGTGGCAATCGCGGTTCGCTGCGGCTCGCTCCCCTGCCCGGCTGCGCTCGCGAGAAGCCCAAACGAGAGCACCGCGCTCAGCGCGATCCCAGCGATGGCTGTTGTCTGGCGCCGCATGCGGGTCTCCCGAGTTTGGCGCAAGCGGATGACCACCGCAATATATATAGGCCATTCTGCTCGCCGGTTGAGCCAATTCGGCTCACGTTCGTGCGATGGCCGCGTGAAGGTCGGACCGGTCGATTGACAGTGATCAATATGCGGTCATTGCCGGGCTTGACCCGGCAATCCATCCTCTTCAAATGAACTGCTTTTTTCGATGGATGCGCGGGCATAAGCGCGTTCACCCGCGTCCATAGCCCGTCGAAGACGGGCGTGAACGCCCTTAAGGACGCGCTGCTGCCCGCGCATGACGATTCGGAAAACCATGATGCGTTTCGAAGGAACCAGCGCTTATGTGGCGACCGATGACCTCAAGGTCGCGGTCAATGCCGCCATCACGCTCGAGCGGCCGCTGCTGGTCAAAGGCGAGCCCGGCACCGGCAAGACGGTGCTCGCGCTCGAGATCGCCAAAGGCGTCGGCGCGCCGTTGATCGAGTGGCACATCAAATCGACCACCAAGGCACTGCAGGGACTCTACGAATACGATGCGGTGTCGCGGCTGCGCGACAGCCAACTCGGCGACGCGCGCGTGCACGACATCCGCAACTACATCAAGCGCGGCAAGCTGTGGGACGCCTTCGTCGCCGACGCGCGGCCGGTGCTGTTGATCGACGAAGTCGACAAGGCGGACATCGAGTTCCCCAACGATCTGCTGCTCGAGCTCGATCGCATGGAGTTCTTCGTCTACGAGACCGGCGAAACGGTCAAGGCGCGCCGGCGACCGATCGTGGTGATCACCTCCAACAACGAGAAGGAACTGCCCGACGCATTCCTGCGCCGCTGCTTCTTCCACTACATCCGGTTTCCCGATCCCGACACCATGCGTGCGATCGTCGAGGTGCATTTTCCCGGCATCAAGCAGCGCCTGGTATCGGAAGCGCTCAAGCTGTTCTACGAGATCCGCGAGGTGCCGGGGATGAAAAAGAAGCCGTCGACTTCGGAACTCCTCGACTGGCTCAAGCTCCTGCTGGTGGAGGATATCGGGCCCGAAACGCTACGCGAGCGAGACCCGAAAAAGCTCATTCCGCCGCTGCACGGCGCACTGATCAAGAACGAGCAGGACGTGCACCTGTTCGAGCGACTCGCCTTCCTGGCGCGCCGCGAGGGGCGGTGAGCGCCATCGATCTCGATGCCGAGGTTGAACAACTCCGCGTAAATTCTCACTCATCATTCCGGGGCGCGGGCAACGCAGGCAAGTGTACGCAGCCTGCGCAAGCTTGGCTGCGTGTGCCCGCGAGCCCGGAATCCATAACCACTGCCGGTGATTATGGATTCCGGCCCTCGCCGCTATCGCGGCTCGGCCGGAATGACGAACGGAAGGCTTTGGTCTTACTCCGGCGTGCGCGCCGCGAGCGGCTCGTCGACACCGGCGCGGTCGATCGAAGGCGCGGCAACGTCCTTGGGTGCGAGTGGATCGGCGGGCAATTCCGCGAGCTCGGGCTCCGCCGGCAGCTCCGCTTGCGGCACCACTGTCGGCGGGCAATTCCGCGAGCTCGGGCTCCGCCGGCAGCTCCGCTTGCGGCACCACTGCCCCGAGCCGCGCCTCGACGTCCACCTCATGTTCCCCTTCGCGCAATGCCGCGCGCTCCGCCACGCGCCGGTCTTCCTCCTCGCGCTGACGCGCCGCCCGCGCCGCCAGGCGCTCGCGGGTATCAACCCACCGGTAGAGGACCTGCATCGCCGCGCGCCCGACGCGACCACCGGCCCACACGAGTTCGAAGGGGGCGAATAATCGCCACGTGTCGTCGCCTTCGACAATGGCTTGGGCGAGAATGTTGCCCGCCATGGCCGTGGTGTTGATGCCGTGGCCGCCGAAGCCGCTGGCGAGCCAAAGACCTCCGGAAACCTCGCCGATCTGCGGCATCCGGTGCAGTGCATTGCCGAGCACGCCCGACCAGACGTGCTCGACCTCGACCTCGCCGAGCTGCGGGTAGACCGCGGCGATGTCCGCTTGCAGCCGGCGCACGTAGCGCCTGGGATCGGCCTCCCACGTGGTGGTGTGTCCCGACCACAGCAGCCGGTCGTTGCCGACGACGCGGTAGTGATTGTTGGCCAAATCGGTATCGGTCACCCCGCCGCGGTAACTGATGGCGGCAGCCAGCCGCGGCCCAAGCGGCGCGCTGGTGATCGTGTAGCTCCAGATCGGCAATAGCGTGCTGGCAATTCGCGGCGCGAGCGAGCCGAGATGGACGCTACAGGCGAGCACGATGTGGCCGGCTCGCACGCGGCCGGACGGCGTCGCGATCCGCTTGCGCACGCCTTCGGCGTCGATCGCGAGTGCGGGGCTATCCTCGAAAATGCGTGCTCCGGCCGCCTCCGCCAGTTCGGCGAGCCCCAGCGCATAATTGAGCGGATGAATGTGAAACGCGCGCGGCAGGTGCAAGGCGTGAAAGTAGTGATTGGTCTTGAGCACGTCCCTGACCCGCTCGGTCGGCCATAGCTCGATCTCGGTGCCGAACTCCTCTCCATAGACCTGCGCGTCGTCGAGGACCTGGTCGCCGTCATCGACCTTGGATGCCTTGAGCCAGCCGGCGATCGGGGCAACGCCCGGCAACCGCGCTTCGGCAATGGTGTTGGCGACGTATCTGAGGCCCATCTCCGAGAGCGCCCACAGCGCCTTGGCGTGCTCAAAGCCGACCCGGCTCACCACCTGCTCCATCGGCGCCGCAAAGCCGGGCAGCACGAAGCCATCGTTGCGGCCGGACGCGCTCCACGCGATGCGGCGGCTCTCCAGCACCGCGACCGACCATCCGCGCCGCGCGATCTCGCGCGCGGTCGTCAGCCCGGCAAGGCCGGCGCCGATGACGCAGACATCGACATCGAGGTCATAGGTGAGCGGGGGGCGCGCAGGCACCGGCACCATGCTCGCCGTGTACCAGGTCGGCACGTAGGACCCTCGCTCGGCGGCGTTCACGTTTTCTCCCCCGCAGGTTAACTTACCGCCGGCATGCTAGACTGCGCCGCGCGGGAAATCGATGCCATGCGACTGATGCTGCTGCGACACGCCAAGTCGGAAAAACCCGAAGCAGGCATGAGCGACCACGCGCGCCGCCTCAATGCCCGCGGCAAGAGCGATGCCCCGGTGATCGGCGCTTACATGGCGCACCACGCGCTCATTCCGGACCTCGTGATGGTCTCGACGGCCGAGCGCACGCGGCAGACATGGGAACGCGTCGCCGCTGCGCTGCCCACGCCGCCGCGCGTAGCCTACGAGGATCGCCTCTATAACGCCGGCGCCGAGGCAATCATCGCGCTGGTGAAACGCACCGCGCCGACCGTGCGCACGTTGCTCGTGGTCGGCCACAATCCGGGACTGCATGACGCGGCGCGGCGGCTGATCGCCTCCGGCGACGTCGAGACCCGCGAGCGGCTCAACGAAGGGCTGCCCACCTCCGGTCTCGCCGTGATCGATTTTGCCGGCAAGGACTGGCGCAAGCTGCATCCCCACGGCGGGCGGCTCGAGCGCTTCGTAAGCCCCCGCTCGCTCGCGGAGGCCGATCGGGTGTGAACGGCGCGTGGGGCTCTTGCACCACCGCCGGAGGGGAATACGCGCCGCTTCGCGCACGCGCCCGCCTCGCCTGCGTCATCGCCGCCGGCGGTATCGACACCCACTCACGGCTTGCCCGCAGGCGTGGCAATATGTCCTAAAACGCCAGCCACAGGGGAACGGTGCCATGTACAAGAGAATCCTGGTTCCGATCGATCTCGCGGATCCGGACTTGGCCAAGCCTGCGGTTACAGCCGCGTTGATGATGGCGACCCCTTCCGAGGGCATGATCCGCTTCATCAACGTGCTGCCGCTCACGCCGGTGATGCTCGCCGAGTACGTGCCTCCCGACTTCGAGGTCCAGCAACGCAAGGCGGCGGAAGACGCGCTCTCGATCGTCGTCAAGGAGACGGGTTTGCCGTCTTCGCAGGTCTCCTCGACGGTGCGCCAGGGCGGCATCTATCAGGAGATTCTCGAAGAAGCGAACGCCATGCAGCCCGATCTCATCGTCATGAGCTCGCACCGGCCGCACCGGCATGCGGTGCGCACCTATTTTCTCGGCTCCAATGCCGGTCACGTGGTGCGCTACGCCAAGTGCTCGGTGCTGGTTGTGCGAAACTAAGGCGCTTGCATCCCGGCACGACTCTAAGCCGCCGAATTTCGGCAGCCCAGCATGCGCGCGCGGCCGCGGGCTACCGACGCGCTACTGCGGCACGAGATCGTTCGGTACGGCGTCCGGCCGGTAGCGACCGGGCCGGTTGCGCTTGAAGAAGGTCCCGCTCTGCCACACGAACAGGGCGAAGAATCCGCTCAACAACGCCACGCCGGCATAGTCGCCGATCTCAAGCGCTCGCACCGTAAGCGCCGCAATGGCGAGTGCCACGCCGGCGAACAGCGCGAGCGCCGGCCAATAGAGAAAGGCCGGCACGCCGGTTACGAAGGCGGCCGGCCCGCCAACGGCGGCGATGCGCCGGTTGAGCTCGCGGATGAAGGCGCCGTAGGCGCGGTCTTGCGGGTACTGTTCGACGAGCGATCGCCATGAGGTCGAGGGAATCGACAGCCTGCGACCGCCCGTCCACCAAATCTCGGTAACGAAGCGCCGCGTCTGCATGCTTGCCGGGCGGAACGACAGCCGCACCCGGGTGATGCCCGCATAAGGAATGCGGCCGCTGTACCGACCCGTCTGCCATTCGAGCGCGTCGGAGCGCAGGCAAAGCTGCCAGGCCGCGCCCATCAGCGATGGTTTGTGGGCATAGACCGGATCTGCACCGGATGCTTGCTCGTTCAACATCGCGCTCAGGACGTCTCCGCAGTAAGAGCGAGCGCTTTGAAGAGCCGACGAGCGCAAATCCGACTCGCTTATGGACGAGTCTCATTCGGTTCCGCATTCAAGGCGAACATCGCCCGCACGAGCCTAGCGACCCAGGCCGGCAGTTTCAATCTGAGCCGCGGAGGCTGCGCCGGCGGGCGGCCGTCGAAGAGAGCGCATCGCGGTGCTACAGTGTCGCCGACCAACTGGTTTGCGAGCAATGAACATGAAGCTGGTCGCCTGCTCGTTCGCCTTGGCCTCGGTCGGGAGCATCATTTGCGCCGCAGCCGTCGAGCAAGCCATGACGTGGTCTTGGGGGCTCGCCCGTCGCCAGTGGCAGGCAACGTCATGACCCGATGAAAGTGTTGCGCGGAAAGAAGGCGCTGGTGACCGGGGCAGCGTCCGGAATCGGACGCGCGATCGCGCTGGCCCTCGCTCGTGAAGGCGTCGATCTTTATCTGGTCGATATCGATGACCTAAAAATCGATCCAGTGGCGCGCGAGGCACGCGCCCACGGCGTCGAAGTACGGACCGCGCATTGCGATCTTGCGCGGCCCGAAGAGATCACCGCTTTGGTGGAAAACGTGCTTCGCGGATGGGGTCGATTGAATATCCTCGTCAACAACGCCGGCGTTGCCCACCGCGGACCGACGCATGAAATGAGCAGCGATGAGTGGAATCGCCTGCTCGCCGTCAATCTGATGGCGCCGATCCAGCTGGTGCGCGAATTCCTGCCCATTTTGCGGTCGAACGAGGCGCACATTCTCAACGTCTGCAGCATCTTCGGCCTCGCGAGCACGCGCAAGGCGGCTGCCTATCAGACCAGCAAGTTCGCTCTGGTGGGACTGAGCGCGGCGCTGCGCGCGGAGTATGGCAATTCCGCTTTCGGTGTCACCGCCTTGTGCCCGGGATTCGCTCACACGCCCCTGGTGGACGAACTCCACGAAG
>WNGD01004087.1_pt1 | contig 14495 bp, 13 predicted proteins | sample 5400671 | NCBI WGS metagenome assembly WNGD01 (sample SAMN13153369, study PRJNA577476) | soil metagenome | isolation source: 40 cm soil or saprolite under grassland replicate 2 | place: USA:California | collected 2016-06-15
ACCTCGTCGGCGGCGCGTTCCTGGCGCACGAGCTCGTTTCCGACCTGCGGTCCGTTCCCATGCGTGATCACGACGTCGCCTTTAGGAACGAGCGGCCGGAGCGCCGCGCAGGCTTGCCGGAGGTTCGCCCGCTGCTCCACGGCGGTTCCGCGCTCGCCGGGCCGCATCAACGCGTTCCCGCCGAGCGCAATGACTGTGATCACACGAGCGCGGTGTCGCCGATCAAGCCGCGCTCCGCCAACACGTCGGCCAGCGTCGGCTCGCCGACCTCCTGGAGGCGGTAGGTGACGCGCAGCGCCGGCGTGTCGAGCTCGATCACGCGGCGGAGGTCGATCGGCGTCCCGATCAGGACGAGGTCGGCCTTGCAGCGGCGGATCGTCTCGCGCAGCTCCTCCATCTGCTTGCGTCCGTAGCCCATCGCGGGGAGGAGGGCGCCGACGTGCGGATAGGCAGCGAACGTCTCGGCGATCGAGCCGACCGCGAAGGGCCTGGGGTCGATCAGCTCCGCGGCCTGGTTGGCCTTGGCCGCGAGAACGGCCGCGCCGTAGGTCATCTCGCCATGCGTGAGCGTCGGGCCGTCCTCGACCGCGAGGACGCGCTTGCCGGCGATCTGCTGCGGATCTCCCTCGACGTGGAAGGGCGAGGCGGCCAGGACGATCTTGGCGGAGGGGTTGTGCGTGCGAATCGAGTCCAGGACCGCGTCGATGCCCTCCTGCTCGGCGCTGTCGATCTTGTTCACGACGCAGACGTCGGCCATGCGCAGGTTCGTCTCGCCCGGGTGGTAGCGCAGCTCGTGCCCGGGCCGGTGCGGGTCGACGACGACGATCTGCAGATTCGGCTTGATGAACGGCGTGTCGTTGTTGCCACCGTCCCAGAGAATCACGTCCGCTTCGGCCTCGGCAAGATCGAGGATCGCGGCGTAGTCGATCCCGGCGAAAACGAGGTTGCCCTCGGCGAGGTGCGGCTCGTACTCCTCGCGTTCCTCGATCGTGCAGTCCTGGGCCTCGAGATCGTCGTAGGTCGCGAAGCGCTGCGCGCGCTGCTTCGTCAGGTCGCCGTACGGCATCGGGTGGCGCAGGACGGCGACGCGCTTGCCGGCGTCGCGCAGGAGCCCTGCCACGTGGCGGGTGGTCTGGCTCTTGCCCGATCCAGTGCGCACGGCGCAGACGGCGATGACCGGCTTGGAGGAGGTCAGCATCGTCTCGGCGGGCGCGAGCAGCTTGAAGGAAGCGCCCGCGGCGAGAGCGCGCGAGCCGATGTGCATCACGTGCTCGTGCGTGACGTCGGAGTAGGAGAAGGCGACCTCGTCGGCGTCGTGCTGGGCGATCAACGCTTCGAGCTCGGACTCGGCGACGATCGGGATCCCTTGCGGGTAGAGCTCGCCTGCGAGCTCGGGCGGGTAGACGCGGCCGTCGATGTTCGGGATCTGCGTCGCGGTGAACGCGACGATCTCGTATTCCTCGCGGCCGCGGTAGACGACGTTGAAGTTATGAAAGTCGCGACCCGCTGCGCCAGCGATCACGACCCGCGTGCGATGCATGCATAGAGCTTATGCATGTACGCAGGACGGCGCCTAGGTATCTGGCCGGCGACCGCTCCCGACGGGCGAACCCCGCCTCCGCGGCCGCCTGATCCCTAGGCCGCGCTTGGCCTACTAAAGCTCTTCGCGGACGCGGTCTGCGATCGCTTCCATCTCGAGCTCGGCGCCGGTGACTTCCTTCAGCAGCTCGTCGGCGGTGTGCCGCTGCCCTTCGCCCCAGAGCTCGCGGAGCAGCGAGCCCGCCTCCCGGCGCGAGAACCAGGCGTTGCCGAACTTCTCGCGCAGGAATGCCCGGAGCTGCGCCTCGAAGGCCCACGAGCGCAGGTACTCGGTCACGTAGAAGCCGGCGTCGATGTCGGTCAGATAGTCGGTCGGGCTCGGCTCGATCTTCAGCGCGTCGCTCAGGAGCTCGACGTAGCGCGGGCGCATCGCCTCAACCTCACCGCCGGCGTGGAACTCGACCTCGTACAGGAGCTTCGCGCAGTAGCGGCGGACGAAGTAGAGGAGGCCGGTCGCCCCTTCGCGCGCAAAGTCCTGGGGACTCGGGACGTCCAGGCGCCGCGTCAGCCAGGCCGGTTCGTCCGTCAGGTGCTGGAGCAGCATCGCCCAGCCCTCGGTAACGGCGTTGTCGCCCAGGCGGCGCTCTTCCATCGCAAGGTCGGGAGACGTGTGCGCGAAGTGCTCGGTATGCCCGGCCTCGTGGAAGAGCGCGCGCCAGTCATCGGCGCCTCCGATCGGCTGGATCACGAGCACGACGTTTCCGGGGACCTCGATCGGAGCGCAGAAGGCGCGCGGCGATTTGTGTGGACGCTGCTCGATGTCGAGGTGGACGTTCTCCTGGGCGTGCAGGTCGATTCCGAGGTCCGACAGCGTCGCCTCGAGCGCCGGGAGCATGCTCTCCTTCGGGAAGGACGCGTCCCAGTTCTGGGCGCGGAAGACGCGTGGGACGTCCCAGCGCTTTGCCTCGGCGAGGCCGATGCCGATCCGGTCGCGGAAGAGGCGGTCGGCGGAATCCTCGTACAGGCGCTCGGTGGAGTCGAGCAGAGCGCGGCACTGCGTCGCAACCTCCTCGAGGCGGAAGCCGAAGCGCTTGTAGAGCTCCAGGTAGGTCGAGCCGCCCAGTCTCGTCACTGCTTCCCCGACGAGCCGGACGGCGTCGAGATACACCGGGTTCAGGTGCTCCTCGGTGAGGGCCGTTCGAGCCGCGTCGAGCCGTTCTCGCCGGGCGCGGTCGGGCTCGTTCGCGACCGTCGGGCGGAGCATTCGGTAGCCGATCTTCTCGCCGTCGACTTCCACCTCGAGCTCGGCTTCGAGTCGCGCGATCCGTTCGCTTTGCTCGCGGGTGATCTCGCCCAGGTGCCCCTCGCAGGCGAAGCGCCAGAGCTCGCGGATGTTCCGGCCGCCGTTGACGGCGGCGCCGAGACTGTGCGCGCGCTCGACCGAGGTCAGGTCGGCGTAGCGCTCGTAGATCTCCTCGAGCTCGAGCGTCTCTTTCAGGCCCGCGAAGTGACGGTAGTACTCCTCGTCGAGCTCGGCGATGAAGCGGTCGGCCCGGTCGCGGTAGGCGTCCAGCTCGGCGGGGGTCGGCGGCGCAGGCGGCACAGGTCTTAGGATAACGGGGTGCGGGAGATCAGCCTCAAGACCGAGCGGCGCACGCAGCTCATCGACATTACCGAGCAGGTGCAGGAGGCGCTCGCCTCGGCGAACGGCGACTCGGCGGCGCTCGTGTACGTGCCGCACACGACGGCGGCTGTGACGATCAACGAGGACGCCGACCCGGTGCTCGCGCACGACATCGAGGCGGCGATGGAGCGGATCGTCGACGACGAGGGTGGCTGGCGGCACGAGGACGCTGACGGCCCGAACGCGCCGTCGCACATCCGTGCGTCGCTGATGAGCACGCAGGTTCTGGTTCCGCTCGACGAAGGGAAGCTCGCGCTGGGCCGCTGGCAGGGGATCTTCTTCTGCGAGTTCGACGGCCCGCGCGACCGCAAGATCTACGTCACGTCGTTGCGCTAGCCGCGGCTAGGCTGGCCTCATGGCCGCGCCCGTCACGAAAGACCAGGAGCTCGAGCTCCACGTCGACTCGCTCGCCTACGGCGGGAACGGCGTTGCGCGGCTGAACGGCTTCGTCGTCTTCGTGCGCCGCGGTCTGCCCGGCGACACGGTTCGCGCGCGGGTCACGAAGGTCAAGCGCAGCCACGCGGAGGCGCTCGCCGTGGAGGTGCTCGAGCCGGGGCCGCAGCGCGTCGACGCGCCGTGTGCGCACTACCCGGCTTGCGGTGGCTGCCGGTTCCAGGATCTCGCCTACGACGCTCAGGTCGCCGCGAAGGAGGCCCAGGTAGCCGACGCACTGCGCCGCATCGGCGGGCTCGCAGAGCCGCCGCTCGAGCCGATCGTTCCGGCCGAGTCGATCTTTCACTACCGAAACAAGCTCGAGTACTCGTTCACCCAGACCCCGGCGGGCGCGGCTCTCGGCTTCCACAAGGCCGGGCGTTGGGACGAGGTGCTCGAGATCGAGCGCTGCTGGCTGACGACCGACCTCGGCAACGCGATCCGGGACGCCGTCCGCGACTGGGCTCGCGAGGAGCGGCTCCCCGCGTACGACCAGGAGACGCACGAGGGCTATTTGCGTCACCTCGTCTTCCGGGAGGGCCGGAACACGGGCCAGGCGCTCGTCCAGCTCGTCACGGCGCCGGGCGAGCGGTTCGAGCGCGAGCAGTTCGTCGAGGTGCTGCGCCGCTTTCCCGAGGTGCGCGCGATCCACTGGGCCGTCAACGAGACGCCCGCGGAGGTCACGAACCTGCCGACGACGCTGCTCTGGGGCGAGGATGCGATCGAGGAGGAGCTGTGCGGCCTGCGTTTCCGCGTGCGGCCGAACGCGTTCCTGCAGACGAACACGGCGATGGCTGAGCGCCTGTACGAGCTCGCCGGCGAGTACGCCGCGATGACCGGCCAGGAGACCGTGTACGACCTCTACTGCGGGATCGGCACGATCGGGCTCTCGCTTGCGGACAAGGCGCTCACGGTTTGGGGAGTCGAGGTCTCGGAGGAGTCGGTCGCCTGCGCGCTCGAGAACGCCGACCTGAACGGGATCACGAACGCGGCCTTCTTCGCGGGGGAAGTGGGGCAGTCGCTTGCCGAGCTGCAGGAACGGGCGGGCGACCCGGACGTCGTCGTCGTCGATCCACCCCGCGCGGGCCTCTCGGGCAAAGCGCTGCGGCGGATCGGCCGCCTCGAGCCGAAGCGGATCGTCTACGTCTCCTGCAACCCGACCACCCTTGCGTCGAACGTCAAAGAGCTCGGAACGGCGTGGGGCTACCGGCTCGAGCGGGTTCGGCCGGTCGACATGTTTCCTCACACGCCGCATATCGAGGCGGTTGCTCTCCTGACTCGTGCTTGAGGGAGGAGTCGCAATGGCATTTGCCGTTGCGCTTTCGGCGGGGGCGGTCTCGGCCGCGACTCCACCGGACGGTGTCCAGGTCGACGTCTCCCAGGCGCGCGGAACCCAGAGTGAGACCACGGTCGCGATCGATCCCACGAACGACCAGATCCTGCTCGCAGGCTCGAACGACCACCGCGCTCGAACCACCCGCGCGTACAGCTCGATCGACGGCGGGGTGACCTGGGCGTCCCGGCCGAATCCGCCGCTTCCCCGCCGCTTCGCCTTCTCAGGCGATCCTGTGGTCGGGATCGACCGGTCCGGCCGACAGTACTTCGGCTTCATCTCCGTCCTCGGCGACGAAGAGTCGATCACCTATCGGTTCTTCGTCTCGACCCGGGCGAACGCATCTGCCGCCTGGTCGAGGCCGGTCAGGGGCGTGGCGCCAAATCCCCAGGCCGCCGACGACAAGCCCGCGCTCGCCGTGGACACCTCCGCGACGAGTCCGCACGTCAACCGCGTCTACGGGGCCTGGGCCCGGCTCACGACCGCCGGCTTCGGAATCGTGCTGGCACACAGCGACGACGGCGCACGTCACTGGTCGAGGCCTGTGCGCGTCTCCGATCGCAGGAAGACGTTCGATTCGTACCCGAGCATCACGGTGGGCCGCGACGGCACGGTCTACGTCGCCTGGTGGAACGCAAACGGTCGCGGCGTCTTCCTCGACGAGTCGCGGAACGGCGGCGCCTCGTTCGGCCGTGACGTGCTCGTCGATCCGATCGCGGGTAGGTCGCGCTGTGCGCCGCCGGGAGTCAGGATCCCGGCGCAACCGACGAACTGCGTCCGCCCGAACCCCATCGTCTCGGTCGACTCGTCCACCGGGCCCTTGGCGGGCCGCGTCTACGTGAGCTACGGGGACACCGGCGGATCGCAGCGGGAGCAAGACGTCTACATCGCCGTCTATGACCGGACCCTCTATCGCATTGGGCGTCGCATGCGTGTCAACCCGGCTGACGGCGCCATCCGCTCCGACCAGTTCTGGCCCGCGTCGGCGGTCGACTCGACGACCGGGAAGGTCTGGGTCTGCTTCTACGACACCCGTGACGATCCAACGCGGAAGCGGGCCTTCTACACGTGTACGCGCTCTACGGACGGCGGCCTGACGTGGGCGCCACCCGTGCACGCGGCCTCGGTCGCCTCCAACGAGACCCGCGGCGGCGCCAACACGGGGGTCTTCCGCGGCGGCCGCGAGTACGGCGACTACGAGGGCCTTGCGGCAACAAACGGCGTCGCCCACCCGGTCTGGACCGACTCACGCCGGATGCGCGTCTTCCGTGAGGAGGTCTATACGACGACGCTCAGCGACGCGACCTTCGGGCCCTGACAGCTCGCAAGAGCAGGTCGCCGTTCGCAGCGAGGAAGGCGACGGACAGCAGCGGCAGCGCCGGCAGTCCGGCTTTGTCCCAGGCGACTGTGATCGCGATCGTCGCCCCGAACGAAAGGGTCAAGAGGAGCCATGTCCACCGCGGGCGCAGGTTGAACCGCGCGCTCGCCGCGAGAAAGAGCCCGAAGAAGAGCAGATCCGGAAGCCCGAGGTTCGCAGCGTTGTTCTCCCCGGGCACCGGGAAGGCGAACGAGAGATTCGAGAAGACCTGCCGGTGGTGCTCGACGATGTTGCTCGTCGGTCCACGCCAGACCGAGTACGCGTCGACCCAGGGGACGATGCAGGCGACCAGCACGACCCAGCTCACGGTTTCGAAGTAGCCGAGGAACCAGAACGCGATCGCAGTCATCGCGACGAGCTTCGAGAAGTTCGAGAGCGTGGGCAGCCCCCCCGCCTTGAAGACGAGCGCGAGCGCGCCGAACGCGAGCCCGACGAGCAGGAGTTGCAGAGGCTTCGCGCGGTGCAGAGGCAGCACGAGGTAGACGAGCCCGAAGACGGCCGGCATCAGCAGGAGGCCGAGGATCGCCACGTCGCCCCAGGTCGAGGTGTCTGGCAGCGATGCGTGGACCGCGTAGTACGCGCCGAGGCCCGCGCAGAGCGCCAGAAACGCGACCCCTCGTGGAGCCCCTAGTAAGGAGGTAGCTCGGCCCACCAGGGGCCCCCGCGTCCCTGGCCGGCGAGCCTCCTGCCGGGGGAAACCCGGCTCCGGCCCGCCTGGCGCCGCTGGCGGCATCCCGCTCTCCGGGCCCGTGTTACTCACACTGTGCCCTCCGGCGGGGCACCCCCACCGGCGCCCCAGGAACACGGGTCATCAATAAGGAGGTAGCTCGGCCCACCAGGGGCCGAGAGCTTTGAACGCGTTCCAAAAGGTGGTCTTGGCCGGTTGCTCGTCGAGCGCTGCGTCGATGTCTGGAACGTACAGGGCCTGGACTGTCGGCGTGAACTGCTTGAGCTCGCCGAGCGCCGGCTCGAGCTTCTCGGCGAGCGGAAACTCGAGCTCATTCAGAAAACGGAGCGCTTCCTCGCCCATCACGACGAGAAGCTTCGGCTGCACGATGTGCAGCTCCCGAGTCAGCCAGGGTCGGGATTCCTCCTCCTCGGCGCCCGCGAACTTGAGGCAGTTCGTCCCGTAGACCGCGAGCGGGTCGACCCGCAGACGCTGCAGCGACTTGAGGATCGCCTGGCCGGAGCGGCCGAAGAAGGCGACGCCTTCCTGCACCTCCGAGGGCTGGACGGAGTACTTGAGCATGAACACGTCACCGAGCGGGTGGCCGGAGCCGAGCACCGGTGTCTGGCCCGAGGCGCGTGCGATCTCCTCGCCGAGCTCGCGGAACTCGTCATTCGCCTTTTGCAGGTACTTCTCGTAGAGCTCGTCGGTGGGCACAGTCGTCACGGGGCACGTCCCCTGTTCTCTCCTACCGGACTCTTTCCTTGGCCTGCGCGACCCACTTGAGCGACTGGAGGTAGACAAGCGACTTCGGCCGCCGCAGAACCTGCGCGGTGCGCAGGCTGAGCAAGAATTCGTCACGGTCGCGAAAGGCGCGCATGCGCAGAGCTCCGGTGCCGACACCCTGGAGCACGTGTGCGTCCGAGCCCGCACCGGAGGTGAGCCCGTACTTGCGTGCGAAACGGAGCGCCTCGTCGTTGTAGCCCTCGAACAAGAGGCGCGCGTTGTAGACCTCGAAGACGTCGATCTCGGCCAGGTGGGCGTGCAGCGTCTTCGCATCGGGGATGGAGTGCATGCGGTCGAAGGGGTGGGGGAGGTAGACGACACCTCCTTGAGCGCGGATCGCGGCGATCGTGTCGGTGAAGGAGAGGCCGCGCTCGATCTCCTCAGAGAGGAACAGTCCGATCACCTCGCCCTGGCGGTCGGTCTTCACCTCCTCTCCGGGGATGACGACGAGCTCGCGGCCGCGGGCTTGGTCGACGGCCTCGAGTGCGCCGCCGAAGACGTTGTGGTCGGTGACGGCGATCGCCCCGAGGCCGATCTCCTCGGCGTGGTCGAGCAGGTCCGACACCTCGACCTGGCAGTCGTGCGACCAGGACGTGTGCATGTGCAGGTCGCAGAGGATCCAGTCACGATCCCCCAGCGGATCGCCGTCGGCGGCGGCCCGCGCCCGCCGCCGGCGCTTCGTCAATCCGGCGTAGAGCTCGTCCAGATCGCGCGCGAGCGCGGCAAAGCTCTGCGATTCGGCTGCGGTGCGGCTTTCGGCGCCGAGTCGCTCGCGCAGGCCGGCGTCCTCGGCGAGCCGAGCGACCGCGGCTGCGGCGAGCTCCGGCTGCTCCCGCAGCGCCGGCGGAGAGGCGATCGCGGTTCCGGCCGCAGCCGCTTCGAGCGAGACGCGCTGGAGCCCGTAGAGCGCGGGAACGAAGATCGCCGCCTCGTTCAGGAGCGCCGCCCGCGCAGCGGCGTCACGGGCGGTACGTACGCCCACGCGCCCGCGCAGCGTCCGGGGAACCGACGGCCGGCCCGTCAGCGGCTTCGTCCGCAGGAGGATGAGCTCCCAGTCCGGCAGCTCCCGGAGCGCGCGGAGCACTGAGCGAGCGATCGGGCGCTCGGTCGCTCGCCACTCGACGACGATCAGGTTCCGCTTGCGCTCGGGCCGGAAGAGCTCCGTGTCCACACCGGGCGTGACGATCCGGTAGTCGCCCGAGAGACGCTCCTCTGCCGCCGCGGCGACTTCGGGCGAGGTGGCGACGAGGCCGTCGAGCCGCGCGCGCAGGCGCTCACGCTGCGTGCGAGCGGGCGGGTAGCCGAGCCGCTCCGCGGAGAGGAAAGTCGCAACGGTGAGCGCCCGCGCATCGCGCAGCGCCAGGTACGAGAGGCTCGGCAGGCCGGGCTCGAACCCGTGCACGACGTCGAAGCCGCCGTTGTCGAGCGCGAGCTCGAGGTTCGCGCGAACGCCGACAGGCACGCCCATCTTGCTCCGGCGGGAGATCGGAAGTGCGGGGCCGAGCGCAATCACCTCGGCTGCTGCTCCGTTCTGGAGCGCGCGGCGCCCCGCGACGAGATCGGCCGCACGGGTCGAGGGTGCGAGCACCGTCACCGTGTGGCCGAGCTCCCGCAGGCCGGCGGCAAGGCCGGCAACGTGCTCGTTGACGTCGTGCGGCTGCGACCACGCAAACGGCGTAACCAGGCAGATCCTGAGCGCCATCTGGGTCGAGTCTAGCCCTGCCGAGGAGACCCGGGAGCGGAGGCGAAAAGAGCGAGGTGAACAACCGGCGACTCGTCTTGCTCTCGTATGTGACGCTGCTGAGCGGCTTCGCTCTCTGGGGCTTCTCCGCGGCGGTCGCCCGTGATCTCGACCTCACGAACCTGAGGATCGTTGCGACCGCCGCGATCGCGCTGCTCGCAGGTGGAGCGCTCTATGCCGCAGTGGCGCTGATGTCGCGCGTCGAGAGCACGACCTTCCCCCGGCTCCTGTTTGCAACGGCCCCGATCGAGTTTGCTCTGATCTGCGCCGGAATCTGGAGCAGCTCATACACGATCGACCTCAACCGCTTGGCCCAAACGGCGGTCGTCCTGCTCGTCGCGAGCCTTCTCGCGGCGACGCTGCGCCTGCTGGTCGGGCTCGATCGTCCAGCCGTTCGCCTCGTCTTCATCGGTTTCGCCGCAAGCGACATCGCTACCGGTGCCGTCGTGCTGAAGGCGATCTGGGGCTCGCCCGGCCAGGACGACGCCAAGATCTTCACCGCGTTTGCAGTGCTGACCGCGTTCACGTACCTCCTGGCTCCCGCGGTTCAGTGGCTCCAGGACGCTAGGCCTTCGCCGCTGCCTTAGCCCGCGGCTTTTGCTTCGCGAGCGCGTACTTCGCGATGAACTCCTCGACCATGTCGTGCGACTCGTCGTCGGGGATCTGCTTCGCCGGCGATTTCATCAGGTACGCGGACGGTCCTTCGAGCGCACCGGAGAGCCCATTGTTCAGCCCCAGCTTGGCCAGGCGGACGGCGTCGATCACGATCCCGGCCGAGTTCGGCGAGTCCCAGACCTCGATCTTCAGCTCGGCGTTCAGCGGGACGTCGCCGAACGACGTGCCCTCCAGCCGGATGTAGGCCCACTTGCGGTCGGTCAGCCACGGCACGTAGTCCGAGGGGCCGACGTGGATGTTCTCCTTGCCGAGGTCGTAGGGCAGCGTCGATGCGACAGCGTTCGTCTTCGAGATCTTCTTCGACTCGAGCCGGTCACGCTCGAGCATGTTCAGGAAGTCGGAGTTGCCGCCGAAGTTGAGCTGGAACGTACGGTCGAGCCGGACGCCGCGTTCATGGAACAGGCTCGCGAGCATCCGGTGGGTGATCGTCGCGCCGACCTGCGACTTGATGTCGTCGCCGATGATCGGGACTCCCGCCGCCTTGAACCGCTTGCCCCAGTACGCCTCGCGCGCGATGAAGACCGGCATGCAGTTCACCATCGCGCAACCGGCGTTGAGGATCTGCTCCGTGTACCACTTGGTCGCCTCTTCCGAGCCGACGGGGAGGTAGTTGACGACGACGTCGGTGTGTGTGTCCTTGAGGATCCCGACCACGTCCTCGGTGGAGCCCGGCGCCTTCTCGACGATCTCGGAAAGGTACTTGCCGATCCCGTCGTGAGTCATCCCGCGCGAGACCTTGATGCCGGTCTTGGGGACGTCGGAGAACTTGATCGTGTTGTTCGGGTGCGCCCAGATCGCCTCGGAGAGGTCCTTGCCGACCTTGTCGGTTGTGACGTCGAACGCGGCCGTGAACTCGACGTCGCGGACGTGATAGCCGCCGAGGTCGACGTGCATGAGGCCGGGCACGAGCTCGTCGGGCTTGGCGTTCTTGTAGTACTCGACGCCCTGCACGAGCGAGCTCGCGCAGTTGCCGACGCCGATCAGCGCGACGCGAACCTTGTCGTCGCGTGTGGGCGCTTTACCGTTTCTCGATGCCATCTGTTCCTCCCTGAAGCAGCTGTTTGCGAACGTGAAGAATTCGTTGGAAGACGGTGAGCCAGGCGGTCGCCGTCAAGAAGTAGATCGCCCAGGGGAGCATGCCCCAGGGCGCGAGAACCAACCCGGCCGAGATCACGACGACGCGCTCGGCGCGGCTGCCGATTCCCACATCTCCGCGCAGGCCCAGAATCTCGGCCTTCGCCCGCGCGTACGAGACGAGGAACGAGCCGGCGAGCGCCGCGAAGCAGAACGCGAGCCCCACCTCGTCTCCGTGCCTGGCCAGGATGAGCGCGACGGCGCCGAGCATGAAGCCCTCGCTGACGCGGTCGGAGACCGAGTCGACGAACGCGCCGAACGGAGTCGCCTTGCCGCTCTCGCGCGCGAGCGCACCGTCGAGGATGTCCAGGATCGACCCGACGATGAAGAGTGCGGCCGCGAGCCAGTAGAAGAGGATGTGGTTGCGGTACTCGAAGTAGACGAGCACAGAGGCGGCGACGCAGAGCAGGATCCCGCCGGCCGTCAAGGCGTTCGGCGTCACGCGTGTACGCGCGAGCCGGCCGATCGAGCGCGAGGCGAGCCTGCGCGTCCCGTCCGTGTAGCCGGCCTTGACCGACCCCAATGCGGCTGTGCGATTCACGTGGCGCACGCTAGCAGCCTCCTCGAGTGGGGACTGGGGCACGGTCGGCGGGCGGTCGATCTGGCCGCTAAGTGGCGGCGTGAGATGCGATCGGTCGCAGATAGCGACGGTAGGAGATGCCCGCGGCGAGGAGCGCGACGAGGATTCCGGCGACGACGTCGAGCCAGAAGTGGTTCCCCGTGCCGATCACCGCGACCCAGACCCAGGCGGGATAGACCAGCCAGAACGCCTTGACGACCCGGCGGCGGCAGAGCGCGGCGAGGGTGATCCCGACGATCAGGGCGTCGGCTGCGTGCAGGCTCGGCATCGCCGCGTAGGGGTTCGAGATGAAGGTGATCAGGCTGCTGCCGTGGTTCAAGCTGGCGAAGTCCTGGAGCGTGTCGGAGAAGCCGGCGCCGTGGAACATCCGCGGCGGCGCGGTCGGCATAGCGACATAACCGACGAGGCCGATCAGGTTCGCAAGCAGAATCGTGTTGCGGAAGCGGATGAAGGCGTCGTTTCGGCGCAGGTACACCCAGAGCAGCCCGATGCCGACGATCACGAACTCCGAACTCCAGTAGGTCCAGGAGGCCGCGAGCCGCAGGAGGCCCGAGGAGTCGATGATCCGCTGAATGGTCACCTCGAAGAGCGCGCTCGCGTCTCGCTCGATGTGGATCACCGTCAGCCCGTTCTGGAAGGCCAGCTTCGGGTTGCGGTCGGCGAGGCCACGCGCGAGCTGGTAAGCGGCCAGGAAGCCGAACCAGATCACGACCTGGAAACCGAAATCGCGCCATCCCCTCGGGAGGACGCGCCGGCCGGCGGCGACGAACGCAGTCATCGAGAAAGGCTGGTCATGAGGACTCGCGGATTCTAAACGCAGAAGGGGTGGGTTCGAATTCCGCCGCTCAGCCGCCGATTTGGCTCATCGATCTGGATGCGCGGACGAAGCCGGCGTCGTTGATCCGGTGCTTCAGCTCCTTGTGGCGGACGGCAAAGCGCAGGAGCTCGGCGAGCTCTCTATCCGAGGCCCCGTCCCGCAGCGGGCCCTTCAGATTCCACTCGCGCCGCGAGAAGAGACAGGTCCGAAGCTGGCCGTCGGCGGTCAGCCGGATCCGGTCGCAGGAGGAGCAGAATGGCTCTGAGACCGGGTTCACGAAGCCGAGCTCGCCTGCGCCATCGACGAAGCGGAACCGCCGAGCGGTCGAGGACGGTTTCGCCGGAACCTCCTCGAGCGGCCAGCGCTCTTCGACGATCGCCCGGATCTCGGCGCCGGTCAGCACCTCGTCCTCTCGCCAGGCCTCGTCTGCGTCGAGCGGCATGAACTCGATGAATCGCACCACGTACGGTTTCCGCCTCGCAAGCTCGGCGAGGGCCGGAACCTCGTGCTCGGTGAACCCGCGGACGGCGACGCAGTTGACCTTGATCGGCCGCAGCTCGGGATGGCGCTCGGCCTCCTCCAGGCCGGCGAGCACACGGTCGAGCGCATCGCGGCGTGTGATCTCGGCGAAGCGGACGTGGGAGAGTGAGTCGAGCGAGACGTTCAGGCGTCGTAGGCCGGCCTCGACGAGTGGCGCGGCGAAGCGGTCGAGCAGGACGCCGTTCGTCGTCAGCGAGAGGTCGGTGACGCCCGCGATCCCGGCCAGCATTCGCACGAGCTCTGGCAGGTCGCGGCGAACGAGAGGCTCGCCGCCGGTCAAGCGCACTTCCTCGACGCCCATCCCCGCGAGTACCCGCACGAGGCGAGCCATCTCCTCGAAGCTCAGCACCTCCTCGCGCGGAAGCCATTCGAGCCCTTCGGCCGGCATGCAGTATCGGCAGCGGAAGTTGCACTTGTCCGTCACGGACACGCGCAGGCTCTTGATCTCGCGGCCCCAGCCGTCGACGAGCGGCTCCATGCCGCCAGGGTACTGGAATTCTCAGGGAGGTTAGGCGCGCTCGAGAAAGGCGCAGGGCCGCGGGTTCAGCTCGCTCGCGGCATTCACCTTTGCGACGACGTAGGTCGTCTCGGGCTCTTCCTCGAAGCGGACCTGGGTGCCCACGGGTGGCGTCGGCCCGGGTCGCTCGAGAAGAACGAAGCCGTTGACGGTCGGCACGGAGATCAGGTGCGTGTCTGGGACGGTCGCTGCGTGCTCGCCGTTGACCGCTTGTGCGGGATGCTGGATCTGCACCTCGCGCGCGACTGCAACCGGTGCAGGCGTCTCGACGGGAGCGGGTGCCTCAGCGGGACCGGCTGCCTCAACGGGAGCGGGTGCCTCAACGGGAGCGGGTGACTCCACGGGAGCGGCTGGCTCCGCCGCTTGGCGCTCGAGCTCCTGGACGCGGCTCGTCGCCTCGGCCACCTGCGCCTTGACCTCGCGTGCTTCTGCTCGCGCTGCGTCGAGATCCTTCCTTGCGGTCTCGAGCGTCGCTGTCGTCGCCTCGAGTTGACTCTTCGAAATCTCGGCTTCGGCCTTTGCGGGCACAAGCTCGTCCTTCGCGGCGTCGCGCTCTGCCTTCGCCGCTTCGAGCTCTGCCTTCGCGGCCTCGCGCTCGGCCCTCGCGACTTCGAGCTCTGTCTCCAGCACCGTGACCTTCGCCTTGAGATCCTCGATCAGGCCGGACCAGTC
>WNGD01004434.1_pt1 | contig 14490 bp, 9 predicted proteins | sample 5400671 | NCBI WGS metagenome assembly WNGD01 (sample SAMN13153369, study PRJNA577476) | soil metagenome | isolation source: 40 cm soil or saprolite under grassland replicate 2 | place: USA:California | collected 2016-06-15
CCACCGCCGCCCCAGGGAATCACTACTGCATCGACGTCCGGCAGGTCTTCCAGAATCTCGAGCGCGATGGTTCCGTTGCCGGCCATCACATTGAGATCGTCAAACGCGTGAATGAAGGTTGCATCAATGCCAGGATACGCGCGCTGCTCAAACGTGTTCCACCACTTGTCGAATGCCACTTTGACTACGCGTCCTCCCAGTCGCTCGATGGCCTTGACCTTTGTTTCGGGCGCGCTCTCAGGAGCGATGACGGTGCAGGGTATGCCGAGTTCGCGGGCGCTCCAGGCTACTCCCTGAGCCATGTTACCTGCCGAGGCAGTCAGCACTCCCCGAGCCAACGCGTCCGAATGCATATGACCGATGGCATTGGTCGCGCCTCGAATTTTGAACGAGCCGATCGGTTGCAGGTGCTCCAGCTTCAGATAAATTTCGGCCGGCGCAGCGTTGACGTTGAGCCGCACCAAAGGCGTGCGAATCGCCGAGCCCACGATTGCGCGACGCGCGTTTTGAATTTCAGCAAGAGAAGGTAGTGCTGTCATTTGTTCTCCACATCGCATTCGAAGCGACATGACTGGAGCCCTTATCGTTTAGTCTCGCGAGTCTGAGCCGGTCGACGCTTCTTCGGGTAAATCGCTTTCACGACCGATACAACTCCCTTCAGTCGTGGAGGCGGTGCTTCGCCGAGCTTGCGCGCATCATCGGTGGCGACTTCTATTGCCTGACGCACATACTGCCGAATCTCAGGCCGCGCGAGATCCGCCGGCGTCCTTATCGAAATGTGGCGGATCTGTTTTCCTGATCCTTCAAGAACTCCATCAGGATCGTCGAGCGTCGCGCCCCAATTGAAACCGAGATTCACATGGCTTGAATAAACAGCAATGTGGAAAATGCCATCCCTCAGTCGGTCACTAGTCCCGTAGCCAATCGCCACGGCACTGTAAGCATCGTAGATATTTTCGTAACACGGCGCCATCTCTTCGAGGACGAGTGCGCGAAGGTTCAGCGCGAGATCGCGAATCTCGCGCTCGTATGGCTTCAGAAACTTGATCAATTCTTTTGGTGGGAATTGTCCCACGATTCCTCCGCTGCTTTTAGCCCAGCGCTGCACAGCATCGCGGTGCTTTGCGCCTTTGCGCCTCTGCGTCTTTGCGAGAAAGATTTTGAAGCCTGGCCTGCGTGAATGCAACGGTGAACAAGGTTCCCGCAAAGGCGCAAAGACGCAAAGAGCGCACGGCGATCTACCTAACAACCATCGACGTGAACACATAAGCCTGCAGAAAAACGAGAAGTCCGACCAGCGCAGCGAGCGCGATGCTATGAAAGAAAACATAGCGCAGGATGTCGCCTTCGTGACCATACCAGCGCGTTGCCGTGCTGGCCACGACGATCGATTGCGCATCGATCATCTTGCCCATTACGCCGCCTGAACTATTCGCCGCAGCCATCAGCGTCGGACTCAGACCAAGTTGGGTTGCGGTGATTTTCTGCAAACTCCCAAACAAAACGTTGGAAGACGTATCCGACCCTGTCAGGGCCACACCAAGCCAACCAAGCATCGTGCCGAAGAAGGGATAAAGAAACCCAGTCTTCGCAAAGGCCAATCCGAGTGTGGCATCCATGCCCGAATAGCGCGTCGTGAATCCAATCGCCATCATGGCCGCAATGGTCAGCAGTGAATAGCGCACCAGCTTGAGAGTCTTCCAGTAGACGCGCGCCAAACCGGAGATTGAATAGCCCATCGTCAGAGCGCCAATGATCGAAGCCAGCAGAATGCCGCTGCCGGTGGCTGACAGCCAGTTGACGTTGAAGACCGCGCCCTCGGCGGTCGGCTTCACCACAACGGGCGGGACTCGGAGCACAAGCTTGTCGAGGCCGGCAACCGCGATCTTCGGAAAGGAGATTCCGTCGAGAAAAGCTTTGGTCGGTGGCAAGCCCCAAACGAAGACCACCACACTGAGAATTATCCACGGCAGCCAGGCGCGGAAGACTTTGCCACGGAGACACAGAGGCACAGAGGAAGAATTTAGAGAACTTGATTCAATTACCCGATCAGCGCCCTGGCTCTTCTCTTCATCCTCAGCATTATCTCTGTGTCTCTGTGCCTCTGTGGCTTCTTCTGGTTCCTCGCCGGGCAAACGCCAGATGCGTTTCGGATGCCAGACCCTTATGAAGAGCGCTACCGCCGCAATCGAAACCGCGGCCGCCACGACATCCACCAACCACGGACCATGGAAGTTTGACATCAAGAATTGCGGGACGGCGAAGAAGACCCCGGCGATCAAGATCGCGGGCCAGATTTCCAGCATGCCGCGAAAACCGGCAAAGGCCCAGATCAACCAGAAAGGAACAATGAGCGAGAAGAAAGGGAGCTGCCGTCCAACCATCGCACTAAGTTCTCTGAGGTCGAGGCCGGTCACGCTTTGCAACCCGATGATAGGTGTACCCAGCGCTCCGTAAGCAACGGGCGCCGTGTTGGCGATTAGCGACAAACCCGAAGCAGCGAGCGGCGTGAAGCCCAGTCCGATGAGAATCGCTCCGGTAACCGCGACGGGTGTGCCGAAACCGCAAGCGCCTTCAATGAAAGCGCCAAAGCTAAACGCCACCAGCAGGAGTTGTAATCTTCTGTCTTGAGTGAGACCGGTAATGCTGTGACGGAGGATGTCGAAGTATCCACGCTCGTTCGTCAACTGATAAAGAAAGATCACGTTAAGCACGATCCAGCCGATGGGGAACAGTCCGTAGCCGGCGCCGTAGACCGCTGAGGTCGCAATCATCTTCGCGGGCATGCCAAAGACCAGAGTGGCAACGATCAAAGAAGTGGCGAGCCCGAGCAGGGCCGCATAGTGCGCTTTGACCCGGAAAACTCCGAGACTGCCAAGCAGGGCTAAGATCGGAAGCGCCGCCAGAAAGGTCGAAAGCACGGCGTTGCCCAACGGATCATAAACTTGCGACCAGGTCATTAACGCTCCTAATGTCTCTCAGCGTAAGCCCGGGATATTTATCACGCCGTGCTTCAATACGCCAAGCGAGTTCGCGCTATTCTCCTTGACGCGTTGAGCGAGTTTGAATATGCTTCGCGCATCTCGCAAGAACCTGGGATTGAAACCGAGTTCCACTTAACTCGAAACCCGGAACTCGAAACTCGAAACTCGAAACTTTTGATAGGCTGGTCCTCAGAGCCTGCGACTCAACCGCCGCAATCTTCTCGCTCCAGCCTCGGGTCTTCCAGAAAGGAACATGACAATGAACTGCGACAAGACTCTCGTCGCCGAAGTTGGTGGCTCGAAACCGGTCTTCAAGTTAAAAGACAAGACGGCTTTCTTCTTCAGAGCGGATTTGGCGGTTGATGCCGACGGCGCTCCGCGAGCTTACCATCCCACTAACGACAAGATCGCGCTTGATTTCAAAGCAAACGGATTCCCCTTTGCCTTGGTTAAGGTGAATGGAAAACCCATTATTCAAGGCCCAAACGATCCCGCTCCGGGATTCTTCGTTTCGACCACATCGCTCGAAGATACGACCAAAGCGGAAACCGATCCCCGACGCTACGTCGACTCCGAAACGATTTCCTACATCGTCCTTCCTCCGGCGCTGGTTGGAAGCGGCAAGGCGAGGCTCGGAGACTTTGCCGTAGTGATCGATAGGAAGAATGGCAAATCATCGTTTGCCATCTTCGCGGACATCGGACCGAAAAAGAATCTGGGCGAGGGTTCAATCGCTCTCGCCAAAGCTCTGGAACTCAAAAAAGATCCGAAACACGGGGGACCCGTTGCCGACCTGATTTACATAGTCTTTCCCGGTTCTAATCCCGATCACAGACCAAAATCTCAGGAGGAAATAAACACCCGTGGCGCTGAGGCTTTTGCGCTGTGGGGAGGGATGGACCAGGTGAATGCTTGTTTTGGAGATGATTGACCTGAAGCGCCGATGGTTTCCCTGAGCATACAACGGCCAGCGGCGCGTCGGCCGTTTTGGCTGGAAGGACCCACACGGCAGCTTGCTTTCTTTCTCCGGCGATGCTTGCCTCAATGAGATCGGCATCACGAACTTCCTGATTCTCAACGAAAACACCTCGCTGGGACGCTTCGTCGGATTCGGTTCGGGCTTCGATACCGTTCCCGACAACACATACCGCAATCCGCCGAACTCCAACGTCATCTGCGGCGAGGATGTCGACCAGGACATTCGGGTCTTCGCTGAGTTCATGCGAGCGACCAAGGCGCCGCCGCGCGATCCGGACATCATCGCGCAGTTCAACGCTGATGTTTCGGCCGGGGCACAGCTTTTCGCCGCCATGGTCGATCAGAACGGTAACTTGCAGTACAGCTGTAGCGTCTGTCACATGCCGTCCATCGTCACGGCTCCGCCGTGCACGGATATTAACGGTCACACGTTCACCGTGCCGGTGGCCCTCGGCAACAAGGTCGTTCGTCCCTTTGGCGATTTCCTGTTGCACAACATCGGGACGGGCGATTTCATCGTGCAAAACGGCGGGCAAGTCACGCGCACCAAGATCCGCACAGCCCCGCTTTGGGGGGTGCGCACGCGTGACCGCTTAATGCACGACGGCGAGTCGCTGACCTTCAATGAGGCTATCGTGCGTCATGCGGGCGAGGCTGCGGCTGTTGTCGGCAGATACCAATTGCTCAGTGCAACGCAGAAGAGGCAGGTCATCACTTTTCTTGAATCACTGTAGATTCGCGCGAACCTACAGAAAACTCCTCTAACCATTTCCCGGAAGAGTCGTCGGACATAAAACCTGGCGAGTCTTTCCGGCCGAGTCCAACGTGAAAAAGATCAATCTCGTTCAGGAGCGCTCTATGCGCCTGCCGTTGAAGGCGTTGCTTCGCCCTCGCCCGGCTCGCGTTCAGTAGTTCTTTCCCACTTGATTACTTTCAGGTCGAAAACGAAAATCGAATAGATCACGGGCACGAGCAGCAGCGTGATGAAGGTTGCGGCGCATAGGCCGCCGATCTGGGCGTAGCACATTGGTTCCCAGAGTGGGCCGCCGTGCGCGGCGAGTGGGAAGAGCGCGATGACGGTTGCGCCGACGGTGATCAGCACCGGCCGCAGGCGCATGATGCCGGCGTCCAGCAGCGCCTCGCGCAAGGGCTCACCTTCGGCGTGCTTTTCTTCAATGAAGTCGAAGAGCACGATGATGTGACTGACGATCACGCCGACCAGACTCACGATGCCGAGGAAGGCCATGAAGCCAAACGGCGCGCCCATGATCCACAGCGCCGCCAGCGCGCCGACCATCCCGTAAGGCACAGCAGCGAAAACGATAAACGGTTTAACTGCGTTCTTAAACTGAAACACGAGCGCGAGAAAAATCATAATCACGGAGATCATGAGCACTATGGCAAGATCCTTGAAACCCTTGACCTGATCCTCCTTCTCCCCTCCGACTTCCAGCTTGTAACCGACCGGCAGTGAGTTCTGCATCTCGGTCAGTTTTGGTTGAGCAAGTTTCGTGATCTCAGAAGCGAGATGTCCCTCCGCGGGCATCGCCGCGACGGTGATGGTGCGAAACTGATTGCGCGAGCGAATCTTCGCGTTCTGCATCGAGTACTCGGTAGAGGAAACCTGACCCAGAGGAACCTTCTCCGTTCCCTGTGAAGAGTAAACGTAAAGATCCTTCAGGTTGCCGAGCTGGGCCCGCTCTTCCATACGCAGGCGCGCGACGACTGGAATCTGTTTGTCGCCCTCGCGCAAAGTAGTCACCTGCTGGCCGGACGTTGCCGTGGCTGAGGCCGCGGCCACATCGATGTTCGATACGCCCGCCAGATTCGCGCGATCCGGATCCGTCCTAAGGTTGACGGCGAAACTCTCGCTGCCCCAATCGTCGCGCACTCGCTCGGCGATCGCAGTATCCTGAAGAATCGTCTTCACTCGTTCGGCCAGGTTGCGCAGCGTTGGAATGTCGCTGCCGCTCAGGCGAATCTGCACGGGAAGACCGACGGCCTTACCTGATTCAAGCTGCCGCACATCGATACGCGCGCCCGGCACTTTTGCGGAAACCGCATTCTGCAACGGCCCAATCAAGTGTTCCGTGTCGTGCTTGTCCTTAAGTTGAATAATGATCTGCGCGTAGTTCAATTGCACCAGTTCAGGAGAAACTGAAAACCAGAAGCGTGGTCCACCGCCGCCGGCGAAAGTCGTCAACGATTGCAGCATGTCTCCTTTGCCGTGCGCCTGCCCGAATTCTTTTATCGCGTCGCGAATCACTTGTTCTGTCTGTGCCGCTGTTTCGTTAGTCGCTTGCAACGGCGCATCCTCCGGCAACCAGACGTCGACGTAAGAAAGATACGAGAGATCTTTCGGGAAAAACTGCGTCTTGAGTTGGCTCATCAACAGGGCGCCGAGCGCAAGGAAGGCAAGCGATGCAGCCATCACTTTCCAGCGATGATTGATGGCTGAAGTGCCGACGCGATAGTAGAACGCGGCGAATCCCTTTTGGCGACGTTCTTCAATGGGCAACTCTTTTTTCGGCCGCAGCAGGTAGTAACTCAGCAGCGGGATGAACGTCATCGAGACCAGACGCGACGCAACCAGCGAGCAGGTGAGTACAATCGGCAAACTATAGATGAACTGGCCTGTCGCTCCGGCCAACAGCAGGAACGGCAGATACGCGACGATATTTGTGACGGTTGCATACATGATCGCGGTCGCCAGCTTTGTTGGCCCCAGCCACGCCGCGATAATTGGCGGATGACCTTCGGCGAGGGCGCGCTTGATCGAATCACCTGCCACAACGGGATCGTCCACCAGCAAACCGAGCGCAATAATCAACGTGGCGATCGAGACTTGTTGCAGGTCAATCCCGAGCGCGTACACCATCCCGAAAGTCATCGCCAGCGTGATCGGAATTGAAAGCGCCATCAGCAAAGCGGAGCGCCAGTCCCAAAAACCGATGAGCGCCACGATGATGACAAGAATGATCGCCTCGTAAAGGCTATTCATGAAAAGATCGATGCTCTCTTCGACCTGCAGCGGCTGGTCGGAGGTGCGCGCGTATATCAGGTCTTGCGGGAGTTGCTGTTTGAGGCCACCCAGCGCGGCATCAACCTCTTTTCCAAACGCGCCGATCTGCTGGCCGGAACGCATCTGCACCGCGAGCGTGACGGCGCGGCTGCGATGCCAGTTGCCTTGCTGGTCACGCCAGTTGAAATAGTTGAGGTAGCGCGCAGGATTCTGATAGCCGCGCACGACATCCACCAGGTCACGCAAGTACAAAGACGTTCCGGATTTGGACGGAACCAGGACGTCGCCAATCTCTTTCTCGCTCTTAAACTCTCCTGAGGGATTGATCGTTATATTCTTGCCCTCGACATTAATCTGGCCGCCGCCGGTAGTGATATTGCGCGCGCTCAGCAGGTTCCCAAGGTTCGAGGGATGGATGCCGTAAGAAGCGAGGCGCTCCTGGGAATAGAGCAGGTAAATCTGTTCGTCTAGCACGCCTTTGCGATCAACTTTGGAGACGGTCGAAGCTGTTTTCAGAGTTCGATTGATCAAGTCAGTGAAATCATCCATTTCGCGATATGTGTACTTATCGCCCGCTACCGCCGCGAGTTTCTGCTCGGTTTCGCCCGGGTCGCGAATCACCACCGGCGCCCAGGCGTCGGGATGAATTTCTGAAGCTTGCAAGCGTTCGCCGAGAAACTCCTGCACCAGAGCCAGCAGTTGCTGGTCGTTCAAATCGGATAGACCATCAACGCCTGCAGCGCTCGCGCCCTGAACGGCGCGCAGATCGCGCGCCGCATTCTTCTCCTTGAGATACGCGATCAGGAGATTAAGAGGAGCTTGCAATAGCCGCGGCGAAGCGGCTTGCGCCAGGCTGACGACAATCGTGAACCGCCCGTTTCTGTTTGCCTGCGAGACTTTAGCGCGCTCTTCTTCAATAGCTTTCCGTATATCCGCGGCGCGTGGCGCAATCTCTGTTGCACCGGCTTTCGGGCTGGCCACGGTTAGCATCAACGCGGCAGTATCGCCAAAGTCTCGGATGAAATTGATCGGGCCGGCTCCCTGCGGGAGATTCGTGACAGCATCGAGCCGAAGACCGATGTCAGCTAGTTCTTTGCTGGTGTCTTTGAGGTTTTCGTCCAGTTCGAGATAGACCACGGCGAGGTTGGTGCGCGAGATGGATTCGATCTTCGTGACTCTTGCATTGCCGGCGATCGTCTGTTCGACAGTCTTGGTGACGAGTTGCTCAACCTTTTCCGCGCTGGCGCCGGGCCAGGGAACCAGCGCGACCGCCGTGCGCACCTGCACCTCAGGATCTTTGCGCTGCGGCATACTCAAGTAGCCATAGACGCCCCAAAGGCAAGTGCCAATCAACAACACCCAGGAGATCTGCCGCGTCTGCACGAAGAAGCGCGCAGTGTTATGAGTCTTCTCGATGATTTCGGCATCAGTCTTTCCGTGGGACATAAGTTATTGCCGATTGCCGATTGCCAATTGCCGATTTCAAACCTGTTGAGTCGGCCTCACTTGAATTTCGTAAATTCATGTGCAGCCATCGCAAACTGCCAATTGGCAATCGGCAATTGGCAATCGGAAATGCTAAGGAATTACCTGCACTGCTTCACCATCGGCGACCAATGGTGCGCCGGTGGTGATGACGCGCTCGCCAACCTTCACACCGCTGGTAATTGCGACTGAGTTACCGATAGTTTCGCCGAGCGCAACGTTGCGTTGTCGCGCCACCTGCTTCCCGCCCTGCTCTTCCACGACAAAGACGGCGTAAGAGTTTGCTGGGTCTTTTGCTCGCACGATCGCCGTCAGCGGCACGGCTGCGACTTGAGTTGTAGGACCGGTGTCCCCTACTTGAAGGGAAGCAATCATCCCGGACTTCAAACGATTTTGCGGATTCGGGATTGTGACTTCGACTGCGAAGACTCGGCTGCTCGGATCAGCCGACGGCGAAATGGCCGTGATGTGACCGCGAAATTCTTCGCCGGGAAAGGCTTCCGTAACTACTGCGAGAGAGTCACCGAGTTTGAGTTTGCCGACGGCTAGATCGGCAACTCCGAAGACCGCCTTCACCGCGGTGAGATCGCCTACCGTGAATCCTACAGTTCCCGGCGAGACGAGTGTGCCCACTTCAATTTTGCGCTGCAATAAAACGCCACTGATCGGAGCGCGCAGAGTCGTATCTTCGAGGGGAATAATTGCTTCGGTCGTCGTCGCTTCTGCCGCTTTGATGCGGGCGCGCGCGACTTCTATTTCCGCTCTGGCAGTTTCAACTCTCGATTGTGCCGCCGCGGATTGTGATTTCGCCGCGTCGAGTTTCGCTTCCGCGGCCTCGAATTGCGCGTGCGCTGCGTCGTAATCTGTTTTTGTCAGACTCTGACTGGCAAAAAGCGTCTGCGCGCGTTCCCAATCAAGTCGAGCCTTATTGTAGCCGGCCTGCGCTTCGGCCACTTGCATCTTGCTCGCTTCGAGCGCTGACTTCGCTTCATTGAAACGCGCCTGACTGCTTTCGAGTGATGAACGCGTCTGCGCCGCTTGCGCTTTGGCCTGGTCCACTTTGGCGGCGTAATCGGTGGGGCGCACGCGTGCCAGGACCGCGCCTTTTGAAACCACGTCGCCTTGCTGCAGGTAACGCCACTGGCCATCTGATCCCTTGACCTGCGGCACGCTTACGATGTAGCCGCCGACCTTGAATGCCAAATCAACCTGCGTGCGCGGCGCGATCGACGCTGAGTAACGCTGGCTGTTTTGTGTCGAGATCATTTCAACCGGTTTCGCTTTGACTAATTTAAGTGGGGCTTCTTTTGGCTTAGCGCCACAACCCAGTGAAGCGCTGATGAAGAAGAGGATCCCGAGAATCATCAAGTGATTTCTTAGATAGTGTGTTGAGTCCCGTAGGGACGCAATGTTTATAGTGGCGATCGACCTCTTATGTCTCAGCCCCGCTAGGGGCGACATGTCGCGCCTAACGGAGCTAATAATTCCTGGAAGGTTCATCGTCGCTATAAACATAGGGCTCCTACGGAGCCAAGTGTTCCGCGCAGTATCGTGAGTTTGATCTCGACACGTAGGCTCAATCATTCGGCTATTTTCAACCGCCACTTTTTACAATCGTCCTTCATCCACAGCCACTCATCGCGACTGATGTAGCTGGGTTTCATTTGTCTTCACCCGTGGCTTTCTCGAACTCTGCTTTCGCGGTCCAGAAACCAAGCAGCGCTTTTTGGTACTGGAAGTTCGCATCGGCCAGCGAGGTCTGCACCTGCAGCACATCTTTCAAGAGTGATGCCTGTACGCGATATCGGTTCGACATAACTGTCACGTTCGCCACTGCAGCCTCTTGCGCGAGCCGCGCGACACGCAATAACTGAGAAGCCTCCCGCAACTTGCGATACCTGGTGTTGACATCAATAGCGATACGTTTTTCGGTCTCGCGCAAAGGGTTTGTGGCCTGTTCGACGGTCCTGCTCTGCGCAGCCAACTCGTGTTTCTTGCGGCCCCAATCGAACACCTCCCATTCGACCAGGATGCCTGCGTGCACGATGTTCTTCGGGAGAAAGTCAGAAAAGCTGAACGGTGAAAGATAGTTGAGGTTCAGGCTGACGTCGGGCAGATACTCCGCTTTCTTGGCGCGCCGGTCGAATTCCGCCTGCTTGATCCTGGCTCGCGCCTCCGCCAGTTCAGGACGTTGTGCAAGGGCGCGCTCGTGAGCGGCGACGAGATCGGCGTCGCGCATCACGAAGTCGGTGACCTCCAACGCTGAACTAACGCCAAAATCTGTTTGCGCCGCACGCCCGAGGAGGTCGTTGAATTGTTCCTTCTGCGTGGCGAGTTGGTTTTGCAGGACCAGCAACTCGTATTCGGATCTTGCCAGTTTGGTGTGCACTTCCAGCAGGTCTGGTTTGAGGACAACCTGTTGAGCAAAGTATTCGCCAGTGATGCGGTCGAGTTCGCGATAAAGTTTGATCGTCTCGTTGGCGCTTTCAAACGCGCTCTGCGTTTGCAGGATTCCGTAATAGGCCTGCTTTACATTCTTGACTACATCCTGCTGTTTGGCTCGCAACTGCGCCTCTGAAATTTCCTCGTTCGCCTCGAGCGCCTTGAGGCCGAAGTTGATGCGCCAGAGTTGCGAAAGCGGTTGGCTTACCGAGCCGAACACAAGGGCCGTCGGCTTCGTCGATGAGCTGATGATGGTGTTCTCACTGGGGACCGGGCCCGTGGCTGGAAAGGTGCCTAGCGCGCCTCGATCGACGGTGAGCCTGAATCCGGTCAGCGGTTTTGAGAGTAGTGAATACGTTTTGATGGTTGGAAGCCGATGCGTGCGGAACGCTGCAGCATTATCTTTGGCCTTCTGCGCCTCGAGGCTGGCGTTCTGCACTTCGCGATTGCTTTCCAGGGCCAGGTTTATTGCTTTCTCCAGCGTCAATACTTCGCTGGGAGCAGATGTCGGCGGTGTCTGCCCATCGATTCTATTGGCACCCCCGCACAAAGTAATCATAAGAACGAGTAAAGTGATCAGTGCGCGGCATGACTGAACTATCCAGGTCGCTTTGAGACACGGCAATGAAGCAACCTCGCAGGAATTACTGGTAGAACGAATGGTCGGCAGCCAGATTCTACTATGATGGCTGAGAATGGACTATAAGTTTTTCAAGCGCGCGTTTCAAGATCGGCGCGCGGTTTCACCAGGAAACACGCGCCGCGTGCACTCGAAAGACAAAACGCCCGCACGAAACAAAGTGTTCGCGCGGGCGTTGCGGACTATAGTCGGTTAGTCCTGAACTTTCATTCCAGGACACCTTTTATCTCAAGAGGGCGCTCCTTAGTGGTTGTTTGAGAGTTTGCCGATCAGCGTAAAGAGCGGCAGGTACATCGCGATGACGATCGAGCCGATGGTCACACCAAGAAATGCAATCAAGACGGGCTCGATAAGCGTCAGCAGGTTGGCGATCGCGCTATCAACTTCCTGTTCGTAGAAGTCGGCGATCTTGCCCAGCATCGCGTCGAGCGCGCCCGTCTGTTCACCAATACCGATCATCTGGGCGACCATGTGCGGGAAAACGTCAGTTGCTTTCAGCGGATCGACGAAGCTTTCACCGCGTTCAACCCCGGTCCGAACCTTACCGATCGCTTCTTCAATGACTAGGTTGCCGGAAGTCTTGGCTGTGATGTCCAGCGACTGCAAGATGGGAACACCAGAAGAAAGCAAGGTCGATAGTGTTCGCGAGAATCTGGCCACGGCGATCTTTCGGAAAATCGAGCCCAGAATGGGGACCTTCAAAAGCAAGGCATCGATAACTCGATGGCCGCCGGGAGTCTTGTAGTAGAAGCGCAGTCCCACCGCGATGCTGATGATTGCCGCCAAAATTCCCAGGCCTCCCCAGCCGGCCAAAAAGTTGCTGAACGCGACTACGATTCGGGTGGGCAACGGCAGCAACTCGCCCGGTCCAAGCAAGCCGAGGAAGATGTTCTTAAACTGCGGAATTACGACAATCATGATCACCGCGACCGCTACGACTGCCAGCGCCACAACAGCCGCCGGATAGATCAAGGCCGAGATTACGTCTCGTTTGAGCTTTACGATCTTTTCGATGAAGGTTGAGAGGCGCTGGAGAATCAGATCCAGAATACCGCCAGTCTCACCGGCTTCGACCATGTTTGCGTAGAGCTGATCGAAGACGCGCGGATGCCGGGCCATCGCTGCCGCCAGAGTCGAGCCCTCTTCGACGTCCTGCCTGACCTGCATCAGAATCTGTTGAAAGTACTTATTGTTTTGCTGTTGCGCGAGAATTTCGAGGCATTGAACCAAGGGCAGACCAGCATCGATCATTACTGAGAACTGCCGCGTGAAGATTGAAAGATCCTTGGCCTTGACCTTTTTTCGGCCACCGATCTTCGGGATCCCGATCTCGCGTCCCTTCTCCTTAACAGATGTAAGCGTGACCTGCTCGCGCCGCAGGATCTGTCGCAAAGCTTCGCGATTGTCCGCGACGCGTTCGCCGACGACGACTTCATTTAGTCTGTTGCGGCCTTTGAAAACGTAGGTAGGCATGGGTCAAAAACTCCAGTTCAAATCCGACTTATTTCATTGCGGGCCGGACACCGATTGGGCGTGGCTGAGCGTAGGGGCTGGGATGTTTGCCGGCTCCGTTGCCGGTGTTCAGTCCGGAGCCGCGGTCTATCAACTCTCTCAACTCGTCTACGTTCGACGAGCGCTGTAAAGCACAGTCCAGCGTGATTTGCCGTTTGTGGTAGAGAGTGGCCAGCGCCTGATTGAAGGTCTGCATACCGTACTTGTCCTGACCTGTTTGCATCATCGAGTAGATCTGATGGATCTTGTCTTCGCGGATCAGGTTTCGAATAGCGGGATTGGGAACAAGTATCTCGAGGCCCATTACTCGCCCGCTGCCTTCAGCGCGCGGCAGCAACGCCTGACAGAGAATGCCCTCAAGCACGAGCGAGAGCTGGGCACGTATCTGCGCCTGTTGATCGGAAGGAAAGACGTCGATGATGCGGTTGATGGTCGAGGCGGCGGAGTTTGTATGCAGGGTGGCGAGAGTCAAGTGACCCGTTTCCGCTATGCGCAGGGCGGACTCGATTGTCTCGAGGTCGCGCATTTCGCCGATCAGCACAACGTCTGGATCCTGGCGCAACGCCGTGCGCAGAGCATCGGCAAAACCACGGGTGTCGGCGTTTACCTCACGCTGATTGACGAGGCAGTTCTTGTGATTGTGCAGAAACTCGATTGGATCTTCGATAGTCAGGATATGTTCGTGTCGATCCCGATTGATCTTGTCAATCATGGCGGCGAGCGTAATCGATTTGCCGGAGCCCGTCGCGAGTTCCTCGAATGCTCTGATCTCGTACGGAATAGCTCGGAAGACAGCTCCCACGGCGCCACGCTGGTTGAAAATATTTGCGCGAAAGCGAGAGAGTCCTTTGACTCCGAACGAAAAGTCGAGTTCGAGATTCTCTTCAAAGCGGTGTTTCTGAGCATCCGTCAGCACTGAATAGGCAAGCTGTTTGGTGTCAGCAGACGTGAGCGTCTTGTAGCCTTCGAGCGGATGTAGATGACCGTCCACGCGAACTTGCGGAGGCGTGCCGGTAGTAAGGTGAAGGTCAGATCCCCCCACGTCCGAAAGCTTTCGCAGCAGCTCGGAAAGGGAGACCTGGGGAAGGCCTTCATTCAGTGGCATTGGTTAAGTTCTCCTTATCAGAAATTCGCGTTCGGCATTAGTGACATGCCTTTGCACTTAATCAAATCTTCCTGCTTCAATGGAGCGAAGTGATAAATCTCTCGGCCTCTGCGGCTACGCGTTCCGCGGATTGTAGGCTTGCCTCCGTCGTCAGACTGTAGATACGGCCATTGACCTCTGTGAAATAGTAGTTCCAGGCCTTTTCCGGCGACCGTCCGTCGGCCGGAGTTTGCGCAGTCACCACAAAGACGTGATGTCCGCCAACTTCGCGCTCATAATCATTGGTGACCCACCCACCTGCCGTGATCATCTTGTCGATAAC